>Ga0080064_1004918_pt1 | contig 16350 bp, 17 predicted proteins | sample Subgrocontami54m_FD_69260 | JGI IMG/M metagenome (GOLD analysis project Ga0080064, IMG submission 69260) | Subsurface groundwater microbial communities from S. Glens Falls, New York, USA - GMW46 contaminated, 5.4 m (SPADES assembly) (version 2) ...
AGGCACCCGTCTTTGGCCCATTCTTTCACGAACGACACGCGCGCTTGGAGCACGTTAAAAGGGCTGAAATCTTTCAGGTTTTCGGCGAAATCACGCATCACGGAATTCCCGCTCAAGATCTCGCGGCGCAGGGATTCGATCCCCTTTTGTTTGTACCTCGAAAATTCGCCTTTCGGCACCAGGATCCCGCATTGGACCGAGTCGGGATACTTCGGCAGTTCGAGATAATTCCGCCGCGGCGAAAAAAATCCCCGCACGGTATTCCCGCAGTCCCACGGCCGCTTCGTCGTAAACCAGATGATGTCAAAATCGTACGCCTCGTATTCCATCTCAAAACGTCCGGCGCGCCGGACGGCCGAGGTCCTTCCGTCCGCCCCGACGCTGACGCGCGCGCGGATTTCCACCGCCTTGCCCTCCCGCTCGGCAACAACGCCGGCGACGCGGCCGTTTTCATGAATCAAATCCCGGGCCGTCGCGCCGAACCACAGCTGAAAATGCGAATACTCTTTCGCCTTGGCGTGAAGCGCTTCGAGAAGGATTTTTTGAGGCATCCAGATCGCGAAAGGCGTGTCGGGGCATATTTTTTTGAGAGGGACGCGGGCGACTTTCCAATCTTTAAAAAAAAGCTCGAGCGCGTCGAGTTTGAGGTGGGGGGATTTTTCAAGATAATCGAACAGGCGGATCTGCTTCATCATCTGCGCGAAGCGCGGCATGAGGACCTCGCCGCGGTATTCACGCTCGAAATTTTCGTGCGCTTCAAGCACGAGGACGCGGATCCCCTGATGCGCCAGGAGAAGCCCGAGCATCATGCCGGCGGGCCCGCCCCCGGCAATGCACACGTCGGTCTCGTATTTTTTTTCTGGTTCGGACGCCAACTTAATCAAACAGGATGGTCTTATTGCCGCAGACGAAAATGCGGTCCTCAAAGGCAAGTTTGAGCGCTTTGGCCAACACAATCTTCTCGACGTCCCGGCCGGCCTGCGCCATGTCGCCCGCGCTGTGGGAATGATCCACCGGGACCACGCCTTGAGCGATGATGGGCCCTTGATCCAACTCCTTGCTGACAAAATGGGCCGTCGCGCCGATGATCTTGACTCCGCGCTCGGCCGCCTGTTGATAAGGGTTGGCGCCCGCGAACGCGGGCAAGAAGGAATGATGAATATTGACGATGCGGTTTTTGTAACGCGCGACAAACTCTTCGGACAAAACGCGCATGTACTTGGCGAGTACGATGTATTCGGGCTTGTAACGCGCCGTTAATTTTAAGATCACCGCCTCATGGGCCTGCCGGGCTTTGTTCTCTGAGGACACTTGATAATAAGGGATCTTGAACTGGCCGGCCACGGATTTAAGGGCCCCGTGATTGCTGATGACAGCCAGAACATTCGCGTGAAGCTCGCCGTACGCGTGGCGCATCAACAGATCCCCGACGCAGTGGGGCTCTTTCGTGGCGAAGATCACGATGTTTTTTTTACGGTCTTGGGTTATTTGGACAACCGAGTCTTTGGGCAGGCATTTCCGGAGTTCTTTGAGCAGCGTCCCGGCATCCGCTTTTCCCGACACCTCGGTCCTCATAAAAAAACGTTTTGTTTCGGGATCGACAAACTCGCCGTTCTCGACGATATTCAGTCCCTTGCGGTAAAGAACGCCCGTGATTTTATGGACCAGCCCTTTTTCGTCGGCGCATTCGATCCTTAAAATATGATTTTCCATCCGTCAAGTCTACTATTCCTAAAATCCGTTGTCACGCTGAAAAAAAATCTTGAAGGCGGCCGATGCCTTTTTTGAAACTCGCCGGCGGGGGCAAAAGACTTAACGTAAGGAAACTCCCTTGATCGAAGTCGAAGAAATAGCCGGGATGAACCAGGACATTTTGTTTTTCCAAGAGCTCGAGTGTGAGCGTTTCATCGGTTTTTTGAGAATCAATCCGAAGCACGGCGTGCCATCCCCCTTCATTTTTTAAAAGGCAGGCCTTTTTGCTTTTTTCGAATGCCTTCTCGAGGCATTGTTGATTGGACAAAAGCCGTTTCAAGATCTCGCGCTGGATTCTTTCGCGGGACCGAAACCATTTGGGGAGCGCTTCCTGGGACGGCGTATTCACCGATAGAAAAGTGTCCGCGATGACTTCGAGACGCCCAAGAGCTTCTTTCCGCAGAGACGGAGGGCCGCTCACGACAATCCATGACAATTTCATCTGCGGCAGGCCCAGGACCTTGGATATTCCGCTGACCGTGAAACTGAGCGCCTCTTTATTTCCGGCGAAACTGACGCGGTCCCCGGCCCGCAGCGCAAAATCAAAAAACACCTCATCGGAAACGACGAAGCGTCGGTCTTTCCCGCAAAGAGCATTGATTGCGTGTTTTTCGCTTTTTTTCACGAAATTTCCGGTCGGATTATTGGGGTTCACGACGATCAGCCCCCGGGTTTTCGCGTCGAACAAGGCGCCGAGGCTTTGGGTGTCTATTCTCCACCGGTCCTCATAAACAAGCGGGTAGCCGCGAGGCGTCAAGTCGCTCAAAGAACACAGATAATCCAACAAAGGATAGCTCGGCCGCGGCACAAGCAGCCCGTCTCCCGGATCCGTCATCAGACGAAAAATGAAACTATAGGCCTCGCTGGTGCTCGCGGTCAGAAAAACCTGCTCCGGCATCACGCGGATCTTCTTTTCGGCATAGTAGCGGCAAACCGATTCACGCGCCTTCAAAAGGCCCCGGGGATCGGGCGAATATTTCGGATTTTCCTTTAGGGAAACAAATTCACACCGGGTGGGATTCGAGTCGGTCAGGTCAATGAACGAATCGCCGGCGGCGCGTTTTTTCTCCAGCGCCTGCGCAATGGGGTTCAAGTGTGTCGGCCAGTCCGTGCGCCGGGAAAACGGGGTCGCCACAAATCACTCCTCTACAAAAAAAGCAGCCCCTCGAAACCAAGGGGCTGCGTTCTTTGAAAATCAGAACGAATAACGGTTACTTGATAGGCGCTGGCGCGGAAGCGGGCATGGTATGCACATTTTTGGGGCCAAAATTAAATTTGGTTGTCCCTTTGGTCTGGCCCGCATAGGCCAATCCCTGACAGATAACGAAAGAAACCAACAAAGCAAATACCATTTTTCTCATTTGTCAACGTCTCCTTTTAGAAAGTTAAACTCACTCCCACCGACCGGCTATGTTTTAATAGGTATGGCTAGTGCTATATAGTAATTAACCCCTCTCAATAAATCAACATAATATTAGTCTTTACGCCAACCGGCAAACACGTATAATAGCCTAAAAAAGAAGGTTTCCGATGGCTGAAAAACCGAGATTTTATGATGTGACCGTCTCCAAGATCATTTCCCTCACGGAGTCGGTCAAACATTTTGTGCTCGACTACCCTCAAGGCGCCGACGCGCGCTTCATCGCCGGTCAATTCATGATGGTGCACCTCGAGCGGGACGGCAAACCCCACAAAAAACCCTATTCGATCTGCTCTTCCCCCAGCCTTGTGGACCAAAAAAACCAGATCGAGCTTTGCATCAAGCTTGTCGAGGGCGGTTACGTGTCCACTTACTTTTTTAATTTGAAAGAAGGGGATAAATTGCATACGAGCATCCCCTACGGGGTTTTTACGATCCGCGAACCTTGGCAAAATAACCTGATCTTTGTCGGGACAGGGACCGGCGTCGCTCCGCTTCGGGGCATGATCCAGAACCTGTACGAAAAAAATTGTCCCAAAGATATCTGGCTCATTTTCGGCAACCGCTACGAAACCGACATCCTTTATGAAAGCGAGTGGCGGGAGCTTGAGAAAAAACATAAAAATTTTCATTTCATCCCGACCGTGAGCCGAGGCAAGAATTGGAGCGGCGAGACCGCGTATGTCCAGGAAATCATCAAAAAGAAATTCGCCGGCCAGACCGAAGGGGTCGATTTCTACGGCTGCGGCCTGGTCCCCATGTGCCAGCAGCTTAAAAGCACGCTTCTCGAAATGAATATCCCGAAGGAACGGATCCATTTCGAACAGTTCACCTAAATGGACCAATTGATCCAGGAACTCCAACGGCGTATTTTGGTGCTCGACGGCGCGATGGGCACGATGATCCAAACCTACAAGCTGGACGAGGCCGGCTACCGGGGCGAAAAGTTTAAAAATCATCCGGTCAGCTTAAAGGGCAACAACGATCTTCTCTCGCTCACACAGCCCAAGATCATCGAGGAAATTCATCGCGCCTATTTAGAGGCCGGCGCCGACATTCTCGAGACCAACACTTTCAATTCGACGCGGATCTCCATGGCCGATTACAAGATGGAGAACCAGGCCTACGCGATCAATGTCGCGGCGGCGCGTCTTGCCAAAAAACTGACCGAAGAATTCACGAAAAAGGACCCTTCCAAACCCCGTTTTGTCGCGGGCGCGATCGGTCCCACGAACCGCACGGCCTCTCTTTCTCCGAATGTCAACGATCCCGGTTTTCGGGCCGTGAGTTTTGACGACTTGGTCGCGGCCTACACCGAGCAAGCCCAAGGGCTGATCGAGGGCGGCGCGGATATCCTTCTCGTGGAAACCGTGTTCGATACGCTGAACTGCAAGGCGGCGCTTTTCGCGATCGACGGCTATTTCCAAAAAATCGGCAAAAAAATCCCCGTCATGGTGTCGGGCACGATCACGGACCAGAGCGGACGGATCCTCTCGGGACAGACCGTTGAAGCGTTTTGGAACTCGATCGCGCACGCGGACCTTTTGTCCGTGGGCTTGAACTGCGCGCTCGGCGCGAAGGAACTGCGGCCGCATCTTGAGGAATTGTCGCAGATCTCCCCCATTTTAGTGAGCGCTCATCCCAACGCCGGGCTTCCCAATCAATTCGGCGAATATGACGAGACGCCCGAAAAAATGGGCATCCTGATCGAGGATTTTATCAAGAGCGGATTTGTCAACATCATCGGCGGCTGCTGCGGCACGACGCCCGCGCATATTAAAAAAATCGCCGAAGCCGCCGGAAAATATCCGCCTAGAAAAATTCCTAAAATAGAGCCGTGGACGCGCCTTTCGGGCCTGGAACCCCTGACGATCCGCCCCGACGCCCTTTTCGTCAACGTCGGCGAGCGCACCAACATCACCGGCTCGCCCAAATTTTCAAAAGCCATCCTTTCGGGCGATTACGAGGCCGCTCTCTCCATCGCGAAACAGCAAGTGGATGCCGGCGCGCAGATCATTGACATCAATCTCGACGAGGGGCTTCTGGATTCGGAGGCCGCGATGGTCAAATTCCTGAATCTGGTCGCTTCCGAACCCGACATCTCGAAAGTGCCGATCATGGTGGACTCTTCCAAATGGTCCGTGATCGAGGCGGGCCTAAAATGCGTCCAGGGAAAAGGGATCGTCAATTCGATCAGCTTAAAAGAAGGCGAGGCGCGCTTTCTCGAACAGGCCAAAAAAGTCAGGCAATACGGCGCCGCGGTGGTCGTGATGGCGTTTGACGAAAAAGGCCAGGCCGACACCGCCAAAAGAAAATTCGAGATCGCGTCGCGTTCTTACAAGATCCTGACCGAAAAAATAGGATTTCCGCCGGAGGACATTATTTTTGATCCCAATATCCTTACGATCGCGACCGGCATGGACGAACACAATAACTACGCGGTGGAGTTCATCGAGGCGACGCGCCAAATCAAGGCCGCCTTCCCGCTCTCTCATGTGAGCGGCGGCATCAGCAACCTTTCTTTCTCATTCCGGGGAACCAACAGCATCCGTGAAGCCATGCATTCGGTATTTTTGTATCACGCGATGAAAGCCGGCATGGACATCGGCATCGTGAACGCGGGGCTCATGACCGTCTACGATGAGATCCCAAAAGATTTTCTCGAGATCGTCGAGGACGCGATCTTGAACCGCCGTCCCGACGCGACCGAGCGCCTCTTGAAATTCGCCGAAACCGTCAAAAAAGAAGGCAAAGTCACGATCAAAGACGAGCAGTGGCGCAAAGGCACGGTCGAGGAACGGCTCTCGCACGCGCTGGTCCAGGGCGTCACCGATCATATCGAGCAGGACATTGAGGAGGCGCGGCAAAAATATCCCAGGCCGATCGCGGTCATCGAAGGGCCGCTTATGGACGGAATGAATGTCGTCGGGGATCTTTTCGGCTCCGGCAAGATGTTTTTGCCCCAGGTCGTCAAAAGCGCGCGCGTCATGAAAAAGGCGGTCGCGTATCTGACGCCTTTCATCGAAAAGGAAAAAGAAAAAAGCGGCAAACACTCCTCCGGGAAAATTCTGCTCGCCACCGTGAAGGGCGACGTCCATGACATCGGAAAAAACATCGTCGGGGTGGTGTTGGGCTGCAACAACTACGAGATCATTGACCTCGGCGTCATGACGCCTTGCGAAAAGATCCTTGAAACCGCTGTGAAAGAAAAAGTGGACATTATCGGCCTCTCGGGCCTCATCACGCCGTCCCTCGACGAGATGGTGCATGTCGCCAAGGAAATGGAGCGCACGGGATTGAAGCTCCCGCTTCTCATCGGAGGCGCCACGACCTCGATCACGCACACGGCCGTCCGGATCGAGCCGGCTTACCGCGGCCCGACGATCCATGTGCTCGACGCCTCAAAAAGCGTCACGGTGGCCGGAAGCGTCATCAATCCCGCTTTGCGGGATAAATTTATCGCCGAAAAAAGAAAAGACTACGCGAAGATCCGGGAAGAGCAAAAAAACCGTACCAAAGACGCGCGCTATGTCTCGATCGAAACGGCGCGGAAGAATAAATTCAAAAGCGAATGGCAAAAAGTGCCGATCACCGCGCCTTTTTTCCCGGGAGTAAAAACATTTAAGAGCTATTCGATCGAGGCCATCAGCCATAAAATAGACTGGTCGCCTTTTTTCCATACCTGGGAACTCCGGGGCCGCTACCCCGCGATCTTTCAGGATCCGGAAGTCGGAAAGGTCGCGAAGAAACTTTTTGACGACGCGCAACACCTGCTGAAAGTGATCTTAAATAAAAAACTCCTGGTGGCCAACGGCGTCATCGGGCTTTTCCCCGCGCATAGCGTCGGAGATGATATTGAGGTGTACGCCGATGAGGGCCGCACGAAAGTGCTGGCTGTTTTTCACACCTTAAGACAGCAGATCCTGAAGCCCGCGGGCGACTGGAACCTGGCCCTGGCCGATTTCATCGCTCCGAAAGAATCGGGGATCAAGGATTACCTCGGCGCCTTCGCGGTCACCGCCGGGATCAATATTGAGCCGCTCGTCAAAAAATTCGAGAAAGAACACGACGACTACCAGGCGATCATGACCAAGGCGCTCGCGGATCGCTTGGCGGAAGCGTTCGCCGAGCTGATGCACCAGGAAGTGCGCAAAAAATACTGGGGCTACGTGAAAAACGAGAAACTAAGCACCGAAGAGCTGATCCGCGAGCGTTATCGCGGCATCCGTCCCGCAGCGGGGTATCCCGCCTGTCCGGATCACACCGAAAAACAGGTGCTGTTCGATCTCCTGCAGGCCGAGAAGAACGCGGGGATCACGCTGACCGAGAGTTTCGCGATGTATCCCGCGGCCGCGGTGAGCGGGCTTTACTTCGCCCATCCGGAAGCGAAATATTTTACGGTCGGGAAGATCGAAAAAGACCAGGTCTTGGATTATTCGAAGCGAAAAGGAATGGATGTAAAAGCCGTTGAGAAGTGGCTCTCGCCGAACCTGAACTACGAACCTTAAGACATTAAACCCCGCCGCTCGTAATCGTCAAAAAGGCGCTTAATATCGCTCTCCGCGGACTTCGAGGCCTGCGCGCAAACAAAGATCAGCACGGAAAACTGCCACACATCTTCCGGCCCCATGATGAGCCCCGTGTGGACGTTCTCGTCGTTTTGCAAAAGCGTTTTGTAGTGCTCGATCGCCTTTGAGAGACTTCCTTCGTAGATATCCAGCGAAGAAGTCTTGTTATTGTATTTCATCGAAGGAAACGAGATCCCGCGCACAAGAAAGAAACTTTTCAGCAGCTCTTCATTGAAATGCATCCCTTCCTCAAACTCAAACCCCTCGAACTGCGGCATGTTTTGAGGCAGGATAATGGACGGCTTTTCGACCAGCACTTCTCCTTTGCGCACGACCGTGTCGCCCGAATTGATCTTGGACTCCGAGAGGCACAAATACGGCAGCTGCGTCGTCGCGTAGGTATGAAGCGGCTGCACGCGCGGCCGGATGATCTCGGTTTTTTTCATCGCCTTTTCCCAGCTGTCTTGAATGCTCATGGTTTAATTATACTCTAACTTCGGGGTTTCGTTTTCTTTTCTTGAAATTTTTTTCTTGCCGTCCCAGTTTTTAAAATCGGCGAAACACGCGTCCATGCCTTCGATCATTTTTTCGACGTCCAGCCCGAGCGCGGCCGGTTTGTATTTCTTCAAATAAGCGACCGCTGTTCTATGCAAACTCTCGGCACCGCTTAAAATCCCGCGGTCAAACTGATAGATCGCCGCGGCCGCCTGGATCACTCCTTTATATAGGTCGCGGTTCGGGTCATCCTCAGGCGTTTCAAGCCACAACTCCTCGATCACTTCATGGCACTCAAAAAACTCTTTCTCATTAAAAAGCTCAAGGCCTTTCTTAAACCGCTCGTCGACAGGCATGGTTAAGAAATAATGCTGGATATGGTTGAAATTGTCAAGAATAAGCGGTTATAATGGGGCTCGTATGATTAACGAATTGTTTACGTTATTCCTAAAACTATTTCGCGATCCTTATTTTTATCCTCCGGCGATCGCGCTCATTCTGCTGATCGAGTACCGGTATCCGGCCATCCCTTCCCAAAAAACGATCAACACCGGCTTCGCGCATGACGCCGTGTGGCTGCTGGTGCAGGCGGCGCTGGCGGCAACACTCGTCACGGGCTACGTCACGCTTTTAAGGGCGCTTTATCACCGGCACCTGGATTTTCTCACGATCAACGCGATGGGCCGATGGCCGCTCTGGGCCAAATTCGCCGTCTGGTTTCTGGTCACGGACTTCCTGCAATGGCTCCATCACTGGGTGCGGCATAAAGTGCCCTGGTTCTGGCAGTTTCACACGGTGCACCATTCCCAAAAACAGATGAGCCTTTTCACTGACTTGCGGTATCACGCCGTTGAGTATCTGATTGCCGAAACGGTTATGGCGGTTCCGCTGATGGTGATGAGCGCAAATCTCAACAGCGTGGTCGGCTTCACCTTCTTGCAGCGTTGGTACACGCATTTTTATCACGCGAATGTCGGGTGGAATCTCGGGCCGCTGCGGTATGTGCTCGTCACGCCGCAGTCACACCGGATCCATCACTCAGCCGATCCGCGGCACCGGGACAAAAATTTCGGAGTGATTTTCTCTTTCTGGGACCGTCTTTTCGGAACTCAATACGGCAGGTATGACGAATATCCCGAGACGGGGATCGTGGACGCGCGCTTTCCGCTTGAAAGGACCGTGAGTATCAAAAGCTTGCTGCTCACGCCCATCCGCCAACACATTTACCCCTTCCAAGCCATCGCCCGCGATCTGAAGAAATTTAGTTCAGCTTAGATAGTTTCCGGAGAAGTTCGAAGCCGTAGAGGCCGGTGTTGTGGCCGTCGCTCCACTGGAAGTTGAGCGCGTAGTGGCCCACGATATTAATTCCGGCTGAGCGAACTTCCTGCGGAATAGACTCGGGCCGGAGCGTGCGCTGCCCCGTCATTTCATTCACGCAGGCCGCGCAGGGACAATGAAGACGCAGTTCCTTCGGGTTAAAAACACTTTTCTTCCCGTCGTTCCATTGGATCGTAATTTCAGGCTCGCCGGGCGGATTGATCTTCACCGGAAAAATTTTCGTCGCCTCTCGCTCGCCGATCGTCTTGACTTGCCCGGCTAGTTTTTCGGCGATCTTGATCATACTTTGGGCCGAAGGATGACCGGGGTCTGAATGGACGATCGGGTCTCCTTTATCCGCGGTCGAACGGATAGAGGTGACCAGAGGAATTTCACCCAAAAAAGGGATGCCCAAACGCCCGGCCGCGCGCTTGGCGCCGCCCGTTCCGAAGATTTCATCCTTCTGTCCGCAGTGAGAACAGACATAGGAGCTCATGTTCTCGATGACGCCGAGAACGGGCGCGTTCAGTTTGTTGAACATCGCGATCGCCTTCTGCGCGACATTCCACGCGACGTCCTGCGGCGTTGAGACGATCACCGCGCCCGTGATCGGGATGGTCTGGCAGAGACTGAGCTGGATGTCCCCCGTGCCCGGCGGCAGATCCACGATCAGATAGTCCAGTTCGCCCCAATCCACGGTTCCCAAAAAATCCTGCACCATCTTATGAAGCATTGGCCCGCGCCAAATCACCGCGTCATTGGCCGGCACAAAAAATCCCATCGAGATAATTTTGATCCCGTACTTCTCGACAGGCAGGATCCGGTTCCCCACGGACAAAGGTTTTTCCGTGATACCCAGGATGGTCGGAATGCTCGGGCCGTAGACATCCGCGTCCATGATGCCCACCTTGGCGCCCGTTTTCGCCAACGCCAACGCGAGGTTCGCGCTGACCGTGGACTTCCCCACGCCTCCCTTGCCGCTCGCGACAGGGATGATGTTCTTCACTTTTGGGATCAGCTTCTCTCTTTCCGGGCTGATCGCTGTTTTTAATGGGTCGGCCATGCGGACATTATATCATAATCGCCCAATCACGATTCTTCTTGATTTTTAAGCGGTTTCAGGTATAATTCTTTTTATTAGGAGAAACAATGTTAAATCAAAATCTAACGCACAACGCATTATCCACAAGCTGCACGCCTAAAGCGGTATGGCAGCGCCTGCCTGTCCGGCAGGCAGGCTTTGCGTCGCTTTGTCATTATCGCATTATGGCCAAGCGCGCCGGGGTGGTGGGTTGTCAGGAGATTTCGAGCAAACAATAAAAAAGTAATCAGCCAAAAGTTTCCGAAGAACCCATTGCCTTTCGAGGTAGTGGGTTTTTTGCTTTCTGCGTCCGCTACTTCGACTTGAACCGCAGAGAGCAAAACCAAGGAGAAAACAATGTTAGAAACCATTAACGTTAGTCAACCAAAAAGGAAAGTCGTGATGAAACACCCGATCAAACTCACGGCCCTTCTCTATCTCAAAGAGGCGCTTTTAAAGCAACGGTACGAGCTTTGCCCGGAAATCATCGCGGTCGCGAAGGAGTATGGCGCGGCTGATTTCGAGGTGAGCGACCTCTTAGAGGACCAAAGAAGAAAACCCGGGTAATTGTGCTATAATACCTCCTCAATCAAATGAGGAGGTATTATGGAACGAAAAGGCGTTATCACTTTTAAAGGGAACCCGTTAACCTTGGTCGGGCCTGAGCTTAAAATAGGCGATACGGCTCCGGATTTCACGGTCGTGGACGCGGGGCTGCAGCCGAAAAAGCTTTCGGACTTCAAGGGACAAACCATTATCATCAGTTCGGTGCCGTCGCTTGATACGCCGGTGTGCGAAATCCAGACCAAGAAATTCAACCAGGAAGCCGCGAACCTGAACGCGAAGGTTTTGACGATCAGCGTGGACCTGCCGTTCGCGCAAAAGCGGTTTTGCGACGCGTTCAAAATTCAAAACGTCACGGTGCTTTCCGATTATCAAAACAGAAGTTTCGGAAATGCCTACGGCGTTTGGATCAAAGAATTGGCGCTTTTGGCAAGGGCCGTGTTTGTGATCGTGGACGGGAAAATTCAATACCTCGAGATCGTGAAGGAAGTGACCCAGGAGCCGAATTACAAGGCCGCGCTTGAAAAAGCCGGAACGGCCCGGATCCCTGTGGGAAGGTAATTAATCGGTCTTTAAGTCTTTAAGAAATTTGAGCGTCAGCTCACGCCGCTTACGGCCTTGGTCGTAGCGGCGTTTTTCTTCGGGGGTTTCGGGGATGAGGCGCGGCACTTCTTTGGGCTTGCCCTTGTCATCGAGTAAAACCATCGTAAAGTAGCAGGAATTGGTGTGTTTTTTCTTGCCTGTCCTCAGATCTTCGGCCATGATCTTGATGCCGACCTCCATGGAACTCCGGCCCACATAATTCACGGAAGCGAAAAAAGTCACCAGTTCTCCGATCCGGATCGGCTCGCGGAAATTCACGCGGTCTACGGAGACCGTCACGCAGTTCGGCCCCGCGTGCCTAGCCGCGCAGACATACGCGACATTGTCCGAGATCGAAAGAATGGCGCCTCCGTGCACGATGCCCGCGAAATTTGCGTGCCTCGGCTGCATCAGCTCGCTCATTTCCGTTTTAGATTCACTGACCTTTTTTTCGGTTGCCATCAGTAGCTCGCGATTACGGCGTTCGGGTGGTCTTTGGAAACTTCCATCATGCGTTTTAAAGTCGTCTCGGCGCGCCGGCGAACGGGCTCGGGGATCTCGATCGCGTGTTCCCCCGTCTCAAGCGCGTGCGCGACCCATCCGAGTGTGGTCATTTTCATGGTCTGGCAAACAAATTGTTCGGTAGGCATGATAAAACGCTTGGTTGGATGATCTTTTTTGAGTTTGAAGATGATGCCGACTTCGGTCCCGATAATAAAAGTATCGGCGGGGCTTTTGCCGACATAGGAAGAGAACCCGCTCGTCGAACAGACAAAATCGGCCAGATCAATCACGTCGGGAGGGCACTCGGGATGCGCGATAAAAGGCGCGTCCGGGGATTTTTCTTTCGTCCTTAAGACGTCCTGCGCCGTGACCCGGATATGCGTCGTGCAAAACCCCTGCCATAAAATAATTTCTTTCTCGGGACAGAACCGCTGGACATAGTGCCCCAGATTTTTATCCGGGACGAAAATGATTTGTTTGTGCGGCAGGGATTTCACGACCTCGACCGCGTTGGAAGACGTGCAGGCGATGTCGCTCTCGGCCTTCACTTCCGCGGAGCTATTGACGTAACAAACCACCGCCGCGGCCGGGTACTCTTTCTTTTTCTCTCTTAAACGCTCCGCCGTGACCATCAATGCCATCGGACAATCCGCTTCGCGTACCGGCAGGATCACGGTTTTTTCGGGATTCAATATTTTCGCGCTCTCCGCCATAAAATCAACGCCGCAGAACACGATCATGTCCGCGCCGGTGCCGATCGCCGCTTTGGAAAGCGCCAACGAATCCCCCAGAATATCCGCGACTTCCTGGACCTCATAATTCTGGTAATTATGGGCCACGATGTAGGCGTTGCGCTCTTTTTTCAGGCGCAGCACTTTCTCGCGGAGCTTCTTTTTAAACTCCTTCGAGTTTTCCGTTGGGACGAACTCTTGCGGGATCATTGGATCTTCCCTTGGTTAGATTGCTTCGCCATGCCTAGCAGCCACGCTCGCAATGACACGGTGTGTCATTATACCTGAACCACTTCCCGGACTTCAGGAATTAAAGATTTAAGCCGGTTCTCGACGCCCATCTTAAGCGTCATGATCGAGCTGGGGCAGGAACTGCAGGAGCCCTGCAAATGAAGCGTCACGATTCCGTCGCGGTACCCGTAAAATATGATGTCCCCTCCGTCCATCGCGACCGCCGGGCGGATCTCATTGTCCAACACCTGCTGGATCTTTTTTTCGATGTCGCCCGTATCGCCGGCCGTGGCCGTACCGGCCGCCGGCGCTCCTTGAGGAAAAAGCGCCTGGTCCTGGCTTAAAAGCGTTTTGATCCTTTCGGTCACGGTGGGCACCATCGGCTTCCAGTCGGCCGCCGGGGCCTTCGTGATCGTGATGAAATCGCGTCCGACCATGACACCGATGACGTTTTCGATCTCGAAAAGTTTCTCGGGTAAGAGAGAGCCCTTGGCTTTTTCCTTGTCGGGATAATTCAAAGACCCCGACGCGACGAGCGTTTTGTTGACGTTGAATTTGAGCGTGTTGGGATTCGGCGTAATCTCCGCCGTGATCTCGACCGTGTTTGTGTCCATGGCAATCCTCCTTTATTCTTTCTCCGTAGAGACTTCTTCTTTTTTCTGGCTTCCCTGCCCGTCCGGCAGGCGGGTGTCTTTCAGCGCTTCTTCAAGTGTGCGCCAGATCAGGGTCGCGCACTTCACGCGGACCGGAAACTGTTTCACCCCTTCAAAAATTTTGAGCTTGCCGGCGGCAGCTCTCACCGCGTCCGAACCCGTGTCATCGGTCAACAGATGAATAAAATTGTCTTTCAGCGCGCCGGCCTCTTTGACGCTTTTGCCCTCAACGGCGGCCGTCATCATCGAGGCGCTCGACTTCGAGATCGCGCAGCCATCGCCTTCAAATCCGACTTTCTTTATCATACCGCTTGGGTCCACGACAAGGTATAGAAAATAATCATCCCCGCAAAGAGGATTATGGCCGTGCGCGTAGGCGTTCGCGTCTTCCAATTTCTTAAAATTCCTCGGACGGCGGTTATGGTCCAGAATCACCTCTTGATAAAGATCGTCCAGCCGGACATCCTGGGACTTTAATTTTTCCGCTCCGTTGGTGCCGTGAAATTTGTCCGTCATTTAAACACTTTCAATACCTTTTGAAGAGCGGTAGTCAGTTTATCCACCTCTTCCTTAGTATTGTAAAAAGCGAAGGAGGCCCGCGCGGTGGCCGAGATCCCAAACCGCTTCATCAAGGGCTGCGCGCAATGATGCCCGGCCCGTATCGCGATGCCCTCTTGATCCAAAACGGTGCCGATATCATGAGGGTGCACGCCTTCCAACACAAAAGAAATCAGACTCGCCTTCTCTTCGGCTTGGCCGATGATACGAAGTCCGGGAACCCGCGACAATTCTTGGGTCGCGTATTCCAAAAGCTCGCGCTCGTGCTCGGCGATCGCCTCAAATCCGATGCTTTGAAGATAGTCCATCGCGGCGCCAAGTCCGATGATCTCGGTGATCGCGGGCGTGCCCGCCTCAAACTTGGCGGGCGGTTTCGCGAAAGTAGTTTTTTCGAAAGACACCTCTTCGATCATGTCTCCGCCGAACTGATAAGGGTCCATGGCTTCCAGATGCTTCATTTTTCCGTAAAGGACGCCGATGCCGGTCGGCCCGTAGATCTTATGACCCGAAAAACAATAAAAATCGCAGTCGAGCTCCCGCACATCCACTTTCATGTGAGGCGCGCTTTGAGCGCCGTCCACGAGGACAACGGCCCCCGCGCGATGCGCGCGTTTCGTGATTTCCCGGATCGGGTTGATCGTGCCGAGCACGTTGGAAATATGCGTGATCGCCACGAAGTAGGTCCGAGAATTCAAAAGTTTTTCGAATTCGTCCATTAAAAGCTCGCCCTTGTTGTTGACCGGCGCGATACGAAGTATGAGATCTTTCTCTTTGGCGAGCCGCTGCCACGGAACGAGGTTCGAATGGTGTTCGATCGCCGAGATGATGATTTCATCCCCGGGTTTCAGAAATTTACGCCCGTAGCCCGTCGCGACCAGATTGATCGCCTCGGTCGCGCCTTTGGTGAAAATAATCTCGGCGGTTTTGGAGGCGTTCAAAAATTGCCTGCACTTCTCGCGCACCTGATCACATTCGGCTGTCGCGTGATGGCTTAAACTGTAAACACCCCGGTGAATCGTCGAGTATTCATTTTTCAAAAATCGGTCCATGCGCTCGATCACCGAGAGCGGTTTCTGCGTGGTCGCCGCGTTGTCGAGATACACGAGCGGATGCCCGTTCATCTGCGTCTCAAGCATCGGGAAATCCCGCCTGATTTTTTTGACATCGAACGCCTTCGTCGCCAACATTTTAAATCTTCCTCTCTGTCGCTCTTTCCAATTCTTCGGTGATCCAACTCTTCAAATGGCTTTTTAGCGGCGCCGGCTCCAAATCCTGTATCACCTCTTCGGCAAATCCGCTGGTCAACACAAGCCGCGCGATCTCCTTGGATAACCCGCGGCTTCTAAGATAGAAGAGTTCGTCCTTCTCGAGCTGGCCCACCGTCGCGCCGTGCACGCAGGAAACGTCATCCGTATCGATCTTAAGCTGCGGCCTCGAATGACTCTCCGCGGCGTCCGACAAAAGAAGCGTTTTGCTGAGTTGATTCGAGTCGGATTTTTGCGCGCCGCGCGAGACCCGAACCAAACTGTTGAATTCGGACTTCGCCTTGCCCGCCAACACATTTTTATAAAACTGACGACTCGTGCAATTCGGGACCCGGTGATTGGCCTCGACATGATTGTAAACCTGCGACTCGTCGTTCAATAGCGAGAGGCCTTTCAATGACGCGAACCCTTTTTCACCGCCGAATTCGACGATCTCTTCATTGCGGGTGATCGCCCCGCCTTCGGTGAAGGCGAGCGTCTCCAGCGTGGAAAACTTGCCTAGATAAAAGCGGTTGGTCGCGATTTGATAGCTGTTTTTACTCCCGCGCTCGATCTGAAAATAATCCAGGCACGCGCCTTCGCCGACATGGATCTCCGCCGCGGTGTTATTGAAATACTTAGCGGCCGGC
>Ga0080064_1004920_pt1 | contig 16345 bp, 15 predicted proteins | sample Subgrocontami54m_FD_69260 | JGI IMG/M metagenome (GOLD analysis project Ga0080064, IMG submission 69260) | Subsurface groundwater microbial communities from S. Glens Falls, New York, USA - GMW46 contaminated, 5.4 m (SPADES assembly) (version 2) ...
GTTTCCTTTTTCCTGGGCGCGGGTGCGGGGGAGTTTCACCCCGGACAGGGCCTGGAGGTGCATGAGGGGGATACTTTTTTTTGAGATTCTAGCCCCCCCCCCCCCCCCGTAAACCCGCGATCCCGCGGCGCTACGGCGCGTTCGGCGCGACCTGCGATGCGCGATTCGTCAGGTGATCGACCAGCAGCCTCGCGGCCGCCGTCAATGATTCGTACGAACGAACGCATAGCCTGAGTTCGCGCTGCGCCCAGGGCTCGCGCAGCGACAGCACGTTGATCATCTGCGCCATCACATAGGGACGCACGCTGTTGCGCGGCAATACGCCGATGCCGAGCCCCGCGCCGACCATCGCGCATACGCCATCGAGACTGGATATCTGCATGCGCAGGCGCAGCGGCTTGTTTGCCTCGCCTGCAGCCTTTAGCAGCTGCGATACCGCCTCTTCATGCAGGCCGATGTAATCGTATTCAAGCGTGTCCGTAAAAGACACCTCCAGCGCGCCGTCAAGCGGGTGGCCCTTCGGCGTTATTACCACCAGCTCGTCAACATGGTAGGGAAGAGTCTCCAGGTCCGGAGGGGGATGATCGCCCAGCACAAAAAGCCCGATGTCGCCTTCGTTTTCCGTTATCGATCTGGCGACCACCGGGCTGATGCGCTCTTCTAGGTGGATATGGACACCAGGATGCTGCGCCAGGAAAGCCCGCAATTCGCCGGGCAGGAACTCGGTGAGGGCGGAAATGTTGGCGAGCAATCGAACATGCCCCCTGATCCCCGCGGAATATTCCCGCATCTGGAAGTAGATTTCGTCGAGAGAGTGCAAGACGCTGCGCGCGAGGTTCAGCAGCACAGTGCCCGCTGCGGTCGGCTCTATCCCCCGGTTCGTGCGATTGACGAGCGGAGTCCCGAGTTCCAGCTCCAGATCGCTCAGCCGCTTGCTCACCGCCGACGCGGCGATATGGTGGCGCTCGGCGATCGCCGCGATGGTTCCCTCTTCGATCACGCCGACGAAGAATTGCAGCGATGCGGGATCGAGTCTCGTCCGGCTGAGATGTTTGCGATCGGCTGGTTGCATAGGACCCGTGTAGAAACCGGAAGCTGGAGCGCTACAGCCCGGAAATCCGGACTCCCCAATGCCGGGGCCCGGGATCGCGGCTAGTCGCCTGAATTTACGGGCGGCTCGCTGGACGGCGACGCACTAAACGCAATCCCGCCATCGTGTGCCGAGATGGCAGCCTCACCGATTACTACTGTACCTCAATGGACGCGATTCCTACAATTCTCCGCTCCTCCGGTCGCGCCGGGCAGTCGGCCTGATGCAGGGATCGGGAGCCGGTTTTCAGGGTGTTACGCCATCGGGTGTTACGCAATTTTTCATTTGCAGTCTCTACGGAGGCAACATGAACAGTCAGATCAAGAATTCACCGCGCACCTACTCCGAGGACGACTTCGAGGATTTCGCGCATACCGGCCCCGACACCCTGATGGGGCGGTGGCTGCGCACTTTCTGGCATCCGGTCTACCTGTCGCGCGATCTTCCGGTCGGGTGGCCAAAGCCGGTGCGGATCATGAACGAGGACTTCACCCTGTATCGTGGGGAAAGCGGCGCCGTGTACCTGACCGAGCCGCACTGCCATCACCGCCTGACGCGCATGCACATCGGCTGGATCGAGGGAGAAGCGATCGTGTGCCGCTTTCATGGTTGGAAATACGACGGAAAGACCGGACAATGCATCGGGCAGCCGCTGGAAGCAAAGCCATTCTCTCAATCGGTCAAGCTGCGGGTGTTCCCGGTCCAGGAGTATCTCGGATTCGTCTTCGCCTATGTCGGAGAAGGCGAGGCGCCGCCGCTGCCGCGCTTCCCCAGGCTTGAGGGGCCGAACGTTGCGCTGGAAGCAACGGTGAACTACCACGACTATAACTACTTTCAGAATCGCGAGAACGATCCCCTGCACACGCCCTTTACCCATCGGTCGGTCGGCGGCGGGGCGTTCGATCTGCCCGGTGTTGTCGCGACCATCAAGTCACGAGAGACTTGCTGGGGCTATTCCGGTGAGACCGTCACGGTGGACGGAATGAAGCAGACGCTCCAGTTCGGCATGCCGCTGATCAACAACGTTCCCGGCGGCGCTGCGATCGGGGCTGATGCGGAAATGGGTGTTTGGACCGAGCATTTCGGATGGAAATTGCCGCTTGACGATGAGCATGGCATGCAGTTCCTGATTTTTGCCGCCCATGTGCCGGCCGAGAACATGGAGAAGTATCTCGCGAGACGCGCGGCGCGCAAGGCGGAGCTTGAAAAGAAAGCTGCCGGGAAAAAGCGGCCGTCGATCCGGGAAACGGCCGAGGCGGTCCTCGCCGGAAAACTGAGAATCGATGATCTCGGCCCGGACGATGTCGATCCGCCGGGACTGGGCGTGGTGATGGTGCAGGACTGGATAACCCAGGCCGGGCAGGGTGTCATCCATACGAATCGACGCAAAGAGCGCCTTGCCTCGAGCGACGCGACGGTCGTGACCAACCGCAAAATCCTGCGCAGGGAGCTTCAGGCGGTGGCCGAGGGCCGTCCTCTCAAGCAGTGGCGATTCGACCCGGAAGAGGTTCCCATCTATCCGATGGGTGCCGCGACGAGGGAGCTAGTCGGCGTCACGCACTAAGCGTTCGAACGCAGCCATCCAACGGAGCATTCATGTTGAAAATCGACAGTGGTCCGATCGAAGTGAAGATTCTCGCCGCGGGAACCAACTGGCTGAGAGTGGGCGCCATGCTCGGCCAGGGACTGACCGGCTACTACAGCCCCTTGCCCAAGGGATCGAGCGTTTCGGTGCATACCGCGCATCCCGGAGAGATGTGCCTTGCCGGTCCCGGGCTGGTCGATGCGGGAAAATATCATTTCGCCATCACGACCCCGCCCTGGCTGGTGCGCTGCGCCGTGGAGGGCCGCGGCGCTTTTGGATTCGCCGAGAAACCGCTGCGACTCAGATCCGTCGGCGTTCTGCCGCATCTCGATCAGCTTGCCCTGGCGGTGCGGCGCGATCTCGGCATTACGTCGATCCGTCAATTGAAGGAAAAGAAAGTGCCACTGCGCATTTCAACGGCGCCCACGCATCTGGGGCACCCCACCGGCTGGGTCCTGGACGCCGTTCTGGCGGAATACGGAATGCAGATAGAGGACTTCGAGAAATGGGGTGGCGCGGTCGTCTATGACGATCGTCAGCCCAATTTCATGGAAAAGGTTCCGGAGGGCAAGCGCGACCGCGTCTCCACAATGAAGTCTGGCGAGATGAATGCGGTATTCGACGAAGCGATCATGACGCCGGCGTGGAAGGAAATCGCGGACAACGTCGATCTCACCTTCCTTCCCATCGATCAAGCGGTCCTCGACGCGTTGGACAGAAAATACGGCATGCGCTCGACGGTGATCCCCAAAGGGCGGCTGCGAGGCGTCGATGCGGACATTCCGACGATCGACTTCGCGCAGTGGATCATCTACTGCCACCAGGATTTGCCCGACCGGTTGGTCTACTTGCTGCTCCAGGGCCTACAGCAGCAAGTCCGCCAGATCGAATCGATGTTTCAGCCGGGACAGGGCCTGACCGGCGATATCAAGATTTCGGAAATGTGGAAGGGCGTGGAAGCGCCGCTTCATCCGGGGGCGGAGCAGTTCTACCGTGAACGAGGCCATTTGATGTAGCGGCGACCCCGCGGCGGGCGCGCGCGCATCGCTCACAACAGGTGCCGCAGCCCTTCGTCCGCGGTGCAGCCACCGATTCCCCCATGCCATTTCCCCGTGCCAATAGCATGCCGGTTGGTGTCGATCCCTGACCCTTGATCTAGTTGATCGGCTTACAGCTTAATTCCCGCCTTGCGGATAACCTCGCCCCACTTGATGCGCTCGCGCGCGATGAAGCGCCCGAGTTCCGCTACCGTGGGTATGCCGGGCGCGAAGCTGCGGCGCTTGGAACTGGTGATGGCGATTGGACGAAGCCTGCCGCTCTGGGCGTTGGGCATGATAGAGGCTACGCCGGAAGATACCATGTCAACTTCGCCTCCCAGTGCCGCCGTAGTGGCGGGACCACCGCCCTGTCGGCCAAGCTCGTCGAGTGAGCGGGCTTCGACGCCGCGTTCACGAGCCGCTTTATGCTGTCCGCCTCGCGGCTGGGCTTGCCCGATACCGGGCCCATCTCCTACGGGGAGATGGTCGATCAATGCAGAAACATCTGCCAGGCGGCTTCCCTCCCCGTGATCGGCGATGCCGACACCGGCTACGGCAATGCGCTTAACATTCAGCGCAGGATCGCCTGCGTCATGATCGAGGATCAGGTGGCGCCGAAGCGCCGCGGGCATACGCGCGACAAAAAGGCGGCCGGGCGTGCCACGGCGTTCGTTCGCATTCGGGCGGCCATCGATGCGCTGCAACACGGGCGCCGGTGTCCTGATCCGACGCCAACGCCACGGAAGGTCTTGAAGAGGCGATTTTCAGGGTGCGCACTTTTGCCGGAATGGGCGCGGACATCACTTTTATCGAGGCGCCACTCGATGAAGATCAGATGCGTGCGTATTGCGCGGCCGTACGTGGCCCCAAGATGGCGAACTTGGTGGAACAGGGGGACAGCCCACTGCTGCCGCCTGCATGCATGCATTGGAATACAAAATCATCATCTATCCCGCGACGCCGGCGCCAGTCGCAATCTCGGCCATGGAGCAGACACTGAAAGCGATGCAGGCAGGCCAGCCGCCGCGCGCGTTGGCCGATTTCGCGCACTTGCGAGAAATCGTCGGGGTTCCGTAGTACGACGAAGAAAAATCAAGTACAAGACAGATTGATGCAGGCGCGCGTTCCGCACGCGGCATGTTCCGGCATATTCCGGTGGGCGCATCTAGATTACGAAGTTCTCGAGGGTCTCCGGAGCGAACAATGCCTCCGGCGCGCACAAGCGGGGCGACAAGCCCTGCTCGTGGTGGTAGCGCAGGAAGGTCTCCAGCACCGCGCGGTTAGCCGCGAAGCCGTACGGCCACCAGTCCTCGCCCAGCTCCGCGCGCGCCTCCTCGACGTGCGCCGCAAGCCACGGCAGCATGGCATGCAGCGCGCCGGTTTCGGCCAGGTCGCGATAGGTCTTGCGCTGCGCCTCGAAGAACGCCTTGGTCAGCGCCTGCGCCACCCAGGGATTGGCCTGGTACAGGTCGCGCCGGATCACCACCGTGTGCATGATGGGGAAGATGCGCGTGCGCCGGTAGTAGTCGCGCTCGACCTCCACAAAGTTCGGGAACAGCCGCCGTACGTCGGCCGGCCGCGAGTGCAGGGTCGAGGGCGCGCGCGCCGTGTACAGGGCGTCGATCTCGCCGTCCGCCAGCATGCCCGCCAGCGTCTGCCGCGGGCCGATCGGGCGCAGGCGGAAGCGCGGCGGCAGCGCCAGCTTGACTTTCTCCACGCGCCCGGGCTGCTCCTCGCCCCCGCACAGGTACTCGACGCTGTCGGGCCGCACGCCGTATTCCTCGCCGAGCATGCCGCGGATCCACACCCCCGCCGTCATCTGGTATTCGGGCACGCCGATGCGCCGCCCGGCGAGCTGTGAGGGCTCGCGGATGCCGCTCTTCGCGGATACGTATATGCTCGAATGACGGAAAAATCGGGATGGAAAAATCGGGATGGCGATAAACGGCGGGTCCTCGCGCGCGAGCGTCACCGCATAGGAGGACAGCGACATCTCCGCGACGTCGAATTCGCGGTGGCGCAGCATGCGGAAAAAGGTTTCCTCGATCGGTTGCGCGAGAAACACCAGCTCGATGCCATCGGGCTGAACCAGGCCCGAGGCGAGCGCGGCGACCCGGTCGTAGTCCCAACAGGCGAGCGTCAGGCGAAGCTTGCTCATCGATGGTGGTGCGCGCGGCGGCCGGTTCAGTCCAGCCGGTAGAAGCGCTGGGTGTTGCGGAACAGGATATTTTCCTTCACTTTTTCCGAGAGATCCGTACGCGCGGCGAATTCCGGGATGTCCTTGAGGAATCCTTCGCGCAGGCGCTCGTGAGGATAGTCGGAGGCGAAGAATATGTTGTTCTCGCCCAACGCCTCGACGACGTAGGGAAGCGTGCGCTCCTCCACTTCGCAGGATACATAAATGCTGCCGCTGCGGAATACCTCGCTCGGCTTGCGCTTGAGCGCGGGCGCCCAGCGCGCGCCGCGGCGCTCGTACTCTTCGTCCATGCGGTCCATCATGTAGGGCACCCAGCCGCAGCCGGCCTCGAGAAAGGCGACACGCAGCTTTGGAAAGCGCTCGAAGACGCCGTCGAACATCATGCTGGTGAGCTGGATCAGAATGGCAAAAGGATGTTCGAGCGTGTGCGTCTTGATGAAACTGTCAAAAAAATCGAAACCCATACCCTTGGACGGGGCGCCGTGCAGGGCGAGCGCCACATCCAGGCGTTCGGCTTCCGCCCACAGCGGATCGAAGTCGGCATGGCCGTAGGCCTTGCCGAGACCCGTCACCGCCGGCAGGACCGCCCCGCGCATGCCGAGTTCGGTGACCGCCCGGCGCAGTTCGGCCACGGCCTCGGGCACGTCATGGACCGGCAGCAGCGCGATGCCCTGCAGGCGGGCATCGCGCCTGGTGTAGGTGCCGTGCAGCCAGTCGTTGTAGGCCTTCGCCACGGACACCGCCCAGTACCGGTCCTGAATCAGTCCGAAGGCGAGACCGCTGGTCGGATAGAGAAAGGTCATCTCCATTCGGGTATCCTCGAGAAAGGAGACCCATGCCTCCGGGTCTCCCGCCGAGAGCGCATCGCTCGCCACCCGGAACCAGCCGTCCAGCGACGGCCAGATGGAAAAGGGCGCGTCCACTCCCTGCAGCGGCCTGCCGCGGTAATGGGCAAAGTTCAGGATCTGGGTGTCGCGCTCCATGCAATGGCCGTCGACGTCAATGACGCGGAGTTTCTTCAAGAGCGCCTCCTTCATGCCGGCAGGTGGAGCGCCGAATATACCCTCCCTCCTCGCCCCGTCCAGGCTGTCCGCGTGGCGGACAGCCGCGCTCCGTTTTGACACCTCGCGGCGCGCGCACTAGCCTCGCTCTACTCACTCTGCCGATAAAAGGAACAAGCCATGGATTTCGGGATGCAGTTCTTTCCCAGCCTCGGGCCCGCGGCCATACCCGCGTCCCGCTACTTCGCGCAATGCCTGCAACTGAGCGAGATGGCCGACGAGTTGCGCTATACCCATGTGCGCACGGTGGAGCATCACTTCCATCCCTACGGCGGATACAGCCCGAACCCGATCGTGTTTCTGAGCGCGGTGTCGCAAAAGACGAAGAACGCGCGTCTGATACTCGGCGCCGTATTGCCCGCGTTCAATCATCCGCTCAAGCTGGCGGGCGAGATCGGCATGCTGGATGCGATTTCCAACGGCCGCCTGGAAGTCGGCTTTGCGCGTGCGTTCCTGCCTCAGGAATTCGCCCGCTTCGGCGTCGCGCTCGACGAAAGCAAGGCAAGATTCGCCGAGGGCATGGAGCAGGTGCGCCTGCTCCTCGAGGGGGAGAACGTGGCGCACAGCGGAAAGTTCCACAGCTTTCCGGTCACTACGACTCTTCCGAGGCCCACCCAGAGGCCGCGTCCGCCGTTCTGGATCGCGGCGCTCGCCACCCCAGAGTCCTTTGTCAATGCAGGCAAGGAAGGATATTCCATCATGGCGATTCCGCTCGCAGGCGGCAAGATGCGCGAGCTGATAGGCCTGTACCGGGATGCCTGGAAGTCCGCAGCGCACCAGGGAAACGGCAGAGTCATGCTTGCCTTTCACGCCTTTTGCTGGCCGGACGGCGGCGAAGCGCGCGACATCGCGCGCGCGCCGATCAACGGCTACCTGCGCGCGCTGGTAGCCGGCGCCGCGGGTTGGACGCAGGGCACCACCTCCAAAGACTACCCCGGCTACGACCAGATCATCGCGACCCTCGAAAAAGACAACTTCGAGTCGCAACTGGAAAAGAACGGCGTACTGGCCGGCACGCCCGATGAGATCAGCGACCAGCTCACCGACGTGCAAAAGAGGGTGGGCGGCTTCGAGATCGCCTCGTTTCAGGTCAATTTCCATGACCTGAACTTTGACTATGCGCTCAAGTCGACGCGCCTGCTCGCGAGCGCGGTGATGCCGCGTTTCGCGGGCCGCGCACAATAGCGGACGGCCCGCGCACGGGCGGCAGTCCTGCCTTCGGAACCAGGGATAGACTTGCGCCATGAGCATCCGCCAGGGACGCAGCGCGATCCGTGCTCTCGCGGTGCTGCGCGCATTGAACGATCTCGGCAGCTGCACCGCACTCGGTCTGTCGCGGGAGACGGCGATTCCGCGCCCGGCGGTCTACCGCGTGCTTGATGCGCTATGCGCGAGCGGCTACGTGCAGCGTCATCCCACCGACGAGCGCTATCGCGTCACCCACCTGGTCCGGCGGCTGAGCGACGGCTACCGGGACGAGGACTGGGTGGCGGAAATCGGCGGCCCGGAAATCAACAAGCTGCGCCAGCAGGTCGTCTGGCCAACGGATCTGGCGACCTTCGCGAACGACGCCATGTATCTGCGCGAGACCAGCCGCCTGTACAGTCCCTTCAAGATAGACACATCCACAGTCGGCGAACGCCTGCCCATGTTGATCACTTCTGCCGGACGTGCCTATCTGGCGTTCTGCCCCAAAGCGGAACGGGAAGTCATACTCGCCAACCTCGCGCGCTCGTCCGACCCCGACGACCTTGGCGCGCGCGACCCCCGGTATGTCGCGCGGATCATCCGGCAGACCTTGAGCAAAGGCTATGCCTGGCGCGACGGGGAATTCATGCCCAAGACCGCGAGCATCTCGGTGCCGATCATGTGCGGCGAGCGGGTACTCGCCACGATTGCCATCACGTTCATCTCCTCGGCAACCCGGCCGGCAGCAGTTGCCGCGCGCCACCTCGGCGCCCTGCGGGAGACCGCGAAGGCGATCGAGCAGCGCGTTGAACGGCGCGAAACAGGTCAGAGACGTATGTAGGCCGGGCGCCACGCTTGTCCGCACAACGGACAGGATTTCCATCCCCGGTGCAGCAGGCATACTGCGTCCTTGCCGCATGCGGCGGGAAGCGTCCGGACTGCGTCGGGCGTCAAACAGGAGGGTGTCGTGATCGATCTGAACAGCGGTCCAATCGAACTGAAGCTTTTCACGCCGGGTACCAACTGGATGAAGGTCGGCAGCATGCTGGCGATCGACTTCGTCGGCTATTTCGGCAAGCTGCCGAAGGGATCCTATGTCTCGGTGCACACCGGGCATCCCGGCCGCTCCGCGCTCGCGAGCCCCGATCTGATCAATGCGGGCAAATACCACATCGGAATCACATCGCCGACTTGGATCCTCAATACCTGCAACGAGGGCCGCGGGGCGTTCGGGCTGGGCGAGAAACCGACGCGCCTGCGCACCATCGGGACCCTGCCGCACCGCGACATGGTGGTGCTGGCGGTGCGCAAGGATCTCGGCATCACCTCGCTCCGGCAGCTCATCGAGCAGCGCTACCCGCTGCGCTTCTCGACATCGCCCATCCACCTGGACCACCCGCTCGGCTGGCTGTTCGATCTGCTGTTCGCCGAGTACGGCATCGCCATCGAGGACTTCGAAAAATGGGGCGGCGCGGTAATCTACGGGGATCGCCAGCCGAACTTCATGGAGAAGGTGCCCGAGGGCACCCGCGACCGTGTCTCCGCGATGCAGACCGGGCACCTGGACGCCGTGTTTGACGAGGCGATCATGACCAGGGCGTGGCAGGTGATCGCCGACAGCGTGGAACTCAACTACCTGCCGATCGACCGCGACGTGCTGCAGGCGCTGGAGAACAAGCATGGCGTGCGCGCGACGGTGATACCGAAAGGACGCCTGCGCGGTGTCAACGAGGACATCCCGACCGTCGAGTTCGGCGGCTGGACGATCTTCTGCCGCGAGGATCTGCCCGACCGCCTGGCCTATCTCACCCTGGAATGCCTGGAGCGGCAAACCGCGCAGATCCAGGGGATGCTCGTCCCGGAGCAGGGCCTCACCGGGAAGATCGACCTCTCCATCATGTGGCAGGCGCCGGGCGCCCCGCTGCATCCCGGCGCCGCCCGGTATTACCGGGAAAAGGGCTATATGAAGTAAGCCGTGCGCCACGAGTCGTGCCGGACGATGCGGCGCATGGTGAAAGGAATCATGCCCGCGGCCGATGCGCGCACCGCGCGCCCGCGCCTGGCGCAGAATCGCCGTTCCCGCTTGAAGGTTAATTTGACGCATTGCGCGCCATGCAGCGTTCCGTCCTGATACCGCTCATCGTCGCCTGCGCCCTGTTCATGGAGCACATGGACTCGACGGTGATCGCCACCTCGCTGCCGGCGATCGCGGCCGACCTGGGCGAGAATCCGCTCGCCCTCAAGCTCGCTCTGACCTCCTACCTGGTCGCGCTCGCTGTGTTTATTCCGGTAAGCGGCTGGGTTGCGGATCGCTACGGTTCGCGCAGCGTATTCGCCTGGGCGATCGGCGTCTTCATGCTCGGCTCGCTGCTCTCCGGGGCCTCGGGCTCGCTCGAAGCCTTCGTCGGCGCGCGCTTCCTGCAGGGGATCGGAGGGGCGATGATGGTGCCGGTGGGTCGCCTGGTGCTGCTGCGCGCGATCCCCAAGAGCGAGCTGGTGGCGGCGCTGAATCTGCTTACCGTCCCGGCGATGATTGCGCCGCTACTCGGCCCGCCGCTCGGCGGCCTGATCACGCAGGCGGCGCACTGGCGCTGGATCTTCCTGATCAATCTGCCGATCGGCGCGCTCGGACTCTTTCTCGTGCTGAAGCATGTCCCGAATGTGCGCGAAACCGACAACCCGCCGCTCGATCTGGCGGGTTTTGCGCTCTCCGGCCTCGGACTGTCGGTGCTGATGCTCGGGCTCTCCACGCTGGGCGGGCATCTCGTGGCGCGCGGCGTGTCGCTCGCCTGTATCGCCGGCGGCGCGCTCGTGCTCGCGGCCTACGTGCGCCATGCCCTGCGCACCGCGCACCCGGTGCTCGATCTCTCGTTGCTCAGGCAGCCCGGATTTTTCAACGGCGTGGCCGCGGGCAGCCTGTTTCGCGTCGGCCTGGGTTCGCTCGCTTTCCTGCTGCCGCTCATGCTGCAGCTCGGCTTCGGCATGAGCCCGTTCAACGCCGGGATGGTCATCTGCGCCGGCGCAGCCGGCGTGATGGTCATGAAGAGTGCGACCGTCTGGGTGCTCAGGCGCTACGGCTTTCGCCGCGTGCTGGTGGCCAACTGTGCCGCCTCAGGAGGCGCGCTCGCGCTCTGCGGCCTGTTCAGCGCGGCCACACCGTACTGGGTGATGGTGGCGGTCCTGTTTGCCTCCGGCTGCCTGCGCTCGCTGCAGTTCACCGCGTTGAACGCGATCACCTTCGCCGACGTGCACGGGCGCCAGATGAGCCGCGCCACCAGCTTCTCCGGCATGGCGCAGCGCCTCGCGCAAAGCGTGGGAATCGCGATCGGTGCCTACATCCTGGAACTCGTGAGCGTGCTGCGCGGCCACAGCAGCCTGCAGGAGAACGACTTCTGGCCCGCGTTTGTCGCCATGGCGCTCATCTCCTGCAGCGCAGTCCTGGTGCATGCCCGCATGCCGGCCGGCGTCGGCGCCGAGATCTCGGGCCACCGCGAGCCGGCCAAGGCGGTGTCCTAGCGGATTCCCGGAAAGATAGTAACATATATGTTACTATCTTTCCTGAAATTCCCTTCCGGACGGGTTGGCGCATCACTGACGCTGCCGGCCATGTGAACCGATCGCCGACCGAGCTCGTTTCATAGCTTCTCGATGCTGGATGCCCTTTCCGGCGGCGTGTTCCGCCTCTCCCGCCGCGTTCTCGCGGACGGTGCTCTTCACAGGCGTCAAATCCGTCCCGCAGAACGAAGCGCAGCATCGCATACGGCTTGTCGAGCCACTCGGATGCCTTGAAGTGCGCACCGTAGAGTTCCAGCGCATGCAGCATCTGCTGCAGGGCGAAGGCAAATGGAAAGCCCTTCACCGCCGCGAACTGCGCGCTCCATGTCGAGAAGCCGAGGATCCAGATCGGCACCTTCAGCCCCGCGCCCGGCACCGCCACCACGTGCTGGCCGGCCTGCGCCAGGTCGAGCGGATTTCTGAATGCCTGCGCGGCCACGCTGCCCTGCACGATGTGGCACAGATCGAGAATGGAGAAGGGAATCATCGGGAGAAGCTTTCAGGGTAGCCTTGCGGCCGTTGGCCGATTTTGGGTGCTGTGTGCCAAGCCCTCACCGCATCCGGTGTCCCGGCTGCGGCGCAGGTTAAGCGAGGTTCCCGCGAGCGGAGAACTCCCGACGAATTCCATCAGGCTTCGCTCCGCCGTCGCTACGCGCTTGAAATCGTTCACCGACAGGACTACCACCGCGTCGCGGCCGCCCAGCGTGATCACCTGCGGGCCTTCATCGCGGGCCTTGCGCACCAGTTACGAGAGGCTGCTCTTTGCTCGCCACAGCTGCCAACGTTGCATAGTTCCTCCCGGCCTGGCAATCGAACTGGATTGAGCGTACCCGCTTGTTTCAATCAGCGTTCTGGCGCCTTCAGCCAGGCAGCGGCACCAAGTTCCGGATAGCGCCGATCGAGCGCCTTGACGCCCGCCAGCGCGCGGCTGCGCCAGCCCTTGCCGCGCGACAGAAGGTCTTTCCACGCGCGCTGAACATCCGATTTGCGCATCACCTTCAGGCACGCAAGCAGGGAGGCCGCCTGCTGCAGGTCCTTGGCCGACTTGGTGGCAAAGGCACCCGTGCGCTCGCCGAAGACCAGGAGTTTGTGCAGCGCGTAGCGCGCTGGTGCCGGCAGGTTGACGCATACCACCAGGTCGCCGGCGGAGAGGGACAACTCGGCATAGAAGGGCTATACCAAGTCTCGGGACATGCTGGTATGACTCGTTATACTGGACAATAAATTAATCTTAGTATAATCGCACTCTGCCGTCGCTAGGCGGCGCGCTTCTCTCCCGCCATCTCCTCCCTCACCTGCGCCGCGAGTTCGTAGGAGCGCAGGCGCGCCCCATGGTCGTAGATCTGCGCCGCGATGATGAGCTCGTCCGCGCCGGTGCGCGCGATGAATTTCGCGAGACCCTCCTTCACGCTCGCAGGGGATCCCACGATCGCGCCGGGCTTCGATTCCTCGAGCACCGCGCGCTCCATCGCGCCGAGCGTCGCTTCGAAGTCCTTCACGGGCGGCGGCAGCAGGCCGCGCCGCCCGAAGCGAATCGCGAGCGTCGATTGCTGGCGCGAGGTGTAGAGCAGCTGCGCCTCCGCGTCGGTTGCGGCCGTGAACACGTTCACGCCGAGCATCGCATAGGGCCTGGCGAGCCACTCCGAGGGTTTGAAGCGCGATCGGTAGAGTTCCAGTGCGGCGAGCATCTGCTGCGGCGCGAAGTGCGAGGCGAACGCGAACGGAAAACCGTTCACCGCCGCGAACTGCGCGCCCCAGGTGGAAGAACCGAGTATCCAGAGCGGGACGTTCAGCCCCGCGCCCGGCACCGAGACCACCGCCTGGCCCGGTTGCTCGGGTGCGAACCAATGCAGCAGCTCGCCCACGTCCTGCGGGAAATCGTCGCCCGCGCCGGGATGGCGGCGCAGCGCCTGGGAGGTCGCCTGGTCCGAGCCCGGCGCGCGCCCGAGCCCCAGATCGATGCGCCCCGGGTAGAGCGATTCCAGCGTGCCGAACTGCTCGGCGATCAGCATCGGCGCGTGGTTCGGCAGCATGATGCCGCCCGAACCGATGCGGATCGTCTTCGTGCCGGCGCCGATATGCGCGAGCACCACCGAAGTGGCCGCGCTCGCGATGCCCTGTATCGAATGGTGCTCGGCGACCCAGAAGCGCTTGTAGCCCCAGCGCTCGGTGTGCTGCGCAAGATCGAGCGAATTGCGGAACGCCTGCGCCGCCGTGCCGCCCTGGACGATGGGACAGAGATCGAGTACCGAGAAAGGAATCATCGTGGGTCTGACTTCCGATGGCCTTGCGACCGTTGGCGTGATTCTAGGCCGCTGCCGCCTGCAGTTCGAATTGTTCCGGCCGCAGGATGCGAAACGGCATGCGGCAAGAAAGAGCGAGCAATTCGCGGTCCCTGGTGATCAGCATGTCGGCGCGGCTTGCTTGCGCGAGCGCGAGGAACTTCCGGTCGTCCGGGGCGCGCCAGGCGGGAAGCCTGACCGCGGCCTCCGGCGCGCCGGCGCAAGCTTCCAGCCGGCGATGCGCCGGCGCTCCGCCAGCACGGCTGCCCGTGCGGGAGCATCGAGCGTATTGCGTCCGGGCGGATAGGCGAGGACGCGGGTCAGTTCGTCGAGGCAGGGCAGGCCGATGAAGATCAGCGCTTTGCCGGACGCGTGTGCAGCGCGGATAGGCGCGGTCGCCGGATCGCGGAACACCAGCCGGTCGAGCCAGGCGTTGCTGTCGAGAACGAGGCGCAGAGAGGTCACGCGCGGGGTCAGGCGGCGGGATGCGACACCGCCGCAGGTGATCGTCTCGGAGATTTTGCGGCTCGGAATCGTGGGCGCCTGGGCGCCGCCCGATGAGGAGCACACCGACACCGGCGTCGGGCCGTGAAGCTTGCTAAGCCGTGCTATCTCTCAAATGGAAGTGCCGATAGCAAATGTTTCGACGTGGGTAACGTCCCCGATGATCTCGAAGTACATCAAGTTTTAGCGCTCGGAAACAATGTCTACTGCCGTCTAAAGAGCTAAGGGACGGCGCGCTTTTGCGCCGTCCTGCTGGAGCGCCTTGTTGGACGAAGCCATTGCATAGAATCAAGACAACCGCCCCATCTTGCCGCTTTGATAATCGGTCATCGCCTGGCGAATTTCCTCTGCGGTGTTCATCACAAACGGGCCGCTGCCGACGATGGGTTCGTTGATCGGCTCACCGCACAGCAGCAAGGCGGTGGCGTTGTCTGCGCATTCGATGCGCAGCGCAGTACCCGCCCGCTCAAACACGCCGATCTCAGCGGCTTTGATCGGCGTTGCGGTATCGTGCAGATGCAGAGCGCCTTTGAGCACGACCAGCGCAGTGGTGTAACCCTCCGGCACAGCCAGTGCTATGGGCTGCTCGCTCGACAGCCGCAGATCCCACAGGTGAATCGGCGTAAAAGTTTGCGCGGGGCCTGTTACCCCGGCGTATTCCCCGGCGATGACGCGCACGCTGCCTTGGCCGTCGGGCAGATTCGCCACGGGAATCTGGCTGTTCAGAAAGCCCTGATAGTGCGGCGGCGTCATTTTGTCCTTGGCGGGCAGGTTGACCCACAACTGGATCATTTCGAACAGGCCGCCGCGCTGCGCGAAATCGTGGCCGTGAAATTCCTCGTGGACGATGCCGGAAGCAGCGGTCATCCACTGCACATCGCCGGGGCCGATGCTGCCACCGCCGCCGGAAGAGTCACGGTGCTCGACTTCGCCAGAATACACGAGCGTCACGGTCTCGAAGCCGCGATGCGGGTGCTCGCCCACGCCGAGGCGTTGCTGAGTGGGTGGAAATTCTGCCGGGCCGGCGTAGTCGAGCAACAAAAACGGACTGAGCGCTGCGCCCATGTCTGAATAGGCAAATAGGGTTTGTACCGGGAAACCGTCGCCGACCCAGTGCCCGCCATTGCTGCGCAGTATACGGCTGAGTTTCTTGCCGGCGGGAGGGTTGTGGGATGTCGTCATGATGGATCCTTTGTTCGGTTGGGGATCAGGCTGGCGGGTGATGCAGTACCCGCTCGATGCGGCGGTCTGGAATCAGCCACATCAGCGCGACCAGTACATACAAGGTTTGGGCAAGCGGCGGCCAAATCAAGGACACGCCGATCGCCGCCAGGTAAGCCAGCAGTGACACCTTACCCTTCCAGTCGCGCCCCACCGCCTGCTTCAGCGCGGTCTGTTCGCCCTCTGAGGCAATGATGCAGCGTTGCAAAATCAGATACGCGATGGACGCCATCAGTAACACCGCACCATAGAGCGTCGTGGGCAGGGGCGCGAAATGGTTTTCGCCCATCCAGCCAGTGGCAAACGGAAACAGCGACAGCCAGAACAGCAAGTGCAGATTCGCCCACAGAATTGCCCCGGAGACGCGCTGCACGGTGTGCAGCATGTGGTGGTGATTGTTCCAGTAAATGCCCACGTACACGAAGCTGAGGATGTAGCTCAGAAAAACCGGCGCGAGCCCATGCAGCGCGCCGACAGTCGGGTCGTGCGGCACCTTCATTTCCAGCTCCACCGTCCCCAGACGCTTGCCATATCGATAGCGCCCCTCGTCGGTGTCGATCTTTCGCTTCATGCGCTCGGTGTGCGTTTCGGGCTTTTGGGTATTGCGCCCCAGGATGAACGCCAC
>Ga0080064_1004923_pt1 | contig 16342 bp, 7 predicted proteins | sample Subgrocontami54m_FD_69260 | JGI IMG/M metagenome (GOLD analysis project Ga0080064, IMG submission 69260) | Subsurface groundwater microbial communities from S. Glens Falls, New York, USA - GMW46 contaminated, 5.4 m (SPADES assembly) (version 2) ...
GGGCCTGGGGACGAATGCCCAGACCGCGGGCTTCGCGACGGGCACGCCGAACTTCACCGGCGCCTCGGGCACGGATACGGCGCAGAACGTGAACCTGCCCGCGAGCGGTATCGGCGGGTTCGGCGCGTCCGCGCTCTCGCTCATTCTGTTCAACCGCGACAAGTCGCGGTTCCTTTCGATGGAGCTTTCCGCGCTCGAATCCGACGGCAAGGGGAAGATCATTTCCAGTCCCAGGGTGCTTACTGCGAACAACGTCGAGGCGCTGATCGAGCAGGGAACCGAGATTCCCTATACCACGGTCAGCAACGCCGGCACGCAGACCAGCTTCCGCAAGGCTAATCTCGCGCTCAAGGTGAAACCGCAGATCACGCCGGACGGAAACATCATCATGACCCTGGACATCAACAAGGACGCCGTCGGGCAGCTGACCGCATCGGGCCTGGCCATCGACACCAAGCACATCAAGACCCAGGTGCTGGTGGAGAACGGCGGCACGGTCGTCATCGGCGGCATCTACAAGCAGGATTCGAACACCACCGTCACCAAGACGCCGCTGCTGGGCGATATTCCGGTCCTGGGCTACCTGTTCAAGAACACGCAGCGCGCCGACACCAAGACCGAGCTGCTCGTGTTCATCACGCCTCGCCTGGTCCAGGAACAGGTCGGGCAGAGATAGGTTCTAGTGCCCGGCCTGCGGCAACAACACCGGCGTTCCGCTGGCGGCGGCGTCGTTTTTCTCGGGGCCGACGCGGGTGGCTACAATAAGGCCGTGAAATCCACCACCAACCTGTTTCTCGTCGGCATGATGGGCGCCGGTAAGACGACCGTCGGGCGGCAGCTCGCGAGGCGTCTGGGCAAGGCGTTCCACGACAGCGACCAGGAAATCGAGGCGCGCACCGGCGTGCAGGTCGCCGTGATCTTCGAAATCGAGGGCGAGGCGGGGTTCCGCAAGCGCGAGTCCGAGGCGCTCGGGCAGCTCGTCGCGCTGGAGAACAGCGTGCTCGCCACGGGCGGCGGGGCGGTGCTCGATCCGCAGAACCGCGCCCGACTGAAGCAGCGCGGATTCGTCATCTACCTGCATGCACAGCCCAAGGACCTGTGGCAGCGCACGCGCCACGACAAGAACCGGCCGCTGCTGCGCACGGCCGATCCGCGTGCGCGCATCGACGAACTGTATCGCGCCCGCGATCCGCTCTACCGCGAGGCCGCCGATCTCGTGGTGGAGACGGGCAGGCAGAGCGTGACGGCCCTGGTCAACCAGCTTCTCGAACAGCTCGGACCCGAATGCAGACTCTCCGTGTAGAGCTCGGCTCCCGGTCCTACCCGATCCACATCGGCGACCAGCTGATCGGCCGCGGCGAGCTGTATTCCCCGTACGTCCGGGGGAACAGGGTGGCGGTGGTGACCAACGTCACCGTCGCTCCGCTCTACCTCGAGCGCACGGCCCAAGCGCTTGCTGCCGGTGGAGCCGAGGTCGTGAGGATCGTTCTGCCCGACGGCGAAGCCTACAAGAACTGGGAGACGCTCAACGTCGTCTACGACCGGCTGCTCGAGACGCGCTGCGACCGCCAGACCACGCTGGTCGCCCTGGGCGGCGGTGTCATCGGCGATCTGGCGGGCTTCGCCGCCGCGACCTACCAGCGTGGCATTGCGTTCGTCCAGGTGCCGACGACGCTGCTGGCGCAGGTGGATTCCTCGGTGGGAGGCAAGACGGCGATCAACCATCCGCGCGGGAAGAACATGATCGGCGCCTTTCATCAGCCCCTTGCCGTGCTGGCGGACATAGGCACGCTCGCGACCCTGCCCTTGCGCGAGCTGCGCGCGGGCCTCGCCGAGGTGATCAAGCATGGCCTGGTCCGGGATTTCGAATTCTTCGAATGGATCGAGACGAACATCGAGCGCCTGATCGCCCGTGAGCCGGAGGTCCTGGCGCACGCGGTTCGCCGCTCCTGCGAGATCAAGGCCGAGATCGTCGCGCTCGACGAGCGCGAGGAAGGTCCACGTGCCCTGCTCAATTTCGGCCACACATTCGGCCACGCGATCGAAACCGGCGCCGGTTATGGCGTCTGGCTGCACGGGGAGGCGGTGGCCGCGGGCATGGCCATGGCCGCGAGCCTGTCCCATCGGCTCGGCGGGCCGAGCGAGGCCGACGTGGGGCGCATCCTCGGGCTGCTCGGCCGGGCGGGGCTGCCGGTCTCGGCGCCCGGAATATCGCCGCAGCGCTTCCTGGAGCTGATGAGCGTGGACAAGAAGGCCGCGGCCGGACGGATGCGCTTCGTCGTGCTCGAGCGCCTCGGATCGGCGGCCATCCGCAGCGACGTGCCATCGAGCGTACTGGATGAGACCCTGGACCGCGCGGCGCGGGCCTGACGCGGCGCCGCCGCGCCACGGGACGGGCAGCGGCGGGGCCACTACGTATAGCGCGGTTCTGTGCCTCGTACCGCTAAACGTAGTGGTGAAGAGCGGCTTGAAGAGATTGTTGAACTGCTGCAGGGGCGGCATAATGGGAACCGTGGCAACCGGTCACAAGGAGGCTTCCGTGCGGAACTTTTCTTCCATTGAGCAGAAAGTCTCGAGCTATTCTGCATGGGCACTGCTGGCGGCCTCGCTGGCCGTTCTCGCAGGCTGCGGGGGCGCCGGCACCCAGACCACGACGACGGGCGGGACCACGACGCCCACTGCGTCATCGGTCCAGCTTCTGGTAAGCAATCCGCAGATACTGTCATCGGGGTCAACGCCGATCGACCTGACCGCAGTGGTACTCGGCCCGACCGGGCAGACGCTTTCCGGCAGATCGGTGTCCTTTTCCACCGAAGCCGACAGCAGTGCGTTCATCAACAACATCAGCACCTCCGGGATTTCCGACTCGAACGGGCTGGTGACCGCCAAGCTCAATCTCGGCGCCAACAAGACCAACCGTACCCTCTCGGTCAGCGCGTCGGTCGACGGCGCTTCGAAGTTGGTCAGCGTGGACGTCACCGGCACGACGATCGCGATCAGCGGCAGCACCTCGCTGTCGTTCAACGCCACCACGACCCTCAGCATCGTCGTCAAGGACTCCGCGGGAACGCCGCTGCCCAGTGCCACCGTGACTGTCACCTCGCAAGCCGGAAACACCATCGTCCTGTCCCCCACCACCGGCATCACCAACAGCGCGGGCCAGATCACCGCCACGGTCACCGCCACGCAGACGGGCAACGACGTGATCACCGCCACCGCGGCCGGGACCAGCAAGACGCAGACGCTCACCGTCAGCAACGCGAACTTCGGGTTCACCACGCCGGCCGCCGATACGCAGATACCCCTGAACACATCGACGTCCGTCGCGATCAATTGGACCAGCACCGGCGTTCCGGTGACGGGCCAGCAGGTCAACTTTTCCGCCAGCCGCGGCACGATCACGGGCGCCCCGGCGACGACGAACTCGGCGGGCAGCACGCCCGGGGTGTCGATTTCCTCCAGTACCGCCGGTCCCGCCATCATCAGCGCCGCCGGCGCAGGCGGTTCGCCCGCAGCTTCGCTGAACGTCATATTCGTCGCCACCAGCGCAAATACCGTGACGCCCCAGGCCACGCCCAGCGTGGTCCAGCCCACCACCACATCGTCCAGCCAGACCAACAACAGCTCGACGATCTCGGCGGTGGTGCGCGATGCGACCGGCAACCTGGTCAAGGATGCGCGAGTGAATTTCACCATCACCGCCGATCCGAGCGGCGGCTCCCTCAGCGCGTCGACCGCGGTCACCGATATCTCCGGCAGCGCTTCGGTGGTCTACGTCGCCGGCGCGACCAGCAGCCCTCAGAACGGGGTCATCATCAGCGCTACGGTGAGCGACATCAACGGTGTCCCGCTCTCGCCCGTGGTGGGGCCAACTACAGTGGCGTTGACCGTCGGCGGGCTGACGCAATTCGTGCGGCTGGCGACCGACAACCTGCTCAGGTCATCCGGCACCACCTACAACAAGGATTATGTCGCCCTGGTCACCGACGCCGCGGGAAATCCGGTTGCCGCCGGCACCACAGTGCGGTTTGCGCTGCGACCGAGCAGGTACAGGAAGGGCTTCTACACCTTCATCGATCCCCTCTGGACGCAGACCGTCAACGTGACCTGCGCCAACGAAGACCTCGACTTCAACGGCATCGTCAACCCCGGCGAAGACATCAACGGGAACGGCCGGCTGGATCCCGGCGGCGTCGCGAGCGTGAACGGTTCCGCCACGACCGATGCGAACGGATTTGCCATCGCGACCGTCAACTACGCCAAGGATTACGCGTTCTGGGCGGAGGTCGTGCTCGAGGCCCGCGCCGGGGCCGTCGTCGGCGACGATCCTCCCGCCACAACCACGTTCTTCCTGGACGGACTGTCGACCGACTACGACGAGGAGGCCGTCCGGCCGCCGGGACAGCCCAGCCCGTTCGGAACCGGCAACGCGCCCGACAACGTCTGCACCAACACGAACTAGCCGACGCGCGGCCGGTTCAGCAGGCAGGCATCCGGGCGGGATGCGGCTCATCGCGCGCCCGGATGCCGCACGGCCGGCGAGGACGCCGCGACTCTGACGCGGGCGGTTTCGCGCCCCCTTTCCGGCACACCCGAGCCAATCCGGGGGAAACGTAGACCTGAACCGGTCAGGGGAAGATAATGTCGGCGCACTCCAACCGGCTGATCTCCGAAATCCCGACACCCCATGAATGAACACAGAATGGCGCCCCAAGCACTCTCCGAACACGGCGCCGAGCGCTTCGTGACCACTGGCCTTCCCGGCCTGGACGCAATTCTCGGCGGCCTGCGGCTGGGCGACAACGTGGTCTGGCGGGTCGACAGTGTCGAGGACTACCGGGCTTTCACCGCCCCGTATGTGGCTGCTGCGGCGGCCGCCGGGCGCCGCGTCGTCTACATCCGCTTTGCGTCTCACGCCCCGGTGGTGGACGCCGCGGCGGTGAGCTCCGTGTACGACCTGGACGCCTTGCGCGGGTTCGAGTCATTCACGGTTCGTCTGCACACGATCATCGCCCAGGAAGGCAAAGAGGTCTTCTACGTCTTCGACTGCCTGTCCGACCTGCTCGACGCCTGGGCGACCGACGGCATGATCGGCAACTTCTTCCGCGTCACCTGTCCCTATCTTTTCAAGCTGAACACCGTCGCGTACTTTGCGCTCGCGCGGGGTGCGCACTCGTTTGCGACCATCGACGGGATCCGCACCACCACCCAGCTTCTCATCGACCTCTACAGCGAGGGCGGAACCCTCTATCTGCACCCGCTGAAGGTCTGGCAGCGGTCCTCGCCGACCATGTTCCTGCCGCACCGTCACCTGAACGGGCATTTCACTCCGATTACCGTGAGCTGCGAGGCGACCAGCCTGTTCAAACGCCTGCTGCGCAGCGCCCCCGGCGATGCGGAACGGCGCCTGGATTCCTGGGAGCGCCTGTTCCTTCGCGCTGCGGACCTGGCCCAATCCGGGCCTGATGACCCTGAACGCCAGGCGATGGTGGAGCAGCTCTGCCGGCTCCTGATCGGCCGCGACGAGCGGATCCTCGCGCTGGCCCATCGCTATTTCAACCTGGACGACCTCCTCGCCATCAAGGAACGCCTCATCGGCACCGGCTTCGTCGGCGGCAAGTCGGTCGGCATGCTGCTGGCGCGGGCGATCCTGCATTCCGATCCGGATGCGGGATGGGGCGAGTTCCTCGAGGCGCACGACTCGTTCTTCATCGGCTCCGACCTGTTCCACTCGTACATCGTCAACAACGGCTGGTGGCAGTTGTTCATGTGGCAGCGAAGCGAGACCGGCTACTTCAGCGGTGCCGCGCAGCTGCGGGACCTGATCCTGCGGGGGACTTTCCCTTTGGAGATCCAGCTCGAGTTCCAGAAGATGCTGGAACACTTCGGGCAATATCCCATCATCGTCCGGTCGTCCAGCCTGCTGGAGGACGGGTTCGGCAACGCATTCGCAGGCAAGTACGACAGCTACTTCTGCGTCAACCAGGGGTCGCCCGAGGAACGGCTGATTCAATTCGTGGAGGCGGTGAAGCAGGTCTATGCCAGCACGTTGAGCGAGGAGGCGCTCCAGTATCGCCTTCAGCGTGGCCTTGCCCGCCGCGAAGAGCAGATGGCGCTCCTGGTCCAGCGGGTCTCCGGGGCCTACCACGGAAACTATTTCTTCCCGGCCTACGCCGGCGTCGGGATTTCCTACAACACGTTCGTATGGCGCCATGACATCGATCCGACCGCCGGCATGCTCCGGCTGGTCATCGGCCTGGGCACGCGCGCGGTCGACCGCGTCGAGGGGGATTACCCGAGAATCGTCTCCCTGGACAAGCCCCTGCTGGTTCCGCACAGCGACCCCGAAGATCGGCGACGCTTCACCCAGCACGACGTCGACTTGCTGGACATCACGCAGAACAGCTGGAGGACCGTGCCCTTGGCCGAGCTGTCCGCGGAGGAGCCGACGCTCCCGCTCCAACTGTTCGCCGAGAGGGACAGTGACGGCTGGCTTGTCACCTTCGACCGGCTTCTCACCGGGACGGGCTTCGCCGCCACCATGCGCAAACTGCTGACCACGCTCGAACGGGCGTACGAGTACCCCGTGGACGTGGAGTTCACGGGCACCTTCGACAGCGATGGCAGGCTGTATCTGAATCTGATCCAATGCCGCCCGCTGCAGACGCGGGGGATCCAGGCCAAGCGGGTCGAGATCGGCGGGGCGAGCGACGCGAATACGCTTTTCCGCAGCACGGGGAGCTTCATGGGGGGAAGCATCGCCCAGCCGGTGGGCCGGGTCATTGCGGTCGACCCCGGGGCGTTCATGGCCCTGACCCTGTCGGAGAAATACGAGCTTGCGCGCCTGGTCGGGCGGCTCAACCGCAACGTCGTGGCCAGGGACAAGCTGCCCACCCTGCTGATGGGGCCGGGGCGCTGGGGGACCTCGACGCCGCGGCTCGGCGTGCCGGTTCGGTTCGCGGAAATCAATGCCATGACCGCGATTGCCGAAGTGGCCTTCTCGGCAGGCGGACTTCAGCCGGAACTCTCGTTCGGCACCCATTTCTTCCAGGATCTGGTCGAGACGGGCATCTTCTATCTCGCGCTCAATCCCGAGCGGCCCGGCTGCCTTGTCAACGACGGGTTGTTGAAGGGATTCCCCAACCGCCTGGCCGAACTGCTGCCCGATGACGCGCATTTCGCGGAAGTAATCCGGGTGGTCGACCTCCCGGAGGGCTATCAGCTGCTGGCCGACATCGTCAGCCAGAAGGTGGTGTGCTGCCGCTAGGTTTGCCCCGCGCCCCGCAGGCCTTCACCGCGCAGGGTTGCTGCTACGCAGCAGCCCTATAACCACTTGAAGCGACTAGGGTTTGGAGATAGACTTCCGAACTGTCCTCAATCCCCCAGCCCCATCCCTTCGCACGCGTGCCGAGGTTCCTGGCTGCTCGGAAGTTGACGCCGAATACTCATAACGGGAGTCATCATGGCTGTCGTACTGGAAGAGAAGATCGAAACCATCTATCAGCAGGTCAGGGCGAGAAACCCCGGCGAGGACGAATTCCACCAAGCGGTCAAGGAGGTTCTCGAATCGCTCGGCCCGGTGCTCGTCAAGTACCCGGAATTCGCCCACCAGAAGATCATCGAGCGCATCTGCGAGCCCGAGCGCCAGATCATCTTTCGCGTGCCCTGGCAGGACGACCGGGGTGAGGTCCACATCAATCGCGGCTTCCGCGTGCAGTTCAACAGCGCCATCGGCCCATACAAGGGCGGCCTGCGCTTCCACCCGTCGGTCTATCTCGGAATCATCAAGTTCCTGGGTTTCGAGCAGATCTTCAAGAACGCACTGACCGGCATGCCGATCGGCGGCGGCAAGGGCGGGTCCGACTTCGACCCGAAGGGCAGGTCCGACAACGAGATCATGCGCTTCTGCCAGAGCTTCATGACCGAGCTCTGCCGGCACCTCGGTGAATACACCGATGTCCCGGCGGGTGACATCGGGGTCGGCGGCAGGGAACTTGGCTACCTGTTCGGCCAGTACAAGAGGATCACGAACAGGTACGAGTCCACCGTGCTCACGGGCAAGGGTGTCGGCTGGGGCGGATCCCTGGTCCGAACCGAGGCGACGGGATATGGCGCGGTCTATTTCGTCCGCGAGATGCTCAAGGTCCGCAAGGACTCGCTCGAAGGCAAGACCTGTGTCGTGTCGGGGTCCGGCAACGTCGCGATCTATACGATCGAGAAACTCCATCAGCTCGGTGCGAAGGTGATCGCCTGCTCCGACTCCAACGGGGTCGTGATCCACGAGAAGGGGATCGACCTGGATCTCGTGAAGAAGCTCAAGGAAGTGGAGCGCCGCCGCATCGCCGACTACGTGACCTATCACAAGGACGCCAAGTACATCGCCGGGGGCAATATCTGGGATATCCCGTGCCAGGTGGCGATGCCTTCGGCGACCCAGAACGAGATCAACGGCAAGGACGCCAAGACGCTGGTCAAGAACGGCTGCATCGCCGTCGCGGAAGGTGCGAACATGCCGACCACCCCTGAAGGCCTCAAGGTCTTCCTGGATGCGAAGATCGCGTTCGGGCCCGGCAAGGCGGCCAACGCGGGCGGGGTGGCCACGTCGGCGCTGGAGATGCAGCAGAATGCAAGCCGCGATTCGTGGACCTTCGAGTTCACGGAGAAGAAGCTCGACGAGATCATGACGGGCATTCACGCCACGACCTACGAAACGGCGGAGGAATTCGGCGCAACCGGCAATTACGTCGTCGGTGCGAACGTCGCCGGCTTCATGAAGGTGGCAAAGGCGATGGTCGCGCTCGGACTGATCTGAGCCGCGCAAATCGTATATTCTTGTAGGTTCGCCCCCGGCGTCCCCGGGGGCGGGGGTCCGAGCCGCCGCATTTCCGGGGGTTCCCCCCGCCTTGGCACGCCGTCCCGGAGCCTCGCCGACGGCGTATGCGATCGACTCGCGCCGGGCTGAATTGGCTATAGACTTAAATTATTGGCGCAGACATTGCGAGTTGGTGAATCCTGGATGATCGGCATGGCAGTCTCAGAGGTGGAACTGTGAACGAACTCGGCTTTCCCAAGCGTCAGGGTCTCTACGATCCTGCCCGTGAACACGACGCCTGCGGCGTGGGTTTTGTCGCCCATATCAAGGGCACGAAAAGCCACGCCATCATCGAACAGGGGCTGCTGATCCTCAAGAACCTGACCCACCGGGGAGCGGTTGGCGCCGATCCCAAGGCGAGCGATGGCGCGGGCATCCTCCTGCAGATTCCGGACCAGCTTTTCCGCGAGGAAATGGCCAAGCAGGGGGTCAAGCTTCCGCGGGTCGGACAGTACGGCGTCGGGATGGTGTTCCTTCCGCAGGAACCGGCGTCGCGCTTCGCCTGCGAATACGAAATCGAGCGCGCCGTCAAGGACGAGGGGCAGGTGCTCCTCGGCTGGCGCGACGTCCCGGTCGACGGCAGCGACCTCGGCGAAAGCGTAAAGCGGATCGAGCCCGTCATCCGCCAAGTCTTCATCGGACGCGGCTCGGGCGTCACGGTCACCGATGCGCTGGAGCGCAAGCTCTACATCATCCGCAAGGCCTCGGGCCACGCAATCCAGGCGCTCAAGCTCGCCCACGGCAAGGAATTCTACGTGCCGTCGATGTCGGCGCGCACCGTCGTCTACAAGGGCATGCTGCTCGCGGGGCAGGTCGGGACCTACTACAAGGACCTGCAGGATCCGCGCGTAATATCGGCGCTGGCGCTCGTGCACCAACGTTTCTCGACCAACACGTTCCCCACCTGGGACCTCGCGCATCCGTTCCGCCTGATCGCGCACAACGGCGAGATCAACACCCTGCGCGGCAACGTGAACTGGATCCGCGCCCGCCAGGGCGCCATATCGAGTCCCATCCTGGGACGCGACCTGGACAAGATCTGGCCGCTCATCTACGAGGGCCAGTCCGACTCGGCGTCGTTCGACAATGCGCTAGAGCTGCTGGTGATGAGCGGCTATTCGGTCGCGCACGCGGTCATGATGATGATCCCGGAGGCCTGGGAAGGGCACACCCTCATGGACGCGAGCCGGCGCGCGTTCTACGAATACCACGCTGCCATGATGGAGCCCTGGGACGGGCCGGCGGCAATCGCCTTCAGCGATGGCCGCCAGATCGGCGCAACCCTGGATCGCAACGGGCTGCGGCCGGCGCGCTACATCGTGACCGACGACGACCTCGTGATCATGGCCTCGGAAGCGGGCGTCCTGCCCGTGCCCGAGGAGCGAATCGTCAAGAAGTGGCGCCTGCAGCCGGGCAAGATGTTCCTGGTGGACCTGGAGAAGGGCCGCATCATCGACGACAAGGAACTCAAGGACACGCTCGCCTCGGGCAGGCCCTACGCCGAGTGGATCGAGCGCATCCGCATCAAGCTCGACGACGTGGAGAGCGACAGGCAGCAGCCCGAGCGCTCGAACGTGCCGCTCATCGATCGCCAGCAGGCCTTCGGCTACACGCAGGAGGACATCAAGTTCCTGATGCTGCCGATGGCCGTCAACGGCGAGGAGCCGGTGGGCTCGATGGGCAACGACTCGCCGCTCGCGGTGCTGTCGAACAAGAACAAGACGCTCTACCACTACTTCAAGCAGTTGTTCGCGCAGGTGACCAACCCGCCGATCGACCCGATCCGCGAGGAGCTGGTCACCTCGCTCGTGTCCTTCATCGGCCCCAAGCCCAACCTGCTCGGAATCGACGAGATGAATCCGCCGATCCGGCTCGAGGTCGGCCAGCCGGTGCTGGATTTCTACGAGATGGAGAAGATCCGCCACATCGACCGCTACACCGAGGGCAAATTCAGGTCCTACGAGCTGGACATCTGCTATCCGGTCGCCTGGGGCAAGGAAGCGATCGAGGCGAGCCTGGCGAGCCTGTGCGCGCAGGCCGAGGACGCGGTGCGCTCGGGCTTCGGCATCATCATTATCTCCGACCGGCGCATCGACCGCGACCGGGTGGCGATCCCCGCGCCGCTCGCGCTCTCGGCCATCCACCATCATCTGGTGAACAAGGGCCTGCGCACCTCCGCCGGGCTGGTGGTGGAGACGGGCTCGGCGCGCGAGGTGCACCACTTCGCGCTGCTCGCGGGATATGGCGCGGAGGCGATCCATCCCCACGTCGCGCTCGAGACGCTACTCGCGATGAAGGGCTCGCTTCCCGCCGGGGTCGACGGCAGGAAGGCGATCAAGAACTTCGTCAAGGCGACCGGCAAGGGCCTGAAGAAGGTGATGTCCAAGATGGGCATCTCGACCTACATGTCCTACACCGGAGCGCAGATCTTCGAGGCCGTGGGACTGGCGAAGAGCCTGGTGGACAAGTATTTCGTCGGCACGACGTCCAACGTCGAGGGCATCGGCGTGTTCGAACTGGCCGAGGAGACGATCCGGCTGCACCGCGCGGCCTTCGGCGACGACCCAGTGCTCGCGGACGCCCTGGATGCCGGCGGCGAATATGCGTACCGCGTGCGCGGCGAGGAGCACATGTGGACGCCGGACGCGATCGCCAAGCTCCAGCACTCGACGCGCGCCAACAGCTTCCAGAGCTACAAGGAATACGCGCAGATCATCAACGACCAGTCGCGGCGCCACATGACCTTCCGCGGCCTGTTCGAGTTCAAGGCCGATCCGGCCAAGTCGGTCCCGATCGAGGAGGTCGAGCCCGCGGCGGAGATCGTCAAGCGCTTCTCCACCGGCGCGATGTCCCTCGGCTCGATCTCGACCGAGGCGCATACCACGCTTGCGGTCGCGATGAACCGCATCGGCGGCAAGTCGAATACCGGCGAAGGCGGCGAGGACCGCAACCGCTATGCGCCGGCCAAGGCCGGCGAGACGCTCGCCTCGCGCCTTGGCAGGAGCCGCGTCGAGATCGACTTTCCGCTCAAGGAAGGCGACCTGCTGAAATCCAAGATCAAGCAAGTCGCCTCCGGCCGCTTCGGCGCGACCGCGGAATATCTGGCAAGCGCCGAGCAGATCCAGATCAAGATGGCGCAGGGCGCGAAGCCCGGCGAAGGTGGGCAGCTTCCGGGCCGCAAGGTCTCCGAATACATCGCCGAGCTGCGCTACGCGACCCCCGGCGTGGAGCTGATCTCCCCGCCGCCGCACCACGACATCTACTCGATCGAGGACCTGGCGCAGCTCATCCACGACCTCAAGAACGCGAACCCCGCGGCCTCGATCAGCGTCAAGCTGGTCTCCGAGGTGGGCGTGGGAACGGTCGCCGCCGGCGTCTCCAAGGCGAAATCCGACCACGTCACCATCTCGGGCCACGACGGCGGCACGGGTGCCTCGCCCTGGGGTTCGATCAAGCACGCGGGCACTCCCTGGGAACTGGGCCTGGCCGAGACGCAGCAGACGCTCGTGCTCAACCGCCTGCGCGGCCGCATCGCCGTGCAGGTGGACGGGCAGATCAAGACGGGGCGCGACGTCGTGATCGGCGCCCTGCTCGGCGCAGACGAGTTCGGCTTCGCGACCGCGCCGCTGGTGGTCGAGGGCTGCATCATGATGCGCAAGTGCCACCTCAACACCTGCCCGGTCGGCGTGGCGACCCAGGACCCGGTGCTGCGCAAGCGGTTCTCGGGCAAGCCCGAATACGTCATCAACTACTTCTTCTTCGTCGCGGAGGAAGCCCGCGAGCTGATGGCCAGGCTCGGCATCCGGAAGTTCAGCGACCTGATCGGGCGCTCGGACCTGCTCGACATGAAGAAGGGCATCGAGCACTGGAAGGCGAAGGGCCTGGACTTCTCACGCATCTTCTTCATGCCGAAGATGCCCGCGGACGTCGCGCGCTTCAACAGCGAGCGCCAGGACCACGGCCTGGAGAAGGCGCTCGATCATCGGTTGATCGAGCTGGCGAGACCGGCGCTGGAACGCGGCGAGCGCGTGACGGTCGACATGCCGATCCGCAACATCAACCGCACCGTGGGCACCATGCTCTCCGGGGTGATCGCCAAGCGCTACGGGCACGAGGGCCTGGCCGAGGACACCATCCACATCCGCTTCGCGGGCTCCGCGGGGCAAAGCTTCGGGGCCTTCCTCGCGAAGGGAGTGTCGCTCGACCTGATCGGCGACACCAACGACTACTGCGGCAAGGGGCTCTCGGGCGGGCGCATTTCGGTGCAGCCCTCGCCGAAATTCCGCGGCGAACCGACCGAGAACATCATCACCGGAAACGTCGTGCTCTACGGCGCGATCGCGGGCGAGGCCTACTTCCGAGGCGTCGCCGGCGAGCGGTTCGCGGTGCGCAACTCGGGCGCCCGGGCGGTGGTCGAGGGCGTCGGCGACCACGGCTGCGAATACATGACCGGCGGCACGGTGGTGGTCCTGGGTCTGACGGGGCGCAACTTCGGCGCCGGCATGTCCGGCGGCATCGCCTACGTGCTCGACCAGGACGGCACTTTCGCCCGCCGCTGCAACACCTCGATGGTGAAGCTGGAGCCGGTGCTGCCCGAAGCCGAGCAGGAAGGCAGGGTCTCTCGCGACCTCTGGCACGAAGGAAAGTCCGACGAGTCCGTCCTGCGGGTCATGATCGAGAATCACCTCCGGCAGACGGGAAGCGCGCGGGCAAAGCGCATCCTCGGCAACTGGAACGAATACCGCGAGAAATTCGTCAAGGTCTTCCCCGACGAGTACCGGCGCGCTCTCGGCGAGCTCGCCGCGAAGGGAAAGAAGCTGGCCGCGTAGCGACGAGATACCTGGACCAACGTAGGCGACATGGGAAAGATAACCGGATTCCTGGAGTACCAGCGGCTGTCCGAGGCGGCCGAGGCGCCGCGCGAGCGCCTCAAGCATTACCGCGAGTTCATCGTGCACCTCTCCGACGACGAAGCCTCGAAGCAGGGCGCTCGTTGCATGGACTGCGGCATTCCGTTCTGCATGAGCGGCTGTCCGGTCAACAACATCATTCCGGACTGGAACGACCTCGTCTACAAGCAGAACTGGAAGCAGGCGCTCGACGTGCTGCATTCGACCAACAACTTTCCCGAGTTCACGGGCCGCGTCTGCCCAGCGCCCTGCGAGGAATCCTGCACGCTCAACATCAACAATGATCCGGTGGGCATCAAGTCGATCGAGCACGCCATCATCGACAAGGGCTGGGAGGAGGGCTGGGTCGTTCCGCGGCCGCCCGCGCGCAAGACCGGCAAGCGCGTCGCCGTGGTCGGTTCGGGCCCCGCGGGCCTCGCCTGCGCGCAGCAGCTCGCCCGCGCGGGACACGAAGTGGTCGTGTTCGAAAAAAGCGATCGCGTAGGCGGACTGCTTCGCTACGGCATTCCGGATTTCAAGATGGAGAAGCGGCTCATCGACCGGCGCATGGAACAGATGCGCGCCGAGGGCGTCGAGTTCCGGGTCAACCAGTACGTCGGCGGCGCAGCAGCGACCGAAGGCACGGGTAGTAGCCCTGTGCCCGCGGGCCGGCTCGCCGCGGAGTTCGACGCGGTGGTGCTCGCCGGCGGCGCCGAACAGCCGCGCGATCTTCCGATTCCCGGCCGCGAGCTCGCGGGCATCCATTTCGCCATGGATTTTCTTCCGCTGCAGAACCGGCGCGTGGCGGGCGACAGGAAGGTCCCCGAGCTCATGGCGACCGACAAGCGCGTGGTCATCATCGGTGGCGGCGACACGGGTTCGGACTGCGTCGGCACCTCGAACCGGCATGGCGCCAAGTCGGTCACGCAGTTCGAGTTGTTGCCCAAGCCGCCGGAGCATGAAAACAAGCAGCTCACCTGGCCCTACTGGCCGGTCAAGCTGCGCACCTCCAGCTCGCACGAGGAGGGATGCAGCCGCGACTGGGCCGTCACCACCAAGTCCTTCCGGGGCGAAGGCGGAGCGGTAGTCGCGCTGGTCGCCGCACGGGCGGAATGGAAAAAGGACGAGGCCACCGGCCAGCTGAGAATGGTGGAGGTCCCGGGCAGCGAGTTCGAAATTCCCGCCGACCTCGTATTGCTGGCGATGGGATTCGTCGGCCCGATGCAGAAGGTGCTCGACGCGTTCGGCGTCGAAAAGGACGCGCGCGGCAACGCCAAGGCGAGCACCGACGGCGAGCGCTGCTATGCGACCTCGGCCCCGAAGATATTCGCCGCGGGCGACATGCGCCGGGGCCAGTCGCTTGTCGTGTGGGCGATACGGGAGGGCCGCCAGTGCGCCAGGGCGGTGGACGAGTTCTTGATGGGGTCGTCCGAACTGCCGCGCTGAGCTGCCTGGCGCGGACGCAAGACCTTGAAATGCGGTGGGAAACCGCGTCTATTGCGGTCCGCGGCCCGCATCCGGCGTGCTAACATTCTGACGCCATGCCAGCAGCCGGGACCGTAGTCGACAGAACTACGAGTGGATATTTTCGCTCGTACGTCCCTGAATCGGGGACCGCAGCGGGACCGCTGCCACAGGCTTTAGCATCGCCGTGAACATCGTCATCCTCGCCGCCGGACAGGGCAAGCGCATGCACTCGGACCTACCCAAGGTCCTGCACCCGCTCGCCGGCAGGCCGCTGCTCGCCCACGTCATCGAGGCTGCGCGCGAGCTCGCGCCGCGACGCATCTGCGTGGTCTATGGCCACGGCGGGGAAGCGGTGCGCGATGCGCTTGCGCCGCGCGGTCCCGAATCCCCCGGCGCGGCGCCCGTGTGGGTGCTGCAGGAGCCTCGGCTCGGGACCGGGCACGCGGTGATGCAGGCGCTGCCGCATCTGGCCGCGGGCGCATCGACGCTCGTCCTCTACGGCGACGTGCCGCTCATCCGGCCGGCGACCCTGAAACGGCTGTGCGCGGCCGCGGGCGCGGGTCTCGCCGTGCTCAGCGTCGAACTGGACGATCCGACCGGATACGGACGCATCGTACGCAAGGCCGGCAGGGTAACGCGCATCGTGGAACAGAAGGACGGAACGCCGGAAGAACTGGCGGTCCGCGAGGTCAATACGGGCATCATGGTGGCGCCGACGGAGAAGCTCAAAGCCTGGCTTGCGCGGCTGTCCAACGAGAACGCGCAGCGCGAGTATTACCTCACCGACATCGTGGCGCTCGCCGTCGCGGACGGCGTCGCGGTGGAATGCGTACAGCCGCACGCCGCCTGGGAGGCGCTGGGGGTCAACAGCCGCAGCCAGCTCGCCGAGCTGGAGCGTATCCACCAGCGCAACGTGGCCGGCGAGCTCATGGGCCGCGGGGTGACGCTCGCCGATCCCTCGCGCATCGACGTGCGCGGCAGGATCGCGCACGGCCGGGACTGCGCGATCGACGTCAATTGCGTGTTCGAAGGCGAGGTCGTCCTCGGCGACCGCGTGAGCGTCGGGGCGAACTGCGGGCTCAAGAACGTGCGGGGCGCCGCCGGGACGCGCATC
>Ga0080064_1004926_pt1 | contig 16339 bp, 13 predicted proteins | sample Subgrocontami54m_FD_69260 | JGI IMG/M metagenome (GOLD analysis project Ga0080064, IMG submission 69260) | Subsurface groundwater microbial communities from S. Glens Falls, New York, USA - GMW46 contaminated, 5.4 m (SPADES assembly) (version 2) ...
GACCGCCCTGGCGATGGCCGAGGAGGCATTGCCGCAGTTCGTCATTCTGGACATGTACATGCCGGGGATGAACGGGCTGGAATTGCTGCGCGAACTCAGAGCAAGGAAATATGCGGGCGGAGTCCTCGGCCTGACCGGCAGCCAGGATGAGAAGTTGCTTCAGGGAGTGCTGGACCTGGGCGCGGTGGACGTCATGGGTAAGCCGGTGGACCTGGAACGGCTTGAGCTGGTCATCCAACTGGGATGCATCCTCACCGCGCCCTAAAGGCTACTTCGGGCGCCCTCACGGGCGGTCGAAGAGACCCAACTGCATCTCCTCGGCTTTGGTGAAGGGAATCGGATAGTTCTCGGTGAAGCAGGCGTTGCAGTAGCGCTCCCCCGACCCGGGCGCGGCGGACAGGAGCCCTTCCAGGCTCAGGTAGGCGAGCGAATCGGCGGTGATGTATTTGCGGATCTCCTCGATCGTATGCGTCGCGCCGATCAGTTCCTTCTTGGTCGGCGTATCGATCCCGTAGAAGCAGGGCGACAGAACCGGCGGCGACGAAATCCGCATGTGCACTTCTCTGGCCCCGGCGTGGCGGAGCATCTTCACGATCTTCCGGCTTGTCGTGCCCCGCACGATGGAATCGTCCACCACCACCACCCGCTTGCCGCTGAGGATCTCCGGCACGGCGTTCAGCTTGACCTTGACGCCGAAGTGACGGATGCGCTGCTCAGGCTCGATGAAGGTTCGGCCCACATAGTGGTTGCGGATCAGGCCCTGCTCGAAGGGGATGCCGGCGCACTCGGCAAATCCGAGCGCGGCGGGCACACCGGAGTCCGGCACCGCGATAACAAGGTCGGCGGGCACGAGGGATTCCTTGGCCAACTGGCGGCCGAGCGCCTTGCGGGCGGAGTAGACATTGCTGCCGTAAATTTTGCTGTCCGGGCGGGCGAAGTAAATATGCTCAAAGATGCACATCGCCGGCTTGACCTTGGGGAAGGGATGGAAGGACTGGAGGCCCTTCTCGTCCACGTAAATCAGCTCGCCCGGCTCGATGTCGCGGACCATCTCCGCGCCGATGAGATCAAACGCGCAGGTCTCGGAGGCCACGACCCAGGCGTCCTTGACCTTGCCCAGGCACAGCGGACGGAATCCCCAGGGATCACGCGCCGCCACCATGCCATTGTCCGTCAGAAGCGTGATGGAGAACGCCCCGCGCACCTGATTAAATGCGTCAAAGATCCGGTCCAGCAGGAGGCTCTGGTGGGCCTGGGCGATGAGGTGCACGATCACTTCACTGTCGGTCGTGGACTGGAAGATGGCGCCGTAGGCCTCGAGCTCGTTGCGGAGCATCTGCGCATTGATCAGGTTGCCGTTGTGGGCCAGAGCCAGGTTGCCGAAGGCGAAATTGACAACCAGCGGCTGTGCGTTCTTGAGATCGCTCGATCCGGCCGTTGAGTAGCGGTTGTGGCCGATCGCCGATCGGCCTGGCAGGCGCTTCAGCCGGTCCTTGGTAAAAACATCGGCCACCAGGCCCATAGCCTTCTCCACGTGGAACTGAGTGCCGTCGTTGGAGACGATGCCGGAACTTTCCTGGCCGCGGTGCTGGAGGGCGTAGAGGCCGAGATAGGTAAGATTGGCCGCTTCCTTGTGGCCGTACACGCCGAAGACGGCGCACTCGTCGTGGAACTTGTCGGGGGTGATGAGGGCGCTGACCTCGTTCATGCGTGTCTTCCTTCAGATTCCCGAGGGGATTCCAGAGCCGACCGGAGCGCCCCACGCCAGATTATATCAAGATCACGGCACGGACGCTCAATCCAAACGTTTGCCAGGCCCTGGTCGTCGCGAATGGAGATGGTCAGCTTCCGGCCGCCGACGAAGCCAAGAACAGAAAGCTGCACATTCGATTCAATCGCTAATGCCTTGATAGTTATAAGATCATTTGAGTTGACAGAGATGACGATACGGGACTGGGACTCGCCGAACAGGAGGCTGTCACGGCGGAGGCCCCTGGCATCAAGCGTGACTTCCGCTCCCAATGGACAGGATGGCGCAGCCAGGGGGCCGGACGGCGCGGACAGACAGCACTCGGCGAGCGCGACAGCCAGGCCACCTTCCGCACAGTCGTGCGCCGATCGGACCAGGCCCTGCTCGATGGCCTTCAAAACGAGGGCCTGCAACGCGACCTCCCGGTCGAGGTTGAGCATGGGGGGCGTCCCCTGCTCCCGGTGGTGGACGGCTCGCAGATACTCGGTCCCGCCGAGATCCTCGCCGGTCTCTCCCAACAGCACAACCGCGTCGCCTTCAGCCTTGAACCCCTGCGAGACGGCGCGGTCGGCCTTCTCGATCAGCCCGACCATGCCGATGACCGGCGTCGGGTAGATCGACAGCCCCCGGGTCTCATTGTAGAAGCTCACGTTCCCGCTCACCACGGGAATCTTCAGGGCCTTGCAGGCGTCGGCGATCCCCTCGACGGCGAGGATGAACTGCCACATGATGTCCGGCCGCTCCGGATTGCCGAAATTGAGACAATCGGTCAAGGCCAGCGGGCGGGCGCCGGAGCAGACGAGATTGCGCGCGGCCTCGGCCACGGCAATGCCCGCGCCGATGTAGGGATTGAGCACGCAGTAGAGACTGTTGCAGTCCGCCGTGACGGCGAGCGCCTTGTCCGTCCCCTTGATCCGCAGAACCGCGGCGTCCGACCCGGGGCGGAGCATGGTGTTGGTCTGGACCATGTGGTCGTACTGCTCGAAGACCCACCCCTTGTGGGCAATCGTGGGAGAGGCCAGGAGCGTTTCGAGCACGGCGTTGCAGTCCGCAGGCTCAGGAATCAATTCGAGCGACAACGATTGCAGATGGTCCTGATACGGAGGCGCCGCCGCCGGCCGCTCGTACTTGGGGGCATCGTCCGCCAGCGCGCGCGCGGGGACTTCGGCCACAACGACGCCCTTGTCTTTGACCCGGAGGAAGCCGTCTCCCGTGACCCGGCCGACCACGGCGGCATCCACGTCCCATTTTTTGCAGATGTCGAGGACCTCCCCTTCACGCCCCGGTTTCGCCACGAGGAGCATCCGTTCCTGGGACTCTGAGAGTAGCAGCTCGTAGGGCGTCATCCCCGGCTCGCGCCGCGGCACGTCGGCCAGTTCCAATTCAATGCCGGTGCCGGCCCGCGACGCCATCTCGCAGGAGGAGCTGGTCAGGCCGGCGGCGCCCATGTCCTGGATCCCGACCAGGACATCCTTCTCCATGAGTTCGAGGCACGCCTCCAGGAGAAGTTTTTCGGTGAAGGGGTCCCCGACCTGTACCGTTGGCCGTTTGGATTCCGATCCTTCATCGAACGAGTCCGACGCCATCGTCGCGCCATGGATGCCGTCACGTCCAGTTTTGGACCCGATGTAGAGCACCGGATTGCCGACGCCGGCGGCGCGCCCCAGGAAGATCCGGTCCTTGCGGGCGATGCCGAGACAAAAAGCGTTCACCAGCGGATTGTGGTTGTAGATTTCGTTGAAGTAGACTTCGCCCCCCACGGTGGGCACGCCCATGCAATTGCCGTAGCCCGCAATGCCCGACACCACGCCGCTGAAGAGGTAGCGGTTTTTCGGATTGTTCAGCGGGCCGAACCGCAGGGAATTCAGCAAGGCGATCGGCCGCGCGCCCATCGTAAAGACGTCGCGGAGGATGCCCCCGACGCCGGTCGCCGCGCCCTGGTACGGCTCGATGAACGACGGATGGTTGTGGCTCTCCATCTTGAAGACCGCGACGAGGCCGTCGCCAATGTCCACCACGCCGGCGTTCTCGCCGGGCCCCTGGACAACGTGCGGCCCTTCCGTCGGCAGCTTCTTGAGGAAGGCGCGGGAGCTTTTGTACGAGCAATGCTCGCTCCACATCACCGAGAACATGCCGAGCTCGGTGAGGTTCGGCTCCCGCCCCAGCACGGCCACAATCTTCTGATACTCCTCGTCCGTCAACCCATGCTGGGCGACGAGCTCCTTGGTGATCATCTACGACGCCATGACCGGCTTCGGCGAAAACCGCCCGCTCTTGATCGAGTCGAGCAACGACAACAGGATCAGCCGCCCGTCTTCGTTGCCGAGGAGCGCTTCGGCTGAGCGCTCCGGGTGAGGCATCAGCCCGAACACGTTGCCGGCGGCGTTCGTGATGCCGGCGATGCTGTCGAGCGAGCCGTTGGGATTGGCCGCCGGCGTCACCTGCCCGTCCGTTGCGCAGTAGCGGAGAACCACCTGATTCCCGGCCTTGAGCGACGACAGCGTCGCCGGATCGGTGTAGTAGTTGCCGTCGGCATGGGCAATGGGCAGCTTCAGCACCTGGCCTGGCTTGCAGCGGCCGGTAAACGGCGTCGCGCGGTTTTCGACGCGGACATGCACGTCCCGGCAGATGAAGGAGAGCGAGCGATTGCGCAGCATCGCGCCGGGCAGAAGCCCGGCTTCCAGGAGAATCTGAAAGCCGTTGCAGATACCCAGCACCAGCCCGCCGGCCTCGGCAAACCTGGTGACGGCCGCCATCACGGGTGAGAACCGGGCGATCGCGCCGGTGCGGAGGTAATCGCCGTAGGAGAACCCGCCGGGGATGAGGACGGCGTCTAGTTGTGGTAGCAAGGCTTCCTTGTGCCAGATAAACTCGGCCTGGGCGCCCATGATCTGCTCGACAACATGGTGGCAGTCGCGGTCGCAGTTGGACCCGGGAAAGACGAGGATGCCGATGCGGGAGAGCGCGTCAGCCAAGTCAGTCCACCAGCTCAATCCGGTAATCCTCGATGATCGTATTGGCCAGGAGCCGCTCGCACATGGCCTTCACCTCGGCTTCGGCGCCCGCCTTGTCGTTCGTGGCCAGCTCCAGCTCGATCAGCTTGCCCACCCGCACATCCTTGACGCCCTGGTAGCCCAGCGAGCCGAGCGCATGGAGGACGGCCTGGCCCTGGGGGTCGAGAATGCCGCGCTTCAGGGTCACGGAGACTGTTGCCTTCATGACTGTTTCCGCCCTCGTTTGGCCCTGGGCGCGCCGCTTGTGCCGAACACCCGTTTGAAGATCGCCGGCACGTGCCGGGTGTAGGCTTTCGGATCGAAGCAGGTGCCGATGGCGCCGGCCGTCAGATGCCGGGTGACGAACGGGTCCTTCTCGACCAGGTCCCGAAACGGCGTCCTCCCCTGCCAGGCCTCCATCGCCAGGCGCTGCACGGCCTCGTAGGCCTGGACGCGCGGTGCACCGCGCCGCACCAGCTCCAGCATCAGGCGCTGTGAGTAGATGACCCCGCCGGTCAGCTCGATGTTGCGCCGCATCCGGTCCGGATAGACGACCAGCTTCGCCATGAGATCGGTAAACCGGGCCAGCATGTAATCAATCAGCATCGTGCTGTCCGGAATGATCACCCGCTCGACCGACGAATGGCTGATGTCGCGCTCGTGCCAGAGGGCGACGTTCTCCATCGCCGCCAGGCTGTTCGCCCGGACCAGGCGCGCCAGACCGCACAGGTTCTCGGACGCGATCGGGTTCCGCTTGTGCGGCATCGCGGAGGACCCCTTCTGGCCCGGCGTGAACGGTTCCTCCGCTTCCAGCACTTCCGTCCGCTGGAGATGGCGGATCTCGGTGGCGAACTTCTCGATGCTGCCGGCCAGGAGGGCCAGGGCCGTCAGGTACGCGGCATGGCGGTCACGCTGAACGATCTGGTTGGAGGCCGGCGCTGCTTTGAGACCCAGCTTCCTGCAGACATACGCCTCCACGTCGGGCGCGAGATGCGCGAACGTCCCCATGGCCCCGGAGATTTTGCCGCAGGCAATCGTCTCGCGCGCGTCCCGGAACCGGTCGCGGTGACGTTTCGTCTCGTCATACCAGATGGCCAGCTTGACACCGAACGTGATGGGCTCACCGTGGATGCCGTGCGAGCGGCCGATCATCAGGGTATCGCGGTGTTCCCATGCGCGGGCCTTGATCACGATAAGCAAGCGATCAATGCCGTCCAGAATCGCGTCCGCGGCCTCGACCATGAGGATCGCCAGGGAGGTATCGAGAATATCGGAAGACGTCAGCCCCATATGCAGGTAACGGGCCGACGGCCCGGCCTGCTCCGAGATCGACTCGATGAAGGCGATCACGTCATGCTTGGTCACCCGCTCCAGTTCGTCGATGCGGGCCGGATTGATGCGCGCCCTGGCCCGGATCTGCCGGACGGCGGAAGCCGGCACCAGCCCCTTTTTCGCCAGGGCCTCGCAGACCAGGAGTTCCACCTGCAGCCAGGTCTCGTATTTTCGCGTTGGTTCCCAGATGGCCCGGAGGTGGGGCCTGGAGTAGCGGTCAATCATGGGCCACCGACGGCATCGCCTCCCTGGCCTTGGCTTGCAGGCGGGGCTCTTCGCGAAGGATGCAGTCCAGGATGCCGTTCACGAACGCCCCCGACTGCTCATCGCCGAACAGCCTGACGATATCAACGGCTTCATTCAGCGTGACACGGCCCGGGATGTCGGGCATGTGCAGCAGCTCATACACCGCGATGCGCAGGACGGTCCGGTCGGTGATGGCCATGCGCTTGACGGACCAGTTCTCGGCGTAGCGGCCGATCACGTCATCCAGGTCATCCGCGTGTGCGATGACTCCCTGGATGAGATCGTCGGCGAATTTCCTGGTCTCGGGATGCGCCTTGTTCTGTTCCCAGAAGTCCTCCAGCCATTGCGTCGTGTTGCGATGGATGTCCCACTGGTAGAGAACCTGGACGGCCAGCTCGCGTCCCTTGCGGCGCAGACTCATCGCGACCTCTTGCGGGCGGGACGCCGGACAACCCTGGTCCGCTCTTGCCGCGCCGGCTCCGGCAACGCTGCCAGGCGCTTCATGAGATCGGCCATTTCAATTGCCGTCACGGCTGCCTCATATCCACGGTTCACCCCGCTTTCCCCTGTTCCGCCTGACCGAGCGATTGCTTGTTCTTCCGTGTTCGTGGTCAGCACGCCGAAGATGACCGGAAGCCCGTAGTCATACGCCGCGCGCGCGATCCCGTAGCTCACTGCGGCGCTGATGTGGTCAAAATGGGGTGTCTCTCCGCGGATCACCGCCCCGAGACAGATCAGCGCATCGTAGCGGCGCGAGCGCGCCAGCCTGGACGCGACCAATGGGATTTCGAACGCTCCGGGCACCACCACCACGTCGATCGCGTCATCGCGGACCCCGCCCACCCGCAAGGCGTTCAACGCGCCATCCAGCAGCCGCTTCGTGACGTCCTCATTGAACCGGCTGCGGATGATCGCGAATCGCAATCCGGCGGCGCCTGCGCCTTCAATCACCGTGGACACATTAAACCTTGTCCAGGAGATGACCCAGCTTGGCCTTCTTCGTCTGAAGATAGCGAATGTTCGTGGCCTGGGGAGGAATCTCGATCGGCACGCGCTCGACCACTTTGAGCCCGTACCCTTCCACACCGACAATTTTCCGGGGGTTGTTGGTAATGAGACGGATCTTGTGCAACCCCAGTCCCACCAGAATCTGCGCGCCCACCCCGTAGTCGCGAAGGTCCGCCTTGAAGCCCAGCGACAGGTTGGCTTCGACGGTATCCTGCCCCTCGTCCTGGAGCTTGTAGGCCCGTAATTTGTTCACCAGCCCGATGCCCCGCCCCTCCTGATTCAGATACAGGAGCACGCCCTGCCCGGCTTTGTCGATCATCTGCATCGCCCGATGGAGCTGCTCGCGGCAGTCGCAGCGGAGCGATCCCAGAACGTCGGACGTCAGGCATCCGGAGTGCACGCGGACGAGCACCTCATCGTTCAGCTTGATGGCGCCCTTCACCAGCGCCACATGGGCGCCGCGGTCGAGCTCGTTCTCGAAGACGTGCGCCGTGAACTCGCCGAAGATCGTGGGGAGCTTGGCCTGGGCGATTTCGCGCACGAAGGTCTCCCGTTGCATGCGGTACTCGATCAAGGCCTTGATCGTGACGAGCTTGAGGCGGTGGCGTTGGGCGATCTCCTGAAGATGCGGCACGCGGGCCATGGTCCCGTCCTCGTTCATGATCTCGCAGAGCACCCCCGCCGGCTGCAGGCCGGCCAAGCGTGCCAGGTCCACCGAGCCCTCGGTCTGCCCGGCACGCTTGAGGACGCCCCCTTTATCGGCCCGGAGCGGAAAAATGTGGCCTGGCCTGGCCAGATCGGACGGCTTGGTCTTGGAATCGATGGCGGTCTGGATCGTCACGGCCCGGTCCTTGACTGAAATCCCGGTGGTGATCCCGCGGCGCGCATCGATCGAGACCGTGAAGGCGGTACCGAAGGCGGCCGTGTTTTCCGTGACCATCGGCGGCAACTGGAGTTCCTCCACCCGCTCGGGGGTCAACGCAACGCAGATGAGGCCCCGCCCGTGAGTGGCCATAAAGTTGACGGCCTCGGGCGTGACCTTCTCGGCTGCCATGACGAAGTCGCCTTCGTTCTCGCGGTCTTCGTCATCCACCAGGATGACCATACGGCCTTTTTTGATGTCCTCAATTGCGCTTTGAATGGAATCGAACTTCATGATGCCGTCAGTGTACTCTTTTTGCCGTTGAATTTAAAGGGAGAAACACCCCCGGTTACGCTTGGCTGAGGCTCGGGCGCCAGAATATCCTCATCATTGGCGCGATCAGAACGCAGACGGCGGCAAAGGCGGCGAACCCGGTTGCATAGGTGCCGGTGAGGTCACGGAACAAGCCTAAGGCCGAGGGCAACAGAAAGCCGCCGAGACCGCCGGCCGCTCCGATCAGACCGGACACGGCGCCGATTTCCCGCCGGAACCGCTGGGGCACGACTTGAAAAATTACCCCATTCCCCATGCCCAGACAAGCCATGGCCAAAAAGATGGCAGCGAGCGCAATCGAAAAAGGCAGCAGCAGCGCTGTGACGCCGACCAGGAGCGCAATCAGCGGATAGAGCCATGAAAGCACGCGGAGTCCGTCGAGACGGTCGGCGATGAACCCACCGACGGGCCTTGAGAAGCTGCCGGCCAGGGCACAGGCTGCCGCCGTCATGCCGGCCTCAATACGCGACAGGCCGTACTGATCGAAAAAGAAAATGCTGAGATAGCTGCTGAGGCCCACAAAGCCGCCGAACGTGACGGCATACAGCGCGCAGAACCAGTAGGTGTCAGGTTCCCGAAGGAGCCGGCTGAAGTCCATGCGATGGTCGGCGGCGCCGTCCTGAGGCTCGTGATCACGAGCCAACCGCCAATACGCCGCGGCAGTCACGAGCACGAGCGGAATCATGACGCCGAACACGGCATGCCATCCAAGCTTTACGGCCAGGAGCGGCGCCAGCGCGATGCTGATGATCGCGCCGCTGTTGCCCGATCCCGCCACGCCCATCGCCAATCCCTGGTGCGCCATGGGATAAGCCCGGCTGGCCAGCGGGAGAGAGACCGCGAAGCTCGCGCCCGCAATGCCGAGGAGCAGGCCCACGCCGACCATTTGTGAAAAGCCGTCCGCCGCCAGCCACGCCCACGCAAGGGGAACGGACACGGCGAGCATGCTCACAACGCCGGTCAGCCGCGGCCCGACCCGGTCCGACAGGATCCCCGTCGCCACACGGAACAGCGATCCGCCAAGCAAAGGTACCGCGACCATGAACCCCTTCTGGGTGGCGGTCAGACCGAAGTCCTCGGCGATAAAGACGCCCAGCGCGCCGACGAGCATCCAGGTCATGAAACTGACTTCAAAATGGAGCCAGGCGGCCAGAAGCGAGGGCCAGTGGCCGCTCCGGAGGGCGTTCAGAATTGGCACGGAGGGGTTATACCGTACCGGAATGCCTGCCGCAAGGTGCCTTGTGCTTTGGCGCCGCCGCTTCTTCCTATATAATGGGCGGGTGAACCGGGATGACACCAGCCATGGGTGACCGCTCGAAAGACGCGCCAGAAGTCTCGGAGCCGGAGGTTCTCGAAGAAATGGACGCCGAAGACGTCGTCGTGGAGGAGGTGGACGAGTCCGCCTTCGTGATCCCTAAGACGCCGGAAGCGTTGCCGGCTACGGGGAAGGATACGGCACTCGCTCCGTACGATCCGCTGCAGCGGTATCTGGCCGAGGTCCGCAGATACCCCTTCCTGACCAAGGAAGAAGAGCTGCACCTGTTCAACGATTTCCAGGCCACCGGCAACCGCGAGTCGGCCGTCAAGCTGATCGTGTCCAACCTGCGCGTCTCCGTCGCCATCGCGGCCGAATATCTGCATTCCGGCGCCGACTATCTGGATCTGATCCAGGAAGGCAACGTCGGGCTCATGCAGGCGATCAAGAAATTCGATCCCGCAAAAGGCTCACGCTTTCACTCGTACGCCGCCTGGTGGGTGCGGGCCTACATTCTTCGGTACCTGCTCAACACGTACCGGATGGTCAAGATCGGAACCACCCAGAGCCAGCGCAAGCTCTTCTATAACCTGAACAAGGAAAAACGCAAACTGGAGCGCGAGGGGTTCGCCCCCGATACGAAGCTGCTCGCGGACCGCCTGCACGTTCGCGAGCGGGACGTGATCGAGATGGGCCAGCGTCTCGGCAGCTGGGACCTCTCCCTTGACGCGCCGCTGGGTCCCGATCAGGAAGGGACTCTGCTGGATGTCCTTCCCTCGCAGGGCATGCCGGCGGACGAGAGCCTGGCGCACACTGAATTGCGGGACCTGTTTCGGAAGAAGCTGGCGGAGTTCGCCGCTACCCTTGACGATCGGTATGCCGACATCCTCCGCAACCGCATTCTCTCGGAGACGCCCCTCACGCTGGACGACCTCGGCAAAAAATACAGCATCTCGCGCGAGCGGGCCCGACAACTGGAGGAAAAGATTATCAAGCGGCTGCGGGAGTTCATGAAGAAAGAGGTCAAGGACTTCGAGTTTTTGAAGCCGTAGAGATCGAATGCGTCTAGCCGCTACGGTTGCAACGGATCATGGTGTAGGGGCGCCGGGGCGGTCGCACCGATCAGGACTCCGGCGGTAACAAGCCCGCTCCCCGCCCATCCGGCGGCATCCAGTTGCTCGCCCAGCACCAGCCAGGACAGCCACGCCGCCAGCGCCGGTTCGAGCGCAAAGATGAGCGCCACGCGCTGGGCCGGCACATAGCGCTGCGCCCATACCTGTACGAAAAAGGCGAGCGCGGTCGCCCCCACCCCGGTAATCACCAGCGCCCACACGAGGACGGGGGTGAACGCAATGGCTCCGGGACGGTAGCCTTCCGCGACCGCCGGCGCCACCAGCACGCCCGTGACCATCACGAGTTGCCAGGCGGAAACTGAGGCAAAGTCGCTGCGCCGCGCGTAGGTCTCCACCACAATGATGTGCAGGGCAAAGGCCATCGCGGCCGCCAGCGTGTAGAGGTCCCCGACTTTCATGTCGGCCGAAGGGCGGATCAGCAGCCACAGGCCGGCAATCGCCAAAGCCAGCGCGGTCCAGAGCCGGGCATCGAATCGTTTGAGGAACAGCGGGACCAGCACGACATAGAGGGCCGTGATGAAGGCCGAGTTGGATGCGGTCGTATACCGCAGGCCGACCGTTTGTGTGACATACCCGACGAAAAGAAACGCCGATGCGATCGCCGCCATGCGCAGGGTGGGGACATCGCAGCGGAGGGGTTGCCGTAAACAGACGAAGACAATCCCGACAGCGAGTGTCCCGAGCAGGAAGCGCAGGAACAGAAAGGGAAACGGCAGCACCTGCTCGAGCGCCAGTTTCGTCGCCGGGAACGTGGCCGCCCAAATGACGGTGGTGAGGAGAAGCGCGAGTTGCGGCACGCCGCGCCCCTACTGCGCGCCGGCGAGCACGCGGATGAAGACTTCGTGAATCAGGGCGGAGTGGCGCGTGTAGTCGCCCAGGAACAATTCCTGGGCCTCGGCCTCGTCGCTGTCACGATAGCCCATCCGCAACGCACACCGGCGGATTTCCTGGGGGTCGGCTGGAAGGGTGTGCGTCTGCTGCTCCTCCACCATTTGCAGCTTATGCTCGACGTCCCGCAGGAACCAGTACGCGTCGACGAGACGCCGATGTTCCTCCGATGACAGCAGCCTGGCGCGAAGGAGCTTCCCCAAGGCTTTGACGGTGTTGCGCTCCCGAATGGCCGGCCTCTTCCGGCCGAACACCGCCTGCAGAGCCTGGACCAGGAACTCGATCTCCCGGATACCCCCCGTCCCGAGTTTGACGTTGCGTACGGTCTGCCCCCGCTGCGCCATTTTATCGTCGATCATCCCCTTGATCCGCCTGACATCGGCGAAGATCTCGGTCGGGCTCGACTGCTGGTAGATGAACGGCTGCACCATCGCCAGGAATCGCCTGCCCAGGGTCTTGTCGCCGGCGACGGGGGCGGTCTTGATCAGCGCCAACCGCTCCCACCCCTGGCCCCGCGCCCCCCGATAATACCGGCGGCACCGTTGAAGCGACTCGACGATTCTCCCCGCATTGCCTTCCGGGCGCAGCCGGAGGTCGACCCGGAACAGGTAGCCTTCGTTGGTCACAGCCGATAACGCGGCGGTCAATTCCTGGGCCAGCCGCAGGAAATATTGCTCGGCGGGAATCCGCGACGCCCTGCCGCCCGTCCTGGTTCCCGCCGTCACGCCCGAATCGGCGCCGCAGAGATAGATCAGATCCACGTCGGAGCTGAAGTTCAATTCTCCCCCGCCGAGTTTTCCCATCGCCAGCACGGCAAAGCCGCTGCGCGGTTCGCCATGCCGGCGCCGGAGGGAATCCCGGCATACGGCATGCGCGTGCTCGATCAAGACGGCGGCGAGCACGGACAGCGCGGCAGCGGTTTCCTCCACTGTGGCCTTCCGCAGGAGATCGCGCACCCCAATGGCCAGCAGTTCCCTCCGCTTGAGCCGGCGCAGGATGTCCAGCCGCCGCTCCGGAGACCGCGCCGGGCGAAGCATGCGTGACGACTCCGTCTCCAGATCGCGCCGATCCCGCACACGTTCCAGAATCTCAGGGCTCGATGCCCAGTACAGGTATTCGGGATTCCGGATGAGAATCTGGGAAAGGAACGGGCTGGAGCCGAACACGGTGGCCAGCAGGTGCATCGTGACGGGAGAGGCCTCCAGATGCGGCAGGAGCGCGTTCGTGTTTCCCCCGGCTTGGGCGAATCGTTCAAAATAGTCCAGGGCCTGGTCCGGGTCCGCCGAATCGGCAAGATGACCTAGCAGGACGTCCAGAAGACCGGCCAGGCGCCGGCGCGTCACCGGGTCCTCCGCCATGGCCTGCAGGTTGGCGTCCGCCCGCCGGCAGTCCTGAAAGCCGTACGGCGTGAGAATGGCGGCCACCTCGGCGTCGGCCAGGCGAGGCGCCAGCAGCAGGTCCTTGGGATGCGTCGCAGCCATGAGGATGCGCATTATACCTGATACCGGAACTTGCGGCACGCGGGTGTGGATAGGTTATAGTGAGCGGGCATGACACCCCGCGCGCTCCAGCCGATTCTCCTGTCCCGATTCCCCGATCTCCGTCCTGAAACCGTTCAGGCGTACTGCGGGGCCATGCCGGCTGAATATGCCGCGGGCTATTCGCCGGAAGACATTGCCGGCCATATCCGGCTGACCGGGTACATCAACGGCGCCGCCGTCAGAGTCCGCATCGCCGACCAGAGGAACGAGCACTATGAGGTGGTGATCGCGGCCCGGGATTATTTCTCCGAGTGTGCAATCATCACCGGCCTTCTGGCCGCCTTCGGACTTGACATCCAGGAGGGCGCCATCACGACGTTCGTTCCGAAAAGGCCCGCGGAAGCGTCCCCTCCGGTCTTTTCCGGAGGCCGGCGGCCATTGGCGCTGAGTGCGGCCACGGGCGGTCCCCGTATCCTGGACGTCTTCCGTGTGCGCGCCCTCCCCGCTCACCGGTTTACGCCGTCACGCCAGGACCAATTCCGCGCCGAGCTCGAGCTGCTGGTCGGGCTCCTGGCCCAGGACCAGTACCAGGAAGCCCGCGCGCGCGTGAATCGTATGCTGACGGAAGTGTTGGCGTCCTCGCCCGCGTCGCCTGCGCGGCTGCAGGCGATCGACATCGGCTTCGAAAACCGGCCTTCGCTGAACTGGACGGCGATGGACATTCAGGCGCCCGACACGCCGGGCTTCCTGTACGCGTTTTCCAATGCCCTGGCCATGCGCGGCGTCACGATTCACTCGGCCCTGATCCGCACGATAGGACACACCGTGCATGATCGGTTTGGGGTCACCGACCGACACGGACGCAAGATCGTCGGCGCGCACGCGCAGGCAGGCCTCAGGATCACCGCCGTCCTCATCAAACAGTTCACGCAATGCCTGGCCGCGGCGCCCGATCCGGCCAAGGCGCTGGCTCATTTCGATCGCATGCTGGACCAGATCCTCGGTCAGACTCCCGGGACCCGCCTTCCGGCCTTTCTTCAGGAACGGGCGACACTGGACCTTCTCGCGCGCCTGTTCGGCACCAGCGATTTTCTCTGGGAGGATTTTCTGCGCATCCACCTCGACAGCCTGCTTCCCGTCCTGCAGGACTTCAAAAAGCAGTCTCCTCCCCTGGAGAAGGCGGCTCTCGCGCGTCTCCTGCGCCGGAAGCCGGCCGGGGCCGATACGCACGAAGGCCGAAAGCAGCGCGTCAACAACCTGAAGGACCGGGAGCTGTTCCGCATCGACATGCGGCATCTGATGGACCCGCAGGCGCGACTGGAACCCTTCTCACTGGCATTGACGGACCTGGCCGAAGTTGTCCTGGCGGAGTCGCTTCGCGTCTGCCGGCTCCATCTCACGGACCGGTTCGGATTGCCGCGGCTTTCCGGCGGCGAGCCTTGCGGGTTTGCCATGTTCGGCCTGGGCAAGTTCGGCGGCAGGGAAATGGGCTATGCCTCGGACATTGAAGTCCTCTTCGCCTATGACGGCGATGGGCGAACGGACGGCCCGGAGTCGCTGAGCAACGGCGAATACTTCGAACATCTATGCCAGGAGATCATGCGGTTTATCGAGGCCAAAGAGGAAGGCATCTTCCACCTCGATGTGCGGCTCCGGCCCCACGGACGGAAGGGGCTGCTGGCCTGTGCCCAGGATGAACTGGAAAGCTATTACAGTCCCAGCGGGTTGGCCGCACCCCTGGAACGCCAGGCCCTGATCAAGCTGAGATTGGTGGCCGGGAGCCGGGCGCTGGGCGGCAAAGTGGAGCATCTGCGGGACTGGTTCGTCTACAGCGGCGCTCCGTGGGACTTGAACGCGGCATTGGAGCTCCGCCGCCGGCAGATCCACGAGCTGGTCACGCCGGGGACCGTCAACGTGAAGCAGAGCCCCGGCGGGCTGATCGACATCGAATACGCGGCGCAATATCTCCAGATCATGCACGGGGCCGGGCATCCCACACTGCGGACCCCCTCCACCCTTGATGCGTTGGCCGCTCTGCGCCGGCTCCGGTTTCTGTCTCCATCGGAGGCGACAGGGCTGAGCCACACGTACCGGTTTCTCCGGCGGCTGATTGACGCCCTCCGGATCGTGCGCGGCAATGCGCGGGATCTTGTCCTGCCGGTCGTGGGCTCCGAGGAGTTCACCTTCCTCGCCAGGCGCATGGGCTATCACGCGCCTCAATGGAAGACGGCGGCGGCCCAGTTGCGCCGCGACATCGAGCGCCACATGACCCGCACCCACAAGTTTTTCACGAAGCGGTTTGCGGGACAAGGGTGATCATCGCGGGTTTCGGTGTTAGGGGTTTCACCACCGCCTTTCCTTTCCCTGCCCTATGCAACTTCTCGCGGGAATGATAGGGCACGAGCCCTTCCAGCACCGACGCCAGCTTCTCGCAGGGAACGTCTTCCATGATTTTCACCGCAAGTTTGGGATTTGGGCCGGAGCGTCCCCCGACGAAAATATCCACGGCATCCACCACCTGCCCCTCGATTTTGACTCGCTTGCCGATGAGCCCGATGTCCGCCACCAGATGGTTCCCGCAACCGGCCGGGCACCCGGACCAGTGCATCGTAATCGGCTTGATCCCCTGAAGCGTGCTTTCGAGGTGCTTGGCGACTTCCATCGCGCGGGACTTGGTCTCGATCACGGCCAGATTGCAATAATCGTTGCCGACACAGCTGACCAGTCCTTTGAAAACTTCCGACGCGTTGTAGGGCAACTCCCGCAACAGAGGTTCATCGAGCAGACTCGCGAGCCGCTTGTCCGGGACGTTCGGAACGATGAGCGCCTGGGCCGGGGTAATCCGGATCTCTCCCGTCCCATAGCGTTCGGCGAGCGCCGCCACGCCCAGCAATGAGTCGGCGGTGATCCGCCCGACCGCCACCTTCAGACCGACGTAGTTCAATCCGGTCTGCTTCTGCCGGAAGATCCCGGCATGGTCGCTCTTCACGGATTTTCGCGCATCGGTTCCCGCCGGAGTCAGCGCGCGCCCCAGGCGCGCTTCGAGCGCCGCGCGGAC
>Ga0080064_1004929_pt1 | contig 16333 bp, 22 predicted proteins | sample Subgrocontami54m_FD_69260 | JGI IMG/M metagenome (GOLD analysis project Ga0080064, IMG submission 69260) | Subsurface groundwater microbial communities from S. Glens Falls, New York, USA - GMW46 contaminated, 5.4 m (SPADES assembly) (version 2) ...
GGGGTTCATTGACCCACGCTACGCTCGGCCGGCCTCTCCTTCTGGGAGAGGCCGGCCCGCCCCCCTCGTCCAGCACGGGAGGCGATTGGCGATTCCCTCAATGGTCCCCTCTCCCCCCTCGTCCAGCACGGGAGGCGATTGGCGATTCCCTCAATGGTCCCCTCTCCCCCTGGGAGAGGGTTAGGGTGAGGGCGTTTACCTGGACCGCGCGGCGCCACGCTCGATGCCGTCGAACACCATCCAGTAGACCTGGACGCCCTCCGCCACCACCTGGCGCAGCCGGTCCTGCACCTCGTCGCTCGTGGCGTAACGCTCCACCATGCGCGGACCGACGTCGGCATGCTCCTCCTCGACCTCGGACCCGTGGGTTGACCAGAAGGAGATGTCGTCAGCGGAGAACGGGTAGTGGCGCTGCAAGCCGTCCGCGATGACGGCGGCGCGCGCAACGTTCTGGCCCTCGAAGACGAAGCTCTGGACCGTCACCGCCTCCAGCCACGGTGCATCGTAGAAGATGCGGTCGCGCCAGCCGATGAATGCCCGCAGCTCGGCCACCGGCTCGGCGCCCTCGATCTCCTCGCGGGAGAGCCCGAGCGCCCGGCCAAACTGGAAGAAGAGCTTCTTGTGCTCCTTGGTCGGGTCCTCGAAGCCAGACTCACTGAAGACATTCTCCAGCAGCATGTGCTCGAGCTCTGGGTCGTCCGGGCAGCGCGAGTAGATCGCCGCGACAAGCTTCGGGAACATGCGGGCCGTGCGCTGGTAGTACTGCTTCGCGAAGAAGGCAAGCTCACCAGTCGTCAGCTCGCCATCGGCGATGCGACGCACGAAGGGATGGTCCCGCGTGTGATGCTGATTCACGATGCCGCGCAGCTCATCCACGAATAGCTTGCCGGCAACAGCCATCCAGTCCTCCTCAGCGTGCGCCCAAACCGACCGCGATAAATCGGAGACTTCTGCCCCGGCGGACGCGCGGGCGCCTACAATCAAGTACAGCCCCGAACGATTGATTTTTACCAGATTGCCGTTTGGCGAGGAGACGATGGCGTTACTGCTGACTCGCGACGATCTCCGTACCCTGCTCGAGGACCCTGCCCAGCTCGACAGCGCCTTCGCGGCGATCGAGGGTGCATTCCGCGAGCACCGCGAGAGCGGCGGCAAGCCGACCCCGCAGCTCGCCCTGCCGTTGAGCGAGGGCCGCGGAGCGGTGCGAATCGTGACCGCTGCCTCGGCGACAAATGGGGTCACGCTGCGAGCCGCGAGCGGCGGCCCCGGCGCATCGCCGATCGACGCCTATGTGGTCATGCTGTTCGACAGCAAGAACGGTCAGCTTCGCGCCGTGCTGGCGGGTGATGACCTGAACGTCTACCGCACCGCGGTGCCCGCCGGCGTCGGCTGCCGGCTCCTGGCCCATCCCGCAAGCCGCGTCGTTGCAATGCTGGGCAGCGGCCGCCAGGCGCGGGGCCAGCTCGTCATGCTGCATCACGCCCTGCCTGCCCTCGACGAGGTCCGCGTCTATAGTCCGACGCCCGAGCACCGCGTCGCCTTCGCCCTGGAGATGAGCGAGCGGCTTGGCGTTCGAGTCGACGCTGTCGCCGATCCGCGGGCAGCGGTCGCCGGCGCAGACGTCATCGGCGTGACGAGCAACGCCCTGGCGCCCGTTTTCGAAACCGCGTGGCTCAAGCCAGGCGCGCTGGTCGTCTCGATGGCCGCCGGCCAGGTGCCCCCGGATCTGCTGTCCCAGGCCCGGGTCATCGCCTCGTCTCTGGCGGATGTGGTTGGCCCGGGTGCAAAGCGCGAGCCATACACCTCGGCGATCGCGAGCGGAGCCTGGGACCCGACGCGGACCGTCGAGCTGGTCGACGTCCTCACGGGCACGACCCCGGGCCGCACCAGCGAGGACGAGATCATCCTCTACGAGATGCCTGGCATGGGCGCCTGGGATACGGCGATCATGCGCTGGGTCTACGACTGGGCCACCCAGCGCGAGGTCGGCACCCCGTTCCATCTTTCGGTGCCGGGCTCCGGGGCCTGAGCACCCGACCCATCACTCGACGCGTCGGGGGGATCTGAAGGCCCCGACCGAACGGGTCCCGATTTTGTACAGAAACACCCCAGGCCCAAACCGCTCCGCTGCGACCCTTGCGAGTTCAGACCGGTCTGACTCGAGCAAGCACTCTCCCGATGGAGAAACGGCGAGGTACTCACCCATGTGCTCTGACTCGAGCGGCTTACCGTAGCGCTCGTAGGTCTCGTCGAAGCGCTTCGCGAAGGCCGCGGTCTTCAGGTCATCCGGGGTAAACACGAGCACACCTCAGGGCGGAAAGCGGCCGATAGCTCTCAGGCAGCTCTGCTCAAAGCCAGGCTATCGGCGGCCGGGCATGACGTCGCCACCGCGGGCGAGCGCCTCGGCCTTTGCCGTCTCGAAATCAGCAAGCCAGGTCGTGATCTCGAGCCGGTCGTCCCAGGGGTCCGCGAAATAAATGCTGACGGCGCCGAAGCCCGGATGCGCCATCGGGCCGCGGATGGCAACTCCCTTGCTTTCCAGGTGCGCCTTCCAGGTGGACAGCTCGTCGATATCGCGGCAGTTAAAGGCGTAGTGGATGAGGCGCGGCTTGGTTGAGCTCGGGTCGCCAAGAAACAGGCTCACGACGTCCGAGCCGACGCGCAGGTCCTCGTGCGGGCCCACCGGGTGGCTGGTATCGCCGCCCCAGTTGTACCGAGCGACGACCTCCGCGCCCAGCGTGTCGACGTACCAGCGCTCCGCCTCCACCAGGTCCGGCACGACGAGCGCGATGTGATCCCAGCCCGTGAGCCGCAGCGGCGCGCTGCTTTCGGGTACCGGAATCGCCTCCTTCGGCGGATCTACGACTTTCACGGTTGTCATTGCCATTGTCGTCCCCTCAGCAAGAAGCTAGTTGTCAGCCACGACCCAGCACCCGTGGTCCCGTATCGCATCATACATCGCGTCCGGCGCGAGATCGGCTCCGTTGGGCCATTCCACGGCGCCGAGCACAACGCGAACGGAGTTAAAGAAGTCTGGATCCCGGAGAGCTGCAAATACCGTGCCCTTAACTCGAGCTGCCCCGAGAAATCGCTCGAGCTCCACAAATCCTTCAGTGCCATCGATAAACGTGACTCGAAGTCGCGCGCTTGGTAGCGGTTCGACCGTCCGGACACGCCAAGGAACGTTCGGCTGAATGGCCGGCGCTACTGCAGCGGCTCGACCGGTTTGGGCGGGTGAAGGTTCGTGCATAAATCCCAGTCCTCCAGCAGTTCCTCGCGATGATCCGATGCCCACTCCAGCACCAGCGCCAGAGCCCGGCGCGGAAGCGAGCCTCGGAGCACCCGCAGGTCGCGGAGATCAATAAGCGCTTCGTGCTCCGCGTACAACGCGTGAAAATGCGGTGGGCCATGCTCGTTGGCGAACATCTGAATCACGATACCGTAGAACATGCTGATCGTGGGCAATGTCGCTCGCCTGTCGTGTCTTCGCCTTGCTATGCAAAAGTTATCACGTGGCGCCCGCGGAGCACGTGAGGTGTGCGGGTGAGATGCGCTTTCTGCCCGACCCGCCCGAGATCGAGCAGGACTCGCCATTCGAGGACGTCGACGACCGGGAGCGCTGGGCCACCAAAGGCGATCTCGGGGGACTGCCGCATGGTTTGGGCACCACCTCACGGTTTGCACCGAACGCAAATGCCGATTGGTAAGCCACGGCCTACGCGAGGAGGCGCGGCCGAAGCTCTTCCAACGCGACCGTGCGCTCGTCCTCTGCCGCGGCGCGCACGTCGTCAGACTCCTGCGCATCGAGCAAGTCCTCCGCGATCGCGGTCACCCGCTCAGCGGCCTTGTCGAGCCGGCGCAGCATGGCCGTCTCATCGTCCGCGAGATCGCCAGCTTCGAGCAGCGCCCGAACGCGCTCGGACGTCCCACCGGAGACGGTGGGTGAGGATTGAAACGCTTCCACGATTTGCGGGGCGCCCATGCCACGATCGCTGCACCCACCGGAGACGGTGGGTGAGGATTGCAACGTGCGAGGCCCGCTGGGATCAGCGCGCCTCGCTATTGTGCATGGCGGTGAATCTTGTTGTCCCCGCTTAGATCGCCTCAATCATGAATGCCATCAACCCGATCCCAACGGCGCACGCGGTAGCCTATGCCGCGAATGGCAGCGGGGCCGGGAGTAAGGGGCGCGGGCTCACTATTGCGCCAGAAACGAACGTGCATACCGGATTTATCTTCGGCAGTGATGCAGAGAAGCTCGCCGACGTAGTTACCGCCGCGCAGCCGCGTGAAATCCCGGACGCTCTGCGGGCTAACGATTATAGGTTGGGGATTCTGAACGGGAGACCGAGCACCTGCAAGGTGAACTCTTCGACGCTTGGATCGACGTCAAAGGCCACACGGTTTTCAGTGGATAGACCTGGCTGGACTGTCTGCGAGCCAATGAAACCCTTGTCTATCGATGCTGTTGGGCCGGATGGAGAGAACTTGCGGCCATCGGGTGATAGCAGACGCATCGGCCGGTCGGGTGCAAGGCGCGAAAGCTGTGGGGGCCTTCCTGGGCGCCGTCGAATTACGCAGTGACCAGGGCTTGCAGCGCGTGTGCGAACGCGTCAGTCGCCTTAGTGTCGGGGCCAACCATCCCCGTTGCCGAGCGCCACAGCTTTGCGATATCGGGGTGATCCTGCAATCGTTCGCTGAGGTATGGAACCTCAATGCCGACGATCGCCAGCGATTCTGGATCAACCCGGATGTAAAAGACGTTATCAATGCTCTCAGTGAGCGCTTCTTGCGGATCTCCCAGCATGAGCGTAAAGAGATCCTCGCCCGGCTCATAGGACACGCAGACGTCAATATCGGCCAGGCGTTTATTCAGATCGCGGTTTGCCTCCACGATCTCTTGAAGAAACGCGCGACTCTCCGCTTGCAGTGCCGCGATCGATTTCTCATCCATAGCAAACCGCCTAGCGCTGAGCCGGGACGACGATACGTGCGTTGTTGAAACTGACACGCCGTGCGAAATGCACCCTTCTGACCCAACCGTTATCCATACCAACTACGACCCGGAGCCAATCCCGCTCGAACTTCCCGGACCCGAGCCCGCCACGGTAGTAGTGGCGCTCACCCGTCATTGTCTCGAGGACGATGTCCGGGTGATTGACGACGCCTGGGATAGCGTCGTGCCGGTCAGCGATCTCCCAGTGCGACTGGCTGTGGCGCTCCCAGTTGTCATGTCCGAGCTGCACCATGCGGCCATCGTAGTCGACACATTGAATTTCGCAACTCAGAGTCGGCCATCCCTGCCGGGTCTATTCACACCGTACCCTGCGGCGTTCCTGCGCGCCAAGGATACACTTTCCCTTTCGCCCGCCAGCATACGCGCCGGTCAGCAGACGTCACAGGGGCGGGGCACGCGATCGCCGCGATCCTGAGCGACATGGATTCAGAGGTCGTCGCGTTGGAAGCCAAGCTGGCCAAGGCCCGCCAGCTCAAGCACGGCATCATGCAGAAGTCGCTCACCGGGCGGATTCGGCTGGTATAACCGCGGCATCTCGGGACCAACCCGGCTCCCGGCCACCTACCTACGTGGACGAGGCCGGGGACGGCGTGCTGTTCGGGCCCAGGTAACGTAACCGGCTCCTTTGAGGCCGATACGATCACCGTCAACATCCACGAAGCCAAGACCCAGCTCTCCAAGCTGGTCGAGCAAGCCGTCAAGGGCGAAGCGTTCGTGATCGCCAAGGCGGGCAAGCCGTTGGTCAGGATTGCGGCGCTGGATGCCCCCGCGGTGCCGCGACGGTTAGGCTTCTTGAAAGGCGAGATAGCCGTGCCCGAAGATTTCGACCGCATGGGCGAAGCCCCGATCGCGGGCCAGGTCGGGATCACCGGCGTGTGAAGCTCCTTCGGGGATGGGCATGATGCCGGACACCGGTTTCAGCCTGGATGAGATGCGATTCCTGGCGGATCTGCCCGAGGTTGTGCGCGAATCGCCATTCGAGAAGGTCGACGACCGGGCGTGGTACGCCATCAATGGCGATCTCGGCGGACTGCCCTACGGCTGGGGACACCAGCTCACGGTTTGCAACGAGCGCAAGTGCCGGCTCTGGGTAACGGAGCGTGAGGGCTTTGCGTACTATCGCCACGCTGGGTACGAGGGCGTGTACCGGTCATTGTTGATGGCGGGCGGGGGGCTAACGGACGAAGAATTTCGTCGTGTGCCGGAGTGGTTCAACGCCATCCACGCCGCGGAACCGGCCACTGCAGAGTACGATTGAGATCACCGGGGGCCGCTCGCGCTGGCGAGCGACGGACTCGAAGCTTGGATAACGCACGTGTCGCCCGATGACCGCGCCTGCTACGTCTGCGTGAATGCGAGCTGCGCCCGGGCGGGCTCCGAGGCGCTGCGCGACGCGCTGGCGGTCAGGCTCGCCGGCACGGGCATCGCCGTCCGGAGCCAGCTCTGCTTCCGCGCGTGCTGGGCGGGCCCGAACGTCGTCGTCGAACCCGGCGGCACGTGCTACGCGAACGTCCAGCCGAGCGACTTGGACGCCATCGTCGCCCGCATCCTCGAGGACCCCTCCGGCCCTCACCGCTTGCGGTAGACGTCCTTGCGGGGGCCAATGGCCATCACAACGATGATCTGCGCATCGTCGTCGACCCGTAGATGATGCGGTACGTGCCGACGCGAATTCGGTAGGCGTGGGTTTCCTCGCCATAGACCACGGTTGTTCCGTGGGGGCGCGACTCGGTTTCGAGCCGGCGAATCTGCACCGCGATCCGATCTCGCATGTCACCGGATAGGCGATCAAACGCGCGAGCAGCCGGGCGAGAGAAAGCGATGGTGAACGGCATGGGTGGTGTTAGAGGCCGTGCTTGGCCTTAACTTCTTCCCATGCAACGAGCCCGCCGCCCTGGTCGGTTTCTTGCAGCGCGTTGGTGATCTCTTGCAGGTCCATGAGATCCTCGACCAACTGCTCGATCGTCTCAAGAGACGCGCGGGTCTCTTCGCTCGGTGTTGCCTCATGGGCAGCCTTCACCGCAAAGAGAACATCCTGAAGGCGGGGGATCAATTCTTTCAGGTCAAGCGGAGAGCTGATGGCCATAACGGACCTCGATCGGCGGTAACCGGCGCCTGACTGAGTTTACCGCCTAAGCCCTATACCCACGCGAGCACTTGAAGTATCTGGCTTCATTCCGCCGCGGAAGGCCGACACCCTTGACCCGCGGGGACAGTGGGTGAGGATTAAAGGGAAGCAAATCCAACCGCTTAACATGACCAACGCGAACGTCCAGCCGAGCGACCTCGACGCCATCGTCGCCCGCATCCTCGAGGACACGGCCGCCACCCCCTGACCCGATCCCTGCCACTCGCACCTGCCCCCAAACCCCCGACCTCGATTCCCAACCCCACGAGGCGGATGGTAGCATTCGAGCGTTTTGCAAGAGTGCGCCCACCGTTTGCGTTGGGCGAGGATTGAAACAAACGTGTGGCAGGGGAAATCGGTTTCCGTCGTGCTCCCGACCTACAACGAGAAGGACTCGGTCCGCCAGGTGGTCGAGGACCTGCTCGCCACGGAGGTCGTGGACGAGGTGCTCGTCGTCAACAACAACGCCGCGCCGGGCACCTCGGAGGCGATCGCTGGCAGCGGCGCCCGCGAGGTGTTCGAGTCGCGCCAGGGCTACGGCTTCGCCATCCGGCGCGGCCTCCATGAGGCCCACGGCGACTACCTCGTCGTCTGCGAGCCGGACGGCACCTTCGTCGCGCGGGACATCTTCAAGCTGCTCGCCTACGCCGACGACTTCGACGTCGTCTATGGGAGCCGCACGGCGCGCATGCTCATCTGGACGGGCGCCAATATGGGGCTCTTCCTGCGCTGGGGCAACTACGTCGTCGCGAAGCTGATGGAGTTCCTCTTCAACTCGATCAGCCTGACGGACGTCGGCTGCACCTTGCGGCTGGTCAATCGCTCGGCGCTGGAGGTGATGGAGCCGGGCTTCCGCATCGGCGGCAGCGCCTTCGGTCCGGAGATGATGTTGCTAAGCCTGATCCACCGGCTGCGCATCATCCAGGTTCCCGTGAATTACCTCCCGCGCGTCGGCAAGTCGTCGGTCACGGGCGATCCATTGAGGGCAACCATGCTCGGTCTGTGGATGATCAGCCTCATCCTGCGCTACCGGCTGCGCAGGCAGCCGGTAGCCGCCTCGCAGCACGTTGGGGTCCCATCGGCCAACGGCCGTGGCTGACGTCGGCGGCCTGGCGACTGCGCCGCGGCTTCCGGTCTCCGTCGCCTGTCCCCGGTGCCTCGGGGCACTCAATCTCCACGAAGCGACCCTGGTGTGCATGGCCTGCGGCGCGGCGTATGCCGTGCGAAACGGCGTGCCGCTGCTATTCGGCGCACCCGCCGCGGAGGAGGACGTCGACCGCGTTCAGGCGCTGTACGACGACGTCGCGGAGGAGTACGACCACGTCTTCGCCCCCCACGTGCTGCGGCACTATCTCGACAAGCGCCTCGGCGTGATCCGCGAGATCGTCCCCGGGGGGCGCGTGCTGGACGTCGGCTGCGGCACCGGCGCGCTCGCCGCGCACGTTTCCGGCGCGGGCTACGTCGTCGTCGGCGTCGACGCCTCGCCGGGCATGCTCAGCCAGGCAGCAGCGGGCAGCCTCGCGGGCGTCTACGCGGCTTTCTCCACGGCGCTCCCATTTCCGGACGGGAGCTTTAGCCTGGCCTACACGGTTGCCACGCTCCACCACCTCGAGACGCCCGAGCGGGTCGCCGCGACAATCGCGGAGATGGCCCGCGTCGTCCGGAGGGGAGGGCACGTGCTCCTCTGGGATCACAACCCGCTCAACCCCTACTGGCCGATCATCATGCGCCGCGTGCCGCAGGACTCCGGCAGCGAGCGGCTGGTCTCGCTTGGGGAGATCCTGGCGGATGTACGCGTCGCTGGGCTCCGCACCGTCGCGGCGCGGCGACTCGGCCTCGTGCCTGACTTCACGCCCGCGAATCTGATGCCGCTCGTCCGCGGCCTGGAGCGGGTCGTCGAGACGACCCCGCTCCTCCGGATGCTGGCCGCGCACAATGTGGTGATCGCGCGCAAGGACTGACCGTCAGCTCGGGCAAAACTGGGCTGGCTCATCCGCGCGGCTCCCCGTCGGCCGGGGCACGTACACGTAGGCGCGGCCCACCTCCTCATGCAGCACCATCGTGTCCTGCAACGCCGCGAGAACCGGGCCGGGCCAGAACGCATAGCCGTGATACGAGCCGCTGCCGTCCTCGAGCGGGTGCTCGAAGATCAGCAGTCCTACCTGGCGATCGCAGATGCTGCGCGCCAAGGGCCTGGAGTCCCAGCGCCCCTCGAGCTCGAGAATGTTGTAGATGTACGGCTCGAGCACGATTGGTCGGTCGGCGAGCGCGACCAGGTCGAGCTGCGCGGCGAGCACCATCCCCGGCGCCCGGCGCACCCGCTCGACGAGCTCATGCTGTTCCTCGATCTCGGCCGGATCCGGTCGCGGCCACCCCGGCTGCATCCGAGCGGGCGAGCCAAAGAGGGGCATGACCCCGAGGAGCGTCGCGCCAAGGACCACGATCGGTACGAGCGATCGGAGCCGCGGCAGGTCGGCCCCAGAAACTGTGCGCCAGAGTCCAATCGTCGCCAGGATCGCCGTGCTGGCGGCGAACTCGGTCCAGTGGTTGTGGTTGGCCCCGGCCTTGAACAGACCAAGCAGCGGAAGCATCGTGGCCAGCCAGTACAGCACCAGGAGGCGGTCCGCGTCGCCTCGATCGCGCAGCAGGCGGACGGCGGCGATGGCTGCGAGCACGATCGGCCCGGCCTGGAAGCGCAGCAGCACCGCAAACGTCGTGGCGAACACGTCGAGCTGCATCGGGTTGACGTTGGCCTGCACGGTATTGGCGATGAACGCACCCGTCGTCGCCTCGAGCCCGAGCGCGACCCCACCCACGAGGCCGCCCACGACCGAGGCGTAGATCACCGCCTGGCGGTGATCGCGAAGCAGCAGCCACAGCGTGCCGGCGACGGCGGGCGCGATGAGCGTCTGCTTGGTCAGGATCGCCAGCGCCGCCAGGACGCCCGCCGCCACAACGCTTGCGCGTTCGCCACTGCGCTGCAGGACGACGATGGCCGCGAGCGCGAACGCGACGCCAAGGACGTCCTCCTTGTAGAACGCCATCCACGGTGAGGCGATCGGCATATCCGCGACCAGGTTCGTCAGGAATGAATGGACGACATCACGAGGGAAGAAGAGGTCGGGGCGAGCGGCGACCCACGGCATGCCGAGCCCGAGGAACAGCAGCAGCGCGAAGATCCCAGCCCAGCGGCTTGCCGTCTGCTGGGCGACCATGTGCCCGACCATGAGCGTCGCCGCGATGCCGGCCAGCACTGAGACCACTCGCCCGGGCCCAAATCCATCGCCGAAGAGGAGGCGCAAGACCGCGCCCAGCCAGTAGTAAACCGGCGTGTAGGCCGTGACCGTGAATGGCATGCGGTCGAGCGGCTGATAGAGCGGCTCGCCGTGCAGCAAGCGCGCGGCCTGGCCATAGATGATCGCCTCGCCGTATTGCAGCTCACCCGATATCGTAAGCGCCCGAGCCGCGGACTCGAGCTGGGCCATCCCAATCATCGTCAGCGCGCAGGTCAGCGCCGCGACGCCCAGCACGCGGAGGCGCGGCAGAACCGCGAGGACCACCCCAAGCGGCCAGAGCACGAGCGCCGGGCCCCAGCCGATGCACGCCATCACGCATCCGACGACAACGCCGCCGAGCACCGCGGCACCCGGGCCGCGCGGTACGTGAAGAATTCTCGCAGGGGACCGCCCAAGCGCGCGCGTCAGGCTCCCGAGATACCTGTAGCGACTCAACAGTTCGGGGGCGTCGCCGCCGGCCGCGCGCTCACCACGACCCGTAGCGCTCCTGCACCGCGAGCTTGCCGTCGACGACCGTGACCGTCTTACCTGTCATTTCCATTGGCGCGGTCGCGGCGAGGACGAAGCGGTTGCCGGCGGCCTCGGGCCCAGGCATGCGTGCTCTGGCCTCCTCAGGGGCGTCTTCCGTCGCGATCTGCGCGCCGGGACCGGTGGTAACGACCACGATGTTGTGCTCGCGCTCCTCCTCGGCCACGAACCGCGTCAGATGCCGCACGGCCTCCTTCGAGGTCACGTACGCCATGGAGCCGATCGTCTCGGGCTGGGAGCCGCCGAGCGTGTTGACGATGTGGCCGCCACCCTGGCGCACCATGTGCGGGATGACGTGCTTCATGGAGAGCATCGTGCCGCCGACGTTCGTGTCGATGACCTTGTTCCAGAACTCCTGGTCCATGTCGCGAACACGCGGCCAGTGCGGCAATCCCCATTGGAAGTGGGTCACGATCGCCGCGACGTTGACGAGCACGTCCACGCGCCCGAAGCGGTCGACCGCGCGGTCCACGAGGTTCTTGACCGCCGCCTCATCCCGCACGTCCGTTGGGACGGCGAGCAACTCGGCCCCCAGCGCCTTGAGCTCGCCCGACACGGTCTCGAGCGGCTTCACATCGGAGACGACAACCTTGGCTCCTTCCTGAGCGAACGTCTTCGCGACCCAGCGGCCGATGCCGCCTCCAGAGCCGGTGACGATGACCACGCGACCCTCATGCATCCTACAGCCCGTACAGCGCGCGGGGGTTGTCGTCGACAATCTTGCGGATGACGGTCGGATCGAGGTCCTCGCGGGCTTGCAGCTCTCTGATGGCCTCGAGGTCGGTCGAGGTGTCCGCGTGGCCGTAGTCCGTGCCGATCATGATGTTGTCTTCGCCACTGTATTTCAGGATGTGGGGGATGTCGTCGTCCGTCTGGCAGGCCACGTAGATCCGATTGTCCCGGAGCACCTGGCCGCTGAGATCCCAGCCCTTCCAGGCGAAGCGCTTCTGCAGCTCGCGCACGACGTAGGGAACCCAGTCCGCGCTGACCTCGACGAAACCGAAGCGGAGCTGGGGAAACTGCTGCGGAATCCGACTAGTGACCAGCGAGTGGCACGCGCCGATGACGCTGAGCTTGAACTTCAGGAAGTTGCCGTTGTCGCCGTCCTGGGAGAGGATGTTGACGAGCTGCGAGTTGCCGAGCGATGCATGAACGCAGATCGGCATGTCCAACCGCTGCGCCTCCTCGTAGAGCGGGAAAAAGTACTCGTCCGGCAGCAAACGCTCACCCTCGACGCTGCGCATGAAGACGCCCCGGCCGCCATGATCCTTGGCGAGGCGCAGCTCCGCGCAGGCGGCATCGATGTCGTCGAGCGGGACCCGCGCCACCCAGAACAGCCGCTCCGGGGCCTGTTTCCACGCGTCCGCCATCCAGCGGTTGTAGCCGCGCCAGAGCGCCGACTCGACCTCGAGCCGGTCGCTCACCGGCGTCAGCAACGACGGGTAGAGCACCTGCACGTCGATACCCAGCTCGTCCATGTGGCGGAGCCGCCCTGGGATGTCGCTCAGCTCACGGAAGGCCTTCGGCGTCGCGGCGCCGACGTTGCCAAAGCCACGGCCGCGCACCCGGCCGTCGATGAGCCAGTACTCGCGCTTCTCGGCGGGATCGATGGAGGCGACGACGCCCGGTTTGTACTTGAGGTCGTCGCCCTCCATGAACTCCCAGGTGCGATCACACTCGTGAACGTGGGCATCCGCGTCGATCACTGGCATGAGACTGTCCCCCGGGTTCCCGCCAGCGCGCAGATGCCGCCGCGGGGTATCGTGCCGAGATCATACCGCGCGGGGAACGCGAGGGGACTCGATCGTTGCCTTCCGGCGGAAAGGTCCACCGTTGTTTCCCTCCCCACGCGGGGCCACGCGGGGGGAGGGTGAGGGTGGGGGGGATGTCCGCCAGAGCGATGTTGGGACACCCTATTCAGCGTGGGGCGCCGACCGGCGCGTCCGTAAACAGGCGCGCGTCAAAGTCCGCGTCCTGGAGCCGGGTCGGCGCGTAGGTTCGGTCGCTCTGCGCGTAGCCGAACTGCGCGGACATCTCCGCCAGCCGGATACCGACGACCTTCGGGTTGTAGACGACGGTCCCGACCTCACGCTCGAGATCCTTCGGATCGACGATATACGGGATGACCGCGCCGCCGAGCGGAACGATGCACTCCGCGCCGGTCTCCTCGATGAGCGCGTGCATCACCTCGGCTGCGCGCTCGAGGATGATCGGGCGCATCTTCGCGACGTCGTCGCCGTGGGGCACGTCGTCGAGACTCATGGTGCGGACCTCAGTCACGTGGTGCTCCAGGCCGTAGGCGTGCAGCAGGCGCCGCGTGAGGGGCGCGTAGCCGTCGAACGGGACCGTGACGCCGATGCGCTCCGCATAGTTCGCCGCGACGTGGATCGTGGCGCGGCAGAGCCCGATGACCGGAATGCGGACGGCGAAGCGCGACGGCTCGACGCCGGGCTCGAAGTTGTTGCTCTGGATGACCGCGTCGAAGCCGTTCTGCTCCGCCCAGACCGCCTTGCGGACGAGCGCGGCGGCGGACGTGAAGTAGTTGAGCTCGGAGCGAGAGCCCTGCTTCCCCATGACGCGCGCGATGGCCGCGCCGGGATGGTCGTCCGGGTAATCCAGGATGACTTCGGCGCCCGGCGATGCGTAGCTATTCAGAATCGCCTGCACCCGCTCGTGGTACTCGTTGTCGTCCGGATCGTTCAGGTTCCGCGGGGACTGGTTGAGCATCATGATGCGCACGGGCCGACCTCCAGCACCCGCGGTTGGCAACGCGCCGGTCGACGTGACCGGCGGGCGGGATGGCCCATCGTATCACGCAAAGCACCGATCAGCGCCCATTCCTTACAATGCCGCCGTGACAAGACCCGCCCTGCGCATCGCCGTTCCCGACCTCATCTCCAACTCGTACTTTCCGGCAGTCGCCGCGGTCGAGCTTGGCTTCTTCAAGTCCGAGGGCCTCGATGCGACGATTGAGTTGCTCTTCCCCGTCCCCAAAACCATGGAGGCGCTGCGCGACGGTCAGCTCGATTACGTCGCGGGCGCGGCTCACGCCACGCTCTACGCCTTCCCGGAGTGGCGTGGCGCGAAGCTCCTCGCCGCGCTCGCGAAGCACATGTACTGGCTGCTCGTCCTCCGCGCCGATCTGCACGCGAACCGCGGCGATCTCAACGCCGTGAAGGGCCTCCGCATCGGTGCTGCGCCCGGCGTGGATCTCGGTCTGCGCCGGCTGCTGGCCGAGGCAGGCGTCGACGAGGCCCTGGACGGCGTGCAAATCGGACCCGTTCCCGGTGCCACCGCGGCCGGCGTTTCGTTCGGGGTGACCGCGGCGAAGGCGCTCGAGGAAGGCGCGCTCGACGGCTTCTGGGCCAATGCGATGGGCGCCGAGGTCGCCGTGCGCCGCGGCGTCGGTACGGTCGTGCTTGACGTTCGCCGAGATGGCCCGCCGGCAGCGCAGGGGTACACGTTCCCTGCTTTCGTGACGACCGAGCGCCGCATCGCCGAACAACCCGACCAGGTCGCGGCAGCGGTCCGGGCAATCGTCCGCACCCAGCAGGCATTGAAAGCAGACCCGGAGCGTGCAACCGAAGTCGGGCGCCGGCTTTTCGGCGCTACGGAAGCCGACCTCATCGCCGAACTCATCCGGCGGGATCTTCCCTTCTATGACCCAAAGATCTCCGAGCCAACCGTCGCGAGCCTCAACGCCTTCGCCCAGCACATGGGACTGCTGAGCGGCCCGGTCGTCTACGAGCAGGTCGTCGCGACGCAACTCCGCGACCTTTGGACCACGCCCTGAGGCACGCCCGAACCGCCTCCCCCCTCCCCCCTTGTGGGGGAGGGAGTCATCGATGGCGCCGCTGGCTACTCGCCCGCATCAGGCAGGGTCGGCGTCAGCCCCCGTAGTTCCAGCCGGTGTCGCGCATGAGGAGGGTCGGGGAGTCGCCCTTGATGCCAGCCTCGACGACCTCACCGATGAACACGTGGTGGTCGCCGTGCTCGACGACGTCGATCAGCTTACATTCCCAGTAAGCGGGCGTCTCATTCAGGATCGGGGCGCCCGTCGTCCCCGGGCTAAACGTGACGGGGCCGAGCTTGTTGCCCTCAGGCTCCACCGTCATAAAAAACGCCTGGGCCAGGTCCTTCTGGTCTGCGCCGAGCACGTTGATGGCAAAATTGCCGGCCGCCTTGACCGTCGCGTACGGGTGGCTGTCGCACTTGATGCCAACCGCCACCAGCGGCGGCTTGAACGAGCTCTGGGTCACCCAGTTCACGGTGGCCGCTGCCACGTCCGCGCCGTTCTTCGCGGTCAGGATGAACAGGCCGTACGGGATCATGCGCAGGGACTTCTTCTTGGCGTCCTCGTCCACGGGGTACCTCCATCGATGATTTTGGTTGCGTTTGGCGGCGTCCCCCCCCACCTTACCCCCATAAGGGGGAGGGGATTCGGTGAGTGCCCGCGAAGGCTTTGCTCAGGTCCGGACAGGTGCCTCGGTGATGCGCGGAGCGACCTCTTTCGCGAAGAGCTCCATGTTGCGGAACGCATCGCGATCGGACATCCCTCCGAAGTTGAGCTGGAGCGAAGGCTCGAACTCGCCGAGCACGCTGCGCAGGTAGCGGAGCTCCTCCACGACTTCATCGGGCCTGCCGACCAGAGCCGTGTGCCCCTGAATGAGCGCATCACCCGTCGTGTTGCGGATCGCGTCCACGAGCTGGCCATAACTCGCATAGTTTCCGGACGCGCGGCCTTCCCAGGATGAGACGGCCTCGGCGAACGTCTCGATGTAGCGGCTGATCGGGCGCTTGAAGCCCTCGATCGCCTCCTCATGGCTTTCCGCCAGATACAGGTGGAGTGAAACCTGGATCTTCTCCTCGCCCGGTGGGTGCCCCGCCGCGGCCCACGTGTCGCGATAAAGCTTCGTGAGCTGGGCGTTGCGATCGAGGGCGCCGGCAAACGGCACGATCATCATGAAATAGCCGTTCTGGCCCGACCACTCGAACGACTCCTTCGTCATGACCGCTGCGATGTAGATCGGCGGGTGCGGCTGCTGGACCGGCCGCGGCAGCATGTGGATGTCGTCCAGGTCGTAAAACGTGCCGTGGTGGGTGACCCGGTCCTCGGTCCAGAGCCGCTTGATGACCTCGATCCCCTCGAGAAAGCGCTCGCGACTGTCGTCCATGCTGACGTGGAAGGCGTCGAACTCCTTCGGAATAAACGCGCGGCCAAAGCCCACATCCAGCCGACCGTTGCTAAGAGCCTGTAGACAAATAAGCCTTCCGATTGTAATGCGCGTGTGAGACAAGGCGAGGGATTGTGACGGGTAATTGTCGTGCGTCGTGAGATGGTAAGCGCATGGCAGTTGACCCGGT
>Ga0080064_1004931_pt1 | contig 16327 bp, 14 predicted proteins | sample Subgrocontami54m_FD_69260 | JGI IMG/M metagenome (GOLD analysis project Ga0080064, IMG submission 69260) | Subsurface groundwater microbial communities from S. Glens Falls, New York, USA - GMW46 contaminated, 5.4 m (SPADES assembly) (version 2) ...
CGCTGGCCGGCGCGTTCCTCCAGATGCTCACCGGCGAGCGGCCGGACGACGCCCGGGCGCGGGCCCTGGACGCGTACTTCATCGTGGCTGCGGAGCACGGGTTCAACGCCTCGACCTTCGCCGCGCGGGTCATCCTTTCGACCCGCTCCGACCTGGCCTCGGCGGTGTGCGGCGCGATCGGCGCACTCAAGGGTCCGATCCACGGCGGCGCCCCGAGCGAGGTCGTCAGCCAGCTCCACGAGATCGGCTCGGCCGACCGGGCCGAGGCCTGGATCCGGGCCGCGCTCGACCGCCATGAGCTGCTGATGGGTTTCGGCCACCGCGTCTATCGCGCCTACGACCCGCGGGCCGCCGCGCTGCGCAAGGTCGCTGAGTCGATGTCCGGGATCGCCGACTGGCTCGACCTGGCGGTCAAGGTCGAGGACATCGCCCTGCGCCTGCTCGCCGAGCGCCATCCCGAGCGCCCCCTCAAGACCAACGTCGAGTACTACACCGCGGCGGTCCTCCAGGGCGTCCAGCTCGCCCCCGAGTTCTACCCGGCCACATTCGCCCTCGCCCGCACCGCCGGCTGGACCGCCCATGCCATCGAGCAGGCTGCCGTCGACCGGATCATCCGCCCCGACGTCCTCTACACCGGCCCAGCGGAGCGCGACCTCCCGAGCTGAGTCGCGGGCGACTCGGCCTCGGTTTTGCGCCGGGTAGCCGCCGCCACATCCATCGCCCGCAGGACCTCGACGAAGGGTCGTGAACCGCGGTCAGGCTGCCGGGCTGGCGACCTTCGCTTGCTGCCGCCGCGTGGCCAGGACGACTGCCCCGGCCAGGTAGATCGCGGCGCCGGCCCAGAAGGGCGCCCACAGGCCGACGTTGACGACGATCGCGCCGAGAGTGGGACCGACGATGCCGGCGGCGTAGAGCGGCAGGTAGACCAGGTTGAGCGTCGCTGAGCGGCGCTCGGCCGGGACCTCGGTCGCGAGCAGCCCGAAGACCATCGCGCTGATCGCGGCCCCGCAGGCGGCGAGAACGACGGCGACGACCGCCAGCCCCGGGATCGACCCGATGATCGGCATCGCGATCGAGGCGACGCCGCCACCCGCCAACGCGGCGACAAGCACGGGACGAAAGCCGATCCGGTCGCCCAGCCAGCCACCGAGCGGTGAGACGAGCGCACCGACGAGCGCCGCGGTGCCGGCCACCAGGGCGATCGCGCTGGCCGTGCCGATCCCGCCGGCGTTGACGCGCTCGACGACGACGGGGATGAACGGCCGACTCATCTGGCTGGCGAGGTAGCCGACCCCGAAGATCGCGAAGATCCGGCGGACGGCCGGATCGGACATGACGCCCCGGACCGCCCCGAAGGCGAGCGTCAGGATCCGGCCCTGGGGCACGACCTGCGGTCGGATCTCGCGGGAGCCGAAACCGACCAGCAACGCCGTCCCGACCGACAGCCCGGACGACACCCAGAAGATCACCGGCAGCGGCAGGTGCAGCCCGTCGGCGATGAACCCACCGAGGATCGGACCGACCGCGAACCCGATCGCACCGCTGGCGCCGAACAGTGCGATCAGCGTTCCGAGCCGCGCTCGCGGGACGATGTCGCGGATCGCCGCCAGCATGACCCCGGTGTTGCCGAGCTGGAGCCCGACCAGGAGCATGCTCGCGGCGAGCTGCCACGGCTCGCGGCTGAGGGCCACGCCGGCGAACACCACGGCCTCGACAAGCGCGCTCCGGGCGATGACCGCCTTGCGGCTGTACTTGTCCGCCCAGACACCCCACAGCGGAACGAGCGGCGCGCCGACGATGAAGATCAACGAGCCGAAGATGCCGACGAACCTGAGCCGGTCCGGCTCGGCCACGCCCATCTCGCGCAGATAGAGCGGCACGAAGGCGAAGATCTGGCTGACCCCGAGCCCCTCGACCATCGAGGTGATCCAGAAGATCATGAAGATGATCCACCAGTCGCTCGCGGCCGCGGCTCGGCCCGGGGCGGCCTTGGCGGTGGGATCGACGGGCAGATACGCGGTCATGGCTGCGACAGGCTAGCCGACGGCAATCCCCCGCGCCGACCGGTTGTGTCGGTGCGCTAGGCCAAGACTCCCAGCAACCCGCGGGCTGCCCTCGGGCGGTCGCGCGGGTCCGCGCCCGACCCGCCGGGCTGCGTTTGGCGCGGTCACGACCCAATTCCCGCCCCGTTCCCCTTGGATATCGCCCCGGGCGATACGGGTTTGGTTTCCACGGCCGCCATGGCTGGATCCAGCGCACTCCGGTGCGTGGGCGGCAGCTGAGATGGCCCGTTCCGTGCCGGGATCGACCGGATCTTGTCCATACCATCGCCCGCGGCGATATCTGAGGCGAAGTCAGGTCGGATCGGCCCATACCATCGCCCGGGGCGATAGGACGGAAGGCATGGGCGACGCGTCGCCGGATGGTCGCCCACTGAGCACGTCTCATGGTCCCCGGCGATATCGCGGGAAGAGGCAGCGACTAGGGCGGGTCGCAGTGCCACCGGGGCGGAACCGGCGCGTCGGCGACGAGGTCGGCCACCGTTCCAGGGGCGCGCCACGTGCCGTCGGGCGTGCATCATGCCAGGGTGACGGTGATCGAGCTGCCGGCTGGGGCGTTGGTCGTGCTGGTCGGGGTGTCCGGCTCGGGCAAGTCGACGTTTGCGGAGCGGCACTTCGCGCCGACCGCGATCCTTTCGTCGGATGCGTTCCGGGCGATGGTGGCCGATGACGCCGCCGACCAGCGGGCGACGCGTGCCGCCTTCGAGCTGCTCCACCTGGCGGCCCGTCGACGACTCGAGCGACGGCGACTGACCGTGGTCGACGCGACGAGCGTGACCCGACCGGCCCGGCTCAGCCTGGTCGCGATCTCGCGCGAGACCCGTCGGCCAGCGGTCGCCATCGTGCTCGACCCACCGCTGGCAATCTGCCTCGAGCGCAACGCGAAGCGACCCGGCCGCCGGGTGGATCCGAACGTCGTGGCCCGCCAGGCCGAGGAGCTGTCCGGCTGGTTGGTGGGCCCAGACCCGCTCCACGATGAGGGATTTGCAGCCGTCCACCACGTCGGCGACCCCGGAGCCGTCAGCACCGTGAGCATCGCCCGATCTGGCCGGCGCGGCACGGCTTGGGCGGCGCCGGGTAGGCTTGACGCGTTGCCCGCCCGCCGACTCACCGATCGGAGGACCGCCCGATGAACGAACAGCGCTGGCGTAGCGTCGCGGTCGTCCTGGCCGTCGTCCTCGTCTTTCTCGTCGCGATCGTGTTCGTGACCGGTGGCCCGGGCGGCTCATCGACCGGCGCCACGCCGACGCCCACGATCCCGGGCTCGAGCCCGTCGGTGATCGCCAGCGCCTCGAACCAGCCATCGACGTCGCCAAGCGGGCTGCCGTCCGGCTCGGTCGTGCCAAGCCCCTCGGCGTCGGCCTCGCCCACCCCGAACCCGAACGCGACCCCCACCCCGACAGCCAGCCTGGCCCAGATCACCTTCACAGACTTCCGTCTCGACGCCAAGTCCGACCCGGCGGGCGCCGCTCGGACCTTCACGTTCGTGACCGACGGACCGACCAAGGTCACCGCCAAGCTCACCCGCCGGAGCCCGCAGGGGACGTCCCGCTTCTGCATCAAGGTCGGCAAGTCGACCCCCCTGTGTCGAGACTGGTTCAGCGGGACGCTCACCGGCACGACAACGGCCAAGGGTCAGACCACGTTCGTGGTCACCCTGATCGGGGTCGGGATCGCCACCCCGCGGGTCGATCTGGGGCTGATCTTTCGGGCCAAGCTGCCGTCGGTGACGGTGACCAACGCCCTGTTCGACGGGACCGACCCGGCCTATGACGGCTACAACGGACTCAACGGCCGAGTCAAGATCCGGCCCGATGGGATCCTGGCGATCAAGGCGGACTGGGGCCATCCGTTCAACTACACCTACTCGCTGGTCGACCTGGCGGTGCCGGCGTCGGGCGGCGTCTTCTCGGGCAACGGGATCGGCCTCAACCGGGCGGACACGCTCACGGCCGGTGACACCTACGGGTTCGGCCTGGTCAACGACGATGGGGGCTTCGGGATCACCCCGATGACGCTCACGATCGGCTGGCACTGATCGTCGCGCAGCCGTCTCGCGGTTACCCTTCGCCCGGGCCCGGGCGACAGACGATCCCGAGCGGTCGGACGCGGATCTCGACCCAGACCCCGTGGCGCAAGTAGACGTCGTCGCGGGCGATGACCGTGGCGGCTTCGGCATCGGCGGCCCGGACGATCATGATCGTGGCGCTCACATCGACGAACGCACCGGCTTCGACGATCACGCCGGAATCGCGCAGCTCGAGCAGCCGGCGGGCGTGCTCAACCCGAAACGGGCCGCGGGTCTGCGCCGCGTCCGGAGCGTAGGTCGCCTCGACCAGGAAGACCGGCTCGATGGCGGCGTCGGGGGCGAGGCGAACGAGCACCGGAGACTCCTTCGAATGACGAGCCGGATCAGCCGATCCGGACGAGGACGATCGCCACCAGGGCCGCGACGACCCCGAGGGCATGGACGCCGACCACCCGTTCCTTGAGGATGATGGCGGCCAGGATCAGCGTGGTGACCGGGTACATGGACGACAGGATTGCCGCCGTGTCGAGCCGGCCGGCCTGGGCGGCCAGGACGAACAGGCCGTTGCCGGCCATGTCCAACCCGCCGACCAGGAGCCCGAGCGGCAGGACCGCCCGGGGCATCCGCCAGGCGCGACGCGAGGCTCGGATCAGGATGACCATGATGGCCACCTCGGTCAGGCGCATGAGGACGAGTGGCGCGAACACGGATCCCGGGGTGAACCGACTGACGATGACATTGAGCACCCCCAGCGAACCCCCCGCGACGAGGGCGATCGCCACGTCGGCAGGCAGACCGGCGATCCGGGCCTGGACGGGACCCGCCGAGTCCGATGGCGCGGACGACACGAGGACCACCGCCACGAGGGCGAGGCCGATCCCGGCCAGCGCCGCCGGACCGGGCATCCCCTGGAGGCCGATCCCGGCCAGCACCGGCACGACCGCCGAGAGGACGCCGCTGATCGGAGCGACGACGCCCATCCGGCCGGTGGCCAGACCGCGGTACAGCGAGGAGATCCCGACCACCCCGATCGCTCCAGCCAGGAGGGCCAGGGCCACGTCCGACGGCCCCGGGACGGGCTCGTGGCGAAGGAGGGCCAGGATCGCGGCCAGCCCGCAACCGGCGATCTGGGTGACGATGACAACCCCCAGCAGCGGGGCCCGTCGACCGGCCATCCCACCGCCGAAGTCGCCCGCCCCCCAGGCCGCGGCCGAGGCCAGGGCGAGCACGATGACGGTGGTCTGCGGATCCATCGCGCGGTCAGTCCGGCGGCTTGGTCAGGCGGACGCCGCTGGGGTCGCTCCGTCCCCGTCGAGATCCATGGCCGTCGGACCGGGCAGCTCGACGACCGCGTCGGCGGCGGCGTCGTAGCGATCCGTGGCGGTGAAGTAGATGACCTGGTGCTCCCCGGTCAGGTTGCGCAGCTGGGCGAAGGCGCGCGCCGCGTGGACATCGTCAAAGCTCACGAACGGGTCGTCGAGGATGAGCGGCGGTCGGCGGTCACCGGTGGCGTAACGGACCAGCCCGAGACGGGCCGCCAGATAGATCTGGCCAAGGGTCCCGTCGGACAGCTCGCGGATGTCGACCCAGTCGCCCTTCTCGGGGGCCACGACCGAGATGGCCAGGCTCTCGTCGTCGATCCGGACCCGGCGATAGCGACCGTCGGTGATCGCCGAGACCGCGCCGGCCATCCGCTTCTCGAGGTAGCGCGTCGCACGGGCCATCGTCGTCTCGGTCGCCCGTTCCAGCCCGCCGAGGGCGGCTTCGTGGACCCGGGCCTTGTGCTGGAGAGCTGCCAGTTCCTCCTGCCAACCGGTCAGTCGCTCGACCTCACCCGCGACCTGCTCCGCGTCGACCGGATTGGCCTCGACCTGGGCGCGCGCGTTGGCTTCCGCGACCCGAGCCGTGTCCAGGGTTGCCTGGGCCGCCTTGACCTCTGCCTCGAACTGGGCCCGCGCGCCCGGCTGGCGCGCCTCGGGTGCCAGGGCGCCGAGCCGGGTCTCGGCCTCGGCGATCGCGTTGGCGGCCGCGTCCCGGCTGGCCGGGAGCGATTCGGACGGCTCGCGACCGACGAGACCCTCGAGGCGCGATTCGAGCTGGTTGATCGTCGCGACGTGGGCCTCTTCGCGGGCCAGCAGGTCTTCCGCCGAGGCAAGGTCGGGCAGGCCGAGACCGAGCAGCTGGGCGGCGTTGTCCTCGTCGGCCTGGCGGAGCTCGGCCTCCATCTGCGAACGACCGCGCAGGCGACGTTCGACCTCGTTCTCGGCGAGTTCCTTCTGGCGGCGGAAATCCTGGGCCGTCTTGCGACCACGGATCGCCAGCAACGACACGATCACGCCGAGGACGGCCACCCCGATCCCGACGTAGCTCAGGGTGACCAGCCCGGACAGGACCTGGCCGGCGATCGCCAGCCCGAGCCCGACCACGACGATGACGATCGCCGTGAATGCGACCTGGCGCCAGGCGGTCGGTGCGGCGGCGACCTCGTAGTTGACCTTGACCTCGCCCGACAGGATCGCCTTGAGCTCGGCAATCTTCGTGTCGAGGACGCGCAGTCGGTCGACGGTCTGGCGGACCACCGCCAGCGGGTTGGGCGAGGGGTGCGCATCGTGGAGCCTGGCCAGCTCGTCGGCGGCGGTCACGGCCTCCGCGTACCGAGCATGACGCTCGGTCGCGGCCACCTGCTCGATGCTGAGCGTCTCGGAGTCACGGGCCTGGTCGAGCAAGAGCCGGTGGGCGTCGAGGACTTCGGTCGCCGCGGCGCTCGCGTCCTCGGCCGAGGCGAGCTCGGTCCGATCGGCCACCAGCCGGGTGATGGCGGTTTCGCCGGCATCGACGGCCGCCTGCGAGCGGGCGACCGCCTCTTCGGCGATCCGCAGTCGGCCAGGATCCCGCTCTCCGCGGGCGTTCAGGTCGGCCAGCACCCGCTGGAGCTCCTCGATCGCGGCCGTGGTGCTCCGATCGGCGGCGCTGATCGAGGCCGACAGGCGCTCGCGCAGGGTCGTCTCATCGCGATCGAGATCCTCGAGCTCGCCGTGTCCGACCATGGCCGTCGATCGGAAGAAGGCGCCGGTGGGTGCGCCGGTCAGCTCGGCCAGGCGGGCGTCCACCTCGGCGACGTCGGTCGTGGTCGTGCCATCGAGGGTCAGGCTGGCCGTGCCGCCCGAACCGAACGCCTTCTCGACCGTGCCGATGCGGGCGGCCTGCGACCCGACCGCGTCGAGCCCAAAGTCGAGGGTCACCGTCGGCCGAGCGGTGGCGTCGGCGTCCCACGAGCGCAGCCTGTTGAGGCCGCCGTTTCCGGACACCTCGCCGTTGACGGCGCCGGTCAGACCGAGCTCGATCGCCCGCGCGATTGTAGACTTGCCCGCCTCGTTCGGACCGCGGACGATCGTCAGCCCGGGCGCCAGATCGATCTGCAGGTCGCGGTAGCGCTTGACGTCGCGGAGCTGGATCCGGGCGATCCTCATCGGCTCACCGCCTCGCCGGTCAGCAACCGACGACCGAGCCGGAGCGCCTCGCGAAGCTCCGCGCCCGCCGCGGCTCCGCCCGACGACTCGGCCGCTGCGATCCGCGCCTCGAGGTCGCGGAGGAACGCGCCGACGATCGTGTCGGCCGGCGGCAGGGCACCCGCGGTCAGGTTCGGTCGGGCCAGGTTGTGGACACGGAGCCGAAGGAAGCGGGCGGCCAGCGTGGACTCGGCGGCGGCCGGGTCCACCTCGACGTCATCCGGCCAGTCGCCGGTCAGGCTCGCAGCGAGGGCCAGGTCCGGGTCCGCCCTGGCGGTCAGGGCCTTGATCAAGCCGGCCTGGTCGCGCATCGGGGCGAGCTCGAGTTCGACCTGCTCGAAGCGGGTCTTGCCGACCCGGAAGCGCTCGATCGCCGGTCGTTCGGCGGATTCGTCGAGAGTCACGAGGAGCGTCTCGCCGGCCGTCTCGTGCTCCACGTCGACCAGCTCGGGTGCGCCGCTGGCGCCCCAGCTGACGGTCGCGGCACGACCGAGGGCCGCGGCGTGTGGGCCGCCGATCGCAAGGTAGTCGACCCCGGATGCAGCGATCTCGTCCTCGCGCGGCATCGTTTCGCGGTGGATCAGGCCGATCCGCCAGCCCACCTCGGGCAGCCCGGTCGCCGGGAAGCGCGAGGTCACCCGGGTCGACAGGGTGGGAATGTCGACGTCCGGCGCGTCATCCGTGAGAACGATCAGGGCGCCGCCTCCGGGACCGTCCCCGACCATCCCGGCGAGGTCGTGGGCGTGGTAGATCGACACCCGACCGGGCCCATCGTGATCGCCCGGGATGAGGACGACCGGCATCCCGGCCTCGACGAGTTGCTTGAGGATCGCGGCGACGCGCTCGACCGAGGCCTTTGGCTGGACGCTCGAGTCGAACAGGTCGCCGGCGATGAGGAACAGGTCGGCCGGCGTGGACAGGGCGAGGTCGACCGTCCGCTCGAAGGCGGCAAGCTGGCGGGCCCGCTGCTCGCCGGCGCGATCCCCAAGAAACGGATGACGCGCGCCCAGATGGATATCCGACGTCTGGACGAGACGGAGCATCGCCGTTCGGGACCTCCTGCTCGGTTTTGGGCGAGCCATCGAAGCCCAGGCACTGACCCGCCTTCGACCACTCTCCCAGACCGTCGGGCTGGGCCGTCCTCCGGGCGGATTTCGTGCGAGCGAGGTGCCCCCTGGCCCTCGCTCGCTGACCCGAGTCTCGGGCCGCATTGTGACAGGTTCGATGGCACGCGGGCAGGGGTCCGACAGCCGTTCCGCGACGTCGGTGGTATCCTCCCGGCACATCACCGGTGCGCCCGATACAGGCACCTCGAAGATCGACACCTGGGTCGCGCGGCACCCGGCCTCTCCCGCCACCGCCCTCCCGTCCGTCGTTCTGCCTGCCCCGGACGGACCACGGACCGACAAGACGAATGTCCCGGGAGGACTGGCTTGACCTACATCGATCGAACCCTGACCTGTGTCGACTGCGGCGCTGAGTTCATCCACTCGGCGGCCGACCAGGAGTTCTATACCGAGAAGGGGTTCGTCTCCGAGCCCAAACGGTGCACGAGTTGCCGGGCCAGCCGACGCGCGGCACGCGATGGCGGCGACGTCGATCTGCGCGACATCGGTGGCCCACGTGGCTACGAGCGCGGCGAGCGCCCGGCGCGCGAGTACTTCGCGGTCCTGTGCTCATCGTGCGGCAACCAGGCCCAGGTCCCGTTCAAGCCCCGAATGGACCGCCCGGTCTACTGCTCCGACTGCTTCCGGTCCCACTCGGCGGGCTAGTTCCGTGTCGGTCCCGGACGCGGCGAGACCCCGACGCAGCATCGGGGTCTCGCGGAGGGGCTCGATCCGGGAGGAGGCCGGATCGAGCCGGAGGAGGAGGCGGTTCCCTGTGGAGTCTCGCGGGGGCGAGTTTCCGCGCCGTCATCGACCGGTAAACGGTGGCCTCGGTGCCGAGTCGCGACCGGAGCAGGCCCGGCCCGACGGCCCGGCTCGGGTCTACAGGCGGAAGGTTTCGCCGTCGCGGTAGCGGACGCGCTGGCGGCCGCGCCAGACGGTGACCCGGCCGCGGCCGCGCACGACCCAGGAGCCATCTCGGCTGATCGCCGCGGTGCCTTCGTCCAGACCGAGGATCGTGGTGCCGCGCGGAGCGGGCGCGATCATCAACGCGGTCAGCGGCTCGGGGATCTTCTCGTAGTGCGGAAAGGCCGCAACCCCCGGGACGACGCCCAGCGCCCTCATGTAGCGCAGGGGCAGGTGCGGCGGCCGGCGAAGCACCGCCTGGCGCTCGCACAGGACCATGGCGCCGGCCGAGCAGCCGGCGAGGACACCGCCCCGGGCGTGGACGGCCAGGGCGGCGGCCCACACGGCGCTACCGGCGAGCGAGCGCATGAGATGGGCCGGGTCGCCGCCAGACAGGTAGACCAGGTCGGCCTCCGCGACCGCCTGGACACTGGCCGGGTCGTCGGCCTCGAGCCGGTCGTGGACGAGGACCGCCTCGACCTCGGCGCCAAGCGCCTCGAAATGGGCGATCCCCATCGCCGCCCAGCGCTGGAACACCTCCTCGCCGTCGGGCGCAGAGGCCGTCGGGAGGATGACCACTCGCGGTCGGGGGCGGCCACTCGCGGCGAGCAGTTCGGCATCGAGGGCCGCCACCGCCGGGAGGAATTCATCCGCGCCGAGGAGCGCGACGGGACCGCTCATCGAGCCGAGTCTAACGACGTTCCCGGGAACGGGGGTACGGCGGCCCGAACGGCACTGGCCGCCGGGCCTGCCGGCGCCCGCGAGCGACCGGACGGGGCGCCGGAGGCGAGGTTGCGCCCGACGTCGAGGACCGTAGACTGGCCCGATGACGCTCCGCCAACGCTGGACGATGCTGGCCGCGATCCTCGGCTCGTCGATGGTCTTCCTCGACGGGACGATCGTGAACGTGGCCCTGCCCAGGATCGGCAGGGAGCTGCCATCGAGCTTCCTCGGCGTGCTCGAGGGCCAGACCTACGTCAACAGCGGCTTCCTGGCGATCCTCGCCGCGCTGCTCATCCTGGGCGGCGCCATCTCCGATCGCTACGGACGCAAGCGGGTCTTCTCGATCGGGCTGATCGGTTTCGGCGCCACCAGCGTCCTGTGCGGGCTGGCGCCATCGCTCGAAGCGCTGGTCCTGTTCCGGCTGCTCCAGGGCGCCGCGGCGGCGCTCCTCGTGCCCGGTTCCCTGGCCCTGATCACGGCCACCTTCGAGGGACCGGCCCTCGCCCGCGCCTTTGGGGTATGGGCCGCGGCCACCTCCGCGGCCACGCTCTTCGCCCCGGTCCTTGGCGGTCTCCTCGTTCAGTACGTGTCATGGCGGGTGGCGTTCCTGATCAACGTGCCGCTGGCCCTGCTGGCCATCTTCGGGCTGGCCCGCGGCGTCGGCGAGTCGGTCCGCGAGGGCGCCAGCGGACGGTTCGACTGGATCGGCGCGATCGATGTCGTGCTCGGCGTCGGTGGCCTTTCGTTTGGCCTGATCCGCGGACAGCAGAAGGCGTGGGCGGATCCGGTGGCCTGGATCGCGATCGTCGTCGGGCTGGCAGCGATTGTCGTATTCCCGATCCTGATGTCGCGGCGGACCGATCCGCTGGTCCCGCTCGACCTGTTCCGGAACCGCCGGTTCGCGGTGATCAACCTGTCGACCTTCCTGATCTATGGCGCGCTGTACGTCTTCCTCGGCTTCTCGGGGATCTTCTTCCAGGGGACACTTGGTTACAGCGTCGTGGCGGCATCGGTCGTCGGCCTGCCGATCGGCATCCTGTTGACCGTGCTGTCGACCAAGATCGGCGCGCTGGCCGCTCGCCACGGCCCGCGTCGCTTCCTGGTGGCCGGGCCGGCCACGATGGCCGCCGGGATGCTCTGGTTCGCCCGCATCCCGTCCACCAGCCAGCCCTGGCTGGCCGACTTCGCCCACCCGGCGACGCTGGTTCCCCCGGTCTCGATGTTCATCGACGTTCTGCCGATGATGCTCGCCTTCGGGATCGGCGTGTCGATGGTCGTGGCCCCGCTCACGAGCACCCTCATGAGCTCGGTGCCGGTGACCCGGGCGGGTCTGGGTTCGGCCATCAACAACGCGATCTCGCGGGTCGGTCAGCCGCTGCTCGGGGCATTGGTGTTCATCGCGATCACCGCCAGCTTCTACGGCGGGCTGGGCAGCCGGACGGGGGTCAACCCGGACGATCCGACCCTGCGCGCATCGGTCTCACCGCTCAACCCGGCTCCCGCCAGCGCCTCACCCGAGACGGCCGCGGCGATCAAGGCCGCCTCGACCGACGCCTTCCGGCTGGCGATCCTGGTGAGTGCGGCCCTGCTGGCTCTCGGCGCGGTGGTCAACGGGGTGGGGCTGCGCGACGTCGACGCGGCGCGGGAGTCCGACGAGGCTGCCGACCGCCCATCGACCGAGCCCGCCTCGGTCGGATGACCCGCGACTGGGACGCCGCGACCTACGACCGGGTCGCCGACCCGATGACCCGCTGGGGGGCGAGCGTGCTCGAGCGGCTCCCCCTCAACGGCAACGAGCGGGTCCTCGACGCCGGCTGCGGCTCGGGTCGGGTGACCGAGCTCCTGGTCGAGCAACTCCCAGACGGGGCGGTGGTCGCGCTCGATGGCTCGCGGTCGATGATCGAGGCCGCGCACACCCGGCTGGCTCGGTTTGGCGATCGGGTGTCCTACCTGGTCGCGGATCTCGGCCAGCCGCTGCCCCTGGCCGGGACCGTCGACGCGATCCTCTCGACGGCGACGTTCCACTGGGTGCCCGACCACGACGCGCTGTTCCGGAACCTGTTCGCCGTGCTCCGCCCCGGTGGTCGGTTGGTGGCCCAGTGCGGCGGCGGCGGCAACATCGCGACGGTCCGCGCTGCGATGGCCGCCGTCGGCGATGGCTGGCTCGGGACGAACCACTACGAGACGGCCGAAGCGACGCGGGCTCGCCTCGAAGCGGCCGGGTTCATCGAGATCGAGACGTGGCTCAACCCGGAGCCGACCCCGATCCCGCCAGAGGACCTCGAGACGTATCTCGCGACGGTGATCCTCGGGGCCCACCTCGAGCGCCTGATCGTGGACGACCGGGCGGGTTTCGTGCACGCCGTCGCGGAGCGGCTGCCGCGCCCGGAGATCGACTACGTCCGGCTCAACATCCTGGCGACCCGGCCGGAGGGACCCGCCCCGAGGCGGGCCTGACACGAGCGACACCGAACGCGCGAGACCCGTGCCACGGCATTCGACCCCGAGCCGAAAACCGCCCGTCGCCGTGCGGCGTATCGTCGAGGCTCGCGATCCGGCAGGATTGACCGGCGCGGTGGTTGGGACGGAGGCATCTCGATGATCCGGGTTCGAGGAATCGCGATCGCGGCCGTCGCGGCTCTCGCGCTCGCTGGCTGTTCCGGCAGCGGCTCCGGAGGCTACGCGTACGGCGGTGGCGGCGGGGGAACGCCGACGACCGCTCCGAGCACGCCGCCCAGCGTCGAACCAGGTACCGCGCCAAGTGCCGCCGCCACCAAGGGTGGCGGCCGATATGGCGGCGGCGGCGATGGCGATGGCTCGAGCCCCAGCCCAGGGACGGGCGCCTCGGTGGCCCCGGGAACGGTCGGGTTGAGCGGCTTCGCCTTCGTTCCGGGCACGCTGTCCGTCGCGGCCGGCACGACCGTGACGTTCACCAACGCCGATACCACGACCCACACCGTCACCGAGGGCCAGGACGGGACACCGGTCGCCAACCCGATCGCGGACACCCACCTGGCGAGCGGCGCCTCCACGACGGTCACCTTTGCGGCGGCCGGGACCTTCCACTTCACCTGCACGATCCACCACTCGATGAACCTGGCGGTGACCGTCACCCCGTAGGGCGCCTCGACGGGGTCAGGGAACCCCGGATCATCGGACCCGGAACGGCGCCCCATGGCCGGGGGTCACGACATCGGCCACGGCCAGGACACGCTCGCGGTTGCGGACGATGGCCTCCTGGTCGGCGCCAAGCGGATCGACCTCAGGCGTTCGGTCGGTGTACCACCACAGGTGGGTCAGGGCATGGACCCCGTCGTCGGCGCGGACGATCAGGGTTGCGTCCTCCTCGGTGTGACCGGGCGTCAGCCAGAGCTCCGTGTTCGGACTGAGCGCATAGCCGTCGCCGTCATGGTCGAGCCACAGGTCGTCCTTGTAACGGGCCCAGAAGTCGACCACCTCGGCGTTTGGAAACAGCCCGATGTTGATTGTGTGGTCGGGATGGTGGTGACTGAGAAAGACGTGGGTCACCGCTTCGGGTGCCACGCCGAGGGCAGCCAGCGGATCGAGGATCAGCGAGCGCCGGGCCACCATCCCGGGGTCGGCAACGATGAGCGCGTCGCCGTCGCGGACGAGGGAGACGCTGCTGCCGACGCGCTCGGCCGCGTAGCCGGCATGGAGAAGATGCACGGTTGTCATGAATGCGATGGTACCCACTCGTGGACCGTGCGCCGGCCCGTCGCGGACGGTGAGCCGAGCGGAACTCCGAAGGCCGGCGCTGTGGCATCCTCGGCGCCGCCCCTTCCCGACCGTTGCCACCGAAGGAGTTGCCTCGTGCCCTCCGTTCCCGTCGCCGACCTCGTCCTCCGCGGCGGCGGGGTCCACACGGTCGACCCGGCTCGACCGTCGGCGACCGCGGTGGCCGTGGGCGGGGGTCGGATCGTCGCGGTCGGTGACGATGGGGACGTCGCGGCCCTCATCGGCTCGGCGACCCGGGTCATCGAACTGCGCGGCCGAACCCTCCTCCCGGGGTTTCAGGATGCCCACTGCCACCCGATCAGCTCCGGGCTCGACCAGCTGCGCTGCGATCTGCTTGGCGTGACCAGTGGCCGGGCCGCGGTGCTCGACGCGATCCACGCCTACGCGACCAGCCACCCAGATGACCCGTGGATTATCGGCAGCGGCTGGTACATGGCGGATTTCCCCAATGGGACGCCCCATCGACGCGACCTCGACGCGGCGGTCGGGGATCGGCCCGCCTACCTCGAGAACCGCGACGGCCACAGCGGATGGGTGAGCAGCCGGACCCTCGCGCTGGCGGGGATCGACGCGTCGACAGCGGATCCCGTGGGTGGACGGATCGAGCGCGATCCCGACGGCACCCCGACGGGTGCGCTCCACGAGTCCGCGGTCGAGCTCGTCGAGCCATTCTTCCCGCCGACCACCCAGGCCGATCTCGAGCGCGGCCTGCTCCGCGCCCAGGCGTACTTCCATTCGCTCGGGATCACGGCCTGGCAGGACGCCCATGTCGAACCGGCCGGCGAAGCCACGTACCTTGCCGTCGCCAATCGTGGGCAGCTCACGATGCGGACGATCGGGGCCCAGTGGTGGGAGCCATCCTGGGACGTGGCTGCGATCCCCGATCTGGTCGCCCGGCGGGTCTCGGCCCGAGCCGACCGCTACGCCTCGACCTCGATCAAGATGATGCTCGACGGCGTCCTCGAGACATTCACCGGCGCGATGCTCGAGCCGTACCTCGCCCCAGACGGCGGGTCCGCCGATCGGACCGGGATCCTGTTTATCGAGCCGGAGGTCGTGCGGCGGATCGTGGTGGAGCTCGACCGGAACGGCTTCCAGGTCCACTTCCACGTGATCGGCGACCGGGCGGCACGGATCGCGCTGGATGCCCTCGAAGCGGCGCTCGCCGCCAATGGCCGGACCGACGGACGACACCACCTGGCCCACATCCAGGTCATCCACCCGGACGACGTCCCGCGCTTCGCAGCACTCGGGGCCATTGCCAACGCCCAGCCGTTGTGGGCCTGCCACGAGCGGCAGATGGATCTCCTGACGATCCCGTTCCTCGGCCCGGAGCGCACGGGCTGGCAGTACCCATTCGGCTCACTCGTCCGGTCGGGGGCCCGGCTGGCCATGGGTAGCGACTGGGGCGTCTCGACCCCGAACCCCTTCGAGGAGATGCATGTCGCCGTCGAACGGGTCCACCACACCCTGGTCGGCAAGATGGAGCCGCTCCTGCCCGATGAGGCGCTGACCCTGGACCAGGCGGTCCACGCCTTCACGATGGGCTCGGCGTACGTCAACCACCTGGACGACACGACCGGCTCGATCAGCGTCGGCAAGTTGGCCGACCTCGCGGTGCTCGACCGCGACCTGTGGGATCGAGGGGCGGGGTCGATCGCCGCGGCCCGGGTGGTAGGGACGTTCGTCGAGGGCAAAGCCGTTCACGAGGACCCCTCTCTCGGCGGTTGAGACACTCGCTCAGCGGACCACGGTCAGGCGCGGGCGCCGACCGCGACCGGTGGGTGTTGCCAGGCGGACGCCGAGCCGGTCGGCGGCCTCGACGAGCGCCGGGTGGTCGAGGCTGAGCGGTATCACCTCGACGAGCGGCGGCAGCTCGCCGAGCCGCTCGGCGAAGAGCGTCACGTTCGTCCATGACGCCTCGAGCGTGGACCACCAGGACAGCCCGATCGCTTCGTCGTCGAACGCCTCGCCGGCGATCCGCTGAGTCGTCCGCCGTTCCCCGGTGGCAACGGCCGAGGGCCGCAGGCGGCGGGCGCTGAGCACGACCGGATCGTCGAGATCGACGAGTGCCGGCAGCGCGCTGTCGTCGATCGCGGCCAGGGCCCGCCGGGTCCCGTCGGATCGGGTCAACGCGGCCGCGGGCAGCTCCTGGCCACGGAACGCCTGGATCGCCTCGGCGATCGCGCCGACCGGCTCGCGGGCGAGGTAGAGGGCGGTATACCGCTCGGGATCGTC
>Ga0080064_1004934_pt1 | contig 16317 bp, 14 predicted proteins | sample Subgrocontami54m_FD_69260 | JGI IMG/M metagenome (GOLD analysis project Ga0080064, IMG submission 69260) | Subsurface groundwater microbial communities from S. Glens Falls, New York, USA - GMW46 contaminated, 5.4 m (SPADES assembly) (version 2) ...
GCCCGGCAGCCGGTCGAGGTGGACCGCAGCCTCGGGCCAGCGCCGGCGCGCCAGCACGAAGCGCGTCTCGAGCAGCGGCAGGTCGAAGCCCGTGCCGTTGTAGGTCACGAGCCCGTCCACGCTACGCAAGAGCGGCTCGAGCGCGGCCAGGAGCGCCGGCTCCTCGTCAAGGTCGCGCATGAAGTACTGCCGGACCTCGAAGGTCTCACCGTCGAAGAAGCCCACTCCGACGAGGAAGGCATACGTGCCGGTGCCGCCTGCGAGGCCGGTCGTCTCCGTGTCGAGGTACAAGAGCCTCGGACCCGCGGGCGCCTCGCTGCGACCCAAGAGCGCCAGCGGCGCATCGGCCATCCCGCGTGCCACGTCAAGAAGCTGGCGGCCGTGGCGGTGCCCCGAGTCGAAGCGCCGGCGAACAACCAGCACCTGCCCGCGTGGGGTCTCCTCGACGGCGCCGCCCAGGAGGTCCTCGAGCGAAGTCGTTTGGCGAGAAGCGGCATTGATCCGGCTCTTGGCCTCGAGCCGCCGGATGACGCGGCTGAGATCGCGGATGGCGTCGCTCACGGTTTCGCAGCGCGCTCAGCGACGAGTGACGAGCCGCTTGAGCAGGTGGAGCGCGACCGGCTTGGCGCGGCGGCCGACCTCGTTCACGGGGCCCACGCAGGAGGGACAGCCCGCGGGACACGCGCAGCTCTCGAGCGTCTCGAGGCCGCGCGCGAGCAGCTCGGGCAGGACCTCGAAGATGCGCTCGGCGAGCCCGATGCCGCCCGGCTGGTTGTCGTAGAGGTAGATGGTCGGCGTGAACTCGTCGCCCTGGACGAGCTGGGCGCGCATCGTCTCGCGCGTGACCACCTGTCCCTCCGCCGAGGGCGTGCCGTCGCCGAGCCACGCGCCGATGTCGCGGATGTCGCAGAGGAGGAAGATCGGCGCCAGCGAATGGAGCAGGCGCGTGAGCGCGCGCAGCCCGTCGACAAGCTCGTCGCGGTGCGGCGAGATCTCGGCGAGCATCGCCGGGGCGACGGTCAGCCACGCGGCCGTCGTCTGCATTTCCTGCTGGGGCAGCTCGACCTCGCCCGAGCCGACGTTCTCCATCGTGCCCATCTTGATCTTCTTGAAGCCCACGACCTTCTCCGCCACGAGCACCTCGCCCTGCTCGGCCACGAGCCCCGGGGTGTCCTGCCGGGTGAACCGCTGGAGCATCCACACGCCCTTGGCGCTGATGGCGTCGGTAAAGTAGTCCACCACGACCTTCTTGACGTAGGCGACCTTCTCCTCGTCCTCTCGGTAGTGGAGCTCCTGGACCTCGAACGGCTCGCCCTCGACCATGTAGATGGCCTTGGGATAGATCATCGAGAAGGCGCTCTTCCAGTCCACCTCGGCGATGATCTGCCGGCGCTTGACCTGCTTCGTGTCGCGCGCCGTCGTGTCGATCACCAGGAAGTTGTCGGAGGTGACCGTGCGAAGCGAGATGTGGTCGGCCGGGTAGGTCTCAGACGTCCAGTGGAACTGCTCGCCCGCGCGGTGGAGCAGCCCCTCCTCCTCGAGCGCGGCAAGGTGGGGCTGCACGTCGCCGCCGAAGGCTTCCTGTCTGCCGAAGGGCAGCTCGAAGGCTGCGCACTTGAGGTGGTTGACGAGGATGAACGGGTTCTCGGGGTTGATGCGCGCGTGCTCGGGCGGCGCGCCAAAGAGGTAGTCGGGGTGCGCGGCCAAGTACTGGTCCATGGGCGAGGAGGTCGCCACCAGGATCGCCGCCGACCAGGCGCTCCTCCGCCCCGCGCGGCCGGCCTGCTGCCACATGGACGCGATGGTGCCAGGGTAGCCCGCCAGGATGGCCACGTCCAGGTGGCCGATGTCGATGCCGAGCTCGAGCGCGCTCGTGGCGACGACTCCCAGGACCTCGCCCGAGCGCAGCCCCTGCTCTACCTCGCGCCGGCGCAGCGGGAGATAGCCGCCGCGGTAGCCGCGGACGATACCGGCATCGCCCGTCCTGTCCTCGACGCCCCTCTTGATGGCGGAGAGCAGCACCTCGGTGGACAGCCGGCTCTGGGCGAACACGATGGTGGCAATCTTCTCCTTGAGGAGCTGGATCGCGAGCGCGGCCGCCTCGCCGAGGTATGGCGCCCGGATGCCGAGCTCCGGGTTGACGACGGGAGGGTTGTAGCACAGGAAGAGCTTCTCCCCGGTGGGCGCGCCGCTCTCGCTCACTTCGCTGACGGCCTCGCCCGTCAGCCGCTCGGCCAGCTCGCGTGGGTTGGCGATCGTCGCCGAGGCCATGATGAATTGCGGCGAGGAGCCGTAGTGCCGGCAGATACGCTTGAGCCGCCTCAGGACGTTTGCCAGGTGGCTGCCGAACACACCCCGGTACGCGTGGAGCTCGTCGATGACGACGTAGCGGAGGTTCTGGAACAGGTTCACCCACTTGGTGTGATGCGGCAGGATTCCTGAGTGGAGCATGTCGGGGTTGGTAAGCACGAGGTTGGCGCGCGCGCGCACCGAGCGGCGCGCGTCCTGCGGTGTGTCCCCGTCGTAGGTGTACATCCGCATGTCGGGCAGCGTCTTGGCGAGCTCCATGAGCTCGGCCAGCTGGTCCTGGGCCAGCGCCTTGGTGGGGAAGAGATAGAGGACGCGGGACTCGGGCTGCTGCACGAGGGCCTGGAGCACCGGCAGGTTGTAGCAGAGCGTCTTGCCGGACGCGGTCGGGGTCACGACGACCAGGTTCTCGCCCTTGGCGACCGTGTCATAGGCCTTGGCCTGGTGCGAGTAGAGCTGCTGGACGCCACGGCCCCGGAGCGCTTCGAGCAGGCGCGGATCGAGCGAGGAAGGAAACGGCGCCAGGACCGGGGGCTTGGCTTCGAAGTGACGTGTGGCGGTGATGAGGGGGCCGGTGCGGGAAGAAGTCAGGAGACTGTCGAGGATCTCCTGCAGTGACATGGCTCATCCTATGTTTAGTGTGAGAGTCTTGTCAACTTTCGGCCGCCGTGCCACCGTGTAGCCATGCTCCGGCTCCTGCCGCCACTCTGCTGGACGGGGCTCATCGCGTACTTCGGCGGCAGCCAGTGGGGCGGGACTCCCACCGCCGCGTGGCTCGGTCCCCTTCTTCGCGCGCTCCTGCCCACCGCTTCACTTGAAGAGCTGGCAACGGCCCATCTCCTCATCCGCAAGGCCGGCCACGTCATTGAATACGCCGTCCTCGCCGGTCTCTGGCGGCGAGGCCTAGGAGGCGCGTGGGCGCCGCTGGCTTTAGCAGTGCTGACGGCCTGTCTCGACGAACTTCGCCAGTCGTTCACGCCCGGACGCCTGGGCAGCATGGTCGACGTGCTTCTCGACGGAGCAGCCGCTGCGACGGCGCTTGGGCTGATCGCTCTACGCGCACGGCTGCGCGGGGCCGCCTCGTGAGGCAACCCACCGAGTGGCGACAGTCTGACCTGCCGCAGCCGCCTCCCTACACGTTCCGCAACGTCGTGCGCATCATTGGCCCCGGCGCCATCCTGCTGGGACTGTCGCTCGGCTCCGGCGACTGGATCCTCGGGCCGGCCGCCACGGCCCGCTGGGGCCCGGGCATCCTCTGGATCTGCACGGTGTCCGTCCTACTGCAGGCGCTGCTCAACACGGAAATGGCCCGCTACACGCTTGCAACCGGGGAGTCTATCTTCGCAGGCTTCATGCGCGTGGCGCCTGGGCCGCGCGTGTGGGGACCGGTCTACGCCCTCCTGCACCTCGGGCAGGTGGGCTGGCCGGGCTGGGCGCTCGCGGCGGCCTCCACGCTCACGGCGGCCTTCCTTGGGCGCATGCCGCGAGCTGAGGACGGGGCCGTCGTCGTCGGGTTGGGCTACGCGATCTTTCTCGGAGCCGTAGGGGTGACCCTGTTGGGCACCCGGGCCCGGCGGACGGTCGAGTGGGCCGAGTGGCTCGTCATGGCCTGGACGCTCGGGTTCCTGGCCGTCCTCGGGCTGCTCCTCGTTCCCTGGAGCATCTGGCAGGCCGTCGCCGTCGGCTTCGTGTGGCCCTCCCTGCCCGCCGAACGGGACGTGAGCTTCGATTGGGTGCTGCTTGCAGCCTTGGCGGCCTACTCGGGCGGAGGCGGCACCATCAACGCGGCGCTCACCCACTGGCTTCGGGACAAGGGCTTCGGCATGGCGGGCACGATCGAAAGCCGGCCGCTAGTGGTCGGCGGCGAGAGCGTTCGCTTCGCGCGGGACGGGATGGCATTCGCACCGACCGAGGCCAACCTCGGCAAGTGGCGGCAGTGGTGGCGCTACCTGAGAACCGACTTCTGGTACCTCTGGACGGCCGGCTGTCTTACCAGCATGGCGCTCCCCGCGCTGCTCGCGGCCCACTTTGCTACTCGCGGGGAGATCTGGACCGGCGTGGGCGCGCCCGCGTGGCTGGCGCAGGCCGTTGGGTGGCGATACGGATTCGTGGTCTGGACGCTCGTTCTCCTCACCGGCTTCGCCATCCTCGCCCTGACGCAGGTCGGCATCGTCGAAGGCTTCGCGCGGAGCGTAACGGACATCCTGTGGACAGCCCGCGCGCGGAGCCGCGCGCCGGGGGCCGAGGGCGCCGCGGGCGGCCTCTACTACGCCGTGCTCGTGGCCTTCACGGCGGCCGGCTGCGCCGCCATGACGCTCGCGGACCCGTTCCGGCTCATCCTGATCGGCGCCAACGTGGCGGCGCTCAATTTCGTCCTGCTCTCCCTGCACACGGTCTGGATCAATCGCGCGCTCCTGCCGCGGGAGCTGCGCCCGTCCCTCTGGCGCGAGCTCGGGGTGCTTGCCTGCGGGGCTTTCTTCGCGGCACTGCTGGCCAAGGTCGTGCGCGATCCCGCGCGCCTCTCGGCACTCTTAGGCTAGCCGGACGCTCAAGTACGGGGCCGCCTATGCCGGGCAGGTTGCCGTCTGTCGTCGTCGACGTCGGCGGCGGCGGGTTAGACGTCTATCCGGTAGACGCGAGCGGCAGTGTCGTGGAACATCGCCGCGCGCTCGGCGGCTGAGTGGCCCTTGGACAGCCGCTTGAAGGCGTTGTACATCACGTTGTAGGAGTACGAGACCTTATCAACCGGGAAGTTGCTCTCGAACATGCACCGGCCGGGGCCGAACTGCTCGATGCAGTACGTCATGAAGGGCGCCATCGACGCCGCCAGCTCTTCCGAGCCGATGGGCGCGGTCCGGGCATGCCAGTCGAAACCGGTCCGCGGCATGCCGATGCCGCCCAGTTTCACGTAGACGTTGGGGCACGCTGCGACGGCGGCGATCCCACTCCGCCAGGTGGCCAGCACCTCGTGGTCCCGGTTGGCGTAGGGGCCGGTCCGCAGCAGCCCGCCGATGTGGTTCAAGATGATGCTGAGGTCAGGAACGGCCTTGGCGAACGCCGCCAGCTCGGGCAGCTGCGGGAAAAATAGCCACGCCTCGAGGGACAACCCCATCCGCGCCAGCACCCGCGCGCCGGCCCGGAATTCCTCACTGGCCAGCTGCCCCTGCCTGTTGTGCGCGGCCGTGTTCTCCACCTCGGGGTGCGGGTCCCACGTCACGGAATGGCGGATACCCCGAAACCGGTTGGGGCTCGCCGCCCGCAACGCGTCCAGCACCGGCGCCACGCGCGCGCCCAGATTCAAGTTGGCGTGACCGACGATGGCGGCAGCAGCCCGGCCGGGGCCGTACAGACCGCTGGCGCTCGCCGCGGCCAGCCCCTGGACGAATTCGACTTCCCCCACGGAACGCATCTCCTCAGGGCCGTCGGCGCGGTACATCGCGCGCGCCTCGATGAACACGGTGGAGCGCACGTTGTGACCGCTGTGGGTGTCGGCGGCCAGCTCGTGGAGCAGATAGCGCTGGTAGGGCAGGCGCGCGGTACGAAAGTCCCAAAAGTGGTGGTGGGGATCGCAGATGGGCATCTCCGGCTCCACGGTCGGCTCCGTGGTTTGCGCGAGCCAGTCATTTCCTCCGAACGGCATTACGGCACCTCCATGACGAAACTGTTCACTAGGTCAACCAGACCCCGTCAGGCCAAGTCCCAGACCCCGTCAGGTCAGATCGAAGAGGAGCACCTCGGCACGCACCGCGCCGGTGATCTCGATCGCCGCCTCATCGCTCACCGCGGCGCCGTCGCCGGCGCCGAGCGTCGAGCCGTTGAGGCTCACCGCGCCGCGCGCCACGTGGAGCCACGCGTAGCGCCCGAGCGCCAGCGCATGGCGCACCGACTCGCCCGGCTGGAGCAGGGCCGTCCAAAGGTCTGCGTCCTGGTGGATCGTGACGGCGCCATCGCGCCCGTCGCCCGCGGCGACGAGGCGAAGTCGCCCGCGCCGCTGCTCCTTCGGGAATCGCTTCTGCTCGTAGCCGGGCGGAAGCCCGCGCTCGCGCGGCAGGAGCCAGATCTGCAGGAAGTGCACCGGCGCCTCCGGCGACGAGTTGAACTCGCTGTGGGTCACGCCCGTGCCCGCGCTCATGCGCTGCAGATCCCCCGGCCGGATGACCGAGCCGTTGCCCATGCTGTCCTTGTGCTCGAGGACGCCCTCGAGCACCCAGGTCAGGATCTCCATGTCACGGTGCGCGTGCGGGCCGAAGCCCTCGGCGGGCTGGACGCGGTCCTCGTTGATGACGCGCAGCGACCGGAAACCGATGTGCCTGGGGTCGTGGTACGAGGCGAACGAAAACGTGTGGCGCGTGTCGAGCCAGCCGTGGTCGGCGTGGCCGCGCTCAGCCGCCGGGCGGACGGCGATCATGGCGCCGTGACGACGGCGCCGCGCGCCAGGACGAGACGGACGTCGGCGCCCGCTTTGAGCTGCTCGCGCACCGCCTTCCCCGCGTCGTCGGGCCCGTCGGCCTCGCGCCCGAGCCAGTTGCCGTGGCCGCCGGTCATGCAGACCGGGCGTCCCGCGGCGAGGATGCGGGGCCCGGGGGAAAGCCCCTCGGCGACGGCGCGGCGCACGGCGAGCTCGACGTACTCGCGCCCGCCGAGATCTCTCACCGTCGTCACGCCCGCGTCCACCGTCTGCTTCGCGCGCAGGAGCGCCTTGAGCGCCGTCAGCGCGACGGGCTCGTCCTTGAGCACGCGCACGGGATCCGCCTCGGCGCCGAGACAGAGATGCACGTGGCAGTTGATGAGCCCCGGCAGGAGCGTGCACCCGGCGAGGTCGATGCGCCTGCTCCGCGGCGCGCCCGCCTCGTCTACCACTGAGGCAATGCGCCCGCCCTCGACAACCTCGGCGCGGCCGCGCGCCGGCTCGGCGCCCGTACCGTCTATCACCGACGTCCCCATCAGGACCAGCGTCTCCATGGCGGCCATCAGACGTTCAGCCGGGGGTCCAGCGTGTCGCGGAGACCGTCGCCGAGCAGGTTGATGCCGAGCACCGTCACGAGGATCGCCAGGCCCGGGAAGGTCGCCAGCCACCACGCCGTCGAGAGGTAGACGCGCCCGTCGGCGAGCATGCCACCCCACGTCGGCGTGGGCGGCTGGACTCCCAGCCCCAGGAAGGACAGCGCGGACTCGATGACGATGACGCGCGCCATGTCGAGCGTGGCGACCACGAGCCACGGCGTGAAGGCGTTCGGCAGCACGTGGCGGACCAGCACACGCCCGTCCCGGCTGCCGAGCGCGATGGCCGCCTGCACGAACTCGCGCTCGCGGATCGAGAGCACTTCGCCGCGGACGACTCGCGCATACACCACCCACGAGGAGACGCCGATCACGATGATGATGTTGCGCAGGCTCGGGCCGAGCACGCCGATGACCGCGATGGCAAGCAGGATGAACGGAAAAGCCAGCTGGACGTCGGCCAGGCGCATGAAGAAGTCGTCCACCTTGCCGCCGAAGTAGCCGGAGACGAGGCCGATGGCCATGCCGAGCACGCCGGAGATCAAGACGGCCGACAGCCCCACGACGAGTGCAATGCGCGAGCCGAAGATCACGCGCGCCAGGATGTCCCGGCCCAGGTGATCGGTCCCGAGCATGTGGACGCGCCCTTCGGCGGTCTGCCATCCGGGCTCCTTCAGGCGCTGGTTGATGTCCTGCTCGAGCGGGTCGAAGGGCGCGAGCCACGGGGCGAAGGCGGCGGCCAGCAGGACGATGCTCACCACGGCCAGCCCGAAGACCGCCGTGCGGCGCCGGGCGAGGCGCTTGAGCGCCATCACCCACTGCCGCCCCCCGACCTCGACTCGCGCCGGCAGCGCGACGACGGTGCCGTCGGGGGGCGTCATCAGCGGAACCTGATCCGCGGATCGAGCCAGGTGTAGGCGACGTCCACGAGGAAGTTCAGGAACACGAAGGTGCTGGCGAGGACGAAGACGGCCGCCTGCACCACGGGATAGTCGCGGTTGAAGATGGCCTGCACCGAGAGGCGCCCGACTCCGGGCCAGGCGAAGATGGTCTCGGTGATGACCGAGCCGCCGAGCAGCGTGCCGAGCTCGATCCCGACGATGGTGACGATAGGGATCGACGCATTCTTGAGCGCGTGCTTCCAGACCACCGGCCGCTCGCTGACTCCCTTGGCCCGCGCGGTGCGGATGTAATCCTGTCCCAGCACCTCGAGCATGCCGGACCGCGTGAGCCGCGTGATGCGCGCCGTCGTGAAGAGCCCGAGCGTCACCGCCGGCAGGATGAGGTGCTGGAAGTCGCCGCGGCCCGAGGAAGGCAGCCAGCTGAGCCGCACCGAGAAGACCAGGATCAGCATGATTCCGAGCCAGAAGGTCGGCATGGCCTGGCCCAAGAGGGCGACCACGGTCGAGACGTAGTCGATGGGCGTGTTCCGCTTGACCGCCGAGATGATGCCGGCGGGGATGGCCAGGCACAGCGCGAGCAGGAGCCCCGCCCCGGCCAGCTGGAAGGTCGCGGGCAGCCGCTCCAGGACGAGGTGCATGGCCGGCTCGCCGTGGCGGAGCGACTCGCCGAAGTCGCCGCGCAGCGCGCCCTTGAGAAAGCGGAGGTACTGCACGACCACGGGATCGTCGAAGCCCATCGCCTTGCGGAAGCGCGCCACGTCCTCGGCCGTGGCGTCCGGCGGCAGCAGCAGCGCGGCCGGATCACCAGTGAGGTGCAGGATCAGGAACACAACGACGGAGACGCCGAAGAGCACGAGCACCGCCTGCCAGAGCCGGCGGAGCAGATAGGACCTCATACGGGAACGCGCTCCAATCGAGCCACGGCCTCGATGTGCGGGGTGTGCGGGAACATGTCCACCGGCTGCACCCACTCGAGGCGATAGCCGCCGCGCACGAGCTCGCCCAGGTCCCGCGCCAGGGTCGCGGGGTTGCACGAGACGTAGACGATCCGCGCGGGGCCCAGCTGTAGCAGCGCGCGCAGCGCCTTCGGGTGGAAGCCCGCCCGCGGCGGGTCCGCCACGACCACCTGAGCGCCCACGCCCTGGGAAACCAGCTGAGGCAGGACGAAGCGGACTTCCCCGGCGAGGAAGGTGCAGTTGGCGATGCCGTTGGCGGCGGCGTTGCGGGCCGCGTCGTCCACCGCGGCCTGCGTCACCTCGACGCCGTACACCCAGCGGCAGCGCGTGGCCAGCTGCAGGCTGATGGCGCCCGTGCCGGAGTACAGATCGAGCACGGTCTCGCCGCCCGTAAGACCCGCCGAGTCGACCACGAGGGCGAAGAGACGCTCGGCCTGCGCGGTGTTGGTCTGGAAGAACGAGTTGGCCGAGACCTGGAACTCGAGCCCGCCCACCGACTCCCGGATGTGGTCGCGGCCGCCGAGGAGGTGCTCCTCCACGCCCACCGCCACGCTCGCCTTCTTGGAGTTGACGTTCACCACCACGCTCGTGGGCCGGGGCTCGCGCGCCGAGAGCCGCTCGGCTAGGGGCGCCAGCTCCGACACCGCCGGCGACGAGGTGACGATGTTGACCATGCTCTCGCCCGTCCCGTACCCCTCGCGCAGCATCAGGAAGCGCAGGAGCCCCTCGCCGGAATCCTGCTCCCACGCGGTGAGCCCGCTCGCGGCGAAGAAGCGCCGCGCCTCGTCGAGCAGCGTGTTCATGCGGTCGGACTGGAGAAGGCACCGCTCGATGTCGAGGACCGCGTCGTAGCGCTCCGCCTCGTGGAGGCCCACCGTCAGGCCCGCGCCATCCCCGGCGCGCGCGATCGTGAACTCCATCTTGTTCCGGTAGCCGTAGGTCTCCGCGGCAGCGAGGATGGGGCGGACGTCGACGGGGCCGAGGCCGCCCAGCCGCTCGAGCGCGTCGGCGACCTGCTTGGACTTGAACGACAGCTGCGCCTGGTAGTCCACGTGCTGCAGCCTGCAACCCCCGCAGCGCCCGAAGTACGGGCACGGCGCCTCGACCCGGTGCGGTGACGGAGTCTCGATGGCCTCGATCGTGCCGCGGCCGAAGCGGGAACGGGCCTGGTCGAGGCGGACGTTGAGGCGGTCACCGGGCACGCCGCCCCGTACGAAGACCACGTAGCCGTCCGCCCGACCGACGCCTTCGCCCCCGAATGCGAGGTCGTCGATTGTGATGGACACGCGTTGACCGCGATGGGGCCGGCTCATGGCAGCGTCATGATAAGGGCCGCTCCCGGGGGAGTCAATTTGCAGGGCGCCGAGAAGGGCCCACCTGCTTCGTTGGAGTCCTCGACTGCGGGCTCAACGTAGAGAAACTACGCCTCGCCCGCAGCCTTCGGGCTCCGCCTCGCATCTGGACCCTTCTCGCCGCCCTGCGGCGGGCTCAGCCCTCGTTTCGCGCAGGCGGCGAGCCTTTTGGCCGCGACCGTATCCGTATGGCAGCGGGGGGACGGGTCAAGTATGATGGAAAGCACGATGGGCACGCGTGGCGGCCGTAATCCGGTTAGGGTCGGCAACCTGCTGACCGCGGCGGTCCCAGCCTTGGCCGAGCGGATGCTCGAGGACGCGATACGCCGGGAGTGGGCGCAGACGGCGGGCCCCGAGGCCGCCCGGCGCTCCCGCCCCGGGGCGCTCCGGCAAGGCACGCTCCAGGTCAGCGTAGACAACTCTCCGTGGCTCCAGGAACTGACGCTGCGCTCCGCTGCCATCGTGGCCGCGCTGCGGAAGCGCCACGGCTCGGCCGTCATCGAGGTGCGGTTCGCGCTGGGCAACGGCCGTGACGACGCCGACATCGCCACGGGGTCCGCGCGCGCGGGCACCGAGGCGCCTCAGCGGCGCCTGACCGTCCCCGAGCGACGCCTGACCGTCGAGGAAGCGCGCATGGTGGATGCCGCAGCCGGCCAGGTCCACGATCTCGCGCTCAAATCGGCGCTCAAGAGGCTTCTGACCAAGGACTTACTGGCGCGCGGCGAGCGACCCGCTCCCGCCGCTTCGGAGCAGCCATGACCCGAATCTGGATTGTCCTCCCGGCCGCGGTCGTCCTCTTCGGCTGCGCGTCGATGGGACCCCCGACCGCCGCCGATGACCCCGGCGCGACGGCTGAGGCACCGCCCCCGAGGATCCGCGATCCGCGCGCCGCCGCATACTACTTCTACACGGTCGCCCAAATGCACGCCCGCGCAGGCCGCGTCCAGGACGCCATCGTCTCGCTCCGCCAGGCGATCGACCGAGATCCCGACACGACGGCGCTGTGGGTGCAGCTCTCCCAATGGCTGGCGCGCGCCAACGAGTCGGCCGAGGCCGTCGAGGCGGCGCACAAGGCAATCGCGCTCGAGCCCGGCAACGCGACGCCCCATCTCACGCTCGCCGACGTCTTCCGGCGTCAGCGCCGCTTCGCCGACGCCGAGAGCGAGCTCGAGAAGGCCATCCAGCTGGCGCCCGGCTCCCCCGATGCCTATATCGCCCTCGCCCAGCAGCACCTCGAGCTGAAACAGTTCGACAAGGCGCGGGCGGTACTGCTGCGTCTGGTCGCGGTCCAGCCCGGCTCTGCCCAGGCGCAGAACCTGCTCGGACGCGTGGCCATCGAGGGCGAGCAGTGGGACGAGGCGATCACGCGCCTCAAGCGCGCGGTCGAGCTCGACCCCGACATGGACGCGGCGTGGATGGCGCTCGGCTTCGTGTACGAGACGCGCCAGCAGCCGGAAGAAGCGCTCAAGGTCTACCGGCAGGCGCTGCAGGCCAACCCGGAGAGCATCACCTTCGTCGAGCGGCTGGGCGACGTGCTGGTCCGGCTCGGCCGCTTCAAGGAGGCGCAGCAAGAGGTCGAGGCGCTGGCGGAGTCCGCACCGCGCGACCCGCGCATCTGGATCAAGCTCGGCGCGATCTACTACGAGCAGAAGCAGTGGGATCGCGCCGTGTCGGCCTTCCGCAACGCCGTCGCGATCGAACCCACCAACCTCCGGGCGCGCTATTTCCTCGCTACCGCGCTCATTGATTCCGGCAAGGATACGGAAGCGGTCGCCGAGCTCGAGCAGATCCTGGCCGCCGACCCGCGCTCGGTCGACGCCCGCGTCCAGCTCGCGTTCCTCCACGGCCGCGCCAAGCGCCACGACGAGGCCATCCGGCTCCTGCAGGAAGCCGTCAACATCGAGCCCAAGCGGGGCGATCTCTTCCTTTACCTGGGCACCGCGTACTTCCGGGCCCAGCAGTACGACCGCTCGCTCGCCGCGCTCCAGGAAGGGCTCAGTCTCGACGCCAACAACAAGGACCTGGTCTTCCAGACGGGCGTCGTCTACGAAAAGCAGGGGCGCATCGACGACGCCGTGGCGGCCTTCCGCCGCGTGCTCGTGCTCGACCCCAAGCACGCCGAGTCCTACAACTACATCGGCTACATGTACGCCGAGCGCGGCCAGAATCTGACCGAGGCCGTGCAGCTCATCAAGCGCGCGCTCGACCTCGACCCCGAGAACGGTTACTTCATCGACAGCCTGGGCTGGGCCTACTACCAGCAGGGCCGCTACGCCGACGCGATCAAGGAGCTGCAGCGCGCCGTGTCCTTCGCCAAGGAAGACCCGGTTATCCTCGACCACCTGGCCGACGCCTACATCAAGACGGGCCGCACCGAGGACGCCATCACGGCCTGGGAGCGTGCGCTCAAGGGGGACGTCGACAGCGGCGTCGCCGGGACGATCAAGAAGAAGCTCGACGATGCGCGCGACAAGGCCCGCCGGTCCAAGGGCGGTGACCGTCCCAAGGCGGAGCAGAAGTAAGCTCGCCGGCCTGCTGCTGGGCGCGCTCGCCCTGTTGGGCGGCTGCGCTTCGCTTCCGCCGCGCCAGCCGCTCCCGCCCGACGTGCTAGCCGCGCGCGCCACGCTCGAGGCGCGCTGGCGCGACTTCCATGACCTGCGCTCCCTGGCCGAGATCAGGATTCGCCGGGGCACACGCATCGACCGTCTCTCGGGCGTGCTCCTCCTCCGCGCGCCTGCCTCGCTCCGCTTCGAAGCCTTGTTGCCCTTCGGACCGCCCTTGCTCGTTGTCGCCTCCGATGCCGACGCCATCACGCTCTGGGAGGTGCCCAGCGAGCGCGCCTTCATCGGGCGATCCTCCCCGGATGCCACCCGCCGCTGGCTTGGGCTGGCGCTGGGCGCCGAGGAGCTGGTCAGCCTCCTGGCCGGCTATGCCCTGCCCGCCCGCGACCCGCTCTCGGGCCAGATACTGCCGCCGGATGACATCGGTCCATCGCTGGCTTTCGAGACCGCCGACGGCCGCCAACGAATCTGGCTCGATCCGGCCTCGGGCGACGCCCGCCAGATCGAGTGGACGGGCGGCTCCCAACCGACCCGCGCCGTCTTCATTCCTGACGGTCTGCGACTCGCGACGCTCGACGGCAAGCTCGACGTGACGGTACGCTACCGAGACCCTCGGCGGGACTCCGGTTTCGACCCCGAGCTGCTCAAGCTGACTGTCCCGCAAGGTGTGAGAATCCAAGACTTCCGTTGACCGTCCGCAGGAGCGCGTGGTAGGCTTTGTCGCCTTGTTGAAGCGGCCGGGAAGCGCCCGACACTTGGTGCTGCGAACCTCGGCCAAGGTCAATCTGGCCCTCGAGGTTCTGGGCAGGCGTTCCGACGGATACCATGAGTTGTCCACCGTGATGCAGGCGGTGGATCTCTTTGACCGCTTGACGGTGGAGAGAGCCGAGACGATCACGCTCGAGACGAGCGACGCCGCCCTCCCCACCGACGACCGCAATTTGGTCGTCCGCGCGGCGCTGCTCCTCCGGGAGGAGTCGGGCGTCCAAGCCGGGGCGCGGATTGTGCTCGACAAGCGTATCCCGGTGGCGGCAGGGCTCGGGGGCGGCTCGAGCGACGCGGCGGCTACACTCTGGGGGCTCAACCGCCTCTGGGGACTGCGCTGGCGTCGGGAGCGGTTGATGGCACTCGCGGTCAGGCTTGGGATGGACGTGCCGTTCTTCCTCGGCCCGGGACGGGCGGTGGGGACGGGACGCGGCGAAGTGCTTAGGCCGTTGCGGACCCTGGGCGGCTACGCGATGGTGCTCGTCAATCCGGGAGTCCCGCTGTCCACGAGAGAGGTGTACGGGCGGGTGCCCGAGGGATGGCGCGAGAAGCCCGAGGGCACCAAGCGAATGCTGGAGGCGCTCAGGACGCGAAACGCGGCCAAGGTCGCTGCGGCGCTGACGAACCACCTCGAGCGCTGGGTCGAGCCGGCCATGCCGGTGATAGGCCGGATGAAGGCGGCGCTGCTGGCCGCGGGCGCGCTCGGGGCGGTGATGTCGGGTAGCGGGCCGACGGTGTTCGGCGTCGCGCGCTCGCTGGACCAGGCGCGCCAGATCCAGCGGCGGGGGAACCGCGCGGGTTGGTCGGCCTGGGCCGTGAGGACGAACAGCGGCGCCGCCATTCGCGCCGTCTAGACTCACTGGGGCGTCGTCTAGAGGTAGGACTCGGGGCTTTGGACCCCGCAACGGAGGTTCGAGCCCTCCCGCCCCAGCCACATTCGGCATGAGGACACGACATGGCCTATGAGCTGAAGCTGTTCTCGGGGAACGCGAACCGGCCCCTGGCCGAGGAGATCGCCCGGCACCTGCACATGCGCCTGGGCGACGCCGACGTCTCGCGATTCTCGGACGGCGAGGTTTACGTGCAGATCAACGAGAACGTCCGCGGTCAGGACGTCTTCGTGGTCCAGCCCACCTGCCCGCCCGTCAATGACCACCTGATGGAGCTCCTGGTCATGATCGACGCGTTCAAGCGCGCGTCAGCCCGGCGCATCACCGCGGTCCTGCCGTACTACGGCTATGGTCGCCAGGATCGGAAGGTGATGCCGCGCGTGCCGATCACGGCCAAGCTCGTGGCCGACCTCATCACGACGGCGGGCTGCCATCGCGTGCTCGCGGTGGACCTCCACGCCGGGCAGATCCAGGGTTTCTTCGATATCCCGGTGGACCACCTCTTCGCCGCTCCCCCGGTGATCGTGGACTACCTGGCGAAGAAGGACCTCAAGGACCCGGTTCTTGTCTCTCCCGACGCGGGCGGCGTCGAGCGGGCCCGCGCGATCGCCAAGCGCCTGAACGCGGGGCTGGCCATCATCGACAAGCGTCGCGACGGCCCGAACGTCGCCGTGTTCATGTACCTGATCGGAGACGTCAAGGACAAGGACGTCGTCGTCATCGATGATATGATCGACACCGCCGGCACCCTCATCCAGGCGGTCGATGCGGTCAAGCGCGAAGGCGCGCGCCGCGTGTTGGCCTGTGCCGTCCACGGCGTGCTCTCCGGGCCGGCCATCAAGCGCATCGAGAGCTCGGCGCTCGAAGAGGTCGTCATCACCAACTCGGTGCCGCTGACGCCCGACAAGGCAAATCCCAAGATCCACGTGCTGTCGGTGGCGCCGCTGCTCGCGGAGGCCATCCGCCGCATTCACGACGAGGAGTCGGTGTCGACCCTCTTCGTGTAACTCAAGCTATGAAGGAGCGATCGCATCATGGAAATTCGTGAGCTGACCGTGACGCCCCGCGAGGGCGTGGGCAAGTCCGTGGCCAGACGGCTGCGGCGATCCGGCAAGACGCCGGGCATTCTCTACGGGGGCCCGACCCCCATCAACATCGCCGTGGACCCGCGGGAGGTCTTCCGCATCATCCACGGCCACGAGGGCAGCACGCAGCTGCTCCGCGTGACGTTCGCCGGGTCCAAGGACTCGCGCATGGTCATCCTTCGCGACCTGCAGCTCGACCCCGTCTCCGAGAACCTTGTCCATGTTGACCTCCAGGAGGTCAACATGGACAAGCCGATCCAGGTAACGGTGGCGCTCCGTCACGTGGGTGAGCCGGTCGGCGTGCGCGACACGCAGGGCATCCTCGAGATGGTGCTGCGCGAGGTCCAGGTCTCGTGCCTGCCGGCGAATATCCCCGAGGACATCAAGGCCGACGTCTCCAACCTCGCGATCGGCGACGTGTTGACCGTGGCCGACCTCGCCGTGCCTGAGGGCGTGCGCGTGCTGACCGACAGGGCGCAGGCCGTGGCCACCGTGGCC
>Ga0080064_1004937_pt1 | contig 16305 bp, 16 predicted proteins | sample Subgrocontami54m_FD_69260 | JGI IMG/M metagenome (GOLD analysis project Ga0080064, IMG submission 69260) | Subsurface groundwater microbial communities from S. Glens Falls, New York, USA - GMW46 contaminated, 5.4 m (SPADES assembly) (version 2) ...
TCAAAAAAAAATATCATCTGTGTTTTATTCCGAGTTTTCACAAGCTCATAAGAGGGAGGGGTACTTTCGCTCCCAAAACCCCCGGTTGTTCGGGGACCGATAGTCTATGTAATTGGAATTTCAAGTGTAAAAGTACGAAATATATTTGGAAATGAAATTTTATTCTCAACTACAGCACTAGCTGACGTTTGAATGATGACGGTGGCTTTGTGGTGAGTGGGCTAAAATAGTAAAAAATTCAAAGAAAATGGAATGGAAAATGAAGTATATGCAATGAAATAGTATATATTTAACCGCGTATATAACATGCTAATCGGCCTGCTATGTAAGTGTAGCTATTGTGAGTGCAAAATGAAATTATATGAAAGAGAGATAGGACACGTGCAGAAATATTCTGTGCCATTGCGGGGGAATATATATGAAAATTTGAATTTTAAAAAAGATCACGTGAAATAATTGCATAAGTGGTAATTGTGAAATAAAATTTGAAATAATCTACATTATGGATTGGTGAGTATTTAATAAGCCAAAAATGTTAAAATAAGTAAATTTATAATGGAGCCCTATTTTCATTTATATTTAGAAAGAAAAAGAATTTTTCAAGCCACGCTTTGCCTCAGCAGCTCTAATACTAAAGTTAAACTGACACCTTGCTTTTTTGATCAAGAGGTGGGGCGTTGGGTTCAATCATCAGAAGAAATATTATATCTACCTATTTATAGTTGGCCAGCATTGAGTGACTATATACCTAAAATAGATCAAGTTTGGTCATTAATCGAAGATAAATCAATTTGCACTAACTCAAAATTAGGTATTATATTAAGTATAATTAATATTATTTTCAATAAGTGGAATATTTTGTTTAAGTTTATATTTTTAATGTAGGTAGCTACATCCATTTTGGAAAAACAGAAAGCATTTTTCCTTCAATTGGTTGTTATTATAAAATGACTGTTCTTCTATCCGGATTGGAATTACTATTATTAGCCAAATAAATTGGCATGGCAGAAAAAAGGAAAAAGAATAGGTATGTGATTTATATTCAGTCTTTAAAGTAATTTATATTGATATTTAATTTATGTCGAATAATTTAAAGCTTTGGGTTGAACCCTCTTTCTTTCTCTTTAAATTAGTCTTTGTGGTTTGCCATATTTGGTACAACTAATATGGCACGCCCCAAAGTCTGATCATAGGAGAAAAAGCTTCTAAGGTCTCGACTATGTTCTAGTTTTTTAATTGTGTTTTGATATTATGTCTTCGTGAAGTCAACTTTCTCATGAAATTAGGCTTTATGGCGGGCCCTATTTTCTACTTTTTAATAGGGAAGGCCCCAAAGTCTCATCAGTTGAGAATAGGCGCCACAGTGGTTATTGATTTAATCTAATATTTTCTAAGTTTAAACAAAAATAATTTATGACTTGTCATATTGTGCGGAAATTTTTAATTGAAGTGAGCCGGAGAATTCTACTACGAAGGAGAAATACCCAAAAACTGGGGGCGAATCAAAACAAACAAATGGTGATGATGATGATGATGAGCAGGAGGAGGAGGCCGAGGAGCCGTATGATAATGATGATGCTGAAACTACAGACTATGACTCCCCCATCGCTTTCAAGCTTCTTCAACACCTTGATATGGTGCCTAAAAAGAGAAAAAATGACATTGTAAAATTCATTCAATATCTAAAAGAACGAATTTTAAAAGAGGCAACAAAATTAATTGAGAAGCCTGATATTCCTGCTTTTAAAATATGGGCCGAAATAGAAATTATTTACTATAAACCAACAGAAGCAAAGAAAGATAATCCAGCATCATTTATACGGACAAGAGCAATAAGTATATACAACGCATTTGAACTTGAGGAGAAAGTGGAAAATATTGGAGAACAATTACTGAATCGGAATGCTAATTTCATACGAAACCAATCGGGGCTTTCAATTAAGGATATAAGGAGAGCAACTTTCCATATTGCAAAAATAGACCCACTAAAAGCAGGACGCGGTTTTGTTGACCTACCTCGTCAATTAAAAACCAAAGGAGCAATTATCAATGTTCAAAACACAGATAACCGGTGTTTTGCCTATGCGGTAGCTGCAGCAATAAAACCTGCCAAGTCCAATCCACACAGGCCTCAACAATACACAAAATATTTCGAAGAGTTAGGATTAGCGAAATTGAACTACCCTATATTCCCTCGTGAGATTTCAGAAATTGAGGACATGATCCAAATTTCAATTAATCTATATCAATATTTCGACGAAGAAGGAGCAGATAAGGGAGTACTTTATGTCTCAAACAAGGAATATCCGGCACATGTTGATCTACTCTATTGGAATGAGCATTATGCATGGATAAAAAACTTTTCGAGATTTGCGTGTGGAGTTACGAAGGCGGAAAGCAAATATTTTTATTGCAAACGATGTCTTGGGCACTTCACTAAACAAAAAGTCCTAGAGCAGCATTTGCTTCACTGTAATCAGGAAAACTTTAGTAATGAAAGCATTCACATGCCTCTGCCTGAGGCAAAATTGACATTCACAAATATTAGGAAACAACAGGCCTCTGCTATTGCAATATATGCGGACTTTGAGGCGATAACGGAAAAATACGACCGGCATGGCCAACACAACCGGCATTGCAGAACGAACTACTATCAAAATCATAAAGCCTGCTCTATTGGGTTCAAAGTGATCAGTGAAATAGAAAATCTAAATAACATGGAATATATGCAGCATTTCGGGCCAGACAGTGCAGAGTGGTTTCTAAATGAATTATTAAAAATTGAAAAACTATACTTGAACTATATCTTTGATGAAAAACGTCTGATAATGACCGAAGAAGATAAGAGGGCTTTTGATGAGGCAAAAGAGTGCTATATATGCAAAGAGGCGTTTGGCGACAATTGCATAAAAGTTCGTGATCACGACCACCTCACTGGAAAATTTCGTGGTGCGGCCCATCAAAAATGTAACCTACAGTTGAGATCAGAATACAAAATTCCTGTTTTCTTTCATAATTTTCGTGGTTATGACTCGCACCTAATTTCGATTGTAATGAACAAATTCAAATGGAGAGAAATCAAAGTAATAGGACAGGGAATGGAAAAATACTTAACGCTTAATTTTGGAAAGAACATCTGCTTCAAAGACTCGTTGCAATTCATGTGCTGCTCTCTCGATCAACTAACGAAAAATCTAGCGCAAGGAGGCTTGGAGAATTTTGTGCACACAAGAAAAGAATTCGCTCCTATATGTGACACTGAGGAAAAATTTGCATTGCTTTTTCAAAAGGGAGTATATCCATATGACTATATGTCTAAATGGGAAAGATTCAACGAGAAGAAATTGCCAGCGCAAGAGGATTTTTTCAGCAAACTTCGTGGGGAAAAATGCACAGCTGAAAAATATGAATTCGCACATCGGGTGTGGACAACATTTGGATGCAGAACTCTAAAAGACTATCATGATCTCTATCTAAAATGCGACGTATTATTGCTCACAGATATATTTGAAAAATTCCGCTCTGTATGTAAGACAAATTATGACTTGGACCCGGCTCATTATCTCAGCTCACCGCACCTCTCATGGGATTCGATGCTAAAACTAACCAAATGCACACTGGAACTGATCTCGGACCGGGCAATGTTTAACATGGTTGAAAAAGGAATGCGTGGCGGCGTTTGCATGATTTCAAAACGAAAGGCGGTGGCAAACAATAAATATTTGGGCGAATCCCATTATGACCCACTGAAAAAGATAATATACCTAATATATTATGACAAGAATAATTTATATGGATACGCAATGAGCCTGCCTATGCCGTTCGGTGGATTCAAATGGCTCACCCCTGATGAAATAAGTCAAATCCTATGGCAAGAACAAACAGTTGACCAAGACACTGGATATATTATTGAATGTGATATTGATTATCCTGAGGAATTACACGAGCTCCATAACGACTACCCTCTTGCTCCAGAAAAGCTAACTGTCACGGAAGAGGATATAAGTGAAACACAGGTGATCATCAGAGCAAACTACCGCATGCAGAAAACAGTGAAAGCCACTAAACTTGTTCCTAACCTGCGTCATAAACGAGAATATGTGTGTCACTATCTACTTTTGAAATTTTATCTCTCACATGGAATGAAACTTAGCAAGATCCATCGGGTCATTGAATTTAAGCAAAGAAGGTGGCTGGAGCCATATATAATGCTGAATCAAAGACTTCGTGCGGAATCAAAAAACGACTTCGAAAAGGATTTTTTTAAATTAATGAATAATTCAGTATATGGAAAAACATGTGAAAACCAGAGAAAGAGAACAGATATTCGACTGGTTAATAACGACGTCCAATGCAGACAACTAATAGAAAAATCATACTGTATGGGATTTCGTGTGTTTGATGAGGACCTTGCTGGAGTCGAATTGAGGAAAATAAATCTCACAATTTCAAAGCCAACATATGTTGGGTTCACGGTTCTTGAGCTCTCAAAGCTGGCAATGTACGAGTTCCACTATGATTACATATTGAGGAAATATGGGCATGAAAAAGCTCATCTAATTTTAACAGATACTGATTCTCTCCTCTATGAAATCGAAACTGAGGATATATATGAAGACATGGTGGCGAATGGAGATGAATTTGATATGTCGGCGTTTCCCAAAAACTCGGCATTCTATAATCCGAAAAATAACAAAGTGATTGGAAAAATGAAAGATGAGACAAGTGGGGAGGCGATTTTGGAGGTTATCGCTCTTCGCCCAAAAATGTATAGTCTAATATACGGCGAGAATAAAGAAAAACACAGAGTGAAGGGAATTCAATTTGCGGCCTCAAGGGCATTGTGTCATGCGGATTATCGAAGGCAGTTAGAGGACCCGGAGGAAAACTATTTAACAAATAGACGGCTTGGTTCAAAGCTACATAGAATTTATGCCATTGAAACATCAAAACGAGGACTTTGTGCATATGACGATAAAAGATTTATATTACCTGATGGTGTGTTTTTTAATATTTTTATACATTAATAAATTTTCAATTACGTCCTTGTGTTTATACTATACACACTTGTGTGAATTCCACACGTGTGTATAGGCATCACAACTCTCGCATATGGCCACAAGGACATCAAGCGGATTGAGCCGCAACGACACGACCTTTCTACATGCGAATCAGCCGCCGCCGCCGATGAGGAGCAGCTGGAGGAGGGTGATGGGGCTGCGACAGCGGAAGGCATGGAGATTGCTGAAACAGAACAACAAGTTGACGAGCTTACAGAACGAATATATTATAAGATTCAATCGATACCAATTTGCTACAATAAAAAAGAGCCAATGTTCGAGGCGGTTGAGCGGAGGAGCGGAGGCAGAATAACTCCTCTCGACTGTGAGAAATTTCTTGAGTTGTTGAATGATAAGAGTCGGTTCACTCTAGATATAGTAAACACATTGAAGATGCGAATTAAGAATTTGTTAATGTTCAGGAAAAAGGATAAATAGAAATAACTATAAATAGAGGATCATTTCATTTTAAGTAATTTATAACTATGGCTATGTGCACTATCATTTGCGTTCTAGTCTTACTTATTCTCATTCTCATATTGCGTAAATAAATTATGAATTCATTCTCTTTTAAACATCCGACAACGATTATGGTTGTTGGGCCTACTGGGTCTGGAAAAACTGAGTTCGTATCAAGGGCTATTGAGAATAAAATATTTGATCCTATGCCTATGAGAAAAATATGGATATATGGTGAGCGGCAGGAGACGATAGAGCTTCGTCATTCGGACATAGAATTTCTTAAAAATTCAATCGATTCCTATTTGCCACGAGAGAATAAAGACAGCAATCGATGATGTGGACCGCTTGAGCGGTGGAAGAATAACACCACTCGATGCAGAGAAATTTCTTGAATTGTTGAGTGAAGATAGCCGATTCACATTGGACAAGACAAACACATTGAGGATTAGAATTAAGAATTTATTAAAGTTTAGGAGTAGAAAGTAGTAAAAACTATAAATAGCTGATCATAATAATTTAATTCATCTTCATTTTTTCTTTATGGCTTTATGCACCCTCATTTGCATTTTTATTCTACTTATTCTAATTCTCTCATTGCTTATTCGACGTACTGTCGTTGGTTGTTCAATAAATTATGACTTCATTTTATTTTAAACACCCGACAACAATTATGGTTGTTGGGCCAACTGGATCGGGAAAAACAGAATTTGTATCAAGGGCCATTGAAAAGGAAATATTTGCACCTATGCCTGAGAGAAAAATCTGGATTTATGGGGAGCGACAGGTGGCAATTGAACAGCGTCATGCGGACATTGAATTTCTAAAGGATGCTAATATAGAGGAAATAACCGAATCATTAAACGTGGAGGAGAGTAATTTGCTAGTTATTGACGATCAAATGTGTGGCGGGTCACATGACAGGAAATTTATTGAAAAGTTATTCACCCAAGGCTCACACCATAAAAACCTGACGGTGATCCTAATTGTACAAAATATGTTTGTAAAAGAACTGCGCACAATAAGTTTGAACACACACTACTTTGTGTTGCTCAAAAACTCACGTGACCGAACACAAATCCGAGTCCTAGGGCAACAAATGTTTCCTGACAACCCGAAATTTTTAGTTGAGTCATTTGACGATGCAACGCGAGGACATAATTATGGTTACTTAATTGTAGACAGTCATCCTCGAACAGATGATGATTCGTTGCGAATTGTCTCTAGAGTGCTTCATGAGGATGGTGATGATGCATCTCCTGCTGCTTATCAAACGGTTTACCTTCCTCGACTATAAATACCAGCGCTCTATTTCGAAAGAATAAAATTATTTTACTTATAGTACAATGACAAAATCAAAAGCAATTACCGCAAAGGGAACCAAACGTACTGTAAAATATCTGGCAACCACAAGAAACCCTCGAATTCAGCAACTGATTCTACGCTCAACACCAGCAAGCGTTATTAAAAGTATTTGCAACGCAGCGCTTAACGCGCAACGTGGAGAAATTCGATTGACTCCATCGGAGAAGCGCACCCTCGCTAAACATCGGGATTTAATTGCGGCTTTGGTTGACGAACAGTCGTCGATTGAGCGGAAACGATCAAAACTTATAAGTTCTATATCGCCATCGGCTCTTAAACAAAAGGGGAAAGGAATTGGTTTTTTAATTCCGATTCTTCTCTCTACTGTTCTTTCTACACTCGGTTCGACATTTTTATCGAATCGAAACAATTAACGCAGCCGCGCCTATGTCAAAGTCTAAGCAGCAAGAAGCTTATCGTAAATATGTGCTTGTTCCAGCCCCACCTGCAGCTGCTGCTGCCTCTCAACAACACCAACAACTATTAGACGAAGAGAAAAACAAAGCGGCTCGTCACGCAGAGGAAATCAAGTCTCTGCGTCACTATAATCCAACCCTTGAATCTCTGGCCACACTTCGTGAGCAATTCGAAGCCGTATTCTCTCGCGCCGATCTTGTCGATGCGGACAAGCTAGCATTAATTCACAATATTCAAAAGCGGTTTGATGCACTCAAGCCCAATCTGATGGGATCGATCGCGCCACAGCTCGCGCCGGCGCCGGAGGTGCCAGCGCTTGCTGTGGCGCAGGCGCCGCCGCCAGCGGCGCCCGTGCCGGCCGGGGCGCCGCCGCCGCCAGCTGCCGTGCAGCCGCCAGCTGCTGCCGCCGCCGCCGCCGTCGCAGCGACGCCGTCCAAGAAAACTGAGCAAATGGAACAGCAGCAGCAGCAGCAGAAAGAGCCGTTAGCTCTGAAAGGATTGCCGCAAAAGTATGACATGAAGATTGATCGGTTTGAGCGTCATATCCTTAAGAGGCATCCGGATCGAATTGCGGAGAACGTCGCGACGGGCGAACTAATGATTGATGGAAAGCCTGTTCCTAATTCTAACTATGCTGATCTCATGCGTGAACTTTTTATTTCAAATAAGATACATAATCTAACCGGCATGGAATCAGTTATCACTACTCTCAGAGATCTCATATCTAGCTCTACTCACTCAATCGATAAGCTCATTTCAAATTCGAAAATCATTAATCAAATCGCTCCTGACACCCAGCAGCAGCAGGAGGCTGAGCCTTCTGCTTCTGTTACTGCATCATCCACTCATTCTACTGCATTTCATCCATATTCTCGCCCTCTTAAGCATAATGTCAAGTATCAGGACGCACACGATAATCCACTTCCTGATCCATCTTCATTAACTACTACACCGACCCTACCACTCCCTCCCGGTCAAGTACCAAAAACCCTTCGATTATACGATTAGTTTTGTTTTTGGTGTTGTTTCTTTATTATTTGAAATTCTGCAATACACGAATAAAAAATGATTTAACACTTTGATCTGGATGAGGAGTACGATATTGCGAAAGCGAATTAATAATAGAATTCATGGATTTATGCATGACAACGCGCAGATATACGTAATATAAGCAATAGTGAGCGCAAACAGATGAATTGAATTTTTGTAATTTTTGATTATTAAAAAGCAGAGTGTATGGTAGATGAGAAGATGATGAAACGAATTGTAAATGTGGAAAATATACATGTGGGTGCTGACCATAAGAATCAAAAAATTCAAGTATAGGTGAAACAACATAGAATGCAACCCAGTGTTCGCCTGGCTCATGAGAATAATCAGTATTAGCAATAAAACAAAATGATGAGTCACCACCACCTCGATCGAGAATCGATTGAATTTCGTCAGCCGCAAATATGCCCACGTATTTGGGCCCAATTGCACGTTTGAGTAGTTTGTCGAGCTCTTCGCCGTTCATTGTGTACTGATGATGTTGCGGAAGCGATCGATTTCGATAATGTTTGGGTATTCCGCATAGAGAACCAGATTGAGATTCTTTCCAGTAGCCACTGAGAATTTCAGTTCAATACGTAATGATCCGGTGCGTGGAAGGCTTCTTGGCCCACTTGATCCGATCGGTCCTGGTGTAATCTTGAATCCAAATATTGCATAACCGTTTGCCCACTCGTTTGGTGTTAATTCAATTGCGCGATCTCCTTCATCAATTCCAAGCGTTTCCAAAAGCATCATGTAGCCCCTTAAATAGTCTCGAGTCGCCGCCTCAAAATTTAAATTTATCGGCTGTCGAGGAAAGCACACGCTATTTACCTTGACAACCACCTGTGATAGCGAGTTATGTGCGAATTCAAACGGGTTCGTATACTGTGATCCAGACATATTTTCGTCACCAACGAGTGCCATGAAAACACGATCTGGAAGTACGCCCATATAGACATTGTCGATTTCAAAACTTGATACTCCACTCGGAATAGAAACGTGTTTCATCTGATTTTTTGCCAATCGAATACGGAAATTCTGCTTTAGGAGGCTTTGTTCAAAAGCCAGTGCCACATGCGGCGCAAGCACCTTTGTGCGAACAAAGAATCGCGCCGATTTGATGTCCACTCGATACGCAACACGATCCGGTACGTTGGCCTGTTTTTCTCCCATCAAACAAAATGCACTCTTGTTTCGAATCAGCCGAAGTTTGAGATCACAATTCGGTGGTATGTCCTTGTCCTGATGAAAGAGTTCATGATGCGGGCGGCCAATGAGAGTTACCGGAGCCGAGAGTTTATAATCGCCCGCCCGCTCCTTTAGTCCTGCATTGTCTCCTGCCGTGTTTGTAACCGTTATATGCGCCGCCGTGTCTTTTAGCCAGCCAATTGCTTTCCCACGTGAGGACAGAACATCGCCAGAAAGATTTAATAGAGTCTCAAACACTGCCCGATATGGATAGAGGCTGTTTGGATCGCCATAAGTTTTTCCACACAACTCGACCTCCACGTTTGCAAACAACGAGTGAAGCATCAAATTAACTGGGCCAATATGATCTCCATCTGCAATGTTTGCTCCAGCAGCCGCTTTGACTATAACAATGCGCATTTCAATCTTGCTATTGTTAAGGTCAAGTAGAAGATTGTCTGCTCCTCTCACTAGAAATTCAATCGGCCCATCACCAGCCAACGAAGCCAAAGGAATAAAATCACGATCAAACTCATCAATAACGCTTGTTTGGATAATCTCCTGCTCGAAATAATCGATCTCAGATGGAATAGCCTCGAGATGATGCTGCTGACTCATTATGAATTTTTACTTGAAAATTAGAAATTATATTTAATTTTCTTATTAGATTTTGAGGATCTCTTTCGGCTTTTTCTCCCTCCCTTATATACTGCTGATGAGGCTCGTCGCCGTTTTCGATTTGATTTCTTTTTGCCAGATCCGGACTGTTGTAATGAATCAGCATCGGCTTTTTTCTGTCGTGCTATGACCTCATTTAACACGGCGCTCAATGCAGGTTTGAATGCTGCCTTTGCTGCTTGGCCAATTGATGCACCCTCGCCCTGCTCACGTACAGCTTCGTTAACGAATGTCGCTGCACCACGAAGTGCAACTGGAAACATTGTGCGAAATAGGCCACGGAAGAAATCCCCTATACCGGCGCCATATTGATGATATCTTCGAGCTCCACGAAAAACAGGATAATCGCCACCACCACCACCGCCACCGCCGTTAAAATACTGATAATATGCCTGAGTCTTGTAATCCATTAAAATAACAATATCTGAATGTCTCTAATGCCAATCTCCCCTTTATATACCCATCCATGCTGCCTTCTTACGAAAGTGTATACGAACCACAACCGCACTGTCACTCGTGAACGGAACCAAGTCCCCCGTGTCGGTACAGATGCGCAATTCAATTTCACTTAGATATGATTTTGTGACGCCAATATAATAAGGTGGAACAAACGACCAGTATCGCTGTTGCTTGTGTTGCCCATCAATTGGCAAAATGCCAAGTAGCGGTGCCTGTGAATCTCCAACCAATTGATATTCACAAATGTCGCTATAAATGTACATTGAAGTGGGATTTTCGAGTCGTGACGCCTCTTGCGATTGTTCTCCTGCGTAATTTGTAGTGGCATACATAGGGCCCGTGTCAGAAGTAAAGCGCGAATCAACAGATAATTTTATACCAGTAAGCTTTTGAAAATTTTCATCAGCAATAAAGATTTGTACTCGACGCTGGCCACCTGTTATGGAAACTTTATTTGTGTTTTCATTATAGGTAAAATCAGCTTTTGCATCCGGCAACCACTCTTTTAATGCGATTGCATATTGCTTCGTGAGAAAATCACAAATATCTGACATGGTTCCATAGTATCCTGCTGGTAATGTAAAATGCCGATAGCAGTATCCTGTTAGTTTCCTATCTGTCATCATTCCACTAATCGTTTTATCAAAGTCATCGACAATATCTGCACCTTTAGGATCTTCCCCACCAGCAGATTTCGACGCTATAGCTGATGACATTAAACCAATTTTAATTGCTTTTTTAATATTGATCCAGCTGTGTGAATACTGAATATCTACAATCGCCATTTCCCAATCGCCTACAAGCTGAATGGGCATAGCTAATTTTGTCTTGAAATTTGCTGGACTGTTGTTTGGATAGTTTAGAGCGCTCGCATTGCTTGGAAGAACAATTTGAAATTCAGACCTGTTAATGTATGCCATCCTGACTGTTTCCAATGATAATATCAGATTCTGAAATCCAAGTATTAAATTTCGCTGGCCAACCTCTCCACTTAACTAGTGCCTCTTTGCCACCACTTTCCTCTTTTGAATTTCGTTTTCGCAATATTTTTTCAATACGATATTCGTTGTGTGATATTGGCTGCAACTCCTCTTTATACCACGATCCAGATAGTTCTTCTCCGCTTTTATCAGCTAGCTTATATACCTTTTTAGCTGAGGATTTGGCTCCCTCATCATCATCATCCCGAACATTGAAATGCTCTTCGCTCCAGTTCGGCATATACCCTTTTTCAAATTCGCCTTTCACTCTGCTAATTCGAACCATTTGATTATGTGAAATTGGCGCCTTTTTAATTGGATTGCGCAATTCATTTTCGTATAACCGACGCCATATTTTCGTTTCATCCTTGTGTGTGACATCGGCAGGCTTCATTTTGATTGATCGATGAGTAGAATTATTGTATGATTTTAAAATGCTATCGAGGGCATCAATATAGCGTTCGGTTTTGTTCGCTGACAAATATGTCCATATGCGTGTCTTAAGTGTTCTTATAAATCTCTCGCAAATCGCTGCCTTCTGGTCACTCCAAGATGCAAAATGTTTAATTTGATACGTATTTTCGAAAAGAGACCTCACAGACTTATTGAAAAATTCTTTTCCCCTGTCCGATTGAATTTTCAATGGTTTACGTGGAGCTGCCATATGAAATAGTTGTGTAAATGCCACTGTCATTATTGGCGCAGATTTATTCTTGATTGGAATTACCCAGGCGTATTTACTGAATATATCAATACATGCAAGTAAATATTTAATCCCATTGTTTTGCCTTGATAGACCTTGCATATCAGCAAGATCTACCTGCCACTGCTTATCGATTCCCGAAACATAGGTTTTATTTCTCTTGAAATGCCGCCGAGCTGGTTTATGTAGTGTGTATGCCTGTTGTTTTGATAAGAATTGTCTAACTTGCTCTCTACTAATTCCACGTTCGCGAACCCGCTGATAAAGTCTTTCTGCTCCTCCATACGAGCCAGAATCCTCAGCCGAATAGTATACAGATTTTAATATTGAATCAGAGTCTGTCATACTAAAATTATGCTGCTGTTGCTATTGTCAATTAATGGTGCAATCAAAGGATGAGGCGCACTACCTGCAGCAATTTTTAATAAAGTTTGAATAACTTCTTGCGGTATCTCTTTCTTATCCGAATGTGGAACAAACATGTTGTACACGATTATATATAGCACACCAATAACGATGCCCAAGCCAACTAATGCTCTTAGTTTCTTTGCTAGATACTCGATTTTAAATGTTTTATCAATTGGTTTTTTAGACTTCTCATCTGGAATATCCGCCTCTATTCCCTCATCCTTCTCCTCATCCTCCTCCTCCTTCTCACTAGATTTCTTCTCCTTTACCACTTTAGCGAGTTGCATTTAAATGAAATTTATTTAAAATGAATGAAATTTTCAAAAGCTCACTTGATAAGATCTATTTATACTCTTGAATGATTGAGAAATGCCTGTGGATTATGATGCTAACAAATAGGGCCTAGATTTATACCCTTAGGATTTGGCGCCTGAGTTACGTAATTTAAACTTAAATCTTAGGGTTTTTTTTGTTTTCACTAATGATGAAATGAACAGCTATATAAATAAAATAACAACGGCTGATGAATACGATAGCATGAGCGAGTGAACAGACCACGCGCATATAAATAAATGACTTGCCTTACTTGATTCAAATTGAAAATCTAGAGTTTTAGTTTTGACTAATGATGAATTGAAATGCTACGTCTATATAAGGAAATAAACAACGGCCAATGATTACGATAGCGTGTTTGTGTACAAATAGGAAGTGCGACGATTAAACAAATAAATGACTATGGGTTTAAATGCAACCCATTAAAAAAGAGCGCGTCTGTAAAAGTAAAAAAATCGAGTAGCCCGCCGCACAAGCCGCCGGAGAAAAAAATAAGCAATTACAAGTTGAATTAACAAGAAAACAATGCACACAATGAATGCGTGAAATTGAATTCGTTTAGCTCGAGAATAGAACATCGAACATTTTGTTCGATCAAATAATAGTTACTGAAAACTCTTGATTTACTTAACGAATAGCTAGCCCCGACTGCACCAGCGCCTTAATCATAATATCAGCCAATTCATCAATTCCCACATATCTCGAAGCCTGAACCCGATGAGACCAATCACTCAATGCAATGTTCATGAACATCGATTTCGCAATATGAGATTTAATTTGTTCAGTATTAATAGGAAATCCCGTTACATTAGCAGTCGTAACACGAGGCTCAATTAAAGAATCATACGCATCTCGGATGAATTCAAACGAAGAACACCGCCCGATGTATTTAGTGCTGGTTAGTGCCGGCTCATTTCGTGATATCGTCGTCGTCGTCGGCGGCAGCGCCGAGGTCCCGGCGGATGAGCTCATTTGCGAGGTTTTCGTTGTCTTCGTCGTCCCCAAACTCGCAGTGGCACTCGAGCCCAGTCCCGATGCCCCCGGCCCGAACAGCAGCGTCGAGCTCGCGCCCTTCCCCTCCATCGGTCTTTGCCTTTTTGGTGGCGGCCGCCTGCGCCCCGACATCGGCTCGTTTTGCAGCACCAGTGACTGCTGCTGATCCTGCACCTCGTACAGGAGCGCGGGAGCTGCTGCAGCTGCTCCCGCTCCCGCTCCCGCCCCCGTTTGTCCCGTCGTGTAGACCGAGTACTGCGTCAGAGGTGCGCCCGCCCCGCTTTGACCAAGAAACGGATCCACCGCCCCCGATTGTGGAGCTATCAGATCGACGAAGGATTGTTGGTATAAGGAGTCGACGTCCGCTAGCAGAGTCAGAGTTTCCTCCGTCAGATCCTGCTGCGGCTGCTGCTGCTCCATCTGCAGAATTAATTATTTGAATCAGAACTTTCTTTAAACTAATGTAAACTAAGCGTTCACATCTGTGGCATCTTAATGTGTGTCAAAAAATATTTAACTCCAAATAAAATAGTTAACTCCAAATAAATTTGAATTAATAATATACCAGCTGGTTCTTTCTTAATTGAGAGCTCCGTCACGGCGATATCGATATGGGGAAACGCTTCCACAAATGCAGGCCAAACGGAAATCGGAAAATGAAAGTTTTTGCGCGTCGGACACCAGTCACCTTTAATGAAATCGAAGAAGAATAATGTAAACCCGACAAATAGATTGCCTTCGATTCTGCAAATTTGCGCACGATATAAATGCCGGTTATCACGATAAATCTCGTGTTCCTTGATGGTCTCAATGTTAGTCGATGGCCTAAAAATATTATTCATAATTGAGATGAAAAACAATTTTTCATAAAATTAATTTTCACACTCTCAAACTCAGTCTCTTTATATCGCAAAAGTTACGAAATCTTCTATTTCGAAAGTCCTGGCATTCGCTGCCCACGTGAAAGAAAAATGGCGATATTTCAAATTAAACTCCTCGCCTCGCACTTTTTGAACTATTTTTGAAAGAGAAAAAGGATCGAACTGTCTGGCGAAAGAATTATGAAATATTTTTTAGTGCAATTATTGATCACGTTCTCCGCTCATGTTTTTATTTCAAAATTTGTGTCTTGACCTATTTATTTTTAGAATACATTTTCTTGTTTTTTCTGTCCCCGCCCACCTTCGTTCTAGATATTTCTAAAGTCTCTTGTCGCCCCAACGCAATTTTAAAATTTTTCACAAATCCTTTCAAATATTTTTTCCCGAAGTTTTTCAAATCAAAATTTCAAAAACACGATCACAATACAACATAGAAAGCAAGAACTAGAATAATAAACAAAAATTAAGATTTTCAACTTATTACATCAATCACACATTATTCTTGCGTACCAAAATCAAAATTTTTCTCAAAGTCCAAACGTCAATTCGAGGCCCGCCGTTTCGGCTGCTCCTCATATCCACACTGTTCGGCCCCATCTCCACCCGCCCCCGACCCAGCCATAGCCCTCCCAATCGAACTTCAACTCATATGTAGGCGTCCAGGGGACAACTCTCAGGTCTGTTGCGACGATGGTGCCCGTCGGGTGGCCTATTACCTCTATCTCTATTATCCGACGAACTGTAACTGCCCTGAGAAGCTTGAAGTCCAACCCCCCCAACCGCGCCCTCCTGGTTATCTCCGCGCGCGCCAGCTCCCGTTGTCTCAGGTATAACAGTGGCCGCTGACTATTCCGTAGCTGAGGGGGAATCTGGTTTGCGAATTCCAGATTTAGAACGAGTTGGACCGGCCCAGGGTAGGGGGCTGTCATATCAGGCCCTTCCTCCCACTCTAAGTTTGGATTGCGGCCGACCAAACCAGATACATAGGCCCCAGCCATTTCAGTTTCTGCAGTTGTTTCTATACCGAATGATTATTTAAAATTGAGGTTTTCGTTTATATTTTTAATATAATATTCAAACCCCTGACTTCAATCCTTAATTGGCAATAGTTTTTAATATAGTTTTTTTAAAGAAAGTTGAATTTTTATATACATATATGATTCATAAAATAATAACAAGTAATATGTGTTGGTTTGGTTTGTAAATTATGGCCTGGCCGGACCTTGCCTTGATTTACCAATCAAGGCAGATTTTTAGAAAAAATAGCTAAATTCTAGGACCGACTAAGTCCACGAGACGGGACGGGACAGGACGAGGCCCTCACAGGACGGGACGGGACGAGCAAA
>Ga0080064_1004938_pt1 | contig 16304 bp, 23 predicted proteins | sample Subgrocontami54m_FD_69260 | JGI IMG/M metagenome (GOLD analysis project Ga0080064, IMG submission 69260) | Subsurface groundwater microbial communities from S. Glens Falls, New York, USA - GMW46 contaminated, 5.4 m (SPADES assembly) (version 2) ...
TGGCGGCATCCTCCCTGGCGCAGCCCCAAGGGCTACTATATCCACGAGTAGAGGGTGCCATAGTCTATGTACGTATGTCAATAAAATAATAACTTACGTACCTAAAATGTCCAAACTCCAGTTGCAGGCGAGCCTGCATAAGGGCCGTCTGGAGATGGCTCGGGAATTCCCCTTTAACGCGTTTCGACATCACCTGCATCAGGATCCTTCCTTTCAGGGACACCCCCGCCCGGGGGGCACGAGGGGCCTCAGCCGAAGCCGCTTGTATGGGTAAGCCAGTAGAGAATTCCGACCGTCGCTACCAAGAGTAAAAGATTCTCCATCATCCCCCCCCCGCGCTAAAAGTGAAGACGAGCCGGTTGCTCAACACTGGGCTTGTCATCAACGTCCATCACCAAGACTTTGGCCGGCGCTTTCGCACCCGGGCTTGTCAGATTCTTGTCTTGGGCGACCTTCACCTTTCCCCCTTCATCGGACCAGGTGATCTCCAAGAGATTCCCGGCGAGGTCGTAGGTCTCGACATAATTACTCAGGCCCTGGCTTTTGGGGTTATTGTAAAAGGCCAGGATCATTCCGCTCTTGCCGACTGGGGTTTCAATCCTGACGATCTGCATTCCAAGCAGCACGAGGGTCTCCCTGTCCGGGACGACGTCAGGGACGATCACCACGTCCCCTCTTAGGTTGGTTAGGCTCCTCGTCTCCTTGGTCTCCTCTGCACCTCCTGGCCTTGCGACGAGGAGGACTCCAAGGAGCAGCAGAGGAGCCAAACTCCTGATCTTGTACCTGTTCATCTGCCTTCCCTCCATCCAGCCCACCATGTATGCCCTAACGTTCTCGCTACTCTATAGATGAGGCCACAGGCTGGAAAGATTCGCCAGGCGGTTCCTGAAAGCCATTGCAGGGCGACAAACGGCTTTGGCGTGGGATGGTGAAGAGACCGTTCGATTGAATGCCGAGGAGGGACTACAGATGCAGCAGCGTGCAGGAGTCCACCAGCATGAGGCAGAACTGCCCCTGCGTGGGACCGGTCTTCTTTATTGCGGCTAACATGGGGAGACTAAAGAGGAGGGGTTCTCAGGGCCTACTGACACAGATCCGCAGCTTGGGAACGAGCCTGACGAAATTCTTGCAGTCCTGCCAACGCAACGTAGGCACCAACGGTGACAGTCGATCTCATCAGTGATCCCCGCCTGGATGCTCCTGGAGAATCTTCGCCTTGAGGAAGCTTGCCAATCGGGTTTTCAGCTCCTCTGGCATCTCTTCACAGGCAATCTCTCTGACCCAGGCGCTCGTAGCCTTGTAGGTCTTCATAAAGGTGAGGCACTCTGGGCACCCCTCCATATGCCGCTCCAGCGCACTGGCGGTCTCGTGATGAAGAATCCCATCAAGGTAATCAGCAAGGAGTTCAACCTGCTCCTGGCAGGTCAGCATCTTTGCGTTTCCCCTAAACAGCTTCCGAACCCAACGCATCACACGCTCCGAGAGGGTCATGGTCGTACTCCAGATGCCGTTGCGTACCGTTCTAGTCTCCCACGAAGGGCCAAACGTGCCCGATGCAGCCTGGCCTTGACAGCCAAGACGCTGGCGCCTACGACCTCCGCTACCTCTTCATTCGAGAGTCCTTCGAGATCCCTCAGAACAAGGACGACCTTGTAGTCAGGCGGAAGGGCCTCGATGGCCTCCCGAAGGATCTGCTCTCGCTCCTTCAGGAGGAGCAGTTTCTCCGGCCCGTGCGTGAAGTCCACGACCATCCGGGCATGCCGTCCGTCCTTGGTGAACTGGGGTAAGTACTCATCGATCGATTCCTGGGCAGGCCCCCGGCCCCGAAGCTTCATCAGAGCCGTATTGACGGTGATCCGGTAGAGCCACGTGCTGAAGGCCGATCGGCCCTCGAAGCTTGCGATCTTCCGATAAACAGTGAGAAAGACGTCCTGGAGAACCTCCTCGGCATCCGCCGGGTTCTTGGTCAACGACAGGGCGAGCCGGTATGCCCTCTCCTGATAGCGCCCCAGGAGCGCCTTGAAGGCCGCATCGTCTCCTGCCTTGATCTGCTCGACGAGCTCCTGATCCGAGAGGCTCAACCCATCCCTCGATACACCTTAGTTTTAGATGCTGTGAGGCCCACAAAGGATTCGCGGCAGCATGACCGTGATCGGCCTTCGCTTCTTCACGTGGCGAACGGTCTGTTCATCACAATCTCGGTCTGTGAGCAAACATACGTAACACAGTTTTCCCTTTTTCATCAACCAGTTTTTCGCCCAAGCAGATACCGCCCACGCAGCCATCGGCTGGGTAGTGCGACGTTGTCATCTGATGAGATGCCGTACAGGAAGAATGGATGTAAGGAATCTCCGAGCGAGGGAGAACGGCGGGAGGGAACTCATGGAAGCCATTAGACGATCCATAAGAGGATCTGAGCCCCGAGCCCTCGCTTGTTCACGAGCCACCGCGAAAGCAGGCTATCCAGCCCTAGCATGCGCCCGGATGGGAAGGAGAAGAAGAGCACACTGTAGCCGATCAGCATGAAGTAGGTCCAGTGCCACTCGTGCGGCACCCTCAGGACGCTAAGGGTCACGTTGATCGCCATCAAGAACCCAACCAGTCCCCCCAAGCGGGCAAAGAGACCGAGGGTGAGGCTGAGGCCAATAAAGGCCTCCGTCAGCAGGGTCAGGTAGCCAAAGAGGATGAAGTGGGGCAGGACCACCTGCGTCAGGAACGCATGGTGGACGTTCCAGGTCGGATATTGGATAGCCTGGTTCAACCAGTACCAGAGCCCATCCCCCGCCTTCATTCCGAAGTCCGGTGGCACCTTCCACTTGGCTTGCTGGAGCCACAGCATCCCGTACATGATCCTGAGGACGCCGACAGTCCAGCGAAAGAGCGGGCTCTCTTGAACGCCTCCGCTAGGCGGCTGAAAGATAGCAGTCATCACTTAGGTCTCCTCATCCTCTGCGTATGGCCGCGAGTGCGGCGTCATTCGCCGCACTGCTGCATCAGCGTGGCCACGAGCCCGGTCCAGCCGGTCTGGTGGTTGGCGCCGATCCCCGCACCATTGTCGCCCGGCCAGGCGATTGCGCCTCCCGTGACATGGTTCCAGAGGCTCCCTGTCTCACGATCGTACATCACGAGGGCATCCTTCCAGATGTTACCCGCCACCTATGAAGAGACGATACAATAGAACCGCTGCTCCTACCAGGAGCAGGATGAGCGTCGAAGGTCAGAGGTGGAACTTCTGCTTCTCCATTTTCACTTCCCTCCCATCATCGAATGATTGCCCCGGACATCTCACAGACACACCAAAAGCCGAACAGGATGTGTTGGGCATCGTTGCGTCGACCGTGCCGGGCCGCGGCTCGGCAGATCCCGGGCTGATCGTCCCAAGAGCCACCCCCCTTCATGACTGCCTTACCGTCAGGACACTCGGAGTTCGTCCACGATTCTCTTAAACGCGCTCCCTACTCGACGTCGAGGTAGGAATTCTCACTCCCCCAGACATTGGGAACTTTTGGCGCAAAAGGGTCGTTCCACCACACCCGGCCATCCACGTAGAACTTGTACTCGTATCGGCCAGGCTCTAACGGAAGCGCGACGGTCCAGCTATCCAGGAGGCTGTCATAGACCATCGGGTGAGTCGACACATTCCAGTTGTTGAAGTCCCCCGCCAGAGTCACCGACTGGGCTCCAGGGCAGCGAAAGCTGAAGCTTACGACCTTTCCCATAGTCAATCCTCCCAGCCCCAATTCTAATGTAGGCCATCTGACGTTTCTATGCGGATTCCGTTCATACTGAGCTGATTAGTGATGAAATTACATAATGGCTCGTAAATAGGCAAGTTCTTTATGCCTGGAACGGCCTGATGCCTCTTACACCGTTTAGATGCGAGGAACGGACCGCCCGATTCCCTGGAGAGTGGGCAAGTCCCGGCGGGCGCTGCCCGGCGCATCTGCCCGACCATTATACGCATCTAATAGTATGAAAAAGGCGAAACTGAGGCGTGACCTGCCAGCCGTTCTCGACTGCCGGCGCTCGAATACTGCCCCTCCATGGCGCTATAAGTAAGTTGGATATGGCACGAAGAAGGAAATGCGAGATGGGGACCTGGTTGATCGGATTGAGTCTGGTGGCAGCAGGGTTCGTAATGGGGATGGTCCTGATGGCCCTCCTCGTGGCGACCCGCCGGACCGACCCTCGGTAGGGCCCATGCCGCCGCGCGACAAAAGGGATGATCCCATGGCCACGATTGTGACGTACAGCAAGCGGATGCGCCCGATGAACGTCTATCCTGTGAGGATCGTCTCGCCTGAGCGTCCCAGTGCCTGTTGTGCCACTCACATGATTCAGATCGGCGACCTCCAGATTGAGGGGAGCGGGCTCTACTACTATAAACGATGCCGGCGCTGCGGTTTCACCGTGCGCCACTTCCTCCCCTGCGTTACAGAGCTGGCGCCTGAAACGATCCCGGAGGTGGGCGGGATCTTCAAGGTGATGGCAATGGCACGCGAACATTCGTACGCTGAATAGAGCAACCCGCAGCCTCGGGAGCAGAGACGAGCCCTTTGGCCAAAGCAGAAGTCGGGACATTACCATGAAAGCCCCTAGCATGTTTGACTGGCCCCTTATCAGGCTTAAGCAGTGGTTAAAGCGAACCGTCGCACGTCGCCTCAACCGTGAGGTGGCCGGGTATGACATCAAGGTCCTGAATAACATGGAGCGACTCTACAAGCACATCCGGAAAGGAGATGTGGTGCTCGTAGAGGGGATGCTCAGGATCAGCCAGCTCATCAAGTACACCACCGAAAGCCCGTGGAGCCATTGCGCCCTCTACGTTGGAGACGAACTGCTCCGCCGGGGTGGTCAACTCCGCGCGCAGGCGCTGGCCACCTTCGGCGAGTTTGCCGACCGCCTGCTCATCGAGGCCCTGACCGATAAGGGGGTAGTGGTCACGCCACTGGCGAAGTACCGGTGGCACAACATCCGCATCTGCAGGCCCTTCAAGATCGACCCGGCCGATCTGGACCGCGTGATCGACTCTGTCATTGCGAATCTGGGCAAGGAGTATGATAACCGCAACTTCCTCGAACTGACCCTGCTGCTCCTCTGCCCGGCGCGGTTCGGCCCCATGAAGAGTTGGACCATCCAAACCTGCCTGGGAAACTGCACCGAGCACCAGGTGATCTGCTCGGGCATGATCGCCCAGGCCTTCCAGCGGGTGGGGTACCCGATCCTGCCTGTGGTCGATATCGGCGATCCTCCTGACGAAAAGCTCCTGGAGGCCACCCCTTACGACTACCTGTTGACGATGCGCCACTACACGCAGATCTTGCCTCGGGATTTCGACCTGAGTCCCAACTTCCAGGTGATCAAGTTCAACATCATCGAGGAGGGTGAATTCGATTACAAGCACCTGAACTGGAAAACGATCTCTCAAGCAAACCCTACTTCAACAGGTACAGCTCCCCGTCGTTAAAAAAAGCTTGACGGCAGAAATGGTCTTTATTATATAATACGCATAGTCGTATATCACACCACTTAAATATAGGAGGCAGCCGTGAGTGCGCTGAGAAAGCTGATACCGGAGCAGGAATTTGCCCTGCTAGAGCTGTCGGCGAAGTTTTTTCGCGGCCTTGGAGACCCGACCCGACTGAAGATCCTCGAGATCCTTCTGGACGGAGAACAAAGCGTTTCTGACTTAGTCCGCCTCCTCGGGATCCAGCAAGGCCGCGTGTCGAATTACCTCGCTTGCCTCAAGTGGTGCGGGTACGTCGCCACCGCCACCAAAGGACGCTACACGGTCTACCGGATCGCTGATTCGCGGGTGAAGCGCATTCTCCAACTCTCGCGCGAGATGGTGGCAAAGAACGCCGAGCACCTCTGGGCCTGCACGCGCATCGCTGAAACTCAGCGGCCTCGGGCTGTGATCGGAAGGTAACGATGTGGGGCTCGTTGACCACAGAAGAACGGCTCGCGCGGCGCACCCTACTCAGGCTGATGCTGACAACTGGTCGGGGTCCCAGTCTGAAGGCGCTCGCCTCGCGCCTTGAGGTGTCCGAATCTGCCGCGGCTAAGCTTCTTTCCGCCCTTGAGCGGAAGGGATTCCTGGTTCGAGACCAGCGTTCCAACACGATCAAGGCCGCCTATCCGCTTTCGACCCGTCCGACCCACTATCGCCTGACACTGAAGGACAAGGGCCGGCAGCGCTACGCCATGTGCGCCATCGACGCCCTTGGTGTGGGGCCGCTCTTTGGCGTAGCCGTGATCGTGAATGCCGCGTGTCCGCAGTGCGGACGATCAATTCGTATTCACGTGGAGGAGAGCCAGATCGTGGCCGTCAAGCCTGTAGGGGTGGTGGTCTGGGACAACCTCCCAGAACTGCTTACAAAACACGAGCCTGACCTGAACCTCGCCGAGCACCACTGACCCTCAACCAACTTCTTCTGTACTGAAGAAGACGTACACAGGTGGGGCGCGAAACATCGGCGGTCAGACGGCAAGGTCCTGTTGCTGCGTGACGCATGGGCGAGAGCGCTTGAGCTCTTTGGGCAATTCTAAATTCTATAAATCCCCATGCCAGAAAGGAGGGAGTTGGCAAACATGTCTGAGTGCTGCTCGGTGAACACGACCCAGTCCCCGGTATCCGCAGAGATGCCCTGTCCAGTGAGCGGCACCCGGTCTAAACAGGTCAGCCTGGTGACCATCCAGTCTCTTGTCCGGCACTTGCCCTTTGACATGGTGCCTGCCCAGTATTACTTCTGCGGGGCCGCTGACTGTGACGTGGTCTATTTTCCCGCGAATCCTACCGCTCCCACCTTCCATCGAGACGAGCTGCTGGTCCGCGTTGGAGTAAAAGAGACCCACAACCCCATTCCTCTATGCTACTGCTGGGATTACGCGGGAAACTCTCGAAGAGCAAATCCGGCAAATGGGAAGATCGACTGTCACCGAATGGATCAAAGCCGAAGTGAAGGCCGGGCGCTGCGCCTGCGAACTGAAAAACCCTTCCGGTAGATGCTGTCTCGGTGATGTCTCCCGCACTGTGAAAGGGGCCCTTCAACGGATCGGCAAGGAGAAGGCATATAGACTCTAAGGAGGATGACGTCATGAAGTGTTGCGAGACCAACGAAGAGAAAGGCACACGAGAAGAAAAGCGGGGCACGCTTACGGGGTTGGCATGGCTCGGCATCGGTGGAACGATCCTCACCTGCCTGGCCTGCTTCACCCCACTGGCGGTCACCCTGCTTGGGGTGATCGGGATGGCGGGATGGGCCGGGTATCTCGACTACGTCCTCTTCCCGCTGTTGGCCGTGTGTGTTGGGCTGCTGCTGGTTGGATTTGTCCGCCAGCGGCCACATGAGAAGACGACAGGGGGACACTAATGGCAAGAAATGTCACCGTCTATAGTCAACCGGGCTGAGGGGCATGCCACCAGGAGAAAGAGTTCCTTTCTCAAAAGGGCATTGCCTTTGTGGATAAGAATATCCAGGAAGACCGCGCAGCCTTGGAGGAGCTTCTGCGGCTCGGCTATCGGGCGACACCCGTAACGGTAATCGACGGCGAGGTGGTCGTCGGATTTGATCGCGGGAAACTGATGCGGCTGCTCGGGCTAAGCTAATGGGCCATGACCGCACTGGTTCGGAGGTGGGAATGGTCAAGGTCCATTGCAGTGGATGCGGGCAGGAGGTCGAGCTTCCGCTCGGGAAGCGCTCGGGCGACATCATCGCCTGTCCCAACTGAGCGGGGCTCTCGCTCCGGGTGAGCGAGCAGGAGGGCCGCTGGGCAGCGGTAGTACTTAAGACCGCGAGCTGCGCCGTGGGCGACGAGATCATTATCCTGCCCGATCACGTGCAGCCCGGCGACATCATTGAATGCCACGGCACCAAGCAGCGCGTGACATATGAGTTTGGTGCATACGCGCTGGAGTTGAGAAGATGAAGACATCAGATGTGACGCCTGGATTCTTGGGTGCGGCGGCAGCGACCGTCTCATCCCTCTGCTGCCTCCTGCCGCTCGCAATCATCCTGCTGGAACTTGGCAGCGGTGCCTTCATGATGACCACCATGCGCTACCGGGCGATCTTTATCCCGGCCGGAATCATTGGGGTCAGTCTCGGCTGGGTCCTCTATCTTCGCGAGCGCAGACGCTGCAACTCACTCGGTTGCCGGCTGGTGGGTGGGCGACTAAACCTCGTCGTCCTCCTGCTCGCCAGCCTTATTGTGGTTGCAGCCGTTACGCTTGATCGATTCCCTAACATGACAGCCGATCTGCTGATGCGCGCCACATCCGGCACCGCCGAGATGATGCCGGCGCCCGGTTCCACAACCGACCATTCGGGGATGTCACACGAGGGGGAGACGAGATGATGACTCTGCCGACCTGTAGTCGACGCAGCTTCCTCGCATGGGGACTGGGGGCATCGCTCCTCCTGGCCCTGAGGCAAGCCCGCGCCTCAGAGACTGCCGTCGCCTACCTGCGGATCGACGGCATGACGTGAGGGGCCTGACCCCTTGTGGTCAAGAAGGCCCTGGAGGGGCTGAAGGGTGTCAGGCGTGCTGAAGTAAGTTTCGGGGAGAAGCTCGCCCGCGTGACCTATGAGAAGGGCGTCGTGATCATCGAACAGATGATCGAGGCTGTGAAGGATGCGGGCTTTGGGGCCAGGCCTCAATAGAGTACGCCCATCGGCTACTTGGGTATAGCGCATGACAGAGGGGAGTGAATGATGGATTCGAGAGTAAGGTTGCCGCTCCTGCCAACTACGGTGGTCGGGTCGTACTCGGTGCCGGACTGGTATCCCGCATTGCAGGAAAGGGTTGAACACGGGGCGTTATTGCCTTCGGCCTTTGGTGATGCGAAAGAGATCGCCACCCTGGGCGCCATCAAGGACCAAGAGACTGTCGGCCTCGACCTGATCAGCGATGGGGAGCTGTTCCGTCGGGACAACAACCGATTCGGCCCTCCCAACGCCATGATCAACTACTTCGCGGCGAAGATCCCTGGCTTCTCCGGCGAGCTTCGGGACCGCAGCGGCATTACGCCGCTCGATCCTTCGGCGTCGCTGCCGGCACCCGTGGTGACAGGCCAGCTCCAGCCGGCGCCACTCGGTCTCGTGGAAGAGCTCCAATTCCTCCGCCGCTACACCGCTCGCCCCGTCAAGATCGCCATGACCGGGCCCCACATGTTTGCCAGGATCGTGTGGGATGAGCAGTACGGTAGCCCGGCGGCCCTCGCCATGGAGATGGCGAAACTCATCAATACCGAACTGCGACGGCTTGACCGGGCAGGCTGCGACGTCATTCAGCTTGACGAACCGGTCCTCTGGTTTCGGCCGGACGATCAGGCGTGGGGAATCAAAGCGATCAATGCCTGCTTCAAAGGGGTTACGCATGCGAAGAGAGCCCTCCATGTCTGCCAGGGCAACTACAACCCCGATCCAACGGCGCATCGAGGGCTTCGGATCTTCCCCTCGGAGTTTACGGCCATCTTGCCGGTCATGCAGGGGGCACAGGTCGATGTGATCCTTATGGCGTTTGCAGGGCTCAAGGAGAAAGACATCAGCGCCCTCAAGAACTTTCCAAAGGACAAGGCGCTGGGGGTAGGGGCCATCGATGTGCAAGATCACCGAGTGGAAACAGCGGCGCAGGTGGCCGGGACCATCCGGCGAGTGCTGAAGTACGTGCCGGCAAGCAGGCTCTTCGTTTGTCCAGACTGCGGCCTCAACCATCTCCCCCGTCCTGTGGCCTTCGCGAAGCTTCAGGCCATGGTCAGAGGCGCAGCACTGATGCGCCGGTCCTTGGTGGGCAAGCACCGCTGAACCCAATTTGCAGGTTTAGCCTAGAACACACCCGGAACTCCCATATCACGATCACATCAGGCTCAAGGCCGAAGGTCGTTCAAGCCCTCGGCTGATGGGGATCTCCAGCGCCGTTTCAAGGACCCACTGCGGACCCAGGAAGTACTGAAGGCCAGGGGCCAGGAAAAACTCGGTCCCGCATCCCTGCTCGCCGTGGTCCCCACCAGTTCCAGGCTCAGGTTAAGTTGGGAGAGGTCTGAAATCGGCCAATCTGGAAAGAGTTAATACTGCACAGTGAGGTTATTGGTTCTTTGCTAGTTTGGGCAGCAATGATTCCACATGCAACGCACATGCGTTACAACGGCCGTCGTGGTCCCGGCTTCTCCAAACCCACCAGGGTCTCACCAGACTGCAGTAAGCTGATAAACTGCTCTATTAATCTGGGGTCGCATGAACCCTTCGCTGATGCCTGCCGCATGATCGAAAAGACCTGGCAGGTCTCGAGTGGGGGCTTATAGGGGCGGGCCGTCATCAGTGCGTCGTAGATATCAACGGCCTGAATGATCCTGGCCGAGAGGGGAATCTCCTGTCCATTCAAGCCATCGGGATACCCGCTTCCGTCCCATCGTTCATGGTGGTGGCGAATGATGGGAAGAACCGATTTCAGCGACTTGAGCGGCCTGCAAATCCGCTCCCCGATTATCGGGTGTTCCCGCATGATCCGCCTTTCTTCATCGGTCAATCCCGTCTTTTTATTCAGGATCGACTCCGGTACAGCGATCTTGCCGACGTCGTGCAGGTAGCCGCCACGGTGTAGCGCCTTCAACTGCTCCTGGGGAAGGCCCAGGCTCCGGCCAAGGGCGACCGAGTAAAGGGACAATCGCTCGCAGTGTCCGTCGGTGTACTCATCCTTGGCCTCGACGCTCAGGGCCAACGTGAATAGGACGTCCTCCGCATTTTCTAACTCATCGGTAAACTGCTTGAGCTTCAGCAGGGATCGGACTCGCGCGCTCAACTCCGCTGAGTGAAAGGGCTTGCTCAAAAAGTCGTCTGCCCCGACCTCGATCCCGCGGATTCTGTCTTGCGGATCGTTCAGAGAGGTCAGCATCACAATGGGAATAAGTCGGGTTCGTTCGTCCCCCTTGAGCCGAGCGCAGATGTCGAACCCGTTCTCGCCTGGCATCATGATATCAAGCAGGATAAGATCCGGAGGCTGGGCTGCCACCAGTTCGAGGGCCTGTTCCCCATTCGATGCCGCGATAATCGTATAACCCTGTGGGGCCAGGATGGCCTCGACCAACATGATGTTGGCTTCCTGATCGTCGACGACCAAAATCGTCTGGCGGGGTGGGCGTTCTGGGTCCATCAACTCGCACCTCTAACGATAGCTGGTCCATCCCTTTCGATTATGCCCGCCTGGCTCCTCGAACGTAAAAGTTCAGGCAGCGAAGTAGGCAGAAGAGACACCCCGAACTCAACCTCGAAACGTTCGATAAGAGCTGCCATCACCTCACGAACCGAGATTGGACGAGACAACTCCTGTGTCATGCTTGTCATCTTGGCGCCCTGGATACCGCAAGGAACAATCAGCTCAAACGGCGCCAGATCCATATTGATGTTCAGCGCGAAGCCATGACGGGTGACCCACCGGCTGACATGAATTCCTAGCGAGGCAATCTTCTCTTCGCCCACCCAGACGCCCGTCCGACCGAGTGAGCGACCAGCAGTGATCCCGAAGTCCGATAGGGTCATGATCAGCACCTCTTCGAGCTGCCGAAGGTATCGATGCAGGTCACGACCATGTTCGACCAGATTGAGGATCGGGTATCCTGCTAACTGGCCAGGGCCGTGATAGGTCATATCGCCACCGCGCTCCACTTCGAAAAACTCGATCCCCAGCGCGGCCAGGGAGGGTTCCGGTACGCGGAGGTGAGCCATCCACCCGGCTCGCCCTAGGGTGATAACCGGCGGGTGTTCGACGAGGAGTAAGACGTCCCCCAGGCGATCATCAGCCCGAAGAGTCGCCAGCCGTCGTTGCAACATTAACGACTCGTCGTATGGCGTGAGCCCCAGGTCGATCAGGCTACAGGTCTTCTTCGTTGCCGACGGAAGTAAGTTGGGCAGATCAGAGATGGATTTCGCGGCCAAGGGCGGCAAGGGCGGCCTCCCCCATCGCCTCGGAAAGGGTTGGGTGGGCATGAATCGACTTGGCCATCTCTTCCGGGGTGGCCTCCAATGCGATCGCCAAGCCGGCCTCGGCGATCAGTTCGGTGGCATGGGCACCCATGATGTGCACGCCCAGGATCTCTCCATGCGTCGCATCGGCGATCACCTTTACCATCCCCTCGGTCTCGCCGAGGGTAATCGCCATCCCGCTCGCACTGAAGGGGAACCGGCCGACGCGTATCGTGTATCCTTCGGCCTTCGCCTTCGCCTCCGTCAAACCGATGCTGGCGACAGCCGGGTGACAGTAGGTGCAGCTCGGGATCCTCCTGGGATCCACCGGTGTCACGTCATCCAGCTTGGCCATCTTTTCGACCGCAACGATTCCCTCGTGGGAAGCCTTATGGGCCAAGAGCGGCGCGCCAACAAGATCGCCGATGGCGTAAATTCCGGCGACACTGGACTCCATCCACTCGTTGACCGTGACACATCCATTCTCCATCGCGACGTCCAGCTCTTTCAGGCCGCCCACCTCGGAGTTCGCTACCCTGCCTACCGCCACCAGGACCGTCTCGCCGAGAAGCTCTTGACTTCCGCCGTTGTTCGATACCCTGACCGTGGCCTTCCCTGCCTCAACGATCACCTGCTCAACCCTCGTCCCAGTGAGGACCTTGATCCCCTTTTTAGTCAAAGAACGGTGCAGTAGCGCCGTAATCTCCACGTCCTCATAGGGAAGGATCGTCGGTAGCAACTCAACGAGTGTCACAGCCGTTCCATAGGCTTGATAGATGTCGGCGAACTCCACGCCGATCGCTCCTGCCCCAATGATGACCATGGAGGCGGGAGCTCGGCTACGCAGCATGGCCTCGGTGCTGGTGAGCACGACCTGACCATCGACCGTCAAGTCCGGCAGTAGCCGGGGTCTCGACCCGGTTGCCAAGAGGATCCGTTCAGCGCGGATCGACCCAGTCGTCTTTCCACCCCTGTCCGCGATCTCGAGTTCCTTAGCCGAGGTGAAGCGGGCTTCCCCCATGAAGACGGCGACTTTGTTCTTACGCATCAGATGCTCGATGCCCTTGGACAGCCGCTCGGCCTTCTCACGGCTCCGCTTCACGGCAATGCCGAAATCTCCCCGGAGGTTCTCCGCGTGAATCCCGAACTCCTCGGCACGGCGTAGGAGGGAAAGGAGATGCGAGCTCTGAAGCAATGCCTTCGTCGGAATACAGCCCCAGTTGAGACAGACCCCGCCCAGGCGATCTCGCTCGACGAGAGCCACCCGCATCCCGAGCTGCGCGGCGCGGATCGATGCGACGTAGCCTCCAGGGCCCGCCCCAACCACCGCCAAATCAAACGTTCGCTCGTCCTGCCCCATCGTATCTACCGCTACAGAACGAGGTCAAGCGGATGCTCAAGTAGCCGCTTGACCTCTTGGAGGAATATCGCCCCAGTCATGCCATCCACCGCCCGATGATCGCACGAAAGCGTCATCCGCATTCGCTGGCCGATCTGCACTCCTCCATCTACAATGACTGGCTTGCTCTGGATCCTGCCGATTGCCAGGATAGCGGCCTCGGGCGGATTGATGATCGCAGTGAACTCTTCTATCTCATACATGCCCAGGTTCGAAAGGGTAAAGGTCCCCCCTGAGTACTCTTCAGGTCTCAACTTCTGAGCTCTGGCTCGCTCGATCAAGCCCTTCGTCTCCCTGGCGATCTGTGCCAGACTTTTTCGACTACAGTCGCGCAGCACCGGGCTGATCAATCCCTCTTCAAGGGCCACCGCGATGCCAATATTGACCTGGGAGTACACGCGAATCTGCTCGCCCACGAATGATGTATTGACCGCGGGATGCCGCTCGAGCGCAATGGCCACAGCCTTGATGATGATGTCGGTGAAGGTCACCTTGAGGTCTGACGTCTGAGCCTGTATCGACTCACGCAACTCCGTCGCCTTATCCATGGCCACCTCGACCGTCAGGTAGAAGTGCGGTACTGTTGCCATGCTCTGGGCCACGCGCTTCGCAATCGCCCTACGCATCGGGGAGAGATCCCGGTCCTCAAACCCTACCGATGGCGTGGGTGAGGCAACCGCGACGGCTCGCTTTGCAGCCGGCGGTGCCGTAGAGGTCGATGGCGCCCGCTGACCGACAGCCGCAGCAGATGGTATCGGGGCAGCCAGATCCCGGCGGATTACCCTTCCGCCCGGGCCAGATCCGCTCACCATCGACAGATCGATCCCCTGCTCTCGTGCGAGCCTCTTCGCTAGGGGTGAAGCCTTGACGCGCCCGGAAGCGACCGTCTGAAGAATGGGAGGAGTCAGCGCAGGAGCGCCTGGACGAGTTGGCGACGCGGATTGAACGGCTAAGCCCATAACAGGAGGTAGTAGCGTCGAAATATCCTCATCCTCCTCGGCAATCACGCCGATCAAGCGACCGACCGGCGCTGACTCGCCAGCCCCGATGAGAATTGTTCGAAGGGTGCCTGACCCAAAGGCTTCCATCTCAATGTCGGCCTTGTCGGTTTGGATCTCGGCGATAATATCACCCACCTCTATCCGGTCCCCCTCTTGCTTCAGCCATCGAAGGATCTTTCCCTCCTCCATGGTGTCGCTCAACCGTGGCATGACCACAGAAATGGCCATTGTGCGTATGTCTCCTCTTCTTATTCTTGTGAGTACTATCTGGTCTGTTTGGTCTGTAACGAAATAGACTGAATAGACGAGAAGGACGGAATAGACCTAAATTGCCAAGACCTTCTTTACTGCTGCGATGACCCGTTCTTTGCTTGGGGCCTTAGCACGCTCAAGATTCTTCGCATATGGCGTCGGGGCGTTGGCGCCGGTTACCCGCTCCACCGGTGCGTCCAGGTAATCAAAGGCCTGCTCAGAAATGATGGCCCCGATCACCGTCGCAATCCCGGCGAACCCGGCGCCGGACTCCATGACCACAGCATGGTTGGTCTTCTTGACCGACTCGATGATGATCTCGGTATCCAGCGGGCGGAGCGTACGCGGATCCACCACCTCCGCGGAGATCCCCTCCTTCTCCAGCTCTTCTGCCACCTGCAAGGCCAGCAGGAGCATCGTAGAGTAGGCCACGATGGTGACATCGCGCCCTTCCCGCTTAATTTCGCCGACCCCAAACGGGATGGTGTACTCGCCATCCGGCACCTCACCCTTGGTCCCGTACAGAAGCTCTGACTCGATGAAGATGACCGGGTCATCGTCCCGAATCGCACTCTTGAGGAGTCCCTTCGCATCCTTGGGCGTCCCCGGACGCACGATCTTGAGACCGGGAACATGATAGAAGTACGACTCCATGCTCTGCGAGTGCTGGGCCGCCAATTGATGCGCCGGGCCGCCAGGGCCGCGAATGACCAGTGGAACATTGTATTGGCCGCCGGACATATACAGGATCTTGGCTGCCTGATTGACGATCTGATCGATCGCCACCAGCGCGAAGTTAAAGGTCATCATCTCGACAATCGGCCGCAAGCCGACCATCGCTGCGCCGATACCGACGCCGGTGAACCCGGCCTCGCTGATCGGGGTGTCGATGACCCGCTTCGAGCCAAACTCCTCAAGCAGGCCCTGACTGACCTTATAGGCCCCCTGATAGAGGGCCACCTCCTCCCCCATGAGGAACACGCGAGGGTCTCGGCGCATCTCTTCACGGAGCGCCTGATTCAGAGCCTCTCGATAGGTGATAATTGCCATACTCTCGCTCCCTCCCTCAGCGCTCTGAGACGTAGACGTCGGTGTGCAGCCACTCCACTGGTGGTTCCGGGGAGGCATCGGCGTAGCGGACAGCCTCCTCGACCGTGGCTCGGACCTCCTTCTCCAGCGCCTTCCAACCTGATTCCTTGATCACCGCCTCGGCCATGAGGTGATCCCGAAACGTCACGAGGGGGTCCCGTTGCTTTTCTCGTTCGACCTCCTCTTTCGTTCTGTAGGTACCCGGATCCGCCATCGAGTGCCCCCGGAATCGATACGTCTTGGCCTCGATTAAAGATGGGATGCGTTCTCGTCGCGCCCGCTCTACCGCTAATCCCACACACTCCCGAACGGCCAGGACGTCCATCCCATCCACTGCCTCGCCGGGCATCCCATACGCCTCGGCCCGCCGATACAGATCCTTAACCGAGGTGGCGCGCTCCACGGCAGTCCCCATGCCGTACCGGTTGTTCTCACAAATATAGACGATCGGTAGATGCCAAAGCGCAGCCAGATTGAGCGCCTCGTGAAATACCCCCTGGTTAACTGCGGCGTCCCCAAAGAAGCAGAGCGTGACCTGATCCTTTCCCTCGTACTGGCTCCCCCCACGGGCGCCCCGCCCCCCCCGCGTCCTCCCCCCCCACCC
>Ga0080064_1004940_pt1 | contig 16296 bp, 20 predicted proteins | sample Subgrocontami54m_FD_69260 | JGI IMG/M metagenome (GOLD analysis project Ga0080064, IMG submission 69260) | Subsurface groundwater microbial communities from S. Glens Falls, New York, USA - GMW46 contaminated, 5.4 m (SPADES assembly) (version 2) ...
GGAGCCCAAACCCCTCGGATTCGGATATTCCCCCCGCCAAGGCGCCAAGACGCTAAGTGACAGGCCCAAGGCCTGTCATCCCGAGCGAATGCGAGGGATCTAGGAAAGATTTCTCTCTTCGTTCGAAATGACAATTCGTTTTCCCTTTGCGCCTTGGCGCCTTTGCGGGAGATATTCCGGGTCCTTTTTTGCACCCCATGCGTTCTTTGCGGCCATTCTTCTTTTCGGTTGCGGCTCAGCCGCGCTGTGCACCGCCGACGTTGATTTGGTCGGTGCTTTGCGTTATGCGCTGGTTAGGACGAGGGAGGAATAACCATGCTCGAAGAAAAAGTCGTCGTCATTACCGGTAGCGGCCAAGGCATCGGCAAGCATGCCGCGCGAACCTTTGCCGAGAACAAAGCGAAAGTCGTCATCGCCGATTTCGACCGGGACAAAATGCAGCGCAGCGCGGCTGAGATCGGCAAGCTCACGGAAACCTTAGGCGTCCACGTCGACGTGCGCGACGAGGACAGTGTGAAAAGGATGATCGAACAGACGATTGGTCGCTTCGGCCAAATCGACGTGCTCATCAACAACGCCGCCATCGTGCCGCACTTCGCTTGGAATATCCCCCGCTGGCCCCGCATCGCCGACATGCAGATGGAGTTCTGGAGCCGAGTGGTCCACACGAATCTTTACGGAACCTTTCTCGGCACCAAACACGCGATCCCCCATATGGAAAACAGAAAATCGGGCCACATCATCAATCTCTACGGCGGCGGCGGTCTCACACCTGCGGGCGCTTGCACTTACATGGTGACTAAAGATGCCATCCGCACCTTCACCCGCTACGTCGCCGAGGAAGTACGGGGATCGAATATCTGCGTCGTGACCTTTTCGCCGCGCGTGCCGATCGCCACGGAAACCGCCCCCGATGAAGCGATCGAACGCCTGCCCGGCCCGGAGGTTTTGGGCCAGGCGTTCGTGCTCGCCGCCGATCTGCCGATGGATCAAAGCGGCAAATGCGTCGCGCACGAGAATGGCAAGCTGGTGGAGGAACCGCCGAGGGAAGGATGAAATCGTTGTGATCGTGGATCGTGTGCGTGCCTGGATTGAACGCGTTGAACGTTTTGAACGGCTTGAACGGGTCTTTAGCCGGTGGAGACCTAAGTCATGGCGGTAATCGATGCTGACGCCCATGTGATCGAAAACGAAGCGACCTGGGATTTCATGCTGGAATCCGAGCAGCGCTTCAAACCGCAGGTGGTGCAGACCCGGCCCGGCGACACGAGCGGCGATTGCTTGCTCATCGACGGCAAGCTTTTTCCCTGGACTAACGTGGGCAGAGACGTGCCGCAAGGGTCCCGGGAAATGACCGATCTCGCACTGCGCATCCGGCACATGGACGAGTTGGGCATCGATCTGCAGGTGATCTACCCAACCATATTTATCTTTCCTCTGTCGCGCCGGCCGGAAGCCGATCTCGCGATCTGCCGGAGCTACAACCGCTGGATGGCCGAGGTCGTTAAAAAGCACTTGGACCGCTTTCGCTGGGTGATGGCGCCGCCGCTTTTAAGCATGAACAAGGTAAACGAAGAGCTGAAGTTCGCCAAGGAGCACGGCGCTTGCGGCGTGGTGATGCGCGGCCTGGAGGCGGACCGTATCTTGAGCGATCCTTATTTTTTTCCGCTCTACGAAGAAGCGAGCCGGCTGGACTTGCCGATCTGCGTGCACTCGGCCAACGGCAGCCCGACCGCCTATGAGCTATTCCTCGACGATCCGGGATTCGCCAAATTCAAACTCGCCGTCGTTGGCGCGTTTCACTCGTTAGTCTATTTCGGCATCCCCAAGCGCTTTCCCAAACTGAAAATCGGCATCATCGAAGTCGGCGCCCAGTGGCTGCCCTATGCGATGCGCGACCTGGCGCGCCGCTACGCGCGCCGGGGAAAGGCCCTCGACCCAGACTTGCTCAAGGACAATCGGGTGTTCGTCACCTGCCAGAACGACGACGACATCGCCTACATCCTGCAATCCTTCAGCGAGGACAACCTGCTCATCGGCACCGACTACGGACACTCGGACAATGCCTCGGAGATCGAAGCGCTGCGCAAGTTCCAGCGCGAAGGAAAAGTGAGCCAGCGAGTCGTCGAGAAAATGCTCGACGACAACCCGCGGGCGCTTTATGGTTTGGGTTGAAAACGTGATTCATGTTCGCGAACAGACACGAACCAACGCGATGCGTGATTTCATCTCGCCTTCCCCCTTGACGGGGGAAGGTTGGATAGGGGTGCCGAAATCAAATGCAAAACACCCCTACCTTAATCCTCCTCCGTCGAGGGGGAGGAAATCGGAATTCGGAGTGGGAACAAAGAAATGCTTTTTTGACGTTGGGTATAAACCATTCACGAGAAACTTATGGCTGACACATTCGACCTGCTGCTGACCGGCGGCACGGTGTTGAATCCGGTAACCGGCGGCAACCGGAAGCTCGACGTCGGCGTCGCCGAGGGTCGCGTCACTGCCATTCAAGCCGACCTGCCGCGCGCCAACGCGAACAAGGTCTTGGACGTTGCCGGATGTTACGTCACGCCGGGCCTGATCGACTTTCACGTTCACAGCTACTGGGGAGTCAATCCCTACGGTTGCAATCTCGACGCCCTGTGCCTTGCCACCGGCGTCACTACCACGATGGACGCCGGCTCCGCCGGCCCGGTCAATTTTCTTGGCTTTAGAAATCTCGTCAGCGAATCATCAAAGACTCGGATGCTTGGCTTCGTCGCCCTCGCGCAGCATGGAGTCTTGAACGAACCGGGAGAGCTGGTGAACCTCGGCTTTGCCGACTCTGACGGCGCCGCGCAAACGGTCGGCGACAACCGCGATATCGGCGTCGGCATCAAGGTGCGGCTGCACAGGAAATCGATCGGCGAAAATAGCCGCGCGGCTCTGCGGCTCGCGATCAAGGCCGGCGAGGCCACGCGCACGCCGATCATGGTCCACGTCGGCGATACGGCGATATCCATGAGCGAAATCGCCGACACTCTGCGTCCCGGCGATATCATTACCCATTGCTACACGCCGCAAAAGCCTTCGATCATCGACGAAACGGGCAAGCTGCTTACCGAAGTGCGCAAGGCCAAGGAGCGCGGCGTGATTTTCGACGTCGGCCATGCCGGGGGCCACTTCGATTTCGATCTCGTGCGCCGCGCCATGGGCGACGGTCTGCTGCCCGACGTCATCAGCTCGGACCTGCACGGCCGTCTGAAACAACCGGGATTCGGCATCGTCGGGGATTTGCCGACGACGCTCACCAAGTTTTTAGCTTTAGGTTTGAACCTGGAAGAGATCATCGCTCGCTGCACGATCAACCCGGCCCGCGTGATCGGCTGGCAAGACCGCATCGGCAGCCTCGAAGTCGGGCGCGAAGCCGACATCGCGGTGCTCAAAATAATCGACGAGCCGACAACGCTGCGCGACTCCGTCGGCGGGGAATGGAGCGTTAATCAACGGATCGCCGCGCAGTGGACCATCCGGCAGGGCGAGCTATTTAGAGGTAAGGGATAACGGAGGGGCGGCACGCCGCCCTTCGTTTGTTTTGCAGGTTGCTGCAAAACTCGCCCTCGTGCTTCGACGGGCTCAGCACGAACGGAAAATCTTCAAGAATCTTAACCGCACCTCCGTTCGCCCTGAGTGCGTCGAAGGGTGAACGGAGGTTTTTACAGCAGCCTTCTAACGCATGCTCCAGCGCTTTCCCGCGGTCTGGCGAGCGCAAAAGCGCCGCGCCGCATCGACCGGGCGACCCGTCCCTGCGATGTCCGCGATGACCTGGAAGCAACGCTCGCTGCCCGAAAACCGGTAGCGTTCCAGAGGCGTGAGCTCGATCTCATTGATGCCCGGTCTCAAGCCCCAGACCCTTTCTCCTGCGACTAGATCTCCGGATTCGTCGCGAACGCGAATCGTTGTTCGGCATTCTCCCGTTCCGTCGGCGCGCAGCCGCACGAACCAGCGACTAATTCTTTGCCCTTCGGCCAAAGGATCCGGTGAAACATCCAGATCGACGACCTGCAGCCGATGACTACCGCCGCAAGCGGCGATCCGATCCGGAGCCGCCACCACGCAGCTTTGCAGCGCCGCCGCGGCCATGACGAGTAAAAGCATCTTTAGTTGTCGCATCGTTGACTTCCCTCCTCGAAACAAATTTTTTTGCTGCCCGTTCTCCCAAGAATCCCGCGCACCTCTACCCCTATGTAACTTTAGGCGCGAGATGTCAATAATGTCTCGTGGACGCGCGGCTGATGATCCAGCAACTCCCAAGGAAAGTGACGAAGCGGAAAGACCTCATCCAGGATATCCCGCGGAAGGGAAAGTAGAAGTCTGATGTAAGGCCGGTCGCTGCTGTTAAGCGATCGGCCTGAAATACTATGTTAGCCAGACACTTGCTTAGGGCCAAACATTTCCTGCAGAACCGCCAATACCGCCGCCAGAGGAATGGGAGACAGTCGCCCGAGCCGCCTCACCAGTCGCTCAGTATCAATCGTGCGCAGCCGATCCATGGCAACAAATCCCGCGCGAGCTTGGAAACGACATTGGAGGCGCCAGGGATACGCCTGCCCTCCGGTCGTCATTGGCACAACGATCAATGTCCGTAGATAGCGATTCAACTCCTCTGGGGAGACGACCAGACATGGCCGAGTCTTGCGGATCTCGCTGCCCCGCGTCGGATCGAGCTGCACCAAATAAATCTCGCCCCGCGATGCCACCGCGCGTTCTACCGCCACTTCCACTCTTTCTCGTCAAATCTTGTGGACGTCGTTGAATCAAGGAGCCGGTCTTCATCGCGCTCGCGCATTCGTCGAGCCGCGGCCGCCCAGCCCGTGCGGGGACGGTTTTCGTTGCGAATCACAATGCGTCCCGGCTCGGCCTCCAGTTCAACTTCGTCCGCGAGCTGGGCTTCCTCTAACAGCACTTTCGGCAGACGTATGCCTCGTGAATTACCGATCTGAACAATGCGGCTTTTCATTGAAACCCTACCCCCGTTGAAACAGCGTAGTCACACACGAGCGGTTTGGCAAGAATCGGTACGCCTCGACGACCCGGCGGTACTCAAACGATTCAATTACGGTCGCGCCGCCCAAGCCTACGGTTTTAAGAAATGGTACTTCGCCGCGGGAAACACTGCCGAGCAACTCGAACGCGCCGTGACGAAGTGGGAAAAGCTAATTGAGAGAAGTTCGTGTGCAAGGGCAGCTACGGGTGGGGTAGCGGTCCGTCAGCATATTCAATCTTGAGGTAACTCGGCGTCGTAATTCCGTTCTTATCTTCCTTGAGTTCAGCTCAAATTTGCCCTATCTTTGGGTTCGCTTTAGTCGCATTTCTGGGATATCGATGACTGGAATCCGCGTTCCTGGTGCACAGGGGGAACTTGTGGGTGATGGCAATGATAGTGGCGACCAGAACAAACGTTCTGAGAACGCACGGCTCGAATACAACGCAATAGGACAGTTCGTCGGACCAACGTCTCTTATTCGTTTTGCGACACTTACCGCCTTCTTTACGTTTAACGGTGTAGTTCTTTCGAAGCTTGTTGACGCAAACGTAGGGGAAAAGCTCGTTACACTGCCGATTATTGGGGTGGTGGGCAACTTTCTGTTAACGTTGCTCGAATTGCGTACCGCCAACGCACATCGCACAATAATCAAACGAGGCAAGGAGTTAGAGAAAGAGCTATCAATCACCGATGGAATCTATACGAGGCAGAAAAGGAGATCGAGCTGGCCGTGGAGTCACCGCAATGTCCTCATCGCTTCGTACATACTTGCCTTAGTCGGTTGGCTCCTTGTGATTGCTTACCGAGTGGGTCGCTGAATGGTCTCGAGGCGATCAGGGGGTCACAAACCGTAAAAGAATGAAAGTTCGGACTTCCAAGACTCAGAAGTTTTCTAAAAGGCTAAGATTTAGAACTCAGACCCGCAGCCGCTGAAGGGCGGAGAGCACGCGCACCTATTTTTCCGGGCACAGTTAGCGCGAAACCGACCGAAACGATCTTGCGGGATCAGTGATGGGCCGCTAAGACACAGCGGCAACCCAGCCTTGAAGAACAATTTCCATAAGGAAGTACCGGGACGCTGTCCAGCGTGAACCACTCGTCTTGCAGCTTACGGCACGCCTGACAAGTCGCTTCATCATCAATAGCAAAAATTTCCACAGTTTTGAAGTAGCGTGATCCCCTTAATCGAAACGCGTGAAATATAAGCATCATAGCTGCAACCTCATTCGTCATTTTTAATGAGGTGTCGAACGACGGCATGACGCCTTTCACTTCAAATCTGCTTTCTTGGTCCCACAAATAAAACATTCCAGCCGCAATACGTAGGCTGTGTAGCTGATCGTTCGTCAGACCCGCGAGATCGCTTGGTTTGTGCTGAAAAATGTTTTCGAGGATCGATCTCTCGGGACAGGGTTTTCCCGTAAATACAGACACTAACTCTGATGCTTCATTTAGCTTTGCTTCTCTCAGCGCATTCAATACTTGCTCTTGAGCTCTAAGTCGGCCTTCTCTCACCTTCAATAAAACAGCTCGTCCGCTTTCCGTGCACCGGTAAAGATTTACATGAAGAGTGATAGCATTCATGCCGTCAGCGTCAGCTTCAATAAGTTGGCCTATGAGTTTTTCCTTTCGCCCTGTCGAAGGCAAGCCTCGTTCTTTTAACATCACTTTCAGCTCCGTAACTTTGAAGCTGAAATCCAGAAGGTCAGGAAGATTCACACGGATGATAAGCCCTTCACTCAAAAACCGCTCGAAACAGCGCCTCGCGCTCTCTCCTAATTCTTTGTCCCACCTCTCGGAAAAATTATCGCCGCTTCTCGGATTCGAGAACTCACCCAAAAATGCCAGATGGGGCGCTGAATATTGTTCTTTAGACTCGGCGAAATGCATACCTGGTATGATTATCTATCGCAACTAGTTATCACAACATAAAACTCAACGAATTGCTTTGGCCAGACAACTCAAACCGACTCTGCATGTTCCTGATCAATCGGTACTTTCGCTATTTCTTGTTTTCACGTCGGTCTGCTTCCAACTCGGGAACTTGATATATTTCGAGTACTATTTCTCCGGGCGGAATCTTATATCCACTGCCGATACGGTGTGTGTTAATCCATATGTGTCCTTCAGGGTCATCTTTATGATTAGACCTCCGGCAGTTTTCATTGGCTTTATCAAGATTGGCTTCAAAAAACACAAAGTTGACGGTAACTTCAGGGATTTCCCTCTTTAACTTTTCGACTATGGATTGCCGCCGTTGTTCTAAGCAATAATCGATTTCAACTACGACGCAATCAATATTATTACGTAGAGCTTTGATCAGTTGTGCGTGCTTGTTCATGTCGTCGCGGAAGCCTTCTTCAAACTTTTTGACCCCCAGTGTCTTTACCATTTCGTCAGCAAGATAGGTCTTTCCTGAACAGCAGTAACCTAAGATAAACGTAACTGTCGCCATACGAGAATGTGACGCAAGCTGCATGAACGCAGCCTCGGATTAGAGCCCTGCGGTTATGCGCGAGTAAAAAATCATTGTTACCTGTCTCGCGTTGAACCTTGAACCGTTCGACTATGCTCACGGCAGGCCTGGAACTTTGAACTCTGCCTACCGACCCACCGCCCTCCTGTGCTCGACCATCAAGCCGCGCCCCGCTGTGCAACTCGTTTCTTTGCCCCCCCTTGCAGCCGAGGCCGACGGGGTGAGCGGCGCACCGTCACAAACTCCCCTCGATCCTCTCGTTCCTTAAAGTCGCGATAAATCGCTTTGAGGTCGTAGTTAAACCGCGCGGCATACTCCTCGCGAATCCGGTGCAACTCGTCAAGAATTGGATCCCTTGTCATAGATTTATTCCTCCGTTAGTTCTTCAGGGGTACACATAACCGGGGGCTCGTAACCCATATTTCTGCAAATTGACTCGATCTGACTTCGTGTGCGGGCATTGGCGATGTGCCTGCAATTCCAGGTCAACAAGTATTCAATACCGTGAACTGCGGCGACGCCGATATGCAATGCATCCACCTCAGCCTTTGGCGGTAAAGGTCCGTTTTTCATCAACTGCTCAGCTACTGCTGTTGCCTCTGCGGTAACTGCCAACACCGGCAACTCACGCACGATCCGTAACCGTCGTTGCGCCATGGTGGGATTCCCTACAGTCACCTCTCGCAAAACCAGAGGGGAAACAAACAACTCAAACTGTTGGTGGCGCATGTTCCACCATTTTTTGGTCAACTGTTGATGGGCGGTTATCACGACGTTACGACTCCGTCGCCCAGTCAGATAGCTGATGATCGAAGTTTCCAGATAAAGTGAGGACGGCATACAGGTACGGTACTGGCTACGAGCGGGGACCGCAAGTCTCTACACGTGGATGGAATAGCATATGAAACTGACCAAACACTGCCATTATGCGCGGTCCATTTCCACTAGACCCATTCCAGATTTGGAGACGATGCCAATGCCCGAAGGATAACTGCAGCACAGAACGTACATTTAAGGATTACGTCGAGATTCGTATCGCGCCTTGAATCCGGAACCTTGAACTCTCTTACCCACCCACCGCCCTCCTGTGCTCTACCATCAGACAACGGTCTTGCACGACTTTGATGCCGGCCTTGGCAAACGTCTCGGCCACGGCGTCGTTGCGGATGCCGGATTGGAACCAGACCGCTTTGGGTTTTTTCGCCAGGATATCTTCGACGTGGCCGTTGATGTCCGGCGGGCGGCGGAAGACGTCGACCATGTCGATGTTTTCTGGGATATCCACCAGCTTCCGGTAAACCTTCTTGCCGAGAATTTCCGTAACGTTCGGGTAGTAGACGGGAACCGGAATGATTTCCAATCCGGCCTTTTGCAAATACATCGGCACGTAGACCGAAGGCTGGTCCGCCTGGGCGTCGGTCTTGATGCCCAGCACCGCGATGCGTTTGGTCTGCAGGACCAACTCGCGTATCGCTTGGGGCTCGACGATGAGATTCTCTTGCCAATTCATTGTCATCATGAACCTCGAGGGTTCGCCGAGAATACCACTTTCGAGCGCAAAGGTCAGGATCTTTGGAACGGATTTCAGGCAGGTATTTGGGATGGTTTAAGCGCCGGTCCCAGGCACGTGCGATTCCAACGACCGCAGAATCTTCTCCTGCACACCGTCGAAGCCGCCGTTGGACATTACCAAAAGGATATCGCCGGAGGCGGCGTTTCTAGCGACGTAGTCCGCGATGTCTTGAGCTTTTTCAATCACGCGAGCGCGGCCGTCTCGCGTCGACCCGTTAATGTCTTCGATGACCTTCGCGACCGACAACCGATCCTGCTCGGGAATCTTTTCCGGCTGATAAAGTCCCGCCACCACGACTCGGTCCGCTATCGCCAGAGCTTGGGCGAATTCACGTTCATAAATATTTCGCCGACTGGTATTGCTGCGCGGTTCGAAGATCGCCCATAGGCGCCGGCCGGGATACGCATCCTTAACGGCTTGGATGGTTTCCCTAACCGCTGTCGGATGGTGCGCGAAGTCGTCGATCACCAGCACGCCGCGTCTCTCCCCTTTTACTTCTTGCCGTCGTTTGACGCCGGAAAATGTCACAAAACCATCCAGCAGCTTCTGGTGTTCAAGCCCCATCGCGCGTCCCATGGCATAAACCGCCAGGGCATTCTTCACGTTATGCTTGCCGATCACGCTGGCTTCGACGCGGCCTTCGGCCCGGCCTTTGTAACAGGGTTCGAAGAAGCTTCGCCCCTCGCGCATTTCAACACCGGCAACCGTCCAATCGGATCGTTCGTCGTCGCCGTAGGTAAGCAGCGGACAGCGCGCAGGAGCCGCAACCTCCATCGCCGCGGCATAATCGCTACAAACCAGGAGCTGACCGTCGGGCGGAATGATTTCCATCAAACGCCGAAACGCGCTTTTCAGATGATCGATATCCCGGTAGATGTCCGCATGGTCGAATTCGACGCTGGTTAGAATCACGTTGCGCGGGCGATAGTGGAGAAATTTTGGCCCCTTGTCGAAGAAGGCGCTATCGTACTCGTCGCCTTCGATAACGACATGTTCCCCTCTACCGGGGCTCCAGCCGCTGCCAAAATTGAGCGGCACGCCGCCGACGAAAAAACCGGGCTCGAGGCCGGCGCGTTTCAGCACCCATGCCGCCAGCGCGGTGGTCGTTGTCTTGCCGTGAGTTCCGGCAACGACCAACGAGAAACTCGAACCGATGAGAAATTCACCCAAAGCCTGTGGAAAAGAGATATAGGGAATTCCCTGGCTCAGAACGGCTTCGGCTTCGGGATTGCCACGGGATATCGCGTTGCCGATGATGACGAGATCGGGGTGCGGCGTGACATGCGCCGCGTGATAGCCGGATAATACGTCCACGCCGATTTCCGCCAGATAGCCGCTCATGGGCGGATAAATATTCTGATCCGAGCCTGTCACGTGATACCCGCGCGATTTAAGCAGACCGGCGAGCGACGCCATGCCGACGCCGCAAATCGCGATCAAATGAATATGACTCCCCGGCTCTGGATGGTTCATCACGGAAACATCACCTTCATGATCAGGTCGTGAACATGAGGGCGAAAATCTTTGATCTTTTCGTTCTTGCGGGTGGGGTGGACTCGGTTCGAAAGCAAAATGATATGGCAATTTTTTTCGATATCCCACCAGATGGAGGTTCCCGTGAAGCCGAGATGGCCGACGGACCGAGGCGAAAAATGCGTACCGCTAGCAGATTTGTCCGGGCTCGGCGTGTCCCAACCGAGCGCACAGGTTGAATTCGACACCTTTTCATCCTTGGCAAGAAACTCTTCGAGCAGAGCTTTTGGCAAGAAACCGTCTTTCCCGTGCAGACAGCGGTTGAGACAGGCCAACAGAGCATGGACATCCCGGGCGGATGAAAAAAGACCGGCATGACCCGCCACCCCGCCCATCGCGTAAGCGTTGTCGTCATGGACCTCGCCGCAGAGAATCTTTTTCCGCCACGGGCAGTTCTCCGTCGGCGCAATCATATCTTCGACCGGCTGAAGGCGCCGGGTTCTGAGTTGGGTCAGGTCGACGAAGGCGGTGGAGCGCAAACCGAGGGGTTTGAAGATTCGGTCCTGGCAAAATCGCTCGATCGTCGCGCCGCTCAGCACCTCCACGCTCTCGCCTAAGATCATAAATCCGAGGTCGCTGTAGAGACATTGCGCGCCGGGGGCGCTCACCGGTTTTTCGCGGTGAATTTGTTCATAGACGAAGTTCTTGGCGGCCCAGCTCGCGACGAAATTGATCCGGCCAGCCTTTTCCATCTTCACGATCTCTTCGTGAAACGGCTTCCAGGCGGGCAATCCGGAGGAATGGTTGAGCATTTGGCGAAACGTCGCGGTGCTCTTACCGAAGACGCCGAACATGGGGATGAAGCGCGTGATCTGGTCGTCGAGACGAATCTTTTTCTCGCGCACCAGGATCATGATCGCAATGGTCGTCGCCAGTGGCTTGGTCAACGATGCCAGATCGAAGATGGTACTCGCTTTCAAGGGCGTTTTTTCAGGAATGAGCGAACGGCTCCCGAAGGCCTGCTCGAAGACGATTTCTCCGTCCTTGCTCACGAGCACCACCGCGCCGGGAAAAACTCCCTGCGCGACGGCGTCCTGAAAGGCACTTTCAACGGGATGAAAATCCATCGTCCACCATCATGTTTGAATCACTGCCTGAGTCAGCCGCGGCCCTGAGCGAATGGGCCGCGCGATCCTTCACGGTCGCCTTTGGATGCGCGCGGTGGCCCCGCGAGAAACAAATCGATCACGCGACCGGGGATTCAATCAGAGCCAACGTTCCATTATACCCGTCCAATGCCATTTTGACACCGAACGGTAGGGTGAGGTTGTCCTCGCCGTGCCCCGCGGACAATCCCATCGTTACGGGATAGGGCGCTGCGGCGAAAATTTCACCGACCACTTGCCTGACATCCCGGGGCCCATCCCCTTCGCAGCCGGTAAAATCACCGAAGAGGACGCCCGCGAGCCCGTCCAGCTTTCCCGCCATCTTAAGATGCGTCAGCATCCGCTCGATGCGGTAGGGCTTTTCACCTACGTCTTCCAGGAACAACAGCATTCCCTTCGTGTCGATCTCGTAGGGCGTCGCTAGCGTCGTCACCAGCATCGACAAACAACCGCCCATCATTTGGGCTTCCGACCTGCCGGGCCGGATGATTTCGCCGAGCTTCACGTCCCATGTCTTTCTTTCTCCGGTCAGAGTTTCCCAAAGTTGCGCTTCGCTCCGCGCCGTGAGTCCGCTCGCCAGGTCCATCGCTACCATCGGCGCGTGAAAAGTCACCATCCCGCACTTCTGCAAAAGCCAATTGAGCAGCACGGTGATATCGCTGTAGCCGGTGAATATTTTCGGATAGTTCCGAATCTCGTCGCTCAGGTAAGGGAGGACTTGAATCGAGCCAAAACCACCGCGGGCGCAAAAGATCGCGTCGATGTCGCCGCGACGGAAAAAGGAAACCAGGTCCCGCGCCCTCGCTGCCGCGGTTCCCGCCAGATACCCTTTGCGTTCCCGCGCGGCAGGCGAGAACTCGACCTCGAACCCCTTTTTTCGAATCGCCGCCGCGCCGGCTTCTAACGCCTCATCATCAACGCAACCGGCGGGCGCCACCACACCGATCTTACTGCCCGGCCTCAACACCGGTGGTTTATGCACAGCCAGCCAACTTATCCCCAGGCGCCGTTATGGGTTCGGTCCGGGACACTCCCACAGCCTGTGGATAACTCCTTTGCGGATACCGCGTGTCGTTCGTGCCATGCATGTTCGAATCGTCATATTGTCAAAAAAGCCTCGGATTTACAAGAAACTTTCCTCCGTTTCCGAATCGCTATGAACATAAGAAGAGAGTTTCTCCAAGTTGACATCGGTGGATAACCCGTATAGATACCTCTACTAGCCAACAGCCTCTACCCGATTTTCACTGACTTTGCGCAACTTATTCACAGGTTTCTTCACACCGGATGAAGATCAAACCGGAACAACTCAATAGCCTGGCGGCGCTGCTTCTCGCCCATTACCGCTCGAAAGAACTCATTATTACCAGAGCCGGCGAAGCCGAGATAAAAGCTAAGATCGTTAAAATCGTCGGTCAAAATTTCGCTGAAGAGGAAGCCATCGAAGAGGAGGCGCGCAGGATGCTGGTCTCCCACGCGGGCGCGGCGAGGGAGATGGATCCCCATAAAATGTTTCTGCTGGCCAAACAAAAGCTCGCCGCCAAGAAAGGATTTATCCTTTGAGCCATCTCTCGGAAAGCCGGATCTCGCACCTGGCCCATTTGATTCTCGACGGCCTCAAGAAAGACAACCTGGCAAGCTTCACAAACGATGGCCGCGCGCTCGCCGAGACCAAGCAGGCCGTCGCTGAATTCTTCCAGCGCGATGATCACGTCGACAGCGTGATTCGTCAAAAAATTCTTTCGCTTTCCCGTCACGTCCCGCCGGGGAGCCGGGAATGGGATATTTTGTACCGGAAGTACTTAGAGGAGGAACATAGAAAACAGCGGCGGTAGCGCACCGAACTTCGGCGGTTGATCGGGGTCATATTGCGGATTCGATCATCGCCAACAATTTTCAGCGCCAAAGCCTTGACACGAAGGATACGATGCTTAGATTAGCCCTGCCTTGGGCCACAGTTAGACTCTTGCATTAGAGCCGGGCCTTAGGTCAACCCCTTAAAATCGTTTAGTAAAACAGCAAATGGAAAGGAGCCAGCCAGTGAAAATTAGACCTTTACAGGACCGCGTTATCATTAAACGCATTGCAGAAGAGGAAAAGAGCAAAGGTGGAATTATCATTCCCGACAGCGCCAAAGAGAAGCCCCAGGAGGGCAAGGTTATTGCCGTGGGCAAAGGGAAAGTCAACGATGACGGCAAGCTCACCCCGCTCGACGTCAAAGTGAACGACCGCATTCTTTTCGGCAAATATTCCGGCACCGAGATCAACATCGACGGCGAAGAGCACCTGATTATGCGCGAGGACGACATCCTCGGCATCCTTGAAAAATAACTTTCGAAAATAAATGGAGGAGGAAACAAGATGGCAGCTAAAATGGTAAAATTTAGTCGCGACGCCCGCGACGCGATTCTTAAAGGTGTAAATATACTGGCGGACGCCGTAACCGTCACGCTAGGGCCCAAAGGGCGAAACGTAGTCTTGGACAAATCTTACGGCGCTCCCACTGTCACCAAGGACGGCGTCACCGTCGCCAAAGAGGTCGAGCTCGAAGACAAGTTCGAAAACATGGGCGCCCAAATGGTCAAGGAAGTCGCGAGCAAGACTTCCGACGTCGCCGGCGACGGCACCACCACCGCGACAGTGCTGGCGCGCCAGATTTTTGCCGAAGGCGTTAAACTCGTCGCCGCCGGCCATGATCCGATGACGTTAAAGCGGGGCATCGACAAGGCCGTCGAGGCGGTCGTCGGCGAGCTCAAGCATCTCTCCAAACCGACCAAAGATCCCAAAGAGATCGCCCAGGTCGGCACCATCGCCGCGAATAACGACTTGACGATCGGTGACGTCATCGCCGAGGCGATGAACAAGGTCGGTAAAGAAGGCGTCATCACGGTCGAAGAGGCGAAGGGACTGGAAACCACCCTGGACGTCGTCGAAGGCATGCAGTTTGACCGTGGCTATCTCTCTCCCTACTTTGTCACCGATCCGGAGAGAATGGAGTGCGTCCTCGAGGATGTCTACCTGCTGATTCACGAAAAGAAGATTGCCGGCATGAAGGACATTCTGCCGGTTCTCGAGCAGATCGCCAAATCCGGCAAACCCTTCGTCATCATCGCCGAAGACATCGAGGGTGAAGCGCTGGCGACGCTTGTCGTCAACAAGATTCGCGGCACGTTGCGGTGCACGGCAGTCAAAGCGCCAGGCTTCGGCGACCGGCGCAAAGCGATGCTCGAAGACATCGCGATCTTGACCGGCGGCAAGCTCATCGCCGAGGAACTGGGCATCAAGCTCGACAATATCGGGCTCCAGGATTTGGGCCGCGCCAAGAGAATCGTCGTCGACAAGGACAATACGACGATCATCGACGGCGCCGGCAAAAAGTCCGATATCGAAGGACGCATCAAACAGATCCGCGCCCAGGTCGATGAGACCACTTCCGATTACGACCGAGAAAAACTACAGGAGCGCCTGGCCAAGCTGATCGGCGGCGTCGCGGTGATCAACGTCGGCGCGGCCACCGAAATCGAGATGAAAGAAAAAAAGGCGCGCGTCGAAGACGCCCTTCATGCAACCAGAGCCGCCATCGAGGAAGGGATTGTTCCTGGCGGAGGCGTTGCCTTGCTCCGCTGTTCAGCAGCGCTGGATAAACTGAAAGTATCGGACGAAGAGAAGTGGGGCGTTAATATTATCAAACGCGTCGCCGAAGAGCCGCTTCGCCGCATTGCCATCAATGCCGGGGTGGAAGGCTCCATCGCGCTTCAGAAAGTCAAAGAAGGCAAAGGTGCTTTCGGATTTAACGCCGCCTCTGAAGAATACGAAGATCTAATGAAGGCAGGCATTATCGACGCAACGAAGGTTGTTCGCACTGCGCTTCAAAACGCGGCGTCAGTCGCCAGTCTGCTTCTGACCACCGAAGCGATGGTCGCGGAGAAGCCGGAAGATAAATCGGCGATGCCGGCGATGCCTCCGGGCGGCGGCATGGGCGGGATGGGTGGTATGGGCGGGATGGGTGGCATGGGCGGAATGATGTAGCATCGAATCTTACCGCAAAGGCCCGTTGTGTGCGTCCGAGGACGTGCATAACGGGCCTTTTTTTTTCTTCCAACCACGACCAGCCCCCAAATTCGCTCTTGGCATCCCGGCCCCATTTCGACTAGTATTATTTGAGCGCCGATCCGGGGTGTGGCGACTTTGACCCGGCAGGTTTGAAGGGGGACAAGTAGCATGATTGATTTGAAATACTCGCTGGTCATCGAGGCCACTGATGACCCAACCTTTTTCGGCTTTTATTCACCAGATCTGGAGGGGTTTACCGGAGTCGGCCATTCGGTTGAGGACTGCCTCTACCAAGCGAGATGGGGGATGGAAGAACACGTCGCTTTATTACGGGAACAAAAATTACCCATTCCCAAAGCGATCCCTAACCCGACCATCGTCATTCAGAATCAAGATTCGCTGGCGCGCGCGAGCTAACCCTAGTATAACGATTCTTTAAAACATTTACTTATAGGCATTACTATGCCATTGTGCCTTCCCAAGCTTATCAACGGTCTGGGAGGACGGCAATGGCAAGAAAAACAGGACGACC
>Ga0080064_1004943_pt1 | contig 16278 bp, 10 predicted proteins | sample Subgrocontami54m_FD_69260 | JGI IMG/M metagenome (GOLD analysis project Ga0080064, IMG submission 69260) | Subsurface groundwater microbial communities from S. Glens Falls, New York, USA - GMW46 contaminated, 5.4 m (SPADES assembly) (version 2) ...
GAATCCATGGGCGCAGTTGTCGGGGGAACGGTGTGAGGGCCGAAACCTATACCGCGAGCGACATCAAGGTCCTCGAGGGGCTCGAGGCCGTCCGCAAGCGCCCGGCCATGTACGTCGGGGACACGAGCGCGTACGGACTCCATCACCTTGTCTACGAGGCGGTGGACAACGCCGTGGACGAGGCCATGGGCGGCTACTGCGACAGCATCAAGGTCATCCTTCACTCCGACGGCTCGTGTTCGGTCGGCGACAACGGGCGCGGCATCCCGGTGGACACGCACAAGGAGACGGGCAAGTCGGCGGCCGAGGTGGTCCTCACGGTGCTCCACGCCGGCGGCAAGTTCGAGCACTCCGCGTACAAGGTGTCGGGCGGGCTGCACGGCGTCGGCATCTCGGTGGTCAACGCGCTCTCCGAGTGGCTCGATCTCGAGATCCGCCGGGACGGTAAGGCCTGGACGCAGCGGTATGAGTATGGCGCGCCCCAGGGCGACCTCGCGCCCGGCGAGAAGACCTCGAAACACGGCACCGTCATTCGCTTCAAACCCGACTCGAAGATATTCGAGGAGACTGCGTTTTCCTTCGACACGCTGTCGAACCGCCTGCGCGAGCTCGCTTTTCTCAACAAGGGTCTCAAGATCGTCATCGAGGACGAGCGCGATGAGCGCACGCATACGTTCCTCTACAAGGGTGGCATCATCGAGTTCATCAAGCACCTGAACCAGAACAAGACACCCGTCCACCCCAAGCTGCTCTTCTTCGAAGGCAAGAAGGACAACATCGAGGTCGAGGTGGCGCTGCAGTACAACGACGGCTACCAGGAGAGCGTCTTCTCTTTCGCCAACAACATCAACACGCGCGAAGGCGGCACGCACCTGACGGGCTTCCGCGCCGCGCTCACGGGCCAGATATCGACCTACGCCCAGGCGCAGGGCTACCTCAAGACCTTCAAAGGGGCGGTCACGGGCGATGACGTGCGCGAGGGCTTGACGGCCGTCGTCTCGGTGCGCATCCCGGATCCGCAGTTCGAGGGGCAGACGAAGGCCAAGCTCGGGAACTCGGAAGTCAAAGGCTTGGTGCAGCAGATCGTCAACGACCGGCTGGCCGAGGCCTTCGAGGAAGACCCGACGACGGCGCGGAAGATCGCCGACAAGTGCGTGCGCGCGGCGCAGGCGCGGGAGGCGGCCCGCAAGGCGCGAGAGCTCACGCGCAAGGGCGGGCGCGACGACGAGGGGTTGTCGGCCAAGCTCGCCGACTGCTCCGAGCGGGATCCGCAGTTCCGCGAGATCTTCCTCGTGGAGGGTGACTCGGCCGGCGGCTCGGCCAAGCAGGGGCGCGACCGGAAGGTCCAGGCCGTGCTCCCGCTGCGGGGCAAGATCATCAATGCCGAGAAAGCGCGCTACGACAAAGTCCTCTCGCACCAGGAAATCCGGCTCCTGATCTCGGCATTGGGGACGGGAATCGGGCCCGAAGAATTTGACATCTCCAAGCTCCGCTACCACAAGGTTATCTTGATGACCGACGCCGACGTGGACGGCGCGCACATCCGGACGCTTCTGCTGACCTTCTTCTTCCGTCACATGGTGGCGATCATCGAGGCGGGACGTCTCTTCATCGCCCAGCCGCCGCTCTTCAAGGTCAAGAAGGGCAAGGCGGAGCGATATCTGATGAGCGAGCGGGAGATGGAGGAGTTCCTGCTCGCCCAGTGGGTGGAGAAGGCGACCGTGAAGATCCCTGGCAAGACCCAGCCACTCAAGGAGGAGGCGCTGCTCGAGGCCCTCAAGCGCGCGCTCGAGTTCCGGAGGCTCTTCGCCAAGTTCGCGCGCCGCGGCGTGCCCCCGGCCATCCTCGACGGGCTGTTGAGGAAGAAGTTCAAGGGCACCAAGCGCGGCGTGGGCGACACCGAGATCGCCGCCGCGGTCGCCGAGGTCGCGGGCGAGATCGAAGGGTGGAGCGCGCGGCTTGCGGGCGGGGACAATGGCGACGTCGCGGTCATCCACGTCGCCGGGCCACATCCGGTCGTGTTCAACCCGGATCTGCTGAAGTCGCCGGATTACGGACATCTCTTCGAGTGCCACGGCGAGATCGCGGCTCTCCACAAGGGGCCGTGCACCGTGGTGGACGACGGCGGTAAGGAAGTCACCACGCGCACGCTGGAAGAGCTCATCGGAACGATCATGGGTTTCGCCAAGGAAGGGGTTTCGCTCCAGCGCTACAAGGGGCTCGGCGAGATGAACCCCGAGCAGCTTTGGGAGACGACCATGAACCCCGAAACGCGCACCCTCCTCCGGGTGACGGTGGACGACGCGGTCGGCGCCGACGAGATCTTCACCATCCTCATGGGCGACGCCGTCGAGCCGCGGCGCGAGTTCATCGAGAAGAACGCCCTCGACGTGGTCAACCTCGACATCTAGCCTCCAAAGACCCGCATGAGCCCAGAGCGCCTGACCCCGGTCCCGATCGAAGAGGAGATGCGGAAGTCGTACCTCGACTACGCCATGTCTGTCATCGTCGGCCGGGCGCTGCCCGATATCCGGGACGGCCTCAAGCCGGTGCACCGGCGCGTGCTCTACACCATGAGCGTGCTCGGGGTGGCCTGGAACCGGCCCTACAAGAAATCGGCGCGCATCGTCGGCGATTGCATGGGCAAGTACCACCCGCACGGCGACTCGGCCATTTACGAGACGCTTGTGCGGATGGTGCAGGAGTTTTCGCTTCGGTATCCGCTGGTGGACGGGCAGGGGAACTTCGGCTCGATAGACGGCGATCCGGCCGCGGCCATGCGCTACACCGAGGCGCGGCTGGCCAAGATTGCCCACGAGATGCTCGCGGACATCGACAAGGACACGGTCAACTTCGTCCCCAACTACGACGAGAACGAACAGGAGCCCGTGGTCCTCCCGACCCGGATCCCGAACCTCCTCGTCAATGGCTCCTCGGGGATCGCGGTCGGCATGGCGACGAATATCCCGCCGCACAACCTCACCGAGATCGTGGACGCGCTCGTGATGCTGATCGACAACCCGGAGGTCACGGTCGACGATCTGATGAAGGTCATCCCCGGGCCGGACTTCCCGACGCGCGGCTACATCTACGGCCGGGCCGGGATCCGCGAGGCCTACACCACCGGGCGCGGCATCATCACGCTGCGGGCCAAGGCACACGTCGAGAAGATGCGCGGTGGGCGCGAGGCCATCATCGTCACCGAGCTGCCCTACCAGGTGAACAAGGCTACGCTGATGGAGAAGATCGGCGAGCTCATCCGCGACAAGAGGATCGAGGGCATCTCCGAGCGCCGCGACGAGTCGAGCCGCGAGGGGATCCGCGTCGTGCTGGAGCTGGGGCGCGGGGACATGCCGCAGATCGTCATCAATCAGCTCTACAAGCACACGCAGATGCAGACGACCTTCGGCATCATCATGCTGGCGCTGGTCGGCCGGCGGCCGCTCGTTGTCACACTCAAGCAGATGCTGAGCGAGTTCATCGCCTTTCGCCGCGAGGTGGTCACGCGGCGGACGAAGTACGATCTCGCGCGTGCGGAAGAGAAAGCGCACATCCTCGAAGGCCTTCGCAAGGCCATCGATCAGCTGGACCTTGTCATCCGCCTGATCCGGCAGGCGGAGCATCCGGAGGCGGCGAAGGACGCCCTGATCCGGCGCCTCGACCTGTCCGAGATCCAGGCCAAGCACATCCTCGACATGCGGCTGCAGCGGCTGACCCAGCTCGAGCGCCACAAGATCGTGGAGGAGCACGAGCAAACGCTGGCGCTCATCACGGACCTCAAGGGCATCCTGGCCTCCGAGCAGCGGCTGATGGGCATCATCAAGGACGAACTCGCGGCGCTCAAGAACGACTTCGGTGACGAGCGTCGCACGGAGATCCTCGAGGAGACGGCGGACCTGACGATCGAGGACCTACTGGCCGACGAAGAGATGGTCGTCACGATCACCCGCTCCGGCTACATCAAGCGGACGCATCTGGAGGCGTACCGCAGCCAGAAGCGAGGCGGCAAAGGCGTCACCGGGATGGAGACCAAGGAGGAGGACATCGTCGAGGACCTCTTCGTCGCCTCGACGCACGCGTACCTCCTCTTCTTCACGAACAAGGGCAAGGTCCACTGGCTCAAGGTCCACGAGATTCCCGAGGGCGGCCGTCAGGCGAAGGGCAAGGCCATGGTCAACGTGCTCTCGCTCGCCGAGGGGGAAAGGGTTGCGACGTGCGTGCCCGTGCGCGACTTCGCGTCGGGCGGCTACGTTTTCTTGTCGACCAAGCGCGGGACCGTCAAGAAGACCGAGCTCGTTGCCTTCTCGCATCCGCGGGCAGGCGGCATTCTCGCCATCGATCTCGACGAGGGCGACGAGGTCATGGCCGCGCGGCGTACCGACGGTCGGCGCGAGGTCCTGCTCTCGACCAAGGGCGGCATGATCATCCGCTTCCCCGAAGACGAGATCCGGCCCACGGGGCGGACGGCCGGTGGAGTGCACGGAATCGACGTTGACGAGGGCGACCAGGTTATCGCCGCCGAGGTGGTGCAGGAAGGCGCCAGCGTGCTCACGATCACCGAGCGCGGCTACGGCAAGCGCACGCCGCTCGACGAGTACCGGCTGCAGGGCCGCGCGGGCAAGGGCATCATCGACATCAAGACCGAGGGGCGCAACGGCTCCGTGGTGGGGATGCTGCAGATCCGCGAGGGCGACGACATCCTGGTCATCACCACCAACGGCAAGATGATCCGGATCCACGGCGACGACATCACGAGCCAGGGACGGAATACCATGGGAGTGCGCATCATCGACCTGGACGCCGAGGACCGAGTGGGCAGCATCGCGCGCGTCGAGGCAGAGCAGGCGGCCGAGCCCTCGTCATAGCGTTACCCCGACCGGGGACACGAGGCCGCCTGCGGGCGGCCTCTTTTGTTTCACCAGATATTCCCTCTCCCCTCAGGGGAGAGGGCGGCAGTTCGAGCTGAGACGCGGCTACCGAGCCGTAGGCTCGGAGAGCGGCGAGGCGAGGGCTGAGAAAAGTGAGGGGGTTCCAGACGTGCTGGACATCAAGCGGATCCGCGAGAATCGTGAGGCCGTCGAGCGCGGCTTGGCGGACCGTGGCGGCGCCGAGCTGGTCAGGCCCGTCCTCTTGCAGGATGCGGAGCGCCGGCGACTTGTGCGGGAGAGCGAGGACCTGAAGGCGCTTCGCAACAAGGCCTCGGAGGCGATCGGCCAGGCCAAGCGCCGCGGCGAGGACGCCACCGCCGAGCAGGCGCGCATGCGCGAGGTGGGCGAGCGGATCAGGGCGCTCGAGGCCGAGCTCACGACAGTGGACGCGGAGATCGAGCGTCTGCTCCTTCAGATCCCGAATCTGCCCGACGCGTCCGTCCCCCCCGGGCAGACGGAGGACAGGAACGTCGAGGTCCGCCGCTGGGGTGTGCCGCGCGAGTTCGGGTTCGCGCCGAAGCCTCACGAAGAGATCGGCGAGGCGCTCGGCCTCATGGATTTCGAACGGGCCGCGCGGATGTCCAAGTCGCGCTTCGTCGTGCTGTGGGGCCCGCTCGCGCGCCTCGAGCGAGCGCTCGCCGACTTCATGCTCGATCTGCACACCCGCGAGCATGGCTACACCGAGGTCTGGGTGCCGCACCTCGTGAACGCCACGACGGTGCAGAACAACGGGCTCCTGCCCAAGTTCGAGGAGCAGCAGTTCAAGACCGTCGAGCCGGATGAGGGCCGCACACTCTATCTGATCCCGACTGCCGAGGTGCCGGTGACCGCGCTCCACACGGGCGAGACGCTGCCGGAAGGGACGTTGCCCAGGCGCTATGTCTCCTTCACGCCCTGCTACCGGCGCGAGGCCGGCACGTACGGCAAGGACATGAAGGGGATGATCCGTCATCACCAGTTCGACAAGGTCGAGCTGGTAAAGGTGACGACGCCGGCCCAGTCGCCCGGGGAGCTCGAGACGTTAGTCCTGAACGCCGAGGAAGTGCTCAAGCGCCTTGAGATCCCGTATCGCGTGGTGCTCCACTGCGCGGGCGACATGGGGTTCCAGGCGACGAAAAGCTACGACGTCGAGGTGTGGCTGCCGGGGCAGGGGAAATACCGCGAGATCTCCTCGTGTTCGGACTGTGGCGCCTTCCAGGCGCGGCGCGCGGAGATCCGCTACAAGCCGGACGGCGGCGGGAAGCCCGAGTTCTGCCACACGCTGAACGGTTCGGGACTGGCCGTGGGACGCACCCTGATCGCGGTCGTCGAGAACTACCAGGAAGCCGACGGCTCCGTGACGGTGCCGGCGGCGCTGCGCCCGTACATGGGCGGGCTCGAGCGCATCGGGCCCGCGTGAGAATGCTGCGGAGGGGTGGCCGAGTCTGGTTTAAGGCGCCGGTCTTGAAAACCGGAATCCCGCAAGGGGTCGGGGGTTCGAATCCCTCCCCCTCCGCCAATTATCATTTGTCATACATCCTCAACATGGCGTAGCCATGTTGACCGAGGGCGAGATCACCGTTGGGCGCTCACGACGTGGCGGACACCTCCACGATTGAGGCGGGTGCGCTTCCGTTCGGCTTCACAACGAGCTGGCGGCCATGGAAGGCGCGGAGCGTACTGCGGTGCCCGACGCTGAGCATGGCCGTGCCACGCAGGCGGTCGCGGACCAGCTGGTAGAGCCGCGTTTCTGCGGCCTCGTCCACCGCGGAGGTTGCCTCGTCGAGGAAGAGCCAGTCGGGTTTCTGAACGAGGGCGCGTGCGAAGGCGATTCGCTGCTGCTCGCCCGGCGAGAGCTGCAGCGCCCAGTGCGCGGACTCGTCGAGGCGCCCGGCGAGCTCCGGCAGTCCCACCGCCTCGAGCGCGTCGCGCAGGACCTGGTCATCTAGTTTTCCCGCGGGCAGTCCCCCCGCCGGCGTGGGATAGCTGATGACCTCCCTGAGCGTCCCGATGGGCAGATAGGGTTTCTGGGGCAGAAATAGCACGGGGCCCCGCGGGACACGGATCTCGCCTCGACCGAATGGCCAGATACCCGCGATGGCCCGGATGAGCGTGCTCTTGCCGGTGCCGGACGGTCCCGAGAGAAGCGCCGATTCGCCGCGCGCGAGCGCGAGATTCACGCCCGAGATGAGCGCGGTGCCTCCGGGCAGGGCGAGATCGACGTTCTCGACGGCCAGCGTGGGTGCGTCGGCGTCCTCGCACCGGATGCCGTCGCGGGCGGCGGCCTGGGCGCGTACCCGATAGAGCGCCTCCTCGAAGCCCACGAGCCGCTGGACCACCGAACGCCACTCGGCGATATCCGTGTACGACGACACGATGAACGACAGCGAATCCTGTACCTGGCCGAATGCCGAGGCGGTTTGCACGAGCCCGCCCAGAGGGATCTCGCCCCGGAAGTACCGAGGCGCCGCCACCACGAAGGGAAAGATGACCGCCGCCTGGCCGTAGCCCGCGGTGAACCACGTCAACCGCTTCTGCTGGCGCATGATGTCCCACCAGTTTGTGACCACCGAGCCGAAGCGGGTTCTGAAATTCCGCAACTCGTCGGGCTCACCGTGGTACAGGGCCACGCCCTCGGTGTTCTCGCGGAAGCGCACGAGGCCGAAGCGGAAATCCGCTTCGTATCGCTGCCGGTCGAAGTTCATGCGTACCAGGGGCCGGCCGATGCGGTCGGTGAGCCAGGTGCCGGCGATGGCGTAGAGGAGTGCGGCCCAGACCATGTAGCCGGGGATGGTGACGAGGAAGCCGCCGACGGGCAGGGTTACCGCGCCGGAGAGTCCCCACAGAATCGCGATGAAGGAGACCAGGGTGACCACGGCGCGCATGCCCCCGATCGCGAGCCCCAGCGTGCCGGTCACGAAGAGCCGCAGGTCCTCGGCGATGCGCTGGTCCGGGTTGTCGGTCTCGCCGCCGGCGAGCTGCATGCGATAGTACGCCGTGTCCCTGAGCCACGCCCCGAGGTAGCGCTCGGTCAGCCAGCGCCGCCAGCGAATCTGGAGCATCTGGTTCAAGTAGAGCTGATACACGGCGACGACGATGAAGCTGCCCGCCAGCCACGTGAAGCGGATGATCTGCTGGACGAAGACGGTGTAGTCTTTGTCCTGGAGCGAGTTGTAGAACGTGTTGTTCCACTTGTTCAGCAGCACGTTGATGAAGACGATGCCGAGATTCAGAGTGACGACGGCCAAGAGCAGCCCCCAGGCCGCCCAGCGGTCCTCGGAGAACCAGTACGGCCGGGTTAGCGCCCAGGCGTTCTCGAGCAGTCGGCGGAGGCGACTCATGGTGGGTTCTCCCGGCTGGTTGGGGTTCATTGGGCAAGCATAGGCCCAGATGGAGGTTCTGGGTAGTCGCTGGGTCGCGAATGCCTTATACTCTGTGGGCTTGATTGTTTGGAGAGGTGGCCGAGTCGGCCGAAGGCAGCCGCCTGCTAAGCGGTTACAGGGGCAAAACCTCTGTCCCGGGTTCGAATCCCGGCCTCTCCGCCAGACGCGCCCTTAGCTCAGTTGGATAGAGCGTCGGACTACGAATCCGAAGGCCAGAGGTTCGACTCCTCTAGGGCGCACCAACATCTCGCGCACTTGCACGGCGGCGGAGTTGATCGCCCCGTGCATTTGTGCGGGAAGTTCGCGGGCCGGAGTCCCGGGCGCCCTGCCTGGGACCGCCACGCTGCTCGGTGGGGCATTCGGCCCGCCGGCTGGAGGCCACCGTGGCGGTGTGCGCCGGGGTGTATCACCGGAGCGGTCGCACCGCAGCTTCACACTTTCCCGTGGACCAGCATCGAGGTTGCGCCCGGGGTCTACGACAATGCCGACCTCGCGGCAGCCAACGCGTTCTACCCCAGCTACGCCGTGCCCGTGCGACTCATGATCTCGCCCATACAGACCAACATGAAGGTGGTGCCGTCCGATCTGGCCGACAAGCCGTTCGACGATCCCGAGCTGATTGCCCGCTTCAACGCCATGCTCGACTGGGTGGCGACGCAGGTCCCGGACCTGACGGTGGCCGGCACCATCCTGGGGAACGAATACGACGTCTACCTGGGCCGGGACCCCGCCGCCTGGGCCGCCTATACGGCGTTCTACGCCGCCACTGCGGCCCACGCCCGCGTCCTGTGGCCGGGTGCCCGCATCTCCGCGGAGGCGACGCTGCCGGGCGCGATCGGCCCGATGCTCGCGTACAACCAGGTTCTGAATCAGCACAGCGACGTACTGTCTGTCTCCTACTACCCACTCAACCCGAGCTTCACGGTGAAGGCCCCGCAGGTGGTGCAGGGCGCCTTCGACCAGATCTGCGCGCTCTACGCGCTGCCGATCGACTTCGAGGAGATCGGCTATCCGAGCGGCGATCGCAACAAGAGTTCACCCGAGCAGCAGGCCGAGTTCGTGCACGAGGTCTTCCTGGCCTGGGACCGCCACGCGGACCAGGTGCGCATGGTCGATTTCACCTGGATGCACGATTTGCCTCCGGGCGTCGCGCGACTCATTGCCCGCATCTACGGTGTCCGCAACCCGCGCTTCACGGAGTACATCGCCACCCTCGGCCTGCGCAACTTCGACGGCACCGACAAGCCGGCGTGGGCCCAGCTCCAAGCCGACGCGGCCGCGCGGATTACGCCTCGTGAGCGTTCGTCGGGCGCGGTCAGCGCCTCCCAAACCGGTTCGAGCGCCGGATCGTCGAGATCGCGCCCCTGAACGCCGGCGCCAATCTCGACGGCGGGGAACCGGAGCACCCTGGCCACGCGCTCGATCTTCTTCACCACGAGGTCCGGGGCCCGGAGGGGAAGCCCGCTTGCGTGTGGGCGTGTTGGACTACCCGAGGAAGAGCTCGCAGGTGTCGAGCCAGGCCTGGGTCGTGAGCGCCAGCGACTCCACATCGACACGCTCGTCGTTGCCATGGAAGCGGCTCGACATCGCCTCGGCCGTCAAAGCCCGCGAGAAGAGGCCGAAGCCGTAGGCGACAGCGCCGTGCTCGCGGAAGTAGGGCGCATCCGTGAACCCGACGATCAGACGCGGCAGGAGACGCGCGCCCGGGTAGTGCCCGTCGACGACCCGACCCAGGACGTCCCAGAGCGGTGTCCCCGTGGGCGACGCGGATGCCTGCTTGGAGAAGAGCTTCTCGACGGCCACCTCTTCCGACAGGTCGCCGAGGGCCTTGTCGATGTGCCGGCGCACCTCGTCCTCGTTGTCGCCTGGGATAGTCCGGATATCCACCTCGATGTCGACGACGTCGGGGATGACGTTGGTCTTCACGCCGGCGCGGCACATGTTCGGCGAAAACGTGGTGTGCGTGGCGGACCACGCGAACTTGGCCATGCCCGGTGAGAGCTTGGCGATGGTCTCGTCCACGCGAGAGGGATCGACGAGGGCGGCCTTCAGAACCGGGTCGAGGCTGAGCGAGGCGACGAAGGCGGTCCACAGATCGTCCACGTACGGCGCCGGCCGGTAGTCCGCCAGGCGGCTGACCACGTGCGCGGCCTTGACCAGCGCATTGTCCGCGCCGTACGGCATCGAGCCGTGTCCGGGCGTACCCTTGACGCGCAACCGGCGCCAGGCCACGCCCTTCTCGCCGACGTGCACCGTGACGTTCAGCTCGGCGCCGTGCGAGCTGACGGTCCCGCCGTTCTCCGTCAAGAGATAATCCGCCCGGAGCGCGTCCCAGTGCCGCTTGCACACGTGCCCGGCGCCGAGCGCGCCGCCGGCCTCCTCGTCGGCGCACGCCAGGTAGACCAGCGTGCCACGCGGTCGCCACCCGCGCCGGGCGAGCGCCTTCAGCGCGACGGCCTGTGAGGCGGTCAGGTTCAGCATATCCACGGCGCCGCGGCCCCACACCTCGCCGTTCACCAGCTCGCCGCCGAAGGGATCTCGCGTCCAGGTCGCGGGCGTCACGGGGACGACGTCGGTGTGGCCCATCAGGCAAAGCGTGGGCGCGGCCGGATCGGTGCCCTCGATGCGGGCGACGAGGCTCTTGCGGCCCGGCGCGCCCTCAGGTTCGTAGACCTCGAGGTCGAGGCCGCTACCTTCGAGGTACGTGCGCAGCAGATCGGTGGTGCGCACCTCTTGGCCTGATGTGACGCTGCCGTCGTTCACGCACTGGTTGCGGATCATCTGCTGGAGCAGCTCGACGGTCTGGCCGGTCAGGGCGTCGTTCATGACTTGGGCGTGTTCCGCGTCAGGAAGTCGGTGACCCGGCGAATCGACTCGGCCAGGTGCATCGGGCCCCGCCAGTCCTTCTGAATCTCGATATCGGGGGCCAGGCGGGCAATCTCGGCGCTGGTCTCGGCCGGGTGCGGCTTGTCGCTGCCTGGCTGGAGGAGAAGCGGCGTGCGGCAGCTTCGGACGAACTCGCGGCTCACCGAGAAGACGAAGTCGCCACCGAACATGTTTTGACCGAACTTCTGGATGATGTCCTCGCTTAGGGTGGGATCGCGCGCCAGCATGGTTTTGCTGAAACCGCTGACCGCCGCGTCCCAAGTGTCCCGGTTCTCGTGCAGGCCGATCGGGTTCTGCAGCACCGCGGCGGTGACGCGCTCTGGCGCCAGTTCGCACAACGTCAGGCAGAAGGTGCCGCCGATGCAGCCGCCCATGACATGGAAGCGGCGATGGCCGAGATGATCCATCAGCGCCAGGTGATCGCTCGCATACGTGTGCCACCCGTGGGTCGCCGTCACCGTCCCGCGCGAGCTGCCCGCGTTGCGCTGATCCATGCCAATGACGGCGAAGTGGCCAGCCAGATCGACCATGGGATTCATCCACGGCGGCGGGGCGTCGGGATTGCCCGGGCTGTGGCGCCAGTAATCGAGCTGGGAGCGCAGGCCGCCCGGCGCAAAGAGCAGCAGCGGAAAGCCGGACCCGTGGACTTCGTAGTGGATCTCGGCATCAGGGCGCGCAAATACCGGCATCGTCATCCTCCCGGCGTGTGGTCACCGCGATTGCCGTGCCACGATAGCACCGTTTGGAAGCCTCTTCTCTCGGTTAGAATCCCCTGGGAGCACATCCAGAGACGTGTCGCCATCCTGGACGCCCAGCATGGCCCACGTGGACCACGAAGGCGATCTCCACTCCCCGCGGCACGACGGGCCGACCAAGCTCATCCGCCCCGCTGAATCAGTCGGTTGGTGATCGCGCCGTGGCTCGGCGCGCCGCGCTGGACCCGGCCGGCGCTTCAGCAGCGCCGTGCCGAGGGCTTCGATCTCCCGGTCGGTCGGTAACCAGAAGTAGTTCGCGTCAGCCTCGAGCTGCTCGATCCGTGCCTGTGCATCTCCCGTGGAGACGCGCCAGAGAATATCGAATCGCTTCAGCGCCCGCCGCATCGCTGCGCTCGCGTCGAGCTTCCCGTCGTCTCCCACCCAGTGCCGGACCGGGAGGATGCGGAGGACGTCCACCACGCGGTGGTGATCCATCTCGACCGCTGCCTCGAGGAGCCTCAGCTCGCGCCCCACCCGGTTCGCGGGCAGCGTTTCGCCCTCGGAAAACCATCGATGGTACTGCGAGCGGGCCACGCGCGTGACCGTTCTATCGTCTTCGGCAACGAGGTAGCGAAGACTGAGGCCCATCTCGGCCTTATCTTAGCCCCGCGTCGCCCGTTGAGGACCGCCGCGCCGACTGTATCCGATTCCGTGCAATCCTCCCGTCCTCACGATGGCCGGTGGATTTGTCTTGTACGCTCCTCGGCGATCGACTATCTTCGAAGCCCACGAACAAGAAGGAGTGGCGGGTATGAGCACGGTCGCCCTTCGGTCGAGCAGCGGGTGGTCCTATCCCGTCCTGTCGGCAGGGGCTCTCGCGGGAGCGCTCGCCGTCAGTGAAGCCGGCCCGGCCGGCGCCCCGAACCCCCGGCTCCTCGACCGCGTGCGCGAAGCCATCCGCACCCGCCACTACAGCCGCCGCACCGAGAAGGCGTACGTCCACTGGGTCAAGCGGTACATCTTCTTCCACGGCAAGCGCCACCCGGCCGAGATGGGCGCCCCCGAAGTCACCGCGTTCCTGACGTCGCTCGCCGTTCAGGGCAAGGTCGCGCCGTCCACTCAGAACCAGGCGCTGAGCGCCCTGCTCTTTCTCTACCGCGAGGTGCTCGCGGTCGAGCTTCCGTGGCTCGACGATGTCGTTCGCGCCAAGCGGCCCCTGCACCTTCCCGTCGTGCTCACGCGGGACGAGGTCCGCGCCGTCCTGCAGCGGCTCGACGGCGTGCCACGGCTCATGGCGCTCTTGCTGTACGGCGCGGGACTTCGCCTGCTGGAGTGCTGCCGCCTGCGCGTGAAGGACGTCGACTTCGCCACGAACCAGATCGTCATCCGCGACGGCAAGGGCCACAAGGACCGGGTGACGATGCTGCCGGCCGCGGTCAAGGCCGCGCTGACCGTCCACCTCCAGGGCGCTCACGAGCAACACCAGGCCGACCTCCGTCACGGCGCCGGCTGGGTCGAACTGCCCGGCGCGCTGCTGCGCAAGTACCCGCAAGCCGGCCGCGAATGGGGCTGGCAGTGGGTCTTCCCCGCCACGCGTCTCTACGTGGAGCCCGTCACCGGCCAGAGACGCCGGCACCACCTCCACGAATCCGTGCTTCAGCGAGCGGTGAAGGATGCCGTCCGTGCCGCCCGGATCGCCAAGCCGGCGACGTGCCATACCTTCCGGCACTCGTTTGCCACCCACCTGCTGGAGGAGAGCCACGACATCCGCACCGTCCAGGAGCTTCTTGGCCACCAGGACGTGAGCACGACGATGATTTATACCCATGTCCTCAACCGGGGCCCCGCCGGGGTCCAGAGCCCCGCCGACCGGATGTTTCTGTGATCAGCCTCGGCCCCGAGCAGCGATATCAGATATCCGAGCGGGATATCCAGCAGCGCCTCGCGGTCTATCACGGGACGCGCAGCCAGGGGGTCTTCGCAAGGTTGCAGGAAGTCAGGCATGCCTCCGGCGCCGGCGGACCGATCCCCGTGACATACGGACCTACGCAGTCGTGTAACGCAGTTCAGGCCACTTCACGTTCGGCGCACTGAGCATGAACAGAGAGGCTGCGAGCCTCATTGACCGCTCTGAGCGGACGTGTCACCCTCCTCTGACGATGCGATCGGGGTGTGGCCCGCGCGGATGACTTCGAGACGCACCTTCGTCAGCACCCTCGGTCTCGCAGTGCTGGCGGTGCATCGGCACGTCCACGCTCAGGCTTCAGCGCGGGCTCCCCGGGTCGGATATCTGGGCCGCAGTCCGGCCCTTCAACTGGCCTTCGTGGAAGGTCTCCGCGCGCTGGGTTACGTCATCGGAACGACCGTGCTCGTCGACGCCCGAGCCCCGCAGCAAAACACGATCGAGGAATACTCAGCTCTCGCCTCCCAGATCGTCGTCCCGGGCGTCGACGTCCTCCTCGCCGCCAACCCGCAAGCGCTGGAGGCCATAACCAAGGCGACCAAGACAGTTCCGATCGTCGGAGTGGATCTCGAGTCGGATCCGGTGGCCAAGGGATGGGTGGCTAGCCTGGCCCGCCCCGGCGGCAACGTCACAGGATTCTTCCTCGACATCCCCGAGATGAGCGGCAAGCAGCTGGAACTCCTCAAGGAGGTCAAGCCGACCCTGGCTCGTGTCGCCGTCTTAGGGGACCGGACGGTCAATGAGCTGCAATATCGCGCAGCTGAGGGCGCCGCCCGGAGCGGAGGACTTACGCTCCAACCCCTTCTGATCAAGAGCCCGAACGAGATCCCTGGGGCGATCGCCGAGGCGGCGCGCCAGCGAGCTGGCGCGCTGCTTGTGCTCACTTCGCCACTGCTCTTCCCGAGCTTGACCGCGATCGCCGAGGCCGCGGTCAAGCACCGGCTTCCCGCGATCAATCTCTTTGTGCCGTTCTTCGCCGAGGCCGGAGGGCTTCTCGCCTATGGCCCCGACTTCCACGATCTCTTTCGGAGCGCCGCGGGCTATGTGGACAAGATTCTCAAAGGCGCCAAGCCCGCCGATCTGCCGGTGCAGCGGCCGACCAAATTCGAGTTCATTATCAATCTGAAGACCGCGAAAGCGCTGAGCTTGCAGATTTCGCAGTCGCTGCTCTTGCGAGCAGATCGCGTCATCACATGATGGACAACCGGGCGCGCGTCAGGCACAAGGCGGCCGGATGCGTCCGCGCGCCGGGCCCCCACTTCTACAGCCGAGTCGGTGAGGCGTCGAACATGGCGCTGGAGCGGCCGGCTTGCTCGCATTCGCTCGCCGCCGCCGCTCACCGCCGGCGTTCGGCAGAAGAGGCGCAAGCTCAGCCCGCGAAGGGGGTGTGATGGAACAGGCGCCCGATCGAAAGCGCGTGCAGGAGTTCGCCCGAGGCCTGTTCGGCCACTACACCAGCGGCATGCTCACCTTGATGGTGGACATCGGGCACAGGACCGGCCTCTTCGAGGCGGCGGCGAAGGGACCGGGCACGAGCGAGCAGATTGCGGATCGAGCCGGTCTGAACGAGCGATATGTCCGCGAGTGGCTCGGCGCTATGACGACAGGAGGCATTGTGCAGTACGACGCCGCCTCACGCACGTTCGCCTTGCCGCCCGAGCACGCGGTTTGCCTCACAGGCACGTCCAGTCGGAACCTCGCGGCAAACAGCCAGGTACTCGCCATGCTTGCCAAGCGACTGGCTGCCGTCACCGCATGCTTCGAGAGTGGGGGCGGCGTGCCGTACTCGGAGTTCCGGCCGGATTTCACGGAGTACATGGACGGCTCGTGGCGTCTCCTCTACGACGGCCTGCTCATCAAGGGGTTCCTGCCGGCGGCCAAGGGGCTCCCCGAGCGGCTGACACTCGGCATTCGCGTCGCCGATCTCGGCTGTGGAACTGGGCACGCGATCAATCTCATGGCCAAGGAATACCCGGCGTCTGACTTTGTCGGCTACGACGTCGCCGCGGACGCGATCGATCGCGCACGCGCGGAAGCGCAGGCGATGGGCCTGTCGAACGCGCGCTTCGAAGTCCGCGACGCGACCCAACTCCCACCTGACACCACCTTCGATCTCATCACCTCCTTCGATGCAATCCACGACCAGCGGGATCCGGCAGCCGTCCTGCGAAGCGCGGCCGCGGCGCTGGCTTCGGATGGGGTGTACCTCGCGGTCGAGCCCAGGGCCTCGAGCAAACTCGAGGAGAACGTGGGTAATCCGTTCGGACCTTGGCTGTACGGCATGAGCGTCCTGCACTGCATGACAGTGTCGCTTGCCGAGGGCGGGGCAGGATTGGGGACTGCCTGGGGTGAGCAAACAGCGCGGCAACTCTTGACCGAGACCGGCTTCACCTCGGTCGAAGCGGTGGCTGCCCCCGGACCCCAGAATACCATCTACATCTGTC
>Ga0080064_1004947_pt1 | contig 16261 bp, 13 predicted proteins | sample Subgrocontami54m_FD_69260 | JGI IMG/M metagenome (GOLD analysis project Ga0080064, IMG submission 69260) | Subsurface groundwater microbial communities from S. Glens Falls, New York, USA - GMW46 contaminated, 5.4 m (SPADES assembly) (version 2) ...
GAACCGGCTGGTCCCCAGCGCCTTCGGCGAATGCATCAAAAAGATGCGATCGGCGGGGGCGGCGATCAGGGCTGTGCCAGCCTGTCCGGCTTCGCGCAGCCTGTCCGTGGCTTGCTGGGCGTTGATGCCGGCATCAATTTCTTCCACGGCGAAAAACTGCTGCGCTCCCGCCTGAAGTTGTGCGGCAGAAAATGACGGCAACCCATAAACCACGCGGTGCGTGGGCAGAATGACCAGGCCGGGGCTGTTCAGGTTGAAGAAGGTCATCATCATGAAGGCATACGGAGCGTCGCCGACGCTGCCCGCTGAGGCACGGCGCTCGTCGCGGTAGGCGAGGGCCGTTTCGTAACGATGGTGGCCGTCGGCGATCACCAACTTCTGCCCTCTCATCTGGGCTTGGATCGCGCCGATCGTGGCGGGATCGGAGATCTTCCAGACGCGGTGGAGCACGTCATACTCATCGGTGACTTCGATGTCGGGAGCGGCCGCGGAATGAAGCTGTGCTTCGATCTCGCCCGAATCGGCATACAACATAAAGATCTGTTCGAAATGGGTACGGGTGGCGCGCAGCAGTTCGAGGCGATCGGCTTTGGGCCCGGAGTGGGTTAACTCGTGGCGGAAGACGACGCCGGCGGAATAGTCCTCAAGCCGGCCCAAGGCGATGAAACCCTGCCGCTCCGCCCGCGTGTCGCTGCCGGGAACGGTGAATGTCTGAGAGTAGCGGTAGAGGGAAGGGGCGGAATCCTGCCGCAAGACGCCGGTGCCGCGCCAATCGCTAAAGCTTGCCGCTGCACGGGCATAGACGTTTTCTTGCTCCCTATCCCCCGGCGGCCGCCGCCCGAGAATGATGCGGACCAGGTTGTAGGGACCGGCCTGGTAGTAGCGTTCCTGCATCTCAGGAGTGATCTTGTCGTAGGGTTGGGTCACGACTTTCGCGACCGGGACTTGGTCGGAAGCATAGCGCCAGGCTTGAAAGGGAGAAATGATAGCCATGGTAAACGCAGAATTGTAGCAGGGGCGATCAGGCGCGAAGCGGGAGGAAAAACGGTGCACAGGGTCGGCAGCCAACCATCGTTGTTTCTCCTGCACTATCGTAAGGCAGAGTCCCTAAAAACTCAGGCCGCCTCTTCAAGATTGTGCTAGTATCCGGGTCAGAAGAGGTTTTCATGGCCTGTCCCCCGGGTATGCGGGCCATCTCGCTCCCTCAGCGCCAGCTCGCACTTCTTTAACGTGTGTGGGGCCTATGTTGTACGTAAAAGGGTGTTCTTCTCGGTCCGTGTGGGCAGTGGTCCTGGTGGTAACGACCTTCAGCGCTCTTCACATTTTTGCTCAAAATTCTGCCGAAGACGTACACATCCAGCCGCGCGTGCAGCCCTCCGCTCCCAAAGAGCCGGAAATTGATCCCGCCCTCAAGAGCCACTCCAAGCCCCTCAAGGTGAACGTGGAGATGGTACTCGTGCCCGTGACCATCACCGACCCCATGAACCGGCTGGTGACGGGCCTGGACCGCGAGAACTTCAACCTCTTCGAAGGCAAGGAGCGGCAGGAAATCAAGACCTTCTCAAGCGAGGACGCCCCGGTTTCTTTGGGTGTGATCTTCGACATGAGCGGCAGCATGAGCAGCAAGATCGAGCGCTCCCGCGAAGCCGTGATCGAGTTCTTCAAAACGGCCAATCCGCAGGATGAGTTCTTCATGATCACCTTCGCCGACAAGCCGGAGGAGACTTCCGATTTCACCACCTCGGTGGAGGATATCCAGGGCAAGCTCGTTTATACCGTGCCCAAAGGACGCACCGCCCTGCTCGATGCCGTCTACCTGGGCGTCAGCAAGATGCGGCAGGCGCGGTATCCAAAAAAGGCGATGCTGATCATCTCCGACGGCGGCGACAACCACAGCCGCTATACCGAGGGTGAGATCCGGTCCATGGTGAAGGAAGCGGACATCCTCATCTATGCAATCGGCATCTACGATCACTACTTTCCCAGCGAGGAAGAACGGCTCGGTCCCACTCTGCTCAGCGACATCACGGAACTGACGGGTGGGCGAGCCTTTACCATTGATAACCCGAATGATCTCGCGGACGTTTCCACGAAAATTGGTATTGAGTTGCGCAACCAATACCTGCTCGGCTACCGTCCAAAGAACCCAGTGCGAGACGGCAAATGGCGTAAAATAAAAGTGAAACTGCTTCCGCCGAAGGGATTGCCGCCGCTCCGGGTTTACGCGAAGACGGGTTATTATGCGCCGACGGAATAGATACCTCCTCCTGGCAGTGTTTTTTGGTTTAACCCCCCATTTTCTGGCGCAATCTGGAAGTGCGCCCCCGGCTCAGCAGCCACCAGCGACCTCCGCAAATCCTGGAACAACGCAGGCAGCGCCTGCTACAGCTCCAGCGCCTGGGATTTCTCCGACTCCAGCTGGGCAGGCTGCGACTCAAGCCACCGGGCAGGTGCAGGCAGCGCCGCAGGGTGCTGGACAGACCCCCGAGACCAGCGACAGCGGGGCCTTCGTTTTTCGCAAGCAGGTCGAAGAAGTAGTCCTCCACGCCACGGTCATCGACGACAAGCAGCGCTTCGTGACCAACCTCGACAAGAATGCCTTCACGGTGTACGAGGACGGGCATCCGCAGACCATCACTTCGTTCCGCCATGAAGACATACCGGTCTCCATGGGAATCGTGGTGGACAACTCCGGCTCCATGCGCGAGAAGCGGCAGAAGGTGAATGCCGCTGCCTTGAACCTGGTGCGGGCCAGCAATCCCAGCGATGAGGTGTTCATCGTCAACTTTAACGATGACTACTACCTCGACCAGGACTTCACTTCCAACATCAACAAACTCAAAGAAGCCCTGGAAAAAATTGAGGCGCGGGGCGGCACGGCGCTCTACGATGCGGTGGTTGCCTCAGCCGACTGGTTGAAACGGGCCAAACTCGAAAAAAAGGTCATCATCATCGTAACCGACGGCGAAGACACCGCCAGCGGCCAGTCGCTGGAACAAGCGGTCCGCCGCCTGCAAGCCGAGAACGGACCGACGGTGTATGCGATCGGGATTCTCGGAACCGAGGAGCACCCCAAACGCGCCAAACGCGCTCTGCAAGTCATGTCCGACCGGACCGGCGGGATCGCTTTCTTCCCCAAAACACTCGACGAAGTGGATGCCATCAGCCGCAGCGTCGCCCACGATATTCGCAACCAGTACACCCTCGGATACAAGCCCAGCACGCCCAAGAATCAGGGCGGATACCGCTCGGTGAAGGTGGATGCCAAATCGCGCAGCTACGGCAAACTGGTGGTCCGCACCAAGAGCGGGTACTATGCCGGGAGCGAGTCCGCGTCGGCGTCGAAGTGAAACCCCAATTACAAATCACCAATTTGTAAACCGAGAAATTGGTAGTAGGTCACTTTGCGAACTTTGCGGATACTTCGCGGCCTTCGCGGGTAAGAGCTCTTAACCGCGAAGATCGCAAAGGGCGCGCCAAGATCGCGAAGGTGTACTTGTCTCTGGTAGTTTTTACGCAACTCAATGACTCAGAATGATTCACTACCGACAATCCCCCGGATTGACGCTGCCCACCCGCCTTCCTTACTCTGTAGGGTGCCCACAACAAGCTCGACCTCGCGCCTGCGCGTCAGCGATGACATCACCAAGCTGGTTGGCGACACCCCGATGCTGCAATTGAAGAAGCTGGTGCCCTCGGGATCCGCCGACATTTTCGTCAAGTTGGAATACCTGAATCCCGGCGGCAGCGTGAAAGACCGCGCGGCCATTGGCCTGATCGAGCGCGCCGAGCGGGAAGGGAAGCTGCGGCCCGGAGGCACTATCATCGAGGCGACTGCCGGAAACACGGGTATTGGGTTGGCGCTCATTGGCGTGAATCGCGGATACAAGGTGCGGATGTTCGTGCCCGAAAAGTTCTCGGAGGAAAAGGTGATGATCATGCGGGCCCTCGGCGCCGAGGTGATCCGCACCCCGGAAGCCGAGGGCATGCAGGGCGCAATCCAGCGCGCCAATGAGCTGCTGGCGACCGACCCCTCGGCGTTCATGACTGCCCAGTTCGAAAATCCCGCTAATCCCGACTTTCACTACCAGACTACCGCTCGCGAAATCTTCGAACAGATGGAAGGACTCATCGACGCCGTTACGGTCGGATCCGGGACTGCCGGGACGTTTACCGGGATTGCGCGCTTCTTGAAGGAACGCCTGCCGAAGGTGCTCACGGTGGCGGTGGAAACCGAGGGTTCCGTGCTCGGTGGAGGCAAGCCGGGTCCCCACAAGGTGGAAGGGATCGGCTCGAGTTTCATCCCAAAGAATTTCGATGGGTCGGTGTGCGACGAAATCATGATGGTGACCGACGACCAGGCCTTCGGCATGGTGAAGCAACTCGCCGCCCGCGAAGGCGTACTGGGAGGGTCGAGCGCAGGCGCGAACGTGTACGCCGCGCTGAAGATCGCGCAGCGGCTTGGGGCGGGGAAGCGGGTTGTGACACTGATCCCGGACTCGGCGGAGCGGTATTTGTCGAAGAAGATTTTCGAAGGCGGAATTTGAGAACTACGAGCTTCGAGCCGCGAGCTACGAGCCAACAGGCAGCAAAAGAGGTATGCAGGAGAATTCTTTGACCAAGGGCCGTTCCGGTTTCGCCACTACTGCTATCCACGTCGGACAGGAAGCTGATGCTGCGACTGGCGCGGTCAGCGTGCCGATCTATGCAACCTCCACCTACCTTCAGGAAGAGATCGGAAAGCACAAAGGTTACGAGTATGCGCGGGTGTCGAATCCGACGCGCGACCGGCTCGAGACCAACCTGGCTGCTCTCGAAGGCGGCACCTCTTCGAAGGTGTTTGCCAGCGGCATGGCGGCGATCAACGCCATCGTCACCATGCTCAAGTCCGGCGACCACGTGGTGGCGGGGCACAATCTCTATGGCGGTACGCCGCGGCTGTTTAACCAGGTGTTCGCCAACTTCGGCATGACGTTCACATACGTCGATACTTCGGACGTCAAGAATGTGGAACGCGCGCTTCAGAAGAACACGCGGCTGGTCTTTCTCGAGACGCCGACCAATCCGCTGATGGAACTTTGCGATCTGCGGGCCATCAGCGATCTGGCTCATCAACGTGGCATTGAAGTCGTGGTAGACAACACCTTCATGTCGCCTTACTTCCAGCGCCCACTTCAACTCGGCGCCGACATGGTCGTCCACTCCACCACAAAATTTCTGAACGGGCACAGCGACGGGCTGGGTGGAGTGGTGGTCTGCACGAAGCCGGAGCAGAACGAGAAACTGGCATTCTTGCAAAAGGCGGCCGGGGCGATTCTTTCGCCCTTTGAGTGTTGGCTGATCCTGCGCGGGGTCAAAACTCTGGCCGTGCGCATGTTGCAGCACGATTGCAATGGGCGCAAGGTCGCCGAGTTTTTGTCGAGACACACGAAAGTGCAGAAGGTGTTTTATCCGGGGCTCCCGGACCATCCGCAGCATGAGTTGGCGAAGCGGCAGATGTCCGGCTTCGGATCGATGATTGCGTTCGAAACCGGTTCGCTGGCGAATGCGAATAAGATGCTGCGCAAGGTGCGGGTGTGCGCGCTGGCGGAGTCGCTGGGCGGAGTTGAAACTCTGATTTCGCATCCGGCTACCATGACGCACGCCGCCGTCGGCGAAGAAGGCCGGCGCAAGATTGGCATCACCGACGGGATGGTGCGCATTTCGGTCGGGATCGAAGATGTGGACGATATCCTCGCCGATCTTGACCAGGCGCTAGCGGCAATCTAGCCGGGCGCCGGTTTGCTTGTCGATGTCTCAACCTCCGCCCAATTCTCGCGAGTGGAACGCCGCGGAATACCACCGCCTGTCCACGCCTCAGTTCCAGTGGGGACAGCGGGTGATCGGCGAACTTCACCTGCGGGGCAACGAGTACGTCTTGGATGCCGGGTGTGGTACGGGCAAGCTGACACAACTGCTGCTGCAAAATCTGCCGCGCGGCCGGGTTGTCGGGCTCGATCTTTCGCGCAATATGGTGATGCACGCGCGACGCGATCTGGAGGCAGAGTTTGGCGATCGCGTGCAGTTCGTGGCCGCTGACTTAATCGCGCTTCCTTTCCGCGACGTGTTCGACGGCATTTTCAGCACCGCGTCTTTCCACTGGGTCCCCGATCACGATGCACTGTTCCGCAACCTGTTTGCGGCGCTCCGTCGCGGGGGCTGGTTGCATGCGCAGTGCGGAGGCGGGCCAAACCTTGCGCGCTTGCGCGAACGTGCGCGGGCGTTGTCGCAGACGCGGGTGTTTTCAAACTGGCTCGGCGAATTTTCCGAGCCGTGGTTTTTCTCTGATGCAGAAGGCGCCGCTTCCCGGCTTCGCGCCGCCGGGTTTGAGCAAATCCAGACTGGACTAGAGCAAGCGTCCTTCGCGGTGGCCAATGGCCAGGAGTTCCAGGACTATCTGCGGACGTTCGTACTGCACCGCCACCTCGAACTACTGCCCACCGAGATACTGCGCGAAGGGTTTGTGCAAGACCTCGCCGCTGCTTCCGCCGGAGACGACCCACCGTGGACTCTTGATTACTGGCGTCTGAATCTGCGGGCCCGCAAGCCCGAGTTACTTAAGTAATAAGTAATAGTCCCTGTCCTCTCAGCACCTTTCCCGGCCGCGCTGACTAAGCGAAACTTTCCATGGCCCTTGGTGTTCAAGCAAACGTAGGCGGGAAGCCTCAGGAGAGAGACAGATATGCGACGAAGCGTTTTGAGTTGTGGGTTCATTCTGCTGGCCGGTGCGATGGCCTTTGGCCAGGACAGCACGGCCTCATCCACCGATCTTTCAAAGGACAAGAAAGACCTGCGGCATGATCGCCGCGATCTGCGCGGGGATCGCCGCGACCGCAACCAGGACGTGCGCGATGTCCGGAAGGATCAGAAAGACATCAACCAGGACCGCCGCGACCTTAATAAGGACCGCGTGGACCGCAACCAGGATCAGCGCGACATCAATCATGACCGCCGCGATCTAAACAAAGACCGCGCCGATGTCGCCCGCGACAAGCGCACCGGCGACACGGCCGATCTTTCCAAGGACCGGGCCGACGTTCGCAACGACAAGGGCGACCTGGCCAAGGATCGTTCCGACCGCAACAAAGATCAGCGTGACATTAACCACGACCGCCGCGATCTGCATCAGGATCGCCGCGACCGCAACGCCGATCTGAAGGACGTGCGCCACGATCAGCGCGACATCCACCACGACAAGAAAGATATCCGGCACGACCGGCGCGACCTCCATCGCGACAAGCACGGAAAGTAACTCACCCGGTTGGGGACAAAGGGCGGCGAGTTTTGTACTCGCCGCCGTTTCTTGTTGTTGAGAGTCTAGGATTCGTGCGGGGTCTGCGAGACCGAGCCGGCAATCCACTCCAAGTAGGCAGCGCTCCCGTCTTCAATTGCGATTTCGATGCATTCGGGCACGTCGTAGGAATGTAGCTTGCCGATGGCATCGCGCAGCCGCTCGAAGGCGCCCGCCGTGGTCTTGATTATCAAAAGCCATTCGGTTGCGGTTTCGACTTCGCCTTGCCAGCGGTACACCGACTCAATCTGCGGAACGATATTCACGCACGCCGCCAGGCGGCGCTCCACCAGTTCCTGCGCGATGCGGCGCGCTTCTTCCGGGGAGCCGCAAGTGGTGAGAACAAGTCTCTTGTCGGTCATATAAAATCAGGCGTTACATTTTCCCACTCGAAGCATACGAGGCAAGCCATGGCGACGCAAATCAAGTTTGGTACCTCGGGCTGGCGCGCGGTGGTGGCGGAAGAGTTTACGTTCGAGAATGTGCGCCGGGCGGTACACGGGATTGCGCGTTATGTAGTGTCGCAGAAAGCCAAATCGCCGAAAGTGATCGTGGGGCGTGACCCGCGCTTCCTGGGCGAAACGTTCTGTGCGATGGCCGCCGAAATCCTCTCTGGCTATCAGATCACGCCGCTGGTCATCGCCGAGGCCGCGCCCACTCCCGTCATCTCCTACGCCGTCACGCAGGCGAAAGCCGACGGGGCCATCAACTTTACCGCCTCGCACAATCCGCCGGAGTATAACGGCATCAAGTTCTCGACGCCCGATGGCGCGCCCGCGCTCCCGGAAGCGACCAGGGCAATCGAAGCTGCCATCGCCGACTACGACGCGAAACCCGAAACGCCGAAGGGCAGCCGGGCCGAGACGCAGTCGATCGACCCGCGGCGCATGTATCTCTCGCGCCTGAGGGAAATCGTGGATCTCGACGTGATCAAGAAAGCCGGGCTGAAAGTCGCCTTCGATCCCCTCTGGGGCGCGGCTCGCGGATACTCTGATGCTCTCTTGCGCGAGGCGGGCGTCGAGGTCGCCACGGTACATGATTACCGTGATGTTCTTTTTGGCGGCCATGCGCCCGAGCCCGACGATCACCTACTCGATGACCTCCGCCAGAAAATGCGCGAGATCGGAGCGGGCATCGGGATCGCGACCGACGGCGATGCTGACCGCTTCGGCATCGTCGACCAGGACGGCACTTTCGTGCAGCCGAACTACATCGTCGCGCTGCTGTTCGATTATCTGGTGGAAAGCCGCGGCTGGAGAAACGGCGTCGGGAAATCAGTGGCCACCACCAACCTCATCAATGCACTCGCGGAGAAGCACAAGATCCAGCTTTACGAGACCCCGGTCGGGTTCAAATATATCGGCGAACTGATCAAAGCGGACAAAATCGTGATCGGAGGCGAAGAAAGCGCCGGGCTGTCCATCCGCAAGCACGTTCCCGAAAAAGATGGAGTGCTCGCCGGCCTGCTGTGCTGCGAGATGGTGGCCCGCCGCGGTGCTTCGCTGGGAAAGCAATTGGAAGACCTGTTTGCCGAAGTTGGTTCCTATTATCCTCTGCGCGAGAACTTCCGCTTGACGCCCGAGGTCCAGGCGAAGTTTACTGAAAAGTTACGGCGCGATCCGGCCGAGTTCTGCGGCAGCAAAGTTGCAAGCGTGGTCCGCACCGACGGACTCAAGCTGGTGCTCGCCGACGGATCGTGGGTGTGCTACCGCCTTTCTGGGACGGAGCCGGTGGTGCGGGCGTACACGGAAGCGCGCAGCCAGGAAGGGCTCGAGAAGTTGAGCGCGGCAGCGAAAGCATGGATCTTCGACTAGGACCACCGTCCAGAGCGCGCATTTTTCCACGCCAGTATTCCGGCGAAGGCTGGCGCGCGGTCCTTGAGGAGCAGGGGCCCAGGGCTGAAGAAATGGCCGCGCGGTACGTGGAGCAGACGCGTCCGGTCTGGTCCTGGATCGCGGCCGAGTGGCGCCGGGTGGGCACGGCTGCAGCTCTGCTGCTGACTCTGGGGCTGGTGCTGCACGCCATGTTCGGAGCCAATGGCATGGTCGTGTACCAGCAGAAGCGCGCTGAGAGGCAAACGCTCCAGAGCGAAGTCGAACGTGTGCAAAAGGAAAACGATCAGTACGTGGAGCGGATCAAGGCGCTGAAGACCGACCGCCGCGCCATTGAAAGAGAGGCGCGCGAACAGCTTCACTACACACGTCCGGGGGAGTTTGTCTATGTCGCGCCCGATCCGCCGCAAAAGCCGCCCACGGCGCGCGCGAAAAATGGGAAGTAGGGCGGGTCCGTGGCGGGTCCGTTCTTTGCGGGCGGAGGCTACCCGGTTGGGATAGAGTTCAACCCACCTTGGGGGTCAAAATTTCTTCGTAGAAAGTTTCAAGGAGGATGGCATGCGGAAGTTTCTGTTTGCAATAGCTGCGCTGGCATTGGTTTCGCTTTTGGCCACAGCCTCGTTTGCGAGCGATGCGACGACTGTCAATGGCTGGATCACCGATTCCAAGTGCGGCGTAAAGGGAGCCCATGAAGGCGCCGCGGAATGCACCAAGAAATGCCTTGATGGTGGCGCTAGCATGGTCGTTGTCACCGACAAGGATCAGAAGGTTCTGACTGTGAAGAACCCGGAAGCGCTAAAGGGGCATGAGGGGCACCATGTGGCAGTCACCGGACATGTTGACGGCGACACCATCCACGTGGAAAGCGCCAAGATGCTTTAGGGCAAAACCTAAGGACATAAAAAGGGCGTCCGCGAGGGACGCCCTTTCTTTGTCAGGACGGTGGGACCTCAGGGGCTGAAGCCCCGATTATGGGGGAGATTCTGCGGCACGACTGAAGTCGTGCCCTCCCGTTTCTGTTGCACACCACTCACCTTCTGGCGATCCACGCTGCGTCTATCGCACTACGCCCTCAACGGGCGAGCTGGCAGTGGCATAGAGCTTGCGCGGCATGCGTCCTGCCAGGTACGCCTGACGTCCCGCTAGCACCGCATTCTTCATGGCCTCGGCCATCAGCACTGGCTCTTGCGCCGCCGCAATCCCTGTATTCATTAGGACCGCGTCATAGCCCAGCTCCATGGCAATGGCTGCATCGGAAGCTGTGCCAACCCCCGCGTCCACGATCAACGGCACGCCCGTGATCATCTCGCGCAGGATGCGCAGGTTGGCTGCGTTCTGAATCCCGAGGCCGCTACCGATGGGCGCACCCAGCGGCATGACTGCGGAAGCCCCGGCATCTACCAAGCGTTTGGCGAACACGATGTCGTCAGACGTGTAGGCCAGCACGGTGAATCCTTCCTTCACGAGTACGCGGGTGGCTTCAAGAGTCGCTTGCACGTCCGGAAACAGCGTGGCCTGGTCGCCAATCACTTCCAGCTTGACCCAGTCCGAGAGCCCGACTTCGCGCGCCAGGCGGGCGGTGCGGATGGCCTCGTCGGCGGTATAGCAGCCCGCGGTGTTGGGTAAGAGAAAATATTTGTTCGGATCGATGTAATCGAGCAGCGATTCCTTGCTGCGATCGAGGTTGACCCGCCGGACGGCAACGGTCACCATATCGGCGCCGCTGGCCTCAAGCGCGCGGGCGTTTTCCTGGAAGGAACGGTACTTGCCCGTGCCTACGATCAGGCGCGAGCGGAACTGGCGGCCTGTAATAATCAATGGATCCGTCATGAGCTTATTGTAAAGGCAAGGATCGCCATCTGCTATCGGCATACGCGCTCCAGAAAACTGCACGATTCCTATCCCCATGGTGGAGTTCGACCATCCAATCATTCGCGCAGAATACAATGTAGGCTGGACAACCAAGCTCATGGGCGATTCGGTGATTTTTCGACTCATCGTCAGTGCTCTCCTGGCAAGTGCTCCGGCCGTTGCGCAAGAATCCTCGCTCGATCTGCAGCGGGCGCTGGCGGCGGCGGAAACCGGCAACCTCGAACTGCGGGCGGCGCGGCAACAGCGGGCAATCGTACTGGCCGGGCTGAGGATTGCCGGCCAGATTCCGAATCCGACCGTCAGCTTTGCCGCGGCCCGCGATGTGCCTCACGAAAGTCTGGTGTGGGACCAACCGATCGAACTCGGTGGCAAACGCGGGAAGCGGAGAGCCGTGGCGCAAGAAGAGCAGAAAGCGACGGAAATCGATATTACGGTCCTGTCCCGGCAGATTCGCCATCGTACGCGGGAGGCGTTCTATCGGGCTCTTCTTACGCGGGCTCAAACTGAGCAATCCAAAACGGCGCTTGATCTGGCAACCCGCATCGCTGACGTCGTCCGCCAGCGCTTCGAAGTTGGAGACGTGGCGCAACTGGAAGTAATCCAGGCTGAGGTGGAATCCGCTCGCGCCACTGCGGATTACGAGGCAGCGATTCAGGCTCAGAAAATTGCGGACGCGCAGCTCGCGGCCTTGTTGAATCGTCCTCTGGACCAGGCGTTGAATCTGCAGGGCCGTCTCGAAGAGCTGCCCAAGCCGGAGACGCTTCAGGCCGTCACCGAAAGGGCGCTGGGTTCAAATGCGGACGTCCTCCGGACCACGCAGGAACTGGAGACCGAACAGCGCCGGCTGAGTTTAGCGAAGGCGCAGCGCATCCCCAATGTCGACCTCCAGGCGGGGGTTGATCTAAACTCGCCGCCTGACTTCAATGCCGGTCCGCGGGGACAGGTCGCGGTTTCGCTGCCGCTCTTTTACCACGGACAGGGCGAAGTCGCGCAGTCAACCGCGAAGCTGGAACTCTTGCGGCTTTCATTGCAGGCACAACGGAACAACGCGTCTGTTCAAGTGATCGCCGCATACTACGACTATGCGGCCAAGGCGGGGCAGAGCAACCAGTATGGACAGCGGATTGTGCCACAGACAGTGAAGCTCGAAGAGATGGCGGAGGACAGTTATCGCTCGGGCAAAAGTAATCTGCTCATACTGATCGATGCGCAGCGAAGACTGAATGAAACGCGCAAGACATATCTGGATAGCCTGTTTGCGGTACAAAGCTCATTTGCGGTTCTGGAGGAAGTGGTGGGAGCATCGCTTGACTAAAGACAAATTCTGCTGGCGGGCCTGCTTCTTCTTCTCGATCCTCGCGACGCTGTCATCGGCGGGTTGCGGCAAGAAAGATCCCGGCAACGAAGCAACGGCCTTGCCGGAGGTGACCGTCACGGTTGCGCACAAAGCTCCTCTCAACGACAGTCTGCGAGTCAGCGGCAATCTGGCGGCTCTGCCGAATCGGGATGCCAAGGTTTCCGCGGTCGTGCCCGGAAGGATTCAGGCAGTGCTGGTCGCGGAGGGAGATTCGGTGCGCGCGAATCAAGAGCTCGCTACCCTCGATAACCCATCCCTGCACGACCAATTGCGGCAGGCGGAAGCCGCTGTCGCACAGGCGAAAGCGAACGTCGAGAACGCGAAAATTTCGGCCGAGCGAAATGAAGGCCTGTTGCAGCGGGGAATCGCGTCCCGCAAAGACCTGGAAGACGCCCGCACCCTGCTCGCAGTGAACGAGTCGCTGCTGAAGCAGGCGGAGGCGGCTCGCTCCGCGGCGCAAACCCAGGTCGCGCGCTCCGTGCTGCGGGCCCCATTTGCTGGAACGGTGGTCCATCGTTTCCTCGGGGCGGGCGAACAGGTGGATGGAACCAGCAACCAGCCGGTAGTCGAAGTCGCGGAGGTCGACACTCTGGAACTTCTGGGCATGGTGCCAGCTTCCCGACTCTCGAAGATCGATAGACGCGCTGAATTCAGCTTTCAGACTCCGGAAGTTCCTGGCGCAACCTTCCAGGCGCGGGTAGCGGCCGTGCTGCCGTCCGTCGATCCGGCAACCGACAACGGAACGGTTCGCATCCGGATCAAGAACAGTCGCAATTTGCTGAAACTGGGCATGTTCGTCTCGGTCGACCTTCCGGTCACCGAAAACGCGCAGGTGTTGGTCGTTCCACGCCAGGCGGTCTATCCGGACGAGACCGGCGAGCCGCACGTTTACAAGGTCATCGGAGATGAAGCTGAGTTCGTGCCGGTGCAGTTGGGAGCCCAGACGAAAGAACAGGTGCAGATCCTTACCGGCATTGCGGAAGGCGACAAAGTCATTTTGACCGGCGGCTACGGACTTCCGGAAAAGACCAAAGTACGCGTGAAGCCATGAACTTTGTCCGCTGGTGCCGCCAGAACAGCCGCGCCGTATTCCTGCTGGTTGCCGCACTCACGCTGGCGGGGTTGGTTGCGCTTTTCCAACTGCCGAGCAACATTTATCCCGAACTGAATTTTCCGCGCATCGTTGTGCTGGTGCACGCCGGGGATCTCTCACCCGATATCACGCTGCTGACCGTGACTCGTCCGATCGAAGAACAGGTAAGTACCGTTCTGGGCGCGCGCCGGGTGCGCTCGCGGACTATTCGCGGCGGGGCCGAGATCTCGGTTCTGTTCAGCCAGGGTATGGACATGCAGCAGGCGCTGCAACTCGTCCAGGCGCGCGTGAACGAAGCGCGAACGTCGCTGCCGGCAAACACCGAAATTGAAGTCGAGCGCGTGACTCCTGCCCTGTTCCCGATCCTGAGCCTGGTGTTGAATGGCAACGTCCCCGACGTTGACTTGCGTGATTTTGCGGTCTACAACCTGAAGCCCTATTTCAGCCGGGTACCGGGCGTCGGTCGGGTGGAAGTTGACGCCACCGACGTGCGTGAAATCTCGGTCATTGTCGATCCGCAGAAGGCGCTGGCGCACCGCCTCAGCCTGCCAGATATTGCAGAGCGCTTGCGGGCCACCAACAACGTGGCCAGCGTAGGCCGGCTGGACAGCAACTATCAGCAGTTTCTTGTCCTGACCAACTCGCAATTCAAAAGCACGGAGGAAGTTGGCAATGTAGTCGTGAGCGCAGAACCGCAGAGTCCCGTGCGCCTGCGCGAAATTGCGACGATTCGCGAAGGAGTGCAGGACCGCAAGGTCCTGGTGACCGGAAACGGAAGACCGGCGGCGGTGATCAGCGTTACGCGCCAGATCGGCGGCAACATTGTAAGCATCTCGGACCAGGTGAAGGCGCTTGCGTTCCAGAGCCGCAACGTGATTCCCAGGACGCTGCACCTTTCCACGGTTTATGACCTGGCCGAATTCGTGAAGGAATCGATCGCCAGCGTACGAGATGCAGTGCTGATCGGCGGGTTTCTTGCAGTCGTGGTACTTTTCGTGTTCCTCCGGCAGGCGCGCATCACGATAGTTGCCGCCGTGACGCTTCCGCTGACCGTGATAGCGACTTTCTTCTTCGTGAAACTGCTCGGCGGCACGCTGAATCTGATGTCGCTGGGCGGTCTCGCCATCGCGATCGGGCTGGTCATCGATAATGCAGTAGTGGTGGTCGAAAATATCTACCGGCACCTGGGCGCGGGAGAGCCCATTCACGATGCCGTTGAAAAGGGTACTGCCGAGCTGATTGGGCCCGTGGTCGGCTCCACGCTGACCACCGTTGTCGTCTTCCTGCCGCTGGGGTACCTCAAGGGGACAGTCGGGGACTTTTTTTCGGCGCTCTCTCTCATGCTGGCCGCGTCGGTGCTGCTCTCACTGCTCTTTTCGCTCGCGCTGATTCCACTGCTTGCGGAATCCTTTCTCGCGAACTCCCAGTTTCGGGAATCGTCGTCGCGGTTCATCGAGCCCGTGAATCGTTTCTATGAAAGGGGAATCCGCTGGGCACTTGGCCACAAGAAGCAAGTGGGACTGGCGATCGTCGGATTGATCGCGCTGCCGGCGATAGTCTATTTCCGGCTGAGCACCGGGTTCCTGCCGGAGATGGACGAAGGAGGCTTTGTCATCGACTATCGCACTCCCGCCGGGACTTCTTTGTCGCAGACGAACTCTATCGCCCAGAAGCTGGAACAGAAAGTGGCAGCCCTGCCGGAACAATCTGCATTCTCGCGGCGGACGGGCGCCGAGCTTGGACTGTTCGCCACGGAACAAAGCAAGGGCGACATTCTTGTCAAATTGAAGCCGCGCTCGGAGCGAAGCCGGAGCGCGGAGCAAGTGATCGAGGACCTGCGAGGGCAGATTGCACGCAACATTTCCGGCGTCGATACCGAGTTCATTCAGATTCTTCAGGACATGCTTGGCGATCTTGAGGGTTCGCCCGAGCCGGTCGAGATCAAGATCTTCGGCAGCAACGCCGATGAACTCAAGCGCCTCGCCGACGACCTCGCGCCGAAAATCCAGAAGATCGACGGAATCGTTGACTTCAAAGGGCCGCGCCGCGGCAGCCCCGAGTTGGTAATCAACGTCGATCCGGCGCTGGCGGCGCATGTGGGGCTGACGGTCGACCAGGTGTCCCAGCAGGTGCAGACCGGATTGTTGGGTGCAACTTCCACCGAGCTACGGCAAGCCGACCGTCTCGTCCCGATCCGAGTGCGCTACCCCGACGAATTTCGCTTCCAGGAACAAAGCATCCGCCAATTTCCCATCCTCACGCCGGCCAAGCAGATTGTCGCTTTGGACTCGCTGGCGGCGATCGCCAAAGATCGGGGGCAGAACGAATTGCTGCGGGAGAATCAGCGCCTGCTGGTCACGCTGACTGCGAGGCTTGAGAACCGCGACCTCGGGGGCGCGATTGCAGATGTAAGAAAGGTTCTCGCGACGACAAGTTTTCCCGTCGGCTACGTGTACGAAATTGGCGGGCAATATGAAAGCCAGCAGAGTTCGTTTCGCGATCTGCTGTTCGTGCTGGGGCTGGCGCTGGCGGCCGTCTTCGCGGTTCTGGTAATCCAGTTTCGCGCCTTCACGCCCGCGCTCGTGATTATCTCGGCCGCGCCTCTTTCCATGGCGGGCGTGTTCCTGTTGCTGCTGATCACGGGAACCCCTCTGAATGTGTCTTCGTTCATGGGAATCATCCTGATGGTGGGACTCGTCGTGAAGAACGGAATCATCCTGTTCGAATACTACGAGCGCCTGCACGGTACGCAGGCGGTAACCGGCGGCTGGGAAACG
>Ga0080064_1004948_pt1 | contig 16260 bp, 21 predicted proteins | sample Subgrocontami54m_FD_69260 | JGI IMG/M metagenome (GOLD analysis project Ga0080064, IMG submission 69260) | Subsurface groundwater microbial communities from S. Glens Falls, New York, USA - GMW46 contaminated, 5.4 m (SPADES assembly) (version 2) ...
TGAAGGCCGACATGAACGCCCCGGAAATCGCCAATGTGATCGCGCAGGATCTTGCGGACGCCCGCTTCCTCAAGGTCACCAAGACGCCGGAGTTCTTCGTCAACCGCATGCCGCTGCCGAGCTTCGGTTACGAGCAGCTGAAAAAGCTGGTTGACAACGCGCTGAAGGCTACTCAACCGCGATAGGTGCGGTAATCCATGACGCTACGAGAAAAGATGCAAACGGGTGCGCTGGATTGAAGTAGGGCGCGATACCGGCGTGGCCGCCGCGCTGGCCGCGATGAATGTCTGGCGGGGCGACGTCCAGACCGGGGCTACGCGCCACGCGCGCGAGAAGCTCTTGCCGCGACGATGCGAAAGATCAGCGGGGGCAGCACCAGCATTTGTACTATGGGCACGATACCGATGTCGATTACAGGTAACAGTGGCATTGCTGGGAGGTAAGTCCATCGTTGAAGAACGTGGACCCCGACCCATTCGACTGCAACCGCGATCGTCAACCCGGAAACGAGCATCAATGCATAGCCCCGTGCGCCGGGACGCTCGAACCAGTTCTGCCGGCGCGCCGCGAGCCAGCCGACAGCATAGATCAGCAGCACCAGTACGCCGTCGCCCAGACTGGCGACAAAGCAATGCCACCATATGGCGGCGAAATTCTCGTGCCCGGCGAAAAGCGGGGCCTGCGCGAGTTCCCACGGGTAATTCATGGCGACCGCCACGGCAAATAACATCGACAGCATACGGACGAGGGCCGCGACGCCAGCGGCGCCGGGTTGTTGGCCGCTCATCCGATGGTCGACAATACCGGGAATGTTTTGAGCAGCCATAGCGCGAACACCGAAAGCTGGCCGGTGATCATGGCAAGCCCCATGGCGATCATGACAACGCCCGCCGCGACCTGAAGATACCGTCCGAGGCGTCCCATTGATTTGAGCCGTTTCACTAACGCGCCCGTGAACACCGCGGTTGCCATAAACGGCAGCCCCAGGCCAAGCGAGTAGGCGCTGAGCAGTGCGATCCCGTCTGAAATCGAAATCGATACCGCGCTCACCGTGAGGATCGCGCCCAACACCGGCCCGATGCACGGGGTCCAGCCGAATCCGAATGCAAGGCCGAGCAAGTACGCCGCCAGCGGCTGTCCGCCCCCGAGATGGGGGTGGAAGTGGAAATCACGCTGAAACCAGAAAATCTTCACTAGTCCCGTCGTCAGAAGACCGAACACGATGACGATGGCGCCGCCCACGATGTTCGCCTCGTACCGGTACTTCAGCAAGAGCTGCCCGAGCGCCGTGGCGCTTGCCCCGAGCGCCACGAATACGGTCGAGAACCCCAGCACGAAAAAGACGCTCGCGGCCAGCGCGGCAGCCTTTGCGCGCACGTCCGCCGGGTTCTGGACGTCGCGCAGCGAATAGCCCGCCATGTACGACACGTAACCCGGCACCAGCGGCAGCACGCAAGGAGACAGAAACGATACGATTCCCGCGGCGAATGCCGTCAACATTGCGATGGCTGATAATTCGTTCATAGCTTTACGCGGTTGAGCCGCAATGCATTGGTGACCACGGACACCGAGCTCAGCGCCATGGCGGCGCCGGCGAAGATCGGCGACAGCAGCAGGCCGAAAGCGGGGTAGAGCACGCCGGCGGCAACCGGAATGCCGAGCGCGTTGTAGCCGAATGCGAAAGCGAGATTCTGGCGGATGTTGCGCATCGTGGCGCGCGACAGCACGGCGGCGCGCGCGATGCCGCGCAAGTCGCCCTTGACAAGAGTAACGCCGGCGCTTTCCATCGCGACATCGGTTCCCGTACCCATGGCGATGCCGACGTCGGCTTGCGCCAGCGCCGGCGCATCATTGATGCCGTCACCCGCCATCGCGACCTTGCGCCCTTCAGCCTGCAGGCGCTTTACGTGACCTGCCTTGTCCTCGGGCAGCACTTCGGCGAGCGCCTCATCGATGCCGAGTTGCCGGGCCACCGCGTCGGCGGTGCGCTTCGAATCACCGGTGAGCATCACGATGCGCACGCCCGAGCGCTTGAGCGCCGCAATCGCGTCGCGGGTGCTTTCCTTGATCGGATCGGCGACCGCGGCGATCCCGGCGGCAATACCGTCCACCGCGAAACAAACCACCGTCTTCGCCTCCGCGCGCCAGGCGTCCGCGCGGGTGTCCCAACGCTGCGTCTCGACGCCGCGCTGAGCGAGAAAGTTGCGGCTGCCCACGAGCACGCGCTTGCCATCGAGATCCGCTTGCACGCCGAGACCGTTTACGGCGTCGAATGCTACAGCCGGCTGCGGAGTCAGGCCGCGTGCCTTGGCGCCCTCGACGATCGCGAGCCCTATCGGGTGCTCGGAAAGCTGCTCGACGCCTGCGACGAGCGCAAGCGCTTCATTTTCTGGAATGCCCTCGGCGACGAAATCAGTCAGCGCGGGATGGCCGAGCGTCAACGTACCGGTCTTGTCCACCACCACAGTGTCGATGTCGCGCATGCGCTCGATCGCTTCGGCATTGCGAAACAGGATGCCGGCGCGCGCGCCTTGCCCCATGGCCACGGTCATCGAGATGGGCGTGGCGAGGCCGACCGCACAGGGACAGGCGATGATCAACACGGCAACCGCATTCAGAAACGCGTACGCGAATTTCGGTTCGGGCCCGAAGAACCACCACGCGAGCGCGGTGACGACGGCGATCACCACCACGATCTGGACAAAATACGCAGCGATGATGTCGGCGAGGCGCTGGATCGGTGCGCGCGTGCGTTGCGCTTCCCCCACCATGTGAACGATGCGTGCCAGAAGCGTGTCCGCGCCCACGCGCTCGGCGCGGATAACCAATGAGCCATTGCCGTTCACGGTCGCACCGGTGACTTTGCCGCCCGCGGCCTTCGCCACCGGCACGGGCTCGCCGGTGATCATGGATTCGTCTACCCGGCTCGTGCCCTCGAGTACCGTGCCGTCCACCGGCACTTTCTCGCCCGGCTTTACACGCAGCCGGTTGCCGACGGTGACCGTCTCCAGCGGCACCTGTTCCTCGGCACCGTCGTCGCGCAACCGCCAGGCGAGGTTAGGCGCAAGCTTCAGCAGTTGTTGAATCGCCTGGCTGGTCTGTCCCATCGCGCGCAACTGCAGGAAGTCGCCCAGTATTACCAGCGTCACGATCACTGCCGCTGCCTCGAAATAAGTGCCGACCGCGCCATCGTGCTCGCGGAATTCCGGCGGGAACAGGCCTGGGAAGAACACCGCGGCAAGGCTGAATAGGTACGCGAGCCCCACGCCCAGCCCGATCAGTGTGTACATGTTGAGCGCGCGATGTGCGAGCGAGAACCAGAACTTGCGCAGGATCGGCCAGCCGACCCACAGCACAACCGGCGTGCCCAGCACGAACTCGATCCAGCCGCGTGGCCGTGGCTGAAGACCGAACAGCTCATGGAGGCCGATCATCGGCGACATCGCGAGCACCACGAGCGGGACCGACAGGGCGACACCGATCCACAGCCGCCGCGCGAGATCGCGCAACTCGGAAGCGCCGGCTTCGCCTCCGCCCGTGCCCGCGACCGGCACCAGCGCCATGCCGCAGAGCGGGCAATCGCCCGGCGCGTCGCGCACGATCTCCGGGTGCATCGGGCAGGTATAGACAGTTCCCGGCGGCACTGCGCCCGCGACGGCAGGCATGCCATGGACGTTACCCGGTGACTCCTGCGCTGTTTGGGCGTGGTGATGTGCATGCCTAGGGTGCGCCGTGCCACCAGCGGGCGGCGGCGCGCCAACGTACGCGGACGGATTCGCCTCGAATTTCTGTTTGCAACCGGGGGAGCAGAAGTAATAACTTTTGTCCTCGAACACGCTGCTTCCTGCCGCGGTTCGCTCGTCGACCTGCATGCCGCATACCGGATCAGTTGCCATTGCCTTACCTCGAAATAATCAGGCGCGATGGCGGCGCAATGTTTCCACCGTAGTCAGGCAGAGCGCGAGCCAAGCCATTCCCGCTGCCATCGCCCCCAGTACATCGCTTAAGTAATGCGCCCCCAGATACATCCTGCTCAGCGCGACCAGGAAAACCAGCGAGATCGTCACGATCGCTATAAAGAAACGCGCCGGCCAGGACTCGATTCTCAGCACCAGATACGTAGCCACAAAACCGTAGATGATGGTCGCCATCATCGTGTGTCCGCTGGGAAAACCGGGGTCCGCGAGTGCCGGATCTGCCCACCCGGGCCTTGCCCTGCTGAACAAATTCTTCAACAACACGTTGAGGAACATGCCGCCAGCAACGACCAACACAAGTCCCAATAGCCAGTACCACAGTCGCTTCCATAGCAAAATACAGAGCACGATCGCAAATTGAATACTGACGGCGGGCGTAGACGCAAGCGCCGACACATATTGCATCCCCAAAGTGAAACGAGGCGTCGCGTGGGAACGAAACCATTCCGAGAGGAGTTTATCGATCAGGGTAAGGGGATCGCCCGTGATCAAGTCTTCGGTGATACCGCCAAATAGCCACGTTGCTCCGGCGAAAACGACGGTGCCAATAGTGAGATGCAGCCCGAACAAGCCCTCTCGCGACAGCCGCGCCTGGACGAAAGAAAACGCCCGGGGGAAACGGTGTTGCAGGAAGCGCTTGATCTTGGCGGCGATCATGTTTCAAGTCTAAATCATCGGCAAGCAATTCAATGTGGTCCGCGATCGTGTGTTGGAAGCGGACTTCGCGAACCGTGCGGTCCGAACAGCACCGGCCCTAGCGTTCGATAGGCGCCCACCATCACTGGCGGCAAGATCAGCCACTGCAGCAGCGGAGACAGGCCAATCCCGAAAATCAGCGGCATGCCCGCCGTATAGCCCCAGCTGCCGGCGCGATAGACGTTGTACCATTCGCTCCCTGCGGTGTAAGCCATCGCGCCGATCACGACGATGACGCCGCCTGCCCACGGACGCGACACCGGCCAGTCTGCGCGCCGGAGCGCAATGCCGGCCACCGCGAACATCGCGAGTGCAATCACAACGTCGCCCAGCGAGCAATGAAACAGTGCCCATGCGACACTCATACCATCCGCCTCGGCCCAGATCGTATAGAGCCTGATGTGCGCGATTTCCCACGTCAAGTTCAGAACGAAGGCGAGCGCCGCCCAGAGGCCGGCGCGCGCGATAATGCGGAGCGTCGCCGTCTCGCTCTTGCGCGAACGGCTGAATCCGTCTTCCATGCTGAGTCTATTTTCCGGTGGCCTTGCCTTACGCTACGCCGGTATTCGATAGTTGACCATCATATCGGCGTCCTCGTGCTCCAGATTGTGGCAATGAAACAGGAAGAGTTGCTCGCCCGGGAACGCTTGCCGGAAGTCAACGGCGATACGCACGGTTTCGCCAGGCCAGACCAGCACAGTGTCTTTCCAGCCCAGGTCGGCCACCGTAAGCCCGCCGCGCTCCGTGGCCAGGGGACGCAACGCCGCGGGACTGTTGCTCCGCCCGAGCACCTGAAATGAAAAGCCGTGCAGGTGCATCGGATGAATCATGCTGTGCTTGGCGTTTTCGATGTCCCACACCTCGACCGCCCGCCGCACTTCGAACGCGGCGGCGTCAGGCTGGAAACGCTGGCCGTTGATCAGCCATTGCATCTGTCCCATCGAAAGCGTGACGCGGCGTGGACGGACGCCAGTCGTATCGATCGGAGCAAGCGTCGACAGGCGCGCGGGCACCTCGCGCGGCCCTGGTGCGGTTTTCGCGACCACGAGCTTCAGAAGATTGAACTCGAGCCCGCCGGCAAGCCGCCCACTGCCATGCATCTGCGCCATCGAGCTGTTGCCCTTGCCGCCCATCATGCCCCCACCCATGCCACCCATCATGCTGTCGTTTTCCATCGGATCGAACGCGAGGCTCTTCAAAAACACCGTCTCGCCCTGACGCAGCTGGCTGGCGTCAAACAGCACATCGAGCCGCTCGCCGGGCGCGAGAAACGCCTCTTGCGCCGGATACGGCCGATCGAGCAGGCCACCGTCGGTGCCGATCACCTGATAAGCCAATCGCTCTTTGCCGCGCATGAAGGCGAGCTTGTAGACGCGCGCGTTCGAGCCGTTCAAACAGCGGAAGCGATAGAAGCGCGGGCCGATTTCGAGGTAGGCATTGGGCGTCAGGTTGACCAGCACGATGTCGCCGAGATACCCCATCATCTTCTCCATCGGACTCGGCTGGTAGACGAGTTCGCCGGCGGCGTTGAAGCGCTTGTCCTGAATCACCAGCGGAAGATCGGTTTCGCCAAGCTTGAGATCGAGGGCGCGGGCGAGTTGCAGTTCGTCGTCATCCTCGACGATAAAGAAGCTTGCAAGGCCGCCATACGCCTGCTTCGCAGTCAAATGGTGGGCATGGGTGTGATACCAGTAGGTGCCGCCGCGGTTATTGATCGTGAATGCATAGGGGTAATTTTTGCCAGGAGCGATGCTATCGTTCGGGTGGCCGTCCATGTTCACCGGTACATGCAGCCCATGCCAATGAATGATAGTCGGCTCGTTCAATCCGTTTTGCAGCGTAGCAGCGAAACGGCCGCCGCGTTTGATTCTAAGAGTCGGGTTTTGGTAGCTCTTGCCCGCATAGCTGGTCTCGTACAGCAGAAATGGCGAGGCCCGGCCGCCGAGAATCGGGAACGTCGCTGCGCGCGTTTTGAGCGTCAGCGGCATATCGGCAACGTTTAATACGCCAAACGGCCCCTCGGCGCCCGGGATAAACAGCGGATTCGTGAAATTCTCGGCCCGCACCGGGTCGTGCGCATAGGGCGCAAACGCCGCGCGGACTGCATTCGTGTCCTGGCAGCCGGCAAGCGGCAAACCGGCGCCGGCTGCGAGCGTTGAAGCGGTGTATTGCAAAAACTTGCGGCGGTTCATTTGATTTCTCTCCGTTCAAGAATTTCGGCTAACGCCGTTCAGATCGAGTCCAAGACGATTCAGCGGTTATTCGTTTCTCTTTCTGGAGATGGCGGGGCGACCCGGATCGTTGACGACAGCGAAGACGATCCAACTCAGGACGCCTATGCCGGTGCCGGCGAGATAGGGACCCCAGTTGATCCGCGTGGCCGTGATCGGCGCGGAGGCATGAACTGCGCTGACGGACATGGCTTTCCTTTGAGAGAGGCAAATAGGTTGAAGTTCAATTCCGCCTGCGCGAATGCCTGGCGTGATAGCTGTGGTTCGCAGCACCGTAATTTCCAGTCACGCCACCGATCACAGCGCTCGCTGGCGGACTCCGCACGGCCCATTGCAGGGATATCAATGTAAACGCAAACATTTACACCGTCCGTACGCTATCGAACAGCGCGCTTTGGCAATTTCCACCGGTGCATTCAGAAGGCGGGCGTCAGCGTTAGTCAGGGTCGCGACGCAATGCACGAATACGGGCGATGACAATGCCGACAATCCCGCCGAAAATCATTATTTCTCCGAGAACATGATGCCAGCCGCCCATCGGAGTAAGCAACAGCATCGAGCCGCCGATCACGAGAGCGGCGAAAGCGATGGCACCCGTGAGCCGCTCGAGATTACGGCTGAAGCGGCGTCCCAGGGCCTCCAAACCCGGAAGCCGGCCCAGATTGCCTTCGGCGATACGCCGGAGGATGCGTCGCGTGTCGCCGGGCGCATCAATTATCAAGCGTTCCAGTTCGCGCGCCAGCTTGGTTGTCGTTTCCTTTATCCGCGCCAGTGAGAAGTGCTGCGCGGTCAGGCGTGAGATCTCTTCGCGAAACGATTCCATGTGGTCATAGCCCGGGGCGAGTTGGCCTATCATCGACTCCAGGATGACGAATGCACGCGTCAGCAGGACAAACTCGCCGGGATTGTGTACCCCGTTCCGGCTTCCGGCACGCAGCAATGAATCGAGCGCATCCCCGATTGAAACATCCGCCAGATTGGTCCTGCGGACTTCATAGAGCACTGCCTTTATGTCCACCAACAGCGCCACACGGTTGACTTTTTCGTTCGCCGGTGCCATTTCGAGATAAGCCTCGGTGGCGGCCCGCGCATCGCCTTTGACGACCGCTTCGAGCAGGAGTGTCAGCGATTCGCGCATCGGCTCGTCAAGCTCGCCCGTATTCCCGAAATCGAGAAGGGAGAGCCGCCCGTCCGGCAGAACGAAGACATTGCCGGGATGCGGGTCGGCGTGAAACAACCCTTCTTCGAAGATCGAGTGCAGCATCAGCTTTACTAGGGTGTTCATCGCCCGCGGCATCGCTTCCGGGTGCAGCTTCGCGTAGAGATCCACCCGTTCGCCGGCTGAATACTCCATCGTGAGCACGGTTCCTTTCGAACACTCCGCCACGACATCCGGAATCCAGAGGTCGGGGACATCCACCAGCGCGGCGCGAAAGAGCACTATGGAACGCGCTTCACGGCCGAAATCCGTTTCCCGGTTCAGACTGTTGGAAAATTCACTCACCACAACCGGAAGGTCGAGTGCGCGTAGACGCGGAAAGAGCCTTTCTCCCAGCGCTACCAGGTAAGTCAGCGCCGCGATATCCGTCGCGATGATTGCTTTAAGGCAGGGCCGTTGCACCTTCACGGCCACGTGACGCCCGCCCTGCATTGTCGCCTCATGCACCTGGGCGATGGTGGCGGCGGCTAGCGGCGTTTCGCTGAACGATGAGAACAACTTTGTCAATGGGGCGCCCAGTTCGGCTTCGACCGTCGCGCGCACCTCGTGAATGCCCATCGCCGGCAATTCGTCGTGCAGCAGTTCCAGCTCATCGATGTAGTCGTCCGGCAGCAGGTCGCGCCGCAACGCGAGCACTTGTCCGAATTTGAGAAAGACCAGTCCCAGCTCCTCGAAGGTTTCCCGTACCTCCTTCGGCGTCGGCCAATGTCTCCTGCCGAACAGGGCCCCCAGAAACTTGTGTCGGGCGAGGATGCGCAGAATTTGCATCAGCCGCGGTGCCGTTCGCAGCACACTGCATTTTTCCGCGTCGATCATTACAGCCATACGTCTCTCCCAACAGTCATGCGCAGGATAATTCCGGAAACACCATATTTATTCTCCTGGCGGATGTTGCGCATCGTGGCGCGCGACAACACGGCGGCGCGCGCGATCATGCTGATACCGGGCGTGAGCATGAATTGCGGAGCACGAGCAAATGCGGCAACCCGAGGCTTAACAGTAAGCCCAGCGCAGCGAGCCCTGCGGCCAGGATGAAGGAAGCACCCGGCAGGGCGGCGACATCGTAGAGGAGTCCACCCGCCGCCGAGCCCAGGGTGATACCGAGGCTGGCGGCTGCCGTCTGCTTGCCGAGTTGCCAACCCTGCGCGCTCCCGGCCTTGGCCGAGATCCAGTAGGTCAGGATCGGCGAGAGGACGCCGGCGCTGGCCGCGACCGCACCGATCACGACCAGCATCAACGTAAAATCCGACGCCTGCGGCACGAGGAACAACCCGGCCGCCAGTACGGCGAGCGCGGGCGCGATGAGCCAGCGGGTCGTGTCCGGCTTGAACCAGGGCGAGAATACGATTGCCTGCATCGCAAACATGACCAGGCTGCACTCGGTGAACATCAGCGCGATCTGGTACGGGGTCAAGCCGAGTTCCTGCTTGCCGCGCAGTGCAAGCCCGACCTCGAAGACTCCGACGCCGGCCGAGACGATAAAGGTGAGGATGAGCAGCTTCGGCACGAGCCATGCAGTCTTATCGGCCGCGGCGCCCGCGTTCTTCTGTGACCGATCGTGGCCCTTGCCACCCGGCACGGCAAACGCGACCGCGGAGGCCACGAGTAAGGCGAGCAGGGCAGTCGCCGCGAGCGGAATCGCGGCCGATCCGGCCGGCATGGCGAGGGTGAAGAAATCCGCTGCAAAGCGCGTCACGAACACGCCCAGCATCGGTCCGAGCAGGAAGCCGGAAATGCCGGCCATGCTGACGAACGCAAGCCGGCGGGCACGCCCCTGCTCGGTCGTAGTGAAGTTGCCGATCGCAGCCGCCGCCACTGGCGTCACCGCCGCGGCGAACAGGCCGCTCAAGAAGCGTTCGGCGTAAACCGCGGCGAGACTCTCGACGAACGAGAAAACCAGCATGGTTACGCCGAAGCCGAGAAGCCCAACCAGCAGCACACCGCGCGCGCCGCGTCGATCGGATAGCCGGCCCCACAGGGGAGCAAACAGAAAAAGCGAAAGGGTGTAGACAGCGGTCAGCAGCCCCGTGTGCCGGGAAACCTGCGCTGCCTCTACTCCCGCTCCCAGGAGCCGCTCGATCAGATAGGGCAGCAGCGGAAGCACGACGCCAAAGCCGACCGACACCGTGAAAACGGCGAGCATGAGCGCAGCCACGGTGGACGCGGACACACCGGTTGTGCGCTTGGTGTTGACCTTCACGCGGCTGCTTTCTTATCAGGCTGCGGGTCTGCCGGCACCGCAGACGCCTTGGCTGGCTCCGGGGTTGCTGGCCCGCCAGGCGCAATGCCGGCCGTGTTTCGGAATGCAGCGGTCACTTCGGCCGCCGCAGTGGCGGACGCTCGCCGACTTCGACTTTCACGAGCATCTCGCGGCCTTCGCGAAGTATTTTGAGCGCGCCGGCGGTCTTCGGCGGCAGCGCCGCCGCCTTCAGCATTAACGCGGACGCGTCGGGTATCGCATCGCCGTTCACGGCGACAACGATATCGCCCGGACGCAAATCGGCGCGCGCCGCGGGGCTCCCGCGCTGCACGGCCGCGATCTGTGCGCCGCGCACGCCGTTCGATTTGGCGCCCGCGGCATCGCGCGCCTCGACGCCCAGCCATCCTCGCACGACGCGGCCGTTCTCCACGATCGACTTCATCACCTGCAGCCCGAGTCCGAGCGGGATTGCAAAGCCGATACCCTGCGAGCCTCCGCTTTGCGAGAAAATCGCGGTGTTGATGCCGACGAGATTGCCGTCGACATCCACCAGCGCACCGCCCGAGTTGCCTGGGTTGATCGCCGCGTCGGTCTGGATAAAGTTTTCGTAAACGTTGATGCCGAGCCGCGTGCGGCCGGTCGCGCTCACGATGCCCTGCGTGACGGTCTGCCCGACTCCGAAAGGATTGCCGATCGCGAGCACGACGTCGCCGACCCGCAGCGATGCCGCCTCGGCAACGGTGATGGGCCGCAAACCCTCGGTGTCGATCTTGAGCACGGCGAGATCGCTTTCCGGATCGGTGCCGACCACGCGCGCCTGCGCGATGCGTCCGTCGGTCAGCGCCACCGCAATTTCGTCGGCGCCTTCGACGACGTGGTTGTTCGTCAGTATGTAGCCCTGGGCGCTCAGGATGACGCCGGAACCGAGCGCGGTCGAGGGCTCCTCGGGCTCCGCATCGCCGTAGAAGTAGCGAGACAGCGGATTTTCGTAGCTCCGTGCGTTGCGGGGCACGCGCTTCGCCGTATACACGTTCACGACCGACGGCGCGGCCTTTTCGACCGCAGCGCGATAGCTGCGCGTAGTGCCGGCGGCCCGCGTGGGCCCGGTTGCCGGCGCTTGTATGACGCTCACCGCAGTCGCCGCGGCAGGCGGCGCGGAAGGCGGCGGGCCGCGCCAGAACCAGAGGCCGATCGCAATGCCCGCCATGATGATGGCGAGAATCGAGAGATACGACGCCTGCCCGCTGCCTCGAGCGTGATTCATGGTTATTGCCCCGCCCACCGGCGATGCAGAACATTGTAAATGGGCACGTAGACGAGACCCGCATATGCGCCGTAGAGGAAACTCTGAATCAACCCAACGAGAAAGCCCCGCCAACTGAGCCATTCAAATCCCGGCAACACTTGCTCGAGAAACGCAGTCATGTGCACGCCCGACGGCGTCAGCAGGCCGTAGACGACACAAAACACGAACGAAAACGTGGTCCAGATCGCCAACGACCAAGTCACGACTTTTATATTCAGCATATCGATGCCTCCACTCAGAACCCGCGTCCAACGATCAATGGTGATGACCCGATTGTTTCGACGTGCGTTGCACATCGTCTTTGCCCGTGGGCCCGGAGTCCTTGTCGGCACCGTCAGACCTGCCGCCGTGTCCACCGTGACCGCCATGCCCGCCGTGGCCGAACATATGCATCGCGATCATCCCGGTGAAGAACAGCACCCAAACCCAGTTCTGTGAAAACCATTCCATGATTTGCTCCTTTACAGAATTAAACTATCGATTGGCGATTTCACCGATAGATAGCGTGTCGAGCTAGCCGCAGCAGCCACCCTTGCCTTTCGGTTTTTGCGCTGCGTTGGTGGTATCCACGCCATAGCCCGCGTCTTTCACGGCTGATTTCAGTTGATCGGGCGAAGTCAGCCGTTCGTCGTATTGCACCGTGGCTTCACCGGCCGCGAGCGATACTTTTACGTCGCTGACCCCGGAGACCGCTTTCAGCGCGTGCGTTACGCTGCTGATGCAGCCGCCGCAAGTCATGCCCGTTACTTTCAGAGATTGAGTTTGCATGGTGATGTTCCGTTCCAATGGGTTGAATAAAAACTCCACGGTGATACGCCTTCAAGTTATTGCATGTTCGTCGACGATAAGCGTGTTGCAGAACCCCTGCGCCGGGACGCCGAGCGCGGCGTTGAACTTGCTCGACAGGTTCTGATACGCGATCAGCGCGGTGAGCTCGATGATTGCGTCGTCGCTGAAATGCTGCTGCAGCCTGGCAACCAGTACGGGATCGCTGTGCCGGTTGCTGTCCGTCATCGCCTCGGTGTAATGCAGTGCCGCTTTTTCGCGTTCGTCGAACTGTGTCGATTCCGCGAACTGCGGCAGTGCGGCGAGCTTTGCCTCGCTGATGCCCCGTTCGAGGCAAGTGGACGCGTTGAGGTCAACGCAAAATGAACACCAGTTGATCTGCGATACCCGCACCTGGATCAGCGAGTGCAACGCCGGTGCGAGCGGTGAGGACTGGCGATTCAGCGCCGCATTCATCGCTGCCATCGCGAGAAATACGCGGGGCGTGCGGCCCCACAGACGAACGGGCTCCAGCTCGCGGCCGTAGCGCCGGCGCTGCCGCCAGAACAGCAGCCTTATGTACCATGGATATCGCGTGGCGGCGGGCGTTTCGAGGTAGCTCATGGGTCGCTCCCGAGCGGGTATACCGATTGCGCGTTGCCTGCCGGCACTGAGGCAACGGCTTTCCCAACAATAGCCGTTGCGCTCTCAGGCGCCGTACATAAACGTCTTGCGCCCTTAATGCCGGGCGCTCGCGTTTTACCCCGGCATCACGCCTTGAGGCTCGCGCAGACGCGCTGCAGAAGCGCCCGTACTTCCCTGCCAAGGGCGTGCACTTCCGGTTTGTCGACCAGCTGCAACACGGCCTCGGGATCCATGAACGCAACCGTTATGGTTCCATCGGCTTCTTCGCGCACGACCACGTTGCACGGCAGCAGCAGCCCGATGTCGGGGTCGGCCTCGATCGCGCGGTGCGCGAGCGGCGGGTTGCATGCGCCGAGAATGCGATACGGCCGGTGTTCGATATTGAGCTTGGCCTTCAGCGTCGCCTTGACATCGATATCGGTGAGGACGCCGAATCCCTCCTTCTTCAGGGCCTCGGTGACTTTCGTGACGGCGGTATCGAACGGGACCTTTAGTTCAGTGCTGAATCCGTACATGAATCGACTCCTTCTAAGTGGCGGAACTATAAGCTGGGCGCTGCGATTTCATTTGAGTTGCCACCGGAACGAACGTGGCGCGTCTTCTCCGGCGCGCGTAATTTGCAGCTCAATCGATTGCGGCTGCGGAGAGATGGCCTTAAATCGTAGCACGCCCTCGCGGTGATGGCCGTCTGGCGGGGCCCCGTCCCATGCCAGTGGGGCGTACTGCCCGCCGGCGCCATCGCGCAGCAACGAAGACTTCACCATGTCGTCGCTCAGATCCGCGCTGTGCGTGTCGAGCACCATGGCGAACTCCCAGCTGCCTGCGTTGCTCGCCAGGTTCTTGGGTGTGGCTTTGATCGTCACCCCGCGGGCGCTGCTGGTCTGGGCCGGGAGGTTCGGGCTGACGGCCTCGGAGGAGGCCGCCAGCGCCGCACTCAACCCGATGGCGCCGCCGGTTACGATCGAATAAGACACGGCAGCCACTGTGAGGAACACCGCGAAGCCGGGTACGGATTTGCGCATCGTATTCGCACAACTTTCCGTATGGGTCGTGGTAACTTTCGATTGCATCATGGCCATCACTTTTTACGCATGACAGCAACAATTCCAACGATGACCAAAATCACGACCAGCGTCATCCATAATCCGCTCGCCCCGCCCATGTAACCACTCCCCCAATTTCCCATCCAATCACCTTGCATCATAGTCATCACCTCTTGATTTGTTTGATTGCTGTCTACAAAAAGATGGGCCAGGATCGATATATATTCGTGTGGTTACCGAGCCTGGCTCCTTTAGCTGGCAGTTATTTGGCGGGCATGGACCCCATCATCTGGTCATGCTGCATCATCTGTTCCATCATCATCTGCATCATGTCCATGCGTTTTTCCATCATTGCGTGATGCTGCATCATGGCGCGATCCTTCATACCGTCCTTCTTGCCGCCCATCATCATGCCGCCGCCCTGGTTGCCGCCCATCATCATCGGGCCGCCCATGCCGCGCATCGCCTTCATGTTTTCCTGCATGGTCTGCATGTGCTCCTGCATCAGCGTCTGGCGTTCTGTCGGGTCGGTTGTCGCCCGGAGTGCTTCCATCTGCTGCTGCATTTTTTCCATGTTCTCCTGCATCTGGGGCATTTGTTTGTCCATGTCCATGCGCATCGCCGGCTTGGCGGGCGCGGATTTTTCCTGCGCTGAGACGATAGGCGCCGACAGGGCGCAGGCAGCGATTGCGGCAACGAGTACTGAGGTTTTCATAGCGGTTTTTCCTTTAAGGTTGAGTGAATTCAATTTGCTGTTATGGGAATCTGCTCTGATAGCGAAGACTGCCTGTGAAGCGCAAGACACAACTAAGCGGCTGGACCGGCAGATGGCGCTGAACGCACCAATCCAAAATGCCGGTTGAGGCAGGGTTAAATCAGCAGACGCAGAGTGCGCAGGTTGAGGCGATGCGATGGCGGAGGGAGCTCGCGTGGCGCGAGGGTTTCGGCACGACTGACTGCTATCAGGGCGGGGGCAGCGGGTGCATCGATTGCGAACCATTCCAGGGAGGAGTTATCGGGCGCCAGTACTGCATACATCCCGACACTCATGGATCCGGCGCTAAGGGCGTAGCCGCACGGCGCGTCAGAGCTACGGTCCGGGCGTCCAGAATGCGTATCGTCAGAGGCGTGCGCCGGCTGCGTGGTGGAGACAGATTGCGAAACGTTATTGGAGTGGCCGCCAAAAGTTGCAGCCACCGCCTCGCAGCACGGAAATAATGCCGTGTTGATCCAGAATATTACCCAACCCAACACCAACGCCCTGCGCGCGAAACCGCGCAGACCCCATGGCCGCTTGGCCTTTGGCACCCCGGGGACACTTTGCGCTGATGAAAACGTCTTTATCAAATTACACCTTCGTCACGAATCACTGACTACCATGCACATGACAACTTTTACACGGAAAACTCCGCCGGTTCCGTACGTTGCCGCACATAGACCGGTCGCCTTCAAAGCCAGGTGACCCGCGCCGAGTAACACAGCCCAGGCTTTCCGGGTGGCTGTGATCGTGCAATTATTTGGCCGAAGGTTTCGGTTTTTCGAGCGGCGTGAAGCGTGCCTGCACCGGCGGCTGGCCGGGCAGCGTCACCGACACCACGACCTTCATGTCAGGCGCGGGCTTGAAGCCGCCGCTTCCCGCGAGCATATTTTCGCCGCCCGGCTCGAGCTTGACGTTCGAAGTGCCCTTGCCCACCAGCACGGTCGCGTTACCGCTCGCACCCTTGGTCGGGACTTTCGCGCCCTTGCTGCCGGTGACATACACCGTCAGCGCGCTATCCTTGACGACCAGTTCCAGGTGATATTTCCCGGCGTCTTTGACCTGGCCCTTGTTCGGGCCGATCGCGGGTCCGTCAGCGCTCGCGGCAACCGGGTAAGCGAACAGCATGGCGGAAAGTACGTAAGCGTTGATCCGTTTCATCGTCAGTTTCCTTTCGGTGATTAAAAAGCTTCCCTGGCATGTTCGGCCACCAGCCGCTGCACCGCTTTTTCGCCCCACAGCCAGAACATGACCGGGGTGACAATGGTGTCGAGAATGGTGGAACTCACCAGCCCGCCGAAGATCACGACTGCCACCGGGTGCAGGATTTCCTTGCCCGGTTCGTCGGCGGCGAGCATCAGCGGCACCAGCGCGAACGCCGCCACCAGCGCGGTCATGAACACCGGTGTCAGGCGTTCGAG
>Ga0080064_1004950_pt1 | contig 16257 bp, 19 predicted proteins | sample Subgrocontami54m_FD_69260 | JGI IMG/M metagenome (GOLD analysis project Ga0080064, IMG submission 69260) | Subsurface groundwater microbial communities from S. Glens Falls, New York, USA - GMW46 contaminated, 5.4 m (SPADES assembly) (version 2) ...
AATGGGCTTATTCGAACGGCTGGGCACCACTCCATTTTATGGTGGTCAAGGGTCTGCAGCGCTACGGTTATCAGCACGATGCCCGCCGCATAGCGCTTAAATGGCTCAAGACCAATCTGGATTGGTTCAATAAAAACAGCGTGTTCCTGGAAAAGTACAACGTCACGCAGCCGGACAAACCACCCGCCAAAGGTGTATATCCATCACAGACTGGCTTTGGCTGGACTAACGCTGTGTTTGAGCGCTTTTGCCGGGAGTTTATTGACCAACAAGCTGGCTAGCATTGAGACAAGTATCTAACCGTATGTGTTAAATGCCATTACCTATCAGAGGTCTTTTCTATCCTAGGGGGTGTGTAAATGTTAGATAAAATTATAGAAAATCCTATAATCCCCAAAATTATGCCGAGATTGAACCAATGCGAGATATGAACACCAAAAGGCATAAGTATCAGCTTAACGCTTATCCATACTAGAATTACGCTTATCCCCCATTTAAGTGCCCAAAAGCGGTCAGCCACTTCGGAATAAACGAAATAAAGCGCTCTAAGGCCAAGCAGGGCAAATATATTACTAGAGTAAGCTATAAATCTATTGGTAGAAATTGCCAAAACCGCCGGTACTGAGTCGATGGCAAAAAGTACATCAGTTAACTCTATCATCACAATAACGGCCATTAGCATAGTGAACGCAAACTTGCCATTTATGCGTTCTGTTAATCTATGGCCAGAGTAGTGATGGCTAAAAGGCATCACGGCCGATAGGATTTTCCATGTCCTGGTGTGCTTTATTTCCTTTTCTTCTGATTTACCTACGGCATCTTTATAAGCGTGCCAAGCCGCCCTTAATAAAATTATCCCAAAAATAATTGATACCCACTCGAACTTTTGCAAAATTGCTATGCCGCCAATAATAAAAATAAGCCTAAAGACTATGGCACCAGCCACACCATAGTTTAATACTCGCCTCTCGAGTTCTTTGGGTAATTTGAAGGCGGCAAAAATCAGACCAAAAACAAACAGATTGTCCAAGCTCAGGGCTTTTTCTGTAAAGAAAGCTGCCAAATATTCACTGCCTGCTTGTGATCCGACCCGCAAAAAAAGTGGCAAGGCATAAAGTATGCCAAGCGCGACATAAATAACGGTCCACGTCACTGCTTCTTTTAATCTAACGACATGGTCGCGTCTAATATGCCAGGCTTCAGTCAGCGCGTAGAGAGCTATGATTATAACCAGTGAATACCACCAGCCTACCGAAATAGTATAATCACCAGACATTGGTATTGATTATACCGTTGGTTCGAAAAACCGCCTACAGTAATATAATGGCTCACCACACGACTTCTACTTTTGTTTGATATACTGGCTGGTAGAAATAATTGGGCGGGAGAAGCGAGAGCTTATGGCAGAAAGGATTATTCCAGCCGAACGCAGCATTATGCTTGCGGCTGATGTTCAGCCGTCACGATCGAGGATACTAGCCCAACAAATAGCTAATGTGGCCGGCTTAAGTTCTGTGAAGGTGGGTTTCGAACTTGGACTTGGCTTAGGTTTATTCGACGCAGTGAGGGTGTTCAAAGAAGCTGACCCAGAGTTGGTTGTGGTATACGATCATCAAAAAGCCGGGAATGATATTCCTGACACGGGGGTTAACTTTGCCCGTACGATGAAACGTGGTCAAGTTGATGCAGCCATTCTATTTCCATTTACTGGCTGGTGTGTTGAAGAACGTTGGATTAAAGAATTACAAGACGCCCAAATTGGAGTAATTGTTGGATCAGAAATGACGCATGACGGATTTCTTTATAGTGAAGGTGGAAGAATAGCTGACGATAGATTGATTGATATTTTTGAGCAGGCTGTTGAGCTAGGGGTACGTGACTTTGTGGTACCAGGTAACAAACCCAATAAAGTATCCAATTACAGAGAGTTCTTTGAGGAACAACTCGGTGAAGGGGGTTTCACTCTGTATGCTCCTGGCTTTGTAGCCCAGGGTGGTGAAATAAGCGAGGCAGGTAAAGCTGCCGGCAAGAACTGGCACGCCATTGTCGGGCGCGGTATTTTTGCAGCTGCCGATGTACGCCTGGCTGCCACTGAATATACGCAACAAATTCTGGCAGGTTAGGGAGAAGTTTTATGACAGGGTTCGAATATGCGGAGCAACAAACGTTAAATCTTTATGGCATTGGAGCATTAAATCGTGTCGCTAGAAACTGCTGAGGTCAACAAGTTTCACCTCGATTTAGTCAATGCCGAGGTACAGGATCCGTTTAGCGTACACCACGTTTTGAATGGGGGTATGCACGGCCAAAAGCTTCACTTTGACAGGATTTTGAATGATAGCCTTTTGTTCCAGCAGTGGATAGACATAACCGTAGCAAAAATATGGGATGTTTATAGTGAACCACCCGAAGTAATTATCGGTGTAGCCAACGGGGCGAATCGTTTAGCTAGACCGGTGGCCAAGAAACTTGGCGGCAGGGTTATAGGGCTAACATCAAAAAAAATTGATAGGAGTCAAGTCATACTTCCCCCCGAATCTTCTCGCAGAGTAAAGGCAAGAAAGCCAGATGTAGCCCTGGTGTTAGACGATGTAGGCACAACTGGCAAAAGCGCCGAAAGTGTGGCTTTGTCTGCCCTGGACGGTGGGGCAAAAAGCGTAGAAGTGTTGGTTACCTGGCAAAGGCGGGAAAAACTAGAGCGGCTGGTCGGCGCAGGCATCACGTATCATTCAGTTATTTATCAACCCCTACCGACATATTTACCAGAAGAGTGCGAAGCACATGGCTTTTGTGCCGATGGCTGGGAGCTCGTTCCTTATGGGATAAATCCTCAATCAAATAATTACCAAGAAGGAAAGTAGACAAATGAGTGAGGAAAAATTTGAGCCCAAAGACGGGCAGGTAGATTTTACCAACGCCCGGTACTGCCCAGTCATTAACTGTGTAGTGGAGCATGAAGGCAGAATACTCCTCGTTAAACGCAGTAAGAGCCTGCGTCTGTACCCCTCCTATTGGAACGGTATATCGGGCTTTTTGGACGACGGACTTGGTCTGGAGGACAAGGCCAAGCAAGAACTAGCGGAGGAACTGAGTGTCAAAGCCGACAAGATCCAAAAAATTACCCAGAGCCCCGTCTTGATTCAAGAAGCCCCGGAGTACAAAAAGACCTGGATAGTTTTCCCCATGCACGTTGTGATTGCTACTGACCATCACAAGCTGGACAAAGAAGCCTCGGAAGCCAAATGGGTAACGCTGGAACAAGCCAGGGCTCTAAAACTTCTACCTGGCTTTAGCGAAGTGCTAGACGCCATTTTCGGCAGCTATTAAAAAACTTTACAGAATATGTCCGATCGGACCAAAAGTGTATCGGGATTTGTTGTTCCGTAATCTGTTATACTGTATGTGATGGACGTATTTGCTCAGTCAACTTTGACACATACTATGCCCTAGTAGACAGTTCCTATTATTCTTTGACTTTCAATTTGTAAACCTTAGACTAGACTAGAACAGGACAGCTATGAATTATTATGTAACAACATCAATTCCCTATGTAAACGGTGAGCCGCATATCGGCTTTGGCATGGAACTGTTGCAGGCCGATGTCTTGGCCCGAGCCGCTCGCCAACAAGGTAAACCCGTCATATTTAGTACCGGGACCGATGAACATGGCAGCAAAGTGGCAGAAAAAGCAGCCGAGCTAAAGCTAGCTCCCAAGCAGTTTGCCGACCAAATCAGCCAGCAGTACCGCGAACTGCAGAAACTGCTCAATGTCAGCAACGATCGCTTCATTCGTACGACCGACCAAGGCCACGAACAACGTTCCGGTATTATCTGGAAAAACCTGGCCAAGGATATCTACAAGGGCAAATATGTTGGCCTGTATTGTACCGGCTGCGAGGCGTTTGTAGCCGAGGCGGTAGCCAAAGAACACAAAGGCGTTTGCCCGCACCACAACAAACCGTACGAAAGTCTGGAAGAGGACAACCACTTCTTTAAACTTAGTAAATACGCGCCCCAGATCCAGAAAGCGATTGAATCTGGCACATTTCGGATAGTGCCCGAAACACGTAAGCACGAAATCCTCCACGTTATCAAGGACGGCCTAGAGGATATAAGTATATCGCGGCCCAAAGATAAAATAGCTTGGGGCGTACCGGTGCCCGGTGATGCAACCCAAGTCATGTACGTCTGGTTCGAGGCGCTCCTAAACTACATCACCGTACTGGGTTACCCTGAACACGACGATTTTAAGAAGTTCTGGCCAGCCAATGTGCAGGTAATCGGCAAGGACATTTTGCGTTTTCATGCGGCTATTTGGCCTGGCATTCTGTTGGGACTTGGTTTGCCTCTGCCTGAACAGTTGTATATACATGGCTTCATCACGGTTGCCAATCAGAAAATCAGCAAAAGCCTAGGCAATGTTATTCACCCCAAGGAAATCGTGGATAAATATGGGGTTGATGCCTTTCGTTACTACTTTTTGCGCCATATTCCCTCTTACGAGGACGGCGATTTTACGTGGGAGAGGTTGGAGGCAGCCTATAACAACGAACTTGCCAATGAGCTGGGCAATGCCGTGCAGCGCACCAGCGCCATGATACAGAGGTATCAGAACGGCATTATAGGTGACATCCCCCCATCCGAGCATGATACTGCTAAGTACTGGGAGGCCCTAGAAAAGTGCCGTTTTGACCGGGCGCTGGACGAAGTCTGGGACCAAGTTCGCGGTCTCAACCAATATATAGAGGAAGAGAAACCGTGGCAGCTGGCCAAAGCCAAGGACGACGAGCATTTGCGTGAAGTGTTGGCCTACCTATCTAGCGCCCTGCTGCAGATTGCCGATCTGTTGGAGCCGTTTTTGCCACAGACCGCATTACAAATCCGCCACGTCTTTGGAGAAGGCGTCATACGCCCCACCAAGGGAACACTGTTCCCGAAAGAAGTCCATCAAGCCAAAAGTCCATCAAGCCCGTCAAGCAATGCCTGAACAGATCAAAAGCTTTGAAGATATCATAGCGTGGCAGAAAGCTCAAACGCTGACGCTTGCAGTTTATAAGTCTATGAAAAATTGTCGTGATTTTTCATTTTGTGATCAAATAAAACGCGCTTCTGTTTCGATAATGAACAACATCGCTGAGGGATATGAAAGGAAAGGAGACAAACAGTTAAAAAATTTTCTTTTCATTGCTAAAGGTTCAGCTGGTGAAGTTAGATCTATGCTGGTACTAGCAAAAGAATTGGGCTACATTGATCAAGAAGCATTCACGGATCTTCACCAACTTTCTCTTGAGATTGCTAAAATTCTCTCAGGTTTTATTAAGAAATTAGATTAAATGACTTTTTAGACTTTATGGACTTGAAAGACTTGACGACTGGACGAACAGAGTTCGTCGATACGCATTGCCATATTCATTTTCCAGATTATGAGCTGGATGCGGAAGAAGTAATTGCAGCTGCCCACAAAGACGGAGTGACGAAGCTGCTGTGTGTGGGCTGTACGCTACCTGACAGCAAGTTGGCCATTGAATTGGCCAAACAACACGACAACATCTGGGCCAGTATTGGCTTGCATCCCCACGAGAGCAGCGAGTATGTGAATGACCACATAGCTCTCCAGCAATTTCGCGAACTGGCGACTCAACCAAAGGTTGTGGCCATAGGGGAGACGGGGCTGGACTACCACTACCTGCACTCCTCCAAAACCGACCAGCAAAAACTGCTTCGGTTCCAGCTGGATATTGCGATTGGACATGACTTGCCACTCATTTTCCATATTCGCGATGCCTTTGCTGATTTTTGGCGTATTTTTGATGAGTACAAGTCCGCTAGCCAGCGGATGAGAGGCGTGGTGCACAGCTTCTCGTCACATATACATGATTTGGACGAAACGCTCGCCAGAGGCCTCTACGTGGGTCTAAACGGTATAATGACCTTTACAAAAAGTCAAAAACAGCTTACAGTAGCCAAAAAGATACCGCTAGAACGGTTATTACTCGAAACCGATGCCCCGTTCTTGACCCCTGTACCATTCCGTGGTACAATCTGCCAGCCTAAGCATGTGAGAGTCACGGCCGATTTCTTGAGTCACTTAAGGGAAGAACCCCTTGAGCAGCTCGCCATGGCCACGACTCATAACGCGCAGGTATTATTTGGGATATAAACTATGAATCTATTTGAACAACTGGCAGAATCAATAGAGGCAGGTGAGGCAGGTATCAAACACCTGCTAGTTCAGCGCGACACCGAAACTACAGCAGCCGTTACCGGACTAGAGGGGACGGTTGACCACATCGAACAAGTCGCCGTTATGACTGCCAAAACTGCCCTAAATGCCCAAGCCATCTCGCTGGAGATGGTCGAGAACACTGGGCAGCACGATGATCTGGGGATGCACCCCGAACGTCGGGAGGCCGAGATTGATGATCTCAATCGTAGTTTCAATGCCCCCTTTGCCCCCGGAGGCGATTCTAGGATTAGTGGATCAGAATCATTGGTGCGTCAAGAGACAGTAGCCCCCGCCCAGTCTGACGAACTAGCTGCCAAAAAATTGTCTGTAGCAGAGTCGCTGCGCACCGTCTACGCCATACACGAGCAGACAGAGTCAAGTAATGAACAAAGGTAAGCTGGCGACATGATAAAAAAACTTTTTGGCAACCTGAGTGCTCAAAAACAGGAGCAGCGCCGAGCCGAGCTGTACCGCAATCTCATCCGTCACGAGGCCAAAATCGGTGGGGAATTGTTTGATCCAGTACCCAAGGGCGGCCGCCGTGAGTTCTTCTGCCTAGATAGACACACCTGGATCTGGCATGAGGAGTGGCTGGACAAAACCGGCCAAAGACAAGTTAAGTCAACCCGTTACGACGTACGGCCCAACAGTATCCTCAAAGCTCAGGCCGGCCAACCATATCAAGCGGTCACACTGGATGAGGCTCGGAATCTACGCCTAGCGGCACGTTTGTACAAACAGCGTATCGACGCGGAAATATACCACACTGCTTAGCTGTAGCTGAGACATCAATACTCTTGGCAGATACCATGGCCAACCAGCGAACGATTTATTTGGACTACGCAGCGGCGACACCGGTCGACCCGGCTGTAGTGGCAGCTATGCGGCCGTATTTTTCTGACAAATTTTATAACCCGTCCGCGGCCTATTTAGCCAGCCGTAGTGTCGCTGGAGCGCTCAAAACTGCTCGCCACCAAGTGGCACAGTGCTTAGGAGTCCGTCCCGGCGAAATTGTATTTATCGCTGGTGGTACAGAGGCGAATAATCTAGCTATCCAGGGGGTTATGCAAGCCTATCCCCAAACCAATCTTGTGGTGAGCGCTATAGAGCATGACTCGGTTCTAAAACCTGCTAAACAGTATGACTACAAGTTGCTGTCGGTGGAACAGAGTGGACTAGTAAACCTAGTGGAACTGAAAAAAAAGATTGATGACCACACCGTTCTGGTCAGCATCGGCTATGCCAATAATGAAATCGGTACGGTGCAACCGCTCAAAGCCATTTCCCGGCTTCTATACCAAGTCCGTACCGAGCGCCAAACCAAGGGGAACCCCTTGCCGCTCTATTTTCACACCGATGCCTGCCAGGCACCGGCTTACCTAGATATACATGCTAATCGCTTGGGCGTAGATATGATGACATTGAATGGCGGTAAAATATACGGCCCTAAACAGAGCGGCGTGCTGTACGTCAAAACTGGTGTTAATCTGCATGCGCAAATACAAGGTGGTGGCCAAGAACATGGCCTGCGCAGTGGCACGGAAAACGTGGCTTTTGCCGCGGGATTTGCCAAGGCGCTACAACTCGCCCAGGCCAAGCGCGCGGACGAAACCAAGCGCTTAAAGTCTTTGCAAAAGCTGTTTTTTGCCGAATTACAAACCAAAATTCCACAAGCTGTTATAAACGGTTCGCTAAAACATCGTCTGCCAAACAACGTTCACATTACTGTAATTGGTCAGGATAATGAACGCCTCGTGATGGCGCTTGATGAACAAGGCGTGATGTGCGCCGTCGGTTCAGCCTGCAGCGCTTCAAGTGAGGAACCATCGCACGTTCTAAAAGCCATCGGCCTATCTGATAGCCAAGCACAAGCTTCACTCAGGTTTACTATGGGCCGGCAAACGTCATCCGCGGCTATCCGTCGCGCCGCCGTGGTACTGACAAGCAGTTTGTAGCCTTGGTTCACTCAAGCAGAAGCGGTATACTGATAACCGTTAATAACGTGATACTTTTTGTTGGTATCACCGAGGGGGATAGGCTGTTCCCAATAACGATAGATTCAATCTAGCTACTATCATAAAACACATGAACAGGTGGGCATAAAACAGTGCAACTAGGGAGCTTAGTTTTGGTTATAGGTGTCGTCGCGCTGGGTGCTGGCTGTGCTATTGCTTTGGTGGTGCGTCCACACAAGACGAAAAACCGTCTGAGCAAACGTCAGCCAAAAACAGAGGAAAAAATCTATACCGACACCGCCGAGCGTGATATCGAGCATATCTTCAACAACGAATTCCGCGAGGAGCTACGTAACCGCGGTCGCTTGCACTTCGAGAAAATCATTGGCGAAAACGCCATGTTCCTGCAGCAAGATTTGCGTCTGACCACGTCGCAACTGAACGACTACATGAAGCAGGAGATTACCAAGACGCTCAAAGACGAATTTGCCAAATACGAACAATCTATCATGGATGCCAAACAGCTGGCGATTGATTCCATAGCCAAGACGCAGACTGCCATCGAGGAGCAGCGCGAGATGCTTGGCAAACAGCTAGAAGAGCAAGTTGCTATTGAGAAGCAGCAGCTGATAAGCCGGTTTGAGCAGAACATGGCGGAAATCATCAACCACTATGTGGTGGCGGCTATTGGTGACCAAATCGATCTCAATGATCAGCTGGAATATATACTAAGCGATCTAGAAACTAACAAAGAGGCCATCCTCGAGGATATTAACAATGGCACGTAGGACAACTAATTTCAGGTTGCCGCCAAGCGTTATTGGATTGATGGATTTGGGACGCTTGAGCCGTGAGTTACAGGCTATCGATGAGTTTGTAGTCCAGGCCTCGGTGCGTCAGGCTGGCAAACAACCCGACCTCCCGCGTACCAGCCGCAATCTTGACTGGCTAGCCAAAGATAACGGCTTCAATCTGCTACTGGATGTGGATCGCCAACGTTTAGGAGCGTTTTTGGACGCCGTGCGCATACAAGCCCCAGTTATACATATGAGTTTCGCGACCACTGACCCATCGGCCGCCTTTTTGCAAAAGATGATTACCTGGTTCAGGGCAGAAATACACCCACTGATGCTGATTCAAACCGGCTTGCAACCAGGTTTGGCAGCTGGCTGCATTGTGCGCACAGCCAATAAGTACTTCGATCTTAGTTTGCGCAAGCGTTTTGACCAAAACAAACAAGTGTTGATTGATAAGCTCCACGAGGGGAGTGTCACCAGTGGCGGGTAATCAGCATTTTAACCGTCTGATTGAGGCCGGTAATCCTGTAGGTGAAGTCATAGGGGTGGATCGGTTCCTGATACGGGTGCGCGGTTTGCACCCGGTCAGTATCAGGGCGCTCATTATGTTCGAGGACGGCAGCAAAGGCTTTGTGCATCACATCCACGAAGATTACGCGGTCATTCTTCACCTAGGCGTTAGCAGTATCACGGTCGGCATGGTCGCCGTCGTCCAGCATAACGAGCTGGTGTCCAAAGTCGGCAAAGATTTTGTGGGCCGGGTGGTTTCGGTTACCGGTGATCCATTGGACGGCAAAGGGCCAATTGCAGCCGATGGCGTGTGGCCAGTATTTCATGATGCTCCCCCACTTTATGAGCGTGAACAACTTGACACCCAACTACCTACGGGGGTGACTGCTGTCGACGCCTTATTCCCTTTGGTTCGTGGCCAACGTATCGCAGTTTTGGGCGATAGTAAATCGGGCAAAAGCACCTTGGCGACACAACTGGCGATTAACCAAGCCGATAGCGATATAGTGGTAGTCTACACGCTCATAGCCAAACGGCGGAGTGACGTTGAGCTCCTCTTGAGCCGCTTGAACGAACATGGTGCTATGAAAAACACCATTGTTGTAGTGGCCACTATGTTTGAGTCCCTGGTGATGAGTTATTTGGCACCGTACGTGGCTTGTTCACTGGCCGAATACCTATGGCAGCGTACTGACCGTGACGTTGTTATTATCTATGATGACCTTACTAGCCATGCCCATATCTACCGCGAGATTTCGCTGTTGTCGGGTGTTAGCCCGGGGCGGGATTCATATCCTGGTGATATGTTTTATGCTCATTCCAGTTTGCTCGAGCGAGCCGGCAAACTAAAACGCAATCACAAGACGCTTACCAGCCTGCCGTTGGTTTTGGCCGCATCCGGTGACATTACTGCCTATCTTCCAACCAACGTTATGTCTATTACCGACGGACAGTGGATTTTGGACATGGACATCTTTCGTAGCGGCCAACGGCCAGCTGTCAGCGCCGGTTTAAGCGTCTCACGTGTAGGCGGACGTGGGCATAATAGCCGCCAAAAGCAGCTAGCCGCCCAAACACTCAAAGCCCTAGCGGCCTATCGCCAGGCCCAAGAATTTGCTCATTTTGGCTCCGAACTGGCTCTGGCCGCTCGCCGCGATCTGGAGACCGGCAAACGCATCCGGGCCGTGCTCAACCAGGCACCCGGCGTGAACTACTCAGTCCTCAGTCAGCAATTGATGCTCGATATTGTGGTCAATCTCAAAGATAACGAGACTCTGGACATTGATGCTATGAAGTCAGCTGTAGAGAGTGTCGCTAGGCTTATTAAGCAAGATAATGACTATGACAATGTACGGGATGAACTGAAGGCCAAAAGCCTGCTGGAGCTCAAGAAATGAATCCCGTTAGACTCCACGCAACTTTTGAACCACGGTTATCGTTCGAATCTCGATGCTTGCTTCGTGACGGGCAGTTAATTTTGGGCGCTTTTTGGAGTCTAACGGGATGAAACGACCGCAAGAAATTGCCCAGGACGAGGCTGCCATGGGAAGTATGGTGGAACTTACCAGTATATTCGAGGGCATAGCCAGCATGCGCATTGCTCAAATTAAAGACCAGGTACTCCAATCCCAACAGTTCTTTAACGAACTGTGGCACATTTATACCCAAATCCGCGTGGATACGCTGTTCCGCTTCGGCCGCAGCCAACTGGGAGACAAAATTATCAATAAGGAATTATTCATCATCATTACCGGCGAAGGCGGCTTTAGTGGCGACATTGACCAAAAGCTTCTGCAAATCATGTTAAAAGAATATAACCCAGCCAAAAATGACATTATTGTCGTTGGGCACCATGGTGCTATTCAGCTGGCTCAGGGCAATGTTGCCTTTAAGAAATACTTTAAGCTGCCCGAAAAAGATCAAAATATCAACGTTATGCCCATAATCAAAGAAGTGCAACTGTATAGGAATTCAACGGCGTACTACCAAACATATGTGTCGTTGATGGTTCAGGATGTCAAACGTATTTCACTTGACTCGGCCATCCAGGAACGGGGCAAAACTGCTCGCACACCCAGCACCGAGATTATCAGTGATGAAACGTATATTTTTGAACCCAGTACGTATGGTGTGGTTGACCACTTGGAGCGTTCCATGCTGCAGATTACGCTCAGCCAGGTTATTTTGGAATCCAAGCTTGCCCAATATGCTAGCCGGTTTCGGGCTATGTCGGCCGCTCACAACAAAGCCGACGAATCACTCCATGACATACACCTGTTATTTAATCGCGCCAAACGGGCTGTCAAGGACGAGCGTCTAAAAGAAATTATAAACGGCTTGCGCAAGGCCAGGGTAAGGGTCTAAGGCCGTGGGCGAAGGTGTCATAAAATCAATCAGGGACCTTGTTATCAAAGTGCAGTTCGATGATGATATGCCGGCCGGTGGCGAGGTACTAGTTATGCAAAACGAACGTGGTAGCCGACTGCTAGTTGATAGCTTGGAGGCCGGTGGCATTGCCGTGTGTCTTAATATTGAATCGGATCGGACAATTCAAAAGGGCATGGTGGTAACCCGGACTAAAAAAGGTATTGAAGTTCCCGTCGGCAAAGAAACCATTGGCCGGGTCTTTGATGCCTTGGGCCGCCCGCTTGATGGCTTGCCACCGCTCGACGGCGAGCATATTAAACGTCGGGAGATACTAAAATTGCCACCCCATGGCAGCAATTTCGTACTGGCCAAGCCTGAATTACTCGAGACCGGGATAAAGGTAATTGATTTTTTCACACCATTCGTGAAAGGTCGCAAAATCGGTATTATCGGTGGTGCCGGCGTAGGCAAAACGGTGCTTACTATGGAGCTTATCCATAACGTAGCCAAAAGCGGCACGGCGCTCGGCTTTTTTGCTGGCATTGGCGAGCGTATCCGCGAGGGTCACGAGCTATATGAAACGCTCAAAGAGAGCGACATACTTAAAAACACCTGTATGTTCTTTGGCCAGATGAATGAGAATCCGGTACAACGTGCCCTGGTTGGCATATCGGCGGTGACCCTGGCCGAGTATTTCCGGGACGAGGAAAAACGTGACATTTTGTTCTTTGCCGATAACATGTACCGCTATGTCCAGGCGCATAACGAACTGGCAGCTATCTTGGATCAAATCCCTGCCGAAGGCGGCTACGAGCCGACTATTTTCTCTGATATCAAGACTCTGCAGGATCGGTTGAGCTCTAATGACAACGGCTCTATTACCGCTGTCCAGACCATCTACGTGCCAGCCGATGACCTTAGTGACCCCGCAGTACAGATGATTCAGCACGAGCTGGATTCGGTCCTGGTATTGTCCCGCAAAATAGCCGAGCAGGGCATCCGACCGGCGGTGGATCTCATTCGTACCACATCCTCCTTACTGACTGCGGAAGTTGTTGGTGAACGGCACTATGTATTAAGCGTGCAGGTTCAGGCACTGCTGCAAAAGTACGAATCGCTTAAGAATATCATTGCTATTATTGGGGAGAACGAGCTATCGCCAGTCGATCGTGCCGATTACGCCAAGGCCAAGAAACTTATCCAGTACTTCTCGCAGCATATGACTGTTACGGCTGATCTGAATGGTGTACCGGGCGAGTACTTTAGCCGTGAAGACACACTAAAAGGTGTAGAGGAAATAATCGTATGAGTGGACAAGACACCAGCACTGGCTCAGTAGCTTCAGGCGGGCAGCAACCAACAACTCTCCCACAGGCCAAGGGCGCACAGACCATGCACATCAAGGTCTACTCGCCGTTCAAAGTGTATTTTGACGAGAACGCTCTTAGTATTTCGGCCGTGAACGATACCGGCCCGTTTGACATTTTGCCCAGCCACCACAACTTTATGACACTTCTGAGCCCGTGCGAGCTGGTAATACGGGCTACCAACCGCGCACAGCGCATTCGTATATCGCGCGGCATTATGCATGTCAAAGCCGACCGCGTCATTGTATTTTTGGACGTCTAGGGTTTAGCTGGTGGACAGATATCGTTTAAGACTTCCTCGGCTCGTTCACCACTAGCCACTTGAACAGTGTCATAAATTTGACCGGCCGCATCACTCTGCTTGAGGGCCAACGACTGGCCAGTAAATTCAAAAGATACGGTACAAGCCTTGGGATTGTTCGGGTCTGTACTCAACCTTACAATAGGTTGAACGCTTGATTCTGCGTCAACATCAACGATTTGTTTGATACCTACTTTGGCGGCCCAAAGTGCTGCCTGAGCTTTTTTGGCATTAACTTCAGCCTCACGTTTTGCGTTATCCCTCGAGAATTTTAATGCATCATGATCACCACTCCATAAAACGCCAACTCCCATGGCACTTATAAGCATGCCGAAGCATCCCAGTCCAACTAGAAGTTTTCTTGTGAAAAAAGGGCCTTGCTCATTACCCAAGGGATTATTTTCTATTCTTTGTTTCGTCTCATCAAGGTGCGTTGTGGTCATACTGTCCTTTAAACTTAGTTAACTACGTTTAAACTACAATAAAACAATAGTTTTTTCAATGTTGTAATTTTGTGGTATGGTAAACCAGCCATGGCTAAGAAAAAGCAAATTTTGCATGTGGATGGAGCGCAAGGAAGCAGCAAGCAGCGAACGAGTCGTACAAATAGTACAGTGAGTGAGCAGCACAGGAAGCTGACACAGCGATCTGCCACAAGCACTACAGGAGTGATTGGTTCTACCAGGCAGCAGGGTAGTGCGGTGCATAGGTTACGAGTTTATGTTGGTCTCAGTGGCGGAGTGGACTCCTCAGTTACAGCGGCTTTGCTCAAAGAGCAAGGCTATGAGGTTGTTGGCGTGTATATGAAAAACTGGACCCAAGACTTGCCAGGCTTCCCTTGCCCCTGGAAAGAGGATTATCAGGATGCCAAGCGGGTAGCGGTGCAGCTGGATATCCCGTTCAAGATGTACGATTTTGAGAAACAGTACCGGCATAAAGTCGTGGACTACATGATTGCGCAGTACAAAGCCGGCCGCACGCCCAACCCTGACATTATGTGCAACCAAGAGGTAAAGTTTAAGTTATTTTTGGATACTGCGCTTGAGGACGGCGCTGATTTAATCGCCACTGGCCACTACGCCAAAGTAGCAACTAGCAAACAGCAATTAGCAAATGTGAAGGTAGAAAAGTCCCAAGACAAAAAGCCAATTTCTAGTTCCTCATTACTAGTTCCTCAACTTTTGCGTGCAAAAGATGATGCCAAGGACCAGACCTACTTTTTGTATCGTGTAACCGAGAGGGCACTTAAAAAAACACTGTTCCCAATTGGTAACTACACCAAACCTGAGGTACGGAAGCTAGCCAAGAAATTTGACCTAGTTACGGCCGACAAAAAAGAAAGTATGGGCATTTGCTTTGTCGGCAAAGTCGGCATCAAAGAGTTTTTGCAACAATACGTTACTACCAAACCAGGCAAGATTATCGATCAGCAGGGCAACGTTATTGGCGAGCATGACGGTGCAATATTTTATACCATTGGCCAGCGTCATGGCCTTGATATCGGAAGGCGCCTGCCGGCTGGCAGGCAGGGTGGTTTGCCGTACTACGTCATAGGCAAAGATATGAAAAAGAATGAGGTGTATGTCACTACTGACTTGGATGATAAAAAGCTCTGGCATCAGGAGATAAAGTTGACTGACCTACACTGGATTAATGGAGAGCCCGATTTCACCAAAACCTATCAGGTGCGTACCCGCCACAGGGCTCCTTTTATAAAAGCTACGCTACAGCTAGCGTCTAAATCTGCCAAATCCAGTAAAATCACGCTACAGCTAGTGTTAGAGGATGATGTCCGGGCCCTCACCCCAGGCCAATCAGCCGTAATTTACGATGGCGCCCGCGTCCTTGGTGGCGGAATCATCACCTAGAATAATACAAAAAATGTCCGATCGGACCAAAAGTGTATTAGAATTATTGCGAACATTCGGGGTCGTTATTATTTATAAAGGTTGGCTGGTTCTCGGCGGTGGGATTATTGTATAATTTGCTAAGATTGTTTTATGACGCTGCCCCGAAAAGAACAAATTATAGATCTACATAGAAAGTATGCTCAGAACGAGCACTTATTTGATCTAGTTTTTACACATTGCGTGATTGTAGCGGACATAGCTATGTGGTGCGCCAACAATATTACTCAGCAGAAAATTAATAGAGAGCTTCTAAAGACTGCTTCGTTGCTTCATGATATTGGCGCATACGCCTTTTTGGATAAGAAAGGGAAAAGTATGGATGATAAAAAATACCCTCAACATGCGCTTTTTGGCGCTAAGATACTCGCCGACGAGGGCATTGATAAAAATGTCGTGGAAATCGTAGAAAGTCATGTACTACTTGGCTTAACTAAACAAGAGATTCGCAAAGGATCTTGGCAATTGCCTTATAGGGATTATGAACCTACATCCATTGAAGGTAGGCTTTTGTGCTACGCTGATCGGTTTCACTCAAAACACCCAGTCTTTAATTCATTCAATAGTTTCATAAAACGCCTAGAGAAAGATTTACCACTTCAAGCTAAAAAATTTGAGGCATGGTCAAAGGAATTTGAAATTCCGGATATAGGTAAATTTGCAGAAAAATATAAACACCCTGTCAGATAGCGTGTTAAACTGGAACAGATATGACAGCGCAGGAAATTAGACAGGCGTATTTAGAGTTTTTCGAAAAACGCGGACATGCGGTAATTTCGCGGGCACGGATAGTGCCAGAGAATGATCCAACCACGCTCTTTACCGGC
>Ga0080064_1004953_pt1 | contig 16251 bp, 13 predicted proteins | sample Subgrocontami54m_FD_69260 | JGI IMG/M metagenome (GOLD analysis project Ga0080064, IMG submission 69260) | Subsurface groundwater microbial communities from S. Glens Falls, New York, USA - GMW46 contaminated, 5.4 m (SPADES assembly) (version 2) ...
GGGAGATTGACCATGAGGTGGGCGTCATCATGGTCACGGCGGTCAACGAGGAGGAGACGGGGCGCGAGGCGTTGAAGATGGGCGCCTTCGACTACATCACCAAGCCGCTGGACCTCCAGTATCTGGAACGGAGTCTGTGGTTAAAGATCGCGACGATGTTGGTTTGAGACGCCTGACCTTGGAGGGTGCTGATGCTTCTTCGTCCCCTCGCCGAGCCACTGCCCTTCGCGCTGCAACTCCGAGGGCGCCAGTCCCTCGAAGCATTCGCCGGCCTGACCGCCCAGGAACAAATTGAGTTGGCCTGTCGGAACGTCCTGGGTGTCCTGGCCGTGCCCCACGCCCGCTTCGAGCGAACGCGGCTGGAGGCCTAGCCGTGCCTAACTCATCGGCGCAACGTCGCTACCCCCGTCATCCGCTGGTGCTCTCGATCCTGTACAAATCGAAGGAACCCGCCCCCGCCAAAGTCGGAGTGGGCTGGACGCGCGACGTGAGCGACGGGGGCGCCTGTCTGGAGTTGGCCGAGCCGCTCCTGTTCGCGACCCCGCTCAGTGTGATCCTTCAGACGGACCAGGGGAGCCTCGGGGTGGAGGTGAAGGTCGTCTGGGTCGGCGGGCCGGTGGCCGGCGGCGGCGGGGTCCTCCACGGCGTGGCCTTCCGGGACGCCACCCCGGAGCAGCTCCGGGCCCTGTGGGCCCTGATCGCCCGCAAGGGTCAGGCGCGGCAAGCCGCTGTGCGCGTGCCCGTGAAGCTCGCCGTCCTGTGCCGGCCCAAGGGGGACGCGGGCCCGCCCCTCCAGGGGGAGACAGGGGACGTCAGCCGGGAAGGGCTCTCGGTGCACCTCCCCCAGCTCCTCCCCTCGGCCACCCCGATCGAGATCACCCTTCCCACCCGTCGGGACCCGCTCACGCTGGAGGCCAGGGTCGTCTGGGTCGAATCGCCAGAGGCGCGAACACCCGGGCAACCGATCCGGCACGGTCTGCGGTTCACGAACCTCAGTTGGGCACACGAATTGACGCTGGGCCTCTTGCTGGCAGAGGTGCCAGCGGAGGCCGCCCCGAAGAAGGGTGGGCGTCCGCATGGGCAATGATACCCCTCAGCCAATGGACACCTTCGAATCCTGGCTCCTCCACCGTGTGGCGCAGGCGGTCGAGGCCGGGGATGTGCCGAAACCCATGCTGATGGAGTGTGACAGGCTCACCTCGCCCGGCTGAGGCGTCCGTAGCCCCGTGGATACCCTGTAGGTGAGGTGAGCAACAGGGTGTTATGCGGAAACCAGATAACCGCCTCGGCAGGGTGAGCGCGAGCGGGAACTCTTTGAACCCGTGTCCTTTATCGGCGCGAAAGCAACCGGTCTTATGCTGACCCGCCGCCGCGGGGAAGAAGACGCGTGTGACTCGCGCTAACAACGCGCTTCAGCCGACCTCGGCCTCTGCGCCAGGCATCCGGGGCGGCGGCTGAGCGCCAACGTTAGCCCAACTTCCAATGTGAGTTGGCGTGTATGAGGCCTCCGCGGGAGAAAACCCCAATGATTTCGCGGTGCGCGTCGCGGAAGGCCGAAAATAGTCACGAATATATATCCATGTATCGCGCTATTTCCCTTGACAGTTCGGCTGTGATGCGTATATGTAGGCACGATGTTTATCAAGCCCACCAAGAAGCGGGTCGGCGACAAGACCTACGTCAATCACGTCCTGGTCGAGTCCGTGGCAACCCCGAAGGGTCCACGCCACCGCGTGGTGTGCTCGCTGGGCAGCCTGGCGCCCGCCCCCGCGGAGGAGTGGTTGGCGCTCGCGCACAAGATCGAAGCCGCGCTCACGGGCCAGCAACCGTTGGTCGGCGACGCGCGGGTGGACACGCTCGTCGCGAAGGTGCAGGCCGCGCGGCGGGGGGCACGGCAGGCCACGAGGAAAGCCGATCTCGTCGCGGTGCACACCGACCAGGTGACGACGGAAGACCATCGGGAGGCGGGACCGGTGCATGTGGGGCACCAGTTGTGGCAGACGCTCGACCTCGACGCCGTGTTGGCCCGGGCCGGGCTGTCGGCCCGCACGCGGGTGCTCACCGAGATCATGACGCTCAACCGGCTGGTGTTCCCGGTGTCCGAGCACGCGATGCCCGACTGGGTCCGGCGCACCGCGCTGGCCGATCTGCTGGGGGAGGACTTCGAGGCGCTGGTCGACGAGTCGTTGTATCAGAACCTCGACCGGTTGCACCCGCGGCGCGTCGCCATCGAGCGCGCCCTGGCCGAGCGGGAGCGGACGCTGTTCACCCTGGACGACCGCCTCTTCCTGTACGATCTGACCTCGACGTACTTCGAGGGGCTGTGTCTGCAGAATCCCCAGGCGAAGCGGGGGTACTCGCGGGACAGCCGGCCGGACTGCAAGCAGGTGGTGGTGGGGCTGGTGTTGGATCGGGACGGCTTCCCCAAGGCGCACGAGGTGTTTGATGGGAATCGCACCGATCGGACGACCGTCGCGGAGATGCTGGACGCGCTGGAGGGCCGGGTGGGGCGCACCCGGGGCGCGACGGTAGTCGTGGACCGGGGGATGGCGTTCGACGACAACCTGCAGCAGATCACAGAGCGAGGCTATCACTACCTCGTGGCCAGCCGGCAAGGGGAGCGGAACGAGCACCTCGACGACTTTGAGGAGGCGGCGGGGTGGCAGGAGGTCGTACGTGAGCCGTCGCCGACGAACCCGGGGCAGCAGCAGACCCGCGTGATGGTGAAGCGCAAGGTGGTGGGGGACGAAGTGCACGTCCTGTGCAGGAGTGACGGGCGGGAGGCGAAGGATCGGGCGATCCGCGAGAAGCACGAGCAGCGATTGCTGGGGGATCTGCGGAAGCTCCAGGCGCGCGTGGCCACGGGGAAGCTCAAGGACGCGGCCAAGGTTCACGAGGCCATCGGGCGCCTCAAGGAGCGCTACCCGCGGGTCGCGCGGTACTACGCGATCGGGTACGAGGCCTCGACGGCGTCGGTGACCTGGGCCGAGAATGTGGAGAGGAAGGCGATGGCCACGCGTCTCGACGGCGGGTACCTGCTCAAGACCGACCGGACGGACCTGACCGACGAGGAGATCTGGCGGACCTATATCCTGCTCACGCGGGTCGAGGCGGCGTTCCGGGCGATGAAGAGCCCGCTCTGCGAGCGCCCGATCTTCCACCGCTTGGAGCACCGGGTGCAGACGCACATCTTCCTCTGCGTGCTGGCCTACCACCTGCTGGTTGCCATCGAGAAGCTGTTCCTGGACGCGGGACTCCATACGTCGTGGGCGACCCTCCGCGAGGAGCTCACGACGCATCAGGTCGTGACGGTGGTCTTGCCGGCGAGCAACGGGGACGTGCTGAAGATCCGCAGAGGGTCGACCCCGGACCCCCGGCACAAGGCGATCTACGCGACCCTGCGCATCCGCTCGGAGGTCATGAAGCCGGTGAAGACCTGGGTGCGAGCGATAGTCACTGAATGACAAGGTAACTCCACGAAACCACTGGATCCATAGCAGCCCAGGTTGGAAGTTGGGTTAGGCTGTTCCCGCAGGCACACCTTACTCCGGGTTGGAAAGATTTCCGCGTGTCCTCCTGTCGCGCACTCGTTCCCTTCGCGGGCCGTTTCGTTTTCGTCCTCCTCCTGACCTCCGCCCATGCCGCCAACCCAGGCACTCTCGCTTCTGCTGTCCGGCCCATCAGCGACGGCGATGCCTTCACGGCCATCAACGACAACAGCACCAATCGGAATCCGCCTCCTCGGCATTGACGGCTCCGAGATCCCGCACGAAGACAAACCGGGTTAGGCCTTCTTCGAGGAAGCGCGGGGTTACCTGGACCACCTGATCGGCGGCAAGATGGTTTGGGTGGACGCCTACGGGGCCGATACGTCCATGCAGGCCCTGGCTGTGACTCGGGAGGGCGGGTGAACGTTATCTTCTGATGTTGGTAATGAGGTGCAGCGCGCGGGGACCGTGCCAAAATGTGGTTGTGAAGGGCCAACTGCGAGAGCCCGCGGGCATTCAGACGGCGACTAAGAGCTCGGTGCGCTGCCTGCCGTCCGTTTTCCCCGCCCCCGGATTGCCGCCAGGGCCCAGCCCACTTCCTCGCAGCGCAAGGCCGCAGCCGTCGCCCCGAAGAGGGCCGCGGCCACCGCCATCTCGCCGCACAAGAGAGCCGCCTTGTACGTCACCCGGGGGACGGCCAGGACGTCCCACCACCCCTGCGAAAGAATCCCCCACGCCGCCATGGGCAGGCACGCCACGGCCACCCTGGCCGCCGCCAGGAGCAGCCGGCGGCCGCCCAAGAGGCCGATGCGGCCGCGCAGGCGGATGAACAGGAGGAGGAAGTTGCTGGCGGACGCCAGGGCCGTCGCCAGGGCGAGGCCCGTGGCCCCGAACCGTCCCATGAGCAGGACGCTGGCGACGATGTTCACCGCCACGGCCAGCATTCCTGTCGTGACCGGGGTCCGGGTGTCGTGCATCGCGTAGAACGCCGGGGTCAGGATCCGGTTGCCGATGTAAAAGGTGAGCCCCAGCGAGTAGCCCACCAGGATCTCGGCGGTGAGCAGCGTGACCGGCCGGGTGAAGGCGCCCCGCTCGAAGAGGACGTGCAGGATCGGCACCCGGAACACGATCAACCCCACGATGGCCGGCAGGGTCAGGAAGAAGGCCAGGCGCAGGCTGCCCTGCAGGGCCCCCTTCATCTCCCCGACCGCGTCCTTGGCTATGGAGGCGGCCATGACCGGCAGCGCCCCCGTGGCGATGGCGACCCCGATCACGCCGATGGGAAACTGCACCAGGCGGAACGCGTACGTCAGGGCCGCCACGCTGCCCTGGGCCAGGAACGACGCCAGCAGCGTCCCCACGAAGACATTGATCTGCGTGATGGCCAGTCCTGCCACGCCGGGGGCCATCAGGCGGGCGATCTGCCAGACGCGTGGGTCCCTGAAAGCGACCCGGAGCCTCGGTCGCCACCCGCGGGCCATCGCGGCCGGCACCTGGATCAGCAACTGGCCGGCGCCCCCCACCAGGACCGCGATGCCCAGGGGGAGAACGGGATTGCGGGCGCCGGGGGTGACCAGCAGGGCGGCGGCGATCATGGCGATATTCAACATCGTCGGGGAGAGGGCCGGCGCCAGGAAGTGGCCCAGCGAGTTCAGGATCGCCATGAACAGGGCGGCCAGGCCAACCAGGAAGATATACGGGAACATCACCCGGAGGAGTTGGACGGTGAGGTCGAGTTTGCCGGGGACCTCCGCGAAGCCGGGCGCCAGGAGCCGGACGATCGCCGGTGCCAGCAGGACCCCCAGGAGCGTCACGCCCGCCAGGACCACGACCAGGGTGCCCATCACGACCGAGGCGAGGTCCCACGCGGCGTCCCGGCCCTCCCGGGTCGCGGTCCGGGTGAAGGTGGGAATGAAGGCTGCGGAAAGGGCCCCCTCTCCCAGGAGTTCGCGCAGGGTGCTGGGAATCCGGAAGGCCACGAAGAAGGCGTCGGCCAGCATGCCCGCCCCGAAGAGCCAGGCGATGGCCATGTCCCGGACGAAACCCAGGAGCCGGCTGAGCAGCGTGGCCACGCTGACCACACCGGCGGCCGAGGCGATCTGCCGCACGTGCCCGGCTTCGGTGGTCATGAAGGGCTCGGGTCGAATGGCATGAGGCCTGTCCGTGAGACGTAAGAAACGTAAAACGTGAAACGTAAAACGTGAGGCGTCCTCCGTATCACGTTTCACGCTTCACGTTTCACGCATCACGTTTCACGTGTTCCGGGAGAAATCCCTTGACATCCCTGCCTCACTCCTCTACAAGAAGAGCGCCCTCCGGGGCACCGCAGGTGCCTCCGGAGGTGTTCCCGCCAGTTCATTACGCAAAGGAGCCGGGATCATGCCGATCATCAAATCCTCCATCAAGGACCTGGGGCGGACGGCGCGCCGGAGCGCGGTCAACCGGGCTGCCAAGGGCAAGCTTCGGTCCAACCTGAAGCGGGTCCGATCCGCCATCACCGAGAATCAGGGCCAGGCCGCAGTGCAGGCGATGGCCGCGGCCACGCCCGTCATCGACCGCGCCGTGAGCAAGAGGATCCTGCACAAGAACGCCGCCGCGCGGCACAAGTCCCGCCTGATGCGCCAGCTCAATCGCCTGACCACCCCCCCGTCGGCATAACCGATCTCCCAGCAGGGGGGATCGGTGCTGGCCGGAAAATCGCGGGACGTCCCGGCGACGTTGTCTTCCGCCCACCCCTCCGCGCCCCGATTCACCGCCCTTCACCCGGAGAGTTCACGAACAGGGCTGTGAATTCTCCGACTCAAAGACCGTCCATGAGCCGCGCCACGACCCGAGCCGCCAGGTCCTGCGCGGCGCGCGCCGTGGCTTCCTCCTCCGCCGCCCGGGTGGCCACCACGCCGGCCCCGGCGGTGTAAAAGGCCTCTCCGACGATCTCCTCCTTCAGGAGTACCTTGTCCCCGCCCCGTTCGGCCAGCCGCAGGGTCAGGGTGACTCGGACGCGGAACCGGCGGCCGATGTCGGCCCGTTCGAAGGCGATGGGATCGTTCTGATAGGCCGTCAGGCTCCCGCCCAGGACGGCGTCGGCGGCCTCCGGTGGGGCGAAGCGCACCCGGCCATCCTGCTGCAGCCGCCGCAGGATGGCCGCGCTGACAAGACCCTGGAGGCCGGGCCGGAAGGTATCGTTGGTCAGGGCCGCCAGGTGGAGGCGCTGGAGTTCGCGCGGCAGGTTGCCGACCCCCTCCGGATGATAGCCGCACCCGGCGAGCAGCAGACCGCACCCGAGGGCCAGCATGAGCAGGCGCACGAATGGCCGAGATGTCCGGCCGCTCTGGGGTGACCGACGAATCAGCATGCCGTGGGGGTCAGGCGGCGACGACGATGTTGATGAGTTTGTCCGGGATGACGACCACCTTGCGGACGGCCTTGCCCCCGGTCCACGGCTGGATGCGCGGGTCTGCGAGCGCCAACGCCCGGAGGCGATCCTCCCCGGTTCCCCGGGGAACCTGCTGCCGGCTGCGGACCTTGCCATTCACCTGCACGACCACCTCGACCGTATCGGCCTGGGCCAGGGCCGCATCCGCGACGGGCCAGGGCTGACGGAAAATGCTCTCGCGGTGGCCCAGCAGCTCCCAACCTTCCTCTGCCAGGTGCGGCGCGAAGGGGGCGAGCATTGTGACCAACGCGCTCACGCCCTCGGCGAACGCCAGGACCCGGTTGCGCCGGGGCGGCGCGAGGTCGCCCGCCTCCGGCGGGTCGGCCCCGAGTTCCTCCTGGAACTTGTTCAGGGCGTTCAGGAGCTCCATGAGAGCGGCGAGGGCCGTGTTGAAGTGGAACGCGTCCTCCAGGTCGCGGGTGACCCTGGCGATCGTCTGGTGGGTCATTCGCCGGAGGGCGCGGACCGCGTCGGAATGGACCCCGTCGTCCCAGGACTGGTCCAGGGCGGCGCGGATCCAGGCGGCGCGGTTCTCCACCAGCCGCCAGACGCGGGTGAGGAATCGGAACGAACCCTGGACGCCCTCGTCCGACCACTCCAGATCCTTCTCCGGGGGCGCGGCGAACAGCGAGAAGAGCCGGATGGTGTCCGCCCCATACCGCTCCAGCAGGTCGTCGGGGTCCACGACGTTCCGCTTGGACTTCGACATCTTCTCCGTGCGCCCAATCTCGACTGGCCGCTGGCACTCGGTACAGCGCCCGTGCTTGTCCACCTCGACCGGCAGGCGGTAGCCGTGCTCGGGGCAGCGGTAGCTCTCCTTGCAGACCATGCCCTGCGTCAGCAGGTTGGTGAAGGGCTCGCTCACGGTGGTCAGGCCCAGGTCGCGGCACACCTTGGTGAAGAAGCGCGCGTACAGCAGGTGCAGCACGGCGTGCTCGATGCCTCCGATGTACTGGTCCACCGGCATCCAGTACTGCACCTTGGCTGGGTCCAGGGGGCGCGTCGTCTCGTGGGGGCTGGTGAAGCGGAGGAAATACCAGGAGGAGTCCACGAAGGTGTCCATGGTGTCGGTCTCGCGCCGCGCCGGGCGCCGGCACGCGGGACACGTGGTCCGCACGAAGTCCTCGACCCGCGCCAGGGGGGAGCCCCCGCTCATGGTGATGGCCACGTCCTGGGGCAAAATCACGGGGAGGTCCTGTTCCGGCACGGGCACGCTGCCGCAGGCGTCGCAGTAGATGACCGGGATGGGCGTCCCCCAGTACCGCTGCCGGGAGATCAGCCAGTCGCGGATCCGGTAATTCACCGCCCGCTTGCCGATCCCCTGCTCCTCCAGGAACTGGCAGATCGCCAGCTTGCCCTCCTCGCTCGGCATGCCGCTGAAGGCACCGGAGTTGACCATGCTGCCCTCGCCCTCGTAGGCGGCCTCGAGCCGCTCGCCCTCTCCCAGCGCCTCTCCCGGAGGCTGGATCACCACCCGAATCGGCAGGCGGTAGAGGCGCGCGAAGTCGAAGTCACGCTGGTCATGGGCCGGCACCGCCATGATGGCCCCGGTCCCGTACTCCATGAGGACGAAGTTAGCCACCCAGATGGGAATGCGCTCCCGGGTCAGGGGATTGACGGCGTAGGCGCCCGTGAAGACCCCCTCCTTCTCCGCCGTGGCGTCAGTCCGCAGGGTCTTGTCCGCGCGCCGCATGCGCGCCGCGACGTCCCGTACCGTGGACTCCTGGGGCGTGCCGGCCGACAGCGACAGGGCCAGGGGGTGTTCGGGCGCGAGCACCATGAAGGTGGCGCCGAACAGCGTGTCGGGCCGCGTGGTGAAGATGCGGAGGCTCCCGCCGTCTGCCAGGGGGAAATCCACCTCGGCCCCCACGCTTTTCCCGATCCAGTTCCGCTGCATCACCCGGACCCGCTCGGGCCAGCCCGTCAGGCTCTCCAGGTCCCCTAGCAGCTCCTCCACGTAGGCCGTGATCTTCAGGAACCATTGCTCCAGGTCCTTTTGGACCACCGGCGTGTCGGTGTGGCGCCAGCAGACGCCTCCCTCGGCCTGTTCGTTGCTTAGCACCGACTGGCACACCTCGCACCAGTTCACGGGGGCGCGACCCCGGTAGGCCAGGCCCCGCTCCAGGAGCTTCAAGAAGAACCACTGGTTCCAGCGGTAGTAGGAGGGATCGCAGCAGGCGACCTCGCGGGACCAGTCGTACGAGAACCCCATGCGGTGGAGCTGCGACCTCATGTAGGCGATATTGTCGGTGGTCCACTTGGCGGGGTGCACCCTGTGCTCGAAGGCCGCGTTCTCAGCCGGGAAGCCGAAGGCATCCCAGCCCATGGGGTGCAGCACGTTGAAGCCGCGCATGGTCAGGTAGCGCGCCACCACGTCGCCGATGGAGTAGTTGCGCACGTGCCCCATGTGGATCTTGCCCGAGGGGTACGGGTACATCTCCAGGCAGTAGTACTTCGGGCGCGCCGGGTCCTCCGTGACGGCGAAGGCGCGCTGCGCCTCCCAGGCCTCCTGCCACTTCACCTCGATGCGGTTGAAGTCGTAGCCACGAGCCATGCGGACCCTCCGGTCACAAATCGGCTTTATGTAGCACGAGTCCTCGGCCTTGGCAAGGGTGAGCGTGCGCGCGGCGCGGGCAAGAACGTTCGACAGTTCGGCTGTTCGACGGTTCGGTCGTTCCAGTACAGCCGAACAGCCGAACTGCCGAACCCCCGAACGCTTGTCGGCGGGGCTCAGGTGGCGAGGCGGCCCTCCAGCTCGCGGACGCGGGCTTCCAGGGTCGCGATGGCGTGCCGCTTCTCGCGGAGCTCGGCGAAGTGATGGACGGCCCGGCGGACCGCCAGAACCACCAGCTCGTGCTGGAGGCCCTTCACGATGAAGTCGAAGGCGCCGAGCTTGAGGGCCGTGATGGCGTTCTGGGAACTGGGGTGGGCGGTGAGGATGATGACGGGGAGGTCGGGGGCGCGTTTCCGGAATTGCTCCAGGGTCTCCAGGCCGGACAGCTCCGGCATCATGATGTCCAGGACCACGGCCTCCACGGGATGCCGGGCCACCGCCGCCAGCGCCTCGGTCCCGCTGGCCACCGCCACGACCTGGAATCCGTGCTCCACCAGCAAGTCGCCGTAGAACTGGCGCGTGAGTTCCTCATCGTCCACCAGCAGGATCACGGGGGCGGCGCGATCTCCGCCCTCGCGGGAAGGCTCCGGGGGAAAAGCGCTTGTCCCTTTCAGCGTCCGGCGCCGATGACTGTGGCGGGCCACCTCCAGCTCGTGCAGATAGGCCAGCGTCCGGTCCAGATCCTGTCGCAAGTGGCGCACCCGCAGCATCGCCTCCACCCGGGCCAATACCTCAGAGGGCTGGATCGGCTTCGTCAGGTAATCGTCGGCGCCCATGGTCAGGACCCGCTCCTTGATGCCGAACTGGTCCAGGGCCGTGATGACGATGATCGGGATGTGGGCCGTTCGGTCCTGGGCGCGCAGCATCTCGCAGACCTCGAAGCCGCTCACCCCCGGCATCACGAGGTCCAGGAGGATGATCTCCGGCAGATCCTCCTCCACCGCCTGGAGTGCCTGGCGCCCGTCGCTGGCCGTGCGGATCGTGTGTCCGGCGGGCGCCAGGATGCCCTCCAGCAATTCCAGGTTCTCGGGCTCGTCATCCACGACCAGGATGAATGGCATTGTCGCCTCCCTGGGTGCACTAGTGCCGCGGCCACCAGGCCGCCTCATTCTACCGGACCGGTGCCGCCTGACAAGTCAAATCTCCCACCCGCCCGTGAGGCCGGCCTGCCGGGAAAGGCTCAGCCAGAATATTTCACCGCCAAGGTCGCCAAGGTCGCAAAGGCGCGCCAGGTCTCCTCAAGGTTGGTGGCGAATTCAGGACCGGAAGCTCCGAGCGGTTTTTGTCTCTCGTCCAAATTCGCCCGTGAAATGGGGAGCTTCTTGGCGCACTTGGCGTCATGGCGGTTCAACTGCTGCGCTGTTTGGCGTCAGTACTGCACCTCCACCAGGCACAACCCGTGCGGGGGCAGCGTTTTCCCGGCCCGCCGGCGGTCGCGGGAGGCCAGGGTCGCCTCCACCTCGGCCGGGTCTCGCCTCCCCTGTCCCACTTCGAGGAGGGTCCCCACCACGATCCGCACCATGTGCTGGAGAAAGGCGTTCGCGGTAATCTCGAAGTTCCACAGATCGCCCGCGATTCGCCAGGAGGCGTCCAGGACGGTGCGCACCGGCGTCCGGGCCGTGCAGCTCGCCGCGCGAAACGCGGAGAAGTCGTGCGTGCCGACCAGGACGCGGGCCGCCCGTGCCATGGCCTCGTGGTCCAGGGGAGAGGGCACGAACAGGGTATGCCGGGCCAGCCAGGCCGAGGGGTAGTCCCGGCGGAGGAGCGTGTAGCGGTACGTCTTGGATCGGGCCGAGCGGCGAGCGTCGAAGTCCGTGGGGACTTCCTCGGCGTGGCACACCACGATGTCCCGGGGCAGGCTGGCATTCAAGGCTTTGCGCAGGGTGAGCGAATCCAGGCGCAGGTCGGCTGAGACACTGGCCACCTGCCCCAGGGCATGCACGCCGGCGTCGGTGCGTCCCGCCCCGGTCACCTGCACGGGAACGCCCGCGATCCGGGTGAGCGCGGCCTGCAGGACGCCCTGGATCGTCGGCAGGCCCGGCTGGACCTGCCAGCCGTGATACGCCGTTCCCTCGTATTCGAGGATCAGTTTGAACCGGCGCATGGCGTGGCGGCCTCCTCACGCTGGCGCGCGGTGGAATGTCCGGCGGGGCAGTTCGTCCTTCGGGATCGTGAGCCGGTTCCCCCGCTGCCTGGCCTTCCCGCTCCGAGAAGAAAGAGGCCTTCGCCGGATGCGCGAAGGCCTCTTTCTTCCTGTGCTGGAAGCGTCACGCTACAGGTATCGTTCCACCAGAACCTCGGCGATCTGGACCGCGTTCAGCGCCGCGCCCTTGCGGAGCTGGTCGCCGACCACCCAGAAGTTCAGGCCGTTCGGCACGGCCAGATCCTCGCGGATGCGTCCCACGAAACAGTCGTCCTGGCCGGCCACGAACAACGGCATGGGATACTGCTTGTTCGCCGGATCGTCGAGGACCCGCAGGCCCGGGAAGACTGCGAACAGCTCGCGCGCCTTGGCCACGGAGATCTTCCCCTCCGTCTCCACGTGAACGGAGACCGAGTGCGCGGTGAAGACCGGCACCCGAACCGTGGTCGGCGAGACCAGGATCCGATCATCCTCCAGGATCTTGCGGGTCTCGTTGACCAGCTTCATCTCCTCCCTGGTGTAGCCGTTCTCCTGGAACGCGTCGATGTGCGGCAGGATGTTGAAGGCGATCTGATACGGGAAGACCTCGACCGGAAGCGGCGTGCCGGCCGCCCAGGCCCGCACCTGCAGTTTCAGCTCCTCCAGGGCCTTGGCGCCGGCGCCGGAGACCGCCTGGTAACTGGAGGCGACCACCCGCTTGATCCGGCTGTACCGGTGGAGCGGCGCCAGGGCCATCAGGGTCACGATACTGGTGCAGTTGGGGTTGGCGATGATCCCGCGGCTGGTGTACTGCGCGATGGCGTGCGGATTGATCTCGGGGACCACCAGCGGGATGTCCGGCTCCATACGGAAGGCCGAGCTGTTGTCCACCACGACCGCCCCGGATTTCCAGGCGGCCGGGGCGAACTCCTGGCTGCGGCTGGCCCCGGCCGAGAAGAGGGCGATGTCCACTCCCTGGAAGGAGCCGGTGGTCAGTTCCTCGACCGTGATCTCTTCCCCGTTGAACGTCACCGTCTTGCCGGCCGATCGGGCCGAGGCCAGGGGCTTGATCCGCCGAATCGGGAACTTCCGTTCTTCCAGGACGCGGAGCATGACCTCCCCAACCGCACCCGTGGCCCCCGCCACGGCAACCACGTAGCCATCCTGCCGCATGATCTCGCCTCGCTCTAGACCGCTCTCCGTTCCCGTTCCAGTTCGGTGACCGTCTTCTTGCCGCCGGTGGCCTGGGCCACCACCTTGTTGATGGCCTGCAGGTAGGCGCGGACGCTCGCCTCGATGACGTCGGTGGAGTTGCCGCGGCCGACGACCCGCTGCCCGTCTATCTCCACGGCCACCGTCACCTCGCCCATGGCGTCCTTCCCGCCGGTCACCGCGCGGAGGTTGTACTCCAGCAGCTTCCCGGGGATCTTGGTGATCAGGTCAATGGCCTTGTACGCGGCGTCCACCGGCCCATCGCCCCAGCCCGACTCCTGGTAGACCTCGTCGTGCATCTTCAGGCGGACCGTGGCCGTGGGCACGATGTTGGTCCCGCTGGTGAACTGGAGGTGCTCCAGGGTGTAGGTCTCGACGGGAGCCATGACCTCCGCTTCCACCAGGGCCAGCAGGTCCTCGTCGAAGACCTCCTTCTTCCGGTCGCAGAGCGCCTTGAACCGCACGAAGGCCTTGTTCAGATCGTCGTCGGCCAGGTCAACCCCCAACTCCTCCAGCCGCTTCTTGAAGCCGTGGCGGCCCGAGTGCTTGCCTAGGACCAGCCGACTCTTGGGGACGCCCACCGATTCCGGCGTCATGATCTCGTAGGTCAGCGGCTTCTGCAGGACGCCGTGCTGGTGGATGCCCGCCTCGTGGGCGAAGGCGTTGGCGCCTACGATGGCCTTGTTGGGCTGCACGCTGACCCCGGTGATGGACTGGAGCAGCTTGGAGGTGCGGTAGATCTCCTCCGTCTTGATCCCGGTCTCATAGCCCAGGAGGTCCTTGCGGGTCCGTAGACCCATCACGATCTCTTCCAGCGATGCATTTCCGGCCCGCTCGCCGATGCCGTTGATGGTGCACTCCACCTGGCGGGCTCCCGCGCGGATCGCCTCCAGGGAGTTGGCCACTGCCAGCCCCAGATCGTCGTGGCAGTGCGCGCTCACCACAACCCGCTCGATGCCCGGCACCCGGCCCATGAGATTGCGGACCCGCTCCCCGAACTCCCAGGGAACACCGTAGCCCACCGTGTCCGGGATATTGATGGTCGTGGCCCCCGCCTTGATGGCCGCCTCCACCACCCGGCACAGGAAGTCCTGGTCGGTCCGGTGCGCGTCCTCGGCCGAGAACTCCACATCCTCGGTGCAGCGCTTGGCCCGCTTCACGGCCGCCACGGTGGCCTCCAGCACCTCCTCCTGGGTGGACTTCAGCTTGTACTTGATGTGAATCTCGGAGGTGGCGATGAAGGTGTGGATGCGCGGCCGCTCGGCATGTTTCAGCGCCTCCCAGGCCCGGTCGATGTCGATATCCTTCGCCCGGCACAGGCCGGCAATGATGGGACCGCCCTTGATCTGCTGGGCGATGGCCTTGACGGCCTCGAAGTCGTCCTCGGAGGCGATGGGAAATCCGGCCTCCATGACGTCCACGCCCAGCCGGGCGAGCTGTTTCGCCATCTCGAGCTTTTCCTTGGTGTTCATGCTGTAGCCCGGCGATTGCTCACCGTCGCGGAGCGTGGTATCGAAGATCAGAATGCGTTCACCCATGAGACGTTCCTCCAGCCACCCGTGCGCGCCCTACTGCTTGGTGGGCGCGGGCTGCTCGGTGGCTTCTGCGGGATGTCGTTTCTGCCAGGCCGGCACCGCGCGCACGATGCCGGACGCCGCATACAAGAAAAAGAACAGAAACAGAAACAGGCTGGGGTGCGACGCCACGACCAGGAGCACCAGGAGCAGTGTCGTCATGATCGTGAAGGGCCGCCGCTTCCGCATTTCCAGCCCCTTCAGGCTCCGGTAGCGGATCTTGCTCACCATGAGGAAGCCCAGCCCGTACATCCCCAGCAAGACGCCGGCGGCCGTCGCTTGGGGCGGCAATAACTCCCGCCCGAACACGACCACCGCCGAGGACTCCTTCATGAACAGCACGAACGTGGCCACCACCGCGGCCGCGGCCGGGATGGGCAGACCGACGAAGAAGCGTTTGTCCAGGCTCCGCGTCTGGACGTTGAAGCGAGCCAGCCGGAAGGCCCCGCAGGCTGTGAAGGCGAAGGCCGCCAGGCCGCCGATCCAGCCGAAGGGCTTCAGGGCGAAGACGTAGGCCAGCAGGCCCGGGGCCACCCCGAAGGAGACCAGGTCCGCCATCGAGTCCAGCTCGATGCCGATGTCGCTGGTGGCGCCCGTCATCCGGGCCACCCCGCCGTCCAGGTAGTCCAAGACCAATGCCAGCAGGATGGCGACGGCGGCCACCACGTACTCGTCGTTGTACACCGCCATCAGCGCATAAAACCCGCCGAAGAGGTTCCCCAGCGTCAAGATGCTGGGGAGCAGGTAGACGCCCCGCCGCATCCGTCGCCGCATGCCCGCCCGGCCGCCCTTCATGGGATCACCCCCGCTGCCTTCGGCCTCTGGGCAATTGAAAATTGAAAACGGACAACCGACGACCGGCCATCGGATCTGTTCCGGTTTTCAATTGTCAGTTGTCGGTTTTGCATTTTCCATTGCCGAGGGGGCATCAGGGGATGACCCCGAGGATGGTGCTGCCCCCCTTGACCGACTGGCCGCGCCGCACTTTCAACTCGGCCGTGGCCGGGAGGATGCAGTCCACCCGCGAGCCGAACCGGATCAGCCCGATCCGGTCGCCCGCGGAGACCTTCTGGCCGGGCGTCACCCGGCACACGATCCGACGCGCCAGGAGTCCCGCGATCTGTTTCACCCACACATCCCCGTCCGGGGACGCGAAATGGATGAGGGTCTGCTCATTCTCCGCCGATGCCGCCTCACCCCACGCCGCCACGAACCGGCCCGGGGAATGGGTCACCGCATTCACCATGCTCGTCAGCGGCGCGCGGTTCACGTGAACATCCAGGACCGAGAGGAAGATGCTCACCCGCGTGAGCGGCTCGCCGAATGGCCCCTTCCAATCCGGGAAGGGCTTGATGGCGACGATCCGCCCGTCCGCCGGAGCAAGAATCAGTCGCTCCCCCTGGGGGATCGCCCGCTCGGGGTCGCGGAAGAAATAGACCAGAAAGGCCGCGAGCAGCAGAATACCGGTCCCGGTCCCGGGAAAGTGCAGCCCGAAGAGCAGGCCGCTCACCCCTAGGGTCGGCAGGATGAAGACCAGTCCATCCCGCTCGATCGGCAACCGAAAGCTCCGGCCCAATGATAAATTGTTCATTTATAGCACCTGAACGGGGCCTCGTTCAAGGAAAACCTGAGCCTTTCCGGGGATTGACTCCTCGACAGATCTATCACTGGCGGGGTCGCGCCTGCCATCTAGCCTTGATCCGAAAAAACACTTGAACCGCCATGACGCCAAGGCCGCCAAAGATGGGAGGTTCCGATCCTTTCACCGAAGAACGGGACAACCGATTTCTGGGGCCGTCAGCAGCTTC
>Ga0080064_1004954_pt1 | contig 16249 bp, 19 predicted proteins | sample Subgrocontami54m_FD_69260 | JGI IMG/M metagenome (GOLD analysis project Ga0080064, IMG submission 69260) | Subsurface groundwater microbial communities from S. Glens Falls, New York, USA - GMW46 contaminated, 5.4 m (SPADES assembly) (version 2) ...
AGACCTCGTAGGTCGGCTGTTTGTGACCTACGAGGTTGAAAGTAATAATCTGGGATCTAGATATTATAGTGGGTAGAAAGTTTGCATCAGTTGAGGCTCCCAAGATAATCAGTCCATTTTCTGGTAACTCCTCTATTGTTTTAAGTAATGCATTTTGGGCATCAACCGTCATATTATCTGCAGTTTCTACCACTACTACCTTCCCTTTAGCCTTATTTGGTTTATAGACAAAATGATTTTTTATTTTTCTTGCTTGCTCTATCCCCAATTTTTCTCCATCCTTAATATATAAAACATCAGGATGTTCTTTTTTTAAATCGTGCTTAGTTAGGGTTTCGTTAATCTTGGTAATTCTATCTTCTAGTGACGAGGAAATCAGTATTTTTGCAACCACATGTGATTTTTAACACAAGAGTTCAGATTGAGCAATGAGTTAAAATTATCTGAGGCCTTGTGCTTTCTTTTTCTCTTCAATAATTTTACTAAAACCGTACTGTTTATCAATATAATTTAACCAGTCAGGATTATCATTATTAAAATTTGCTTGTATAGCTTTAGCAAGCATTGAGTTATCAACAGTGTAGCTAGACGCATTTGAACTATCTTTACCTGTTAGACCTAAATGGTAGAGAGTTACCAAACTAGCTTCCATGAAGCCACTTGCTTCTTCCTTTACGTAATTGCTAGTCTGAATAAGCCAGTTTATATATTTTGAGACTCGCATCTCTGGACTTAATCCTTTATTAGGTAAATCTATATCTAGAATATTTCTAACGTGTTTCATTTCTACTGCTATGCCTTGTGCGATTTGGTCTGGGGACGTCGTTAGTAAAACTTCATTGTAACCTCTGGTAATTACCATAGCTTTGCCATTAAACACTTCCATACTGGTAGAAAAAACACTTATACTGGTTTCGTTACTTAAATATGGTCTGTCTGAAGGGAAAGGAATTGTTTGAAGAAACAAATTGCCATTCTTAGTTTCTCTTACCATAGTCTGATACGCCTCTTGAAGATATGGGTTTTCTGATGCAGCCATAGCGCCTACTACATGATTCATTATGGAATTACCAGTTAAAGAATCCTTTTGAGAGTCAGCAGTATTTTGCATTTGATCCCACAACTCGGTTTCTTTTGAGTTTTTTTGGATACCTAAGCTAACTATTTTTTCTTGGATGATAGTTTTCGCAGTATCCTGATCCACAATTAAAGCTGCTTGTTGATCGGCTTGATCCTGGATATAAAAATAACCCCCAATTGCAGCTGCAGCTAAAGCTACAGCAGCAGAAATTCCAAGAATTGGTTGAATTAACCTATTCCTTCCGACCACCCTTGTTGATCTAACTGGCTTTTGCTCGGTTTGTTGTTGAGCTAGTTTTTCTTTTCTGGTTAATCGTCTTGGTTGTGATTCCTGCGGATTATTAGTCATAAGAGTAAAGTATACCATACTATAGGTTTACAGTCAACGATGGCTCATTGACAGCAAGTTGTTGTTCTAGAATAATGAAGATATCCGCATTTTTTGGCGGAAAATTGTCAATGCCTAATCAATCTGTCCAACCTTATACACAAACTTCAGGAGATTCTCTAGAAGATATCCTATTTAAGCAGGGTCTACTAAACCAAAATCAAGTAGCATCACTCAAGCTTGAGAGTATTAATACTGGAGCAAGTATTGAAGATTTAATTATCCGTCACAACCTGCTGTCTTCTGATCAAGTAAGCAGTGCTAAGGCAACTCTTTTAAATGTTCCCTTTGTGAAACTGGAAGGGCGTGGGATTTCTGCTGAAGTGTTAACTCTAATCCCAGAACCAGTAGCAAAACGTTTCAGCGTTATACCGTTTGATAAATCAGAAGGCCAACTAGATGTGGCTATGGCAACCCCTTTAGATTTACAGATTGTTCAGTTCTTAGAAAACAAGTCTGGAATGAGGGTTAAAGCTTTTATGGCTTTGCCTGAGGATATTGCCAAGGCTATTAATGAACAGTATTCTCAAAACCTAACTTCTGATGTTACCTCAGCCTTAAAGGAAGTGGCTCAGGCTAAGCCTGAAGGTCAGCAAGATCAAGGTCCAGAAATTATCAGAGAGGCACCTGTTGCTAATATTGTTACCCAACTTTTGGAATATGCTGTTAAATCAAAATCCTCTGACATACATATAGAACCAGAAGAAGATAAAACCAGAGTTAGGTACAGAATAGATGGGATTTTGCATGAAAAAATAATTCTTCCAAAAGGAGTACATGAAGCTCTTATATCCAGAATTAAAATTCTTTCTAATCTTAAGATTGATGAAAAAAGACTTCCCCAAGATGGCAGATTCACTTTTAATTTTGGGCATGAGGTGGTAGATCTCCGTATATCTACTGTTCCAACTGTGTTTGGTGAAAAAGTTGTAATGAGGTTGCTACCCAAATCTACTACTGCCCCAACTCTGATTGAACTTGGTTTAAGAGGAACAGCTTTAAAAAACTTTGAAGTACAGCTAACCAGGCCTCATGGGATTGTTTTAGTTTGCGGTCCTACTGGTTCTGGTAAAACCACAACTTTGTATTCTGTTTTGACAAAAGTTTCTACCTCCCGTGTGAATGTTGTAACTATTGAAGATCCAGTAGAATATCAAATTCCTGGAGTAAATCAAGTACAGGTAAATCCTGGAATTGGTTTAACTTTTGCTTCCGCTTTAAGATCCTTTTTAAGGCAGGATCCAAACATTATTATGGTAGGTGAGATCAGAGACACAGAAACAGCAGAACTAGCAATTCAAGCAGCTTTAACTGGCCATCAGGTTTTTTCTACAGTTCATACTAACTCTGCTGCAGGTGCTCCTCCAAGGCTTTTGGATATGGGAGTAGAAACCTTTTTACTAGCTTCTGCTTTGAATGCAATTTTGGGCCAAAGAGTTGTTAGAAAAATTTGTCCTAATTGTAGGACAGAAGTAGCATTGGCTCCTGAAGTTTTAGAAAATATTAAAGCCGTAGTTGGTAATCTGATTTCACCTACAAAAATAAACTCTTTGAAAATATTTAAAGGAAAAGGTTGCTCCACTTGTAGTAACACAGGATACCAAGGAAGAATTGGGATTTTTGAAGCACTTCTTATCAGCCCTGCAATAGCCAAACTTATCTTAGAACATGCACCAGCTCAGAAAATTGAGGAAGTTGGAAGATCTGAAGGGATGATTACTATGAAGCAAGATGGGTATATAAAGGCACTTGAGGGTATAACTTCCTTGGAAGAAGTATTAAGAGTGGCTCAGGACTAATTTATGAATATACAACAACTGCTAGAAGTAACAGTAGACAGAGACGCATCAGATTTACATCTTGTGGTGGGCTCACCCCCAATGATTAGAGTATATGGGACTTTGTTCCCTATTCCTGGGGCACAAGCGGTAACTGCTGAGGAAATGACTGCACTTTTGATGCCTTTGATTAACTCTACTCAAAAAAATATTTATGAAGCCTCATATGAGTTAGATTTCTCCTTTCAGTTTTCAGAGAAAGCCCGTTTTAGGGTAAATCTTTACAGGCAAAAAGGTAATCCAGCTGCTGCTTTAAGACTGATCCCTTCCAAGATTAGAACTTTGGAAGAGCTAGGTTTGCCGCCAGTTGTAGAAAAACTTACAGAGCTTGAACAAGGATTTATTTTAGTTACAGGTCCTACAGGCCATGGAAAATCCACCACCTTGGCTGCATTTATTAATAAAATTAATCAAGAAAGGACAGGTCACATATTAACTATTGAAGATCCTGTTGAGTATATCTTCCCGCCAGCCAAAGCTTTAATTACCCAAAGAGAAATGTATAACGATACCAAAACCTGGGATGGAGCTTTAAAGGCAGCTTTGCGTGAAGATCCGGATGTAGTTTTGGTTGGAGAAATGAGAGATCTGGAGACAATTTCTGCTGCTATAACTGTTGCAGAAACCGGACACTTAGTTTTTGCTCCCCTTCACACAAATTCTGCTGCCCAGTCTGTTGACCGTATGATAGATGTCTTTCCTCAAAATCAGCAACCTCAGATTAGAATGCAACTTGCTGCAACTTTAGAGGCAGTTCTATCGCTGCGTTTGATACCTACTATTGATCCAGGTAGAACACTTGCTACAGAAATTTTATTTGCTACTCCTGCTACTAGAAACTTAATTAGAGAGGGTAAAACTTACCTGATAGATAATTTAATTCAAACCTCAGCTGAGTTGGGAATGGTAAGTTTAGAAAGTTCTTTGGCCTCTTTGGTTAAAAAGGGAAAGATCAGTAATAACGAAGCTACAAAATATGCACTTAGACCAGAGTTACTTGCTAAATTATTGAAGTGAAATGGCACAATTTACCTATCAGCAAGCTGTAGACAAAAGGAGAATATAAAAAGTGGCAGTATTTGTCTATAGGGCAAAAGATTCAACAGGTGAAGACCGTACTGGTGAGATTGAAGCATCAGATCTGCACGGTGCAGTAGTAACTTTGCGGAAAAAAGGCTTGATTGTTATTAAGGTTTCCCCTCATCTAGGCCAGGAAAATTTTTTAACAAGATTTTTAAATAGAGTCAGTTTTAGTGATTTAGTTTCAGTAACCCGCCAGCTTGCAACTATGGTTGGAGCAGGGTTAGTGTTGTCTGATGCTTTGGATATTTTATCAGAGCAGCAAGAACACAAAAAACTAGGAAAAGTTTTATCTGAAGTCTCATCTGATGTAAAAAGCGGTCTTACGTTGGCCCAGGCTTTCGGAAAACACCCAGAGGTTTTTCCTTCTTTGTATGTCAATCTTGTAAAAAGCGGAGAAGCCTCTGGAAAATTAGATGAAGTGCTTTTAAAAATGTCAGATTCTCTGGAAAAAGAAAGAGAGTTTAAATCTAGAGTTAGAGGAGCTATGGTTTACCCAGTTATTGTTATTACTATGATGGGTATGGTGATGCTTATCATGGTAACTTTTGTAATGCCAAGACTAACTTCTTTGTATAAACAATCATCAATTGAACTGCCACTTCCAACTAAGATTTTAATAGGTATTTCAGATTTTATTATTGGTTTCTGGTGGTTGATCATTGCTTTAGTAGTAATTGGGGTGGTTATTTTCAGACGCTGGGTTCATTCCCCCAGTGGCAGCCTTATTTTTGATAGCCTAGTTTTAAAAATTCCACTGGTTGGAAAAATTATTACCAGTGTAACTTTAACTAACTTTTGCCGTACGTTTGGCCTTTTGATAGGTTCTGGTATTCCACTTTTGGATTCTATAAATATAGTGGCAGATGTTACTACAAATACCTCCTTCAAGACAGCTTTGAAACAAGCTTATGAAGGGGTGGCAAAAGGACTTTCTTTCTCAAGCCTTCTTAATGCCAACATTTTTCCTAAACTAGTCCCCCAGATGGTCAAAGTGGGTGAAGAAACAGGTAAAGTTGATGAGATATTTTATAAATTAGCATCTTATTTTGAATCTGAGTCTGATAACATGGTCAAAAATCTGACAGTTGCAATAGAGCCAGTTGTCTTAGTAATTTTAGGTGTAGGGGTGGCATTTTTAGTTATAGCGGTAATCTTGCCCATCTACAAATTGACTACATCTTTCTGATATGAGTAGAATAGATAAAATTATGAAAAATTCTAAAGGGTTCACAACGGGTGAGTTATTAGTTGTATTTTTGGTAATAGGAGTCTTAGCCCTAGTTACATGGGTTTTCATAAACCCTCCCCAGGTAGCAAACCAAACTAGAGATGCTGCACGTTTGATCAATCTGGCCAATTTTACCCAGGCAATAAATACATCCATGTCTGAGGCTACATCCTCTGCTGTTTTAGTACTTTGCCAGGGACTTACATATCCATGCAGTGGGAAAAGTAATGATGGTTCAATTGCTGCAAATGGCAGTGGTTGGTTAAAAATGAATTTAACAGCTCAGAAGGCTGTTAATCTCCCTACTCTTCCTGTAGATCCAGTAAATGATGGTATTTACCACTACAGTTTTTGTGCAAATGGAGATCAATGGGAAATTTCAACAAAATTGGAATCTGAGATAGAAAAAGCCAGGATGAGTAGTGATGGTGGTAATGATGATGCTTTATTTGAAGTAGGTACAAATCTCACTTTAATAGCCCTAAGTGGTGGTTCATGTATATATTAGTATTTGGCGCAGTACTCGGAGCAATACTGGGAAGTTTTGCCAAAGCTTTAGCTGATAGAAGTCTAACTAACCGTTCTTTTTTGACGAGGTCACACTGTGAGTTGTGTAAAAGGGTCTTAAAACCACAAGATCTAGTACCACTTATTTCATATCTTTTATTAAAAGGAAAATGCAGATACTGCAAGGAAAAACTCTCTACAGAGTATTTAGTGGTAGAAGCAGTGATGGGGGTTTTAGTAGCAGCTTTATTTTGGATTAATTGGCCAAACTTACCACAACTTCTCTATCAGGTATTTTTTGTAACTATCCTAGTAACAATCTTTCTTACTGATTTAAAAGAAATGTTTATTCCAGATAGGGTTATCATACCCGCCTTGGTAATTGGCGTTATACTTTTAGCCTTACTTGCGCCCTCTCAGTTTATTCCTTCAATTTTAACTAGTTTTTTGATTGGACTGTTTTTTTTGACCCTAGTTTTGATAACTGGGGGTAAGGGCATGGGTGGTGGAGATATTAAACTGGGTGCTTTTATAGGACTTTTGGGCCCTCCTGCAGGATTTTTAGCAATAATGCTGGGTTTTTTGTTGGGTGCAATATTTGGCTTAACAACAATAATACTGGGCAAAAAAGGTTTTAAAGATGCCCTGCCTTTTGGTCCCTTTCTGGTGATAGGAAGTTTGATTACACTATTTTTGGGCAGTGAGATTTTAGATTGGTACTTAAAACTACAATTTTGAGTGTCAATTGGGGTGTTGACAACCAAATTTTTTTATGCAAATAATGAATATGCAAGATAAAAATTATGAAAAAGTTCCTGCCCAAGACTGTTAATAACCCTCAAGGCTTTACCCTAATTGAGTTGATGGTAGTAATAGCTATCATTGCAATTCTTTCTACAATCGGACTAACTCTTTTTACTAACACTCAACAAAAAGCCAGAGATACCAAACGCCGAAGTGATATAGATGCAATTGCCAATGCCTTAGAAACTAATAAAACTCCGGGAAGTAGTACTTATAATGTTTTGGCAGATACCCAGTTTAATGCTGGCACAACTCCAACTGATTCTGGAAATGGTATTGCTACCTACTGTGTATCTTCTACTACTACAGCAGGTACTCCTCCAGCAGTAGCTACTGTTTGGCTTAATACCTCTGCTTGTCCTACTACTCCAGCAGGTTATACTACTGTCACTAATTCTAATCCAGCAAATACTGCAGGTTCTTGGACACTTTGTACTTTACTTGAAACCGGAGTTAATCCAGCTAACATATATTGTAAGAAAAACGCCCAATAAGTTAATGTCCAAAGGTTTCACCTTAGTTGAGATACTAGTGGTTGTTAGTATTATTACTATTCTTTCAGGAATTACTTTTGTAAGTTATTCTACTATTTTGAAAAACTCCCGTGATTACAAACGCCAATCAGATTTGGGAATACTACAAAGCTCACTAGAACAATACCACGCCGATCAATTTGCTTATCCTTCAGTGGGCAGTACTTGTACAAATGGTGCGGTAAGTATAAATTGTCCGCTCAAGGATCCAAACGGTCAGAAAACATATCAAAGTATGATAAATGGCGATCAACTGGCCTCTCCTTACCCACAGTATAGCTATAAGCAGGTCAATACCAGTTACTGCATCTATGCAGCTTTGGAAAACGGCCCCAAAAATGCAGATGGAAGTCTCCGGTTTCAGGGGTCTAGTTCTTGTAGTGCAAGTAATCCGCTACCCTGTACAAGTGACAGTGCTGCAGGCTCTTGTTATAATTTTGCTGTATCCCCACCCTAATTATCGAATCCCATGCCGGGTTTGTGCTAGCTTGACAGATCGGGTCAAGGGGCTTATCTTAAAAATAATGCCCTATCGTAAAACAATTCTGGTTCCAGGAGAGATATATCATGTATTCAATAGAAGCGTTGCAAGACTACCTATTTTTTTGACAGAGAAAGATTATCAAAGAGCATTAGAGGTAATCCAATTCTATAGTTTTATAAAGCCTTCTCTTCGTTTTTCCCATTATAATAGACTTCCAACTGAATCTAGGTATAAATTTCTAGACGATTTATTTAAAAATGGTAAAAAACAAATTAAGCTTTTAGCTTTTTGTTTAATGCCTAACCATTTTCATTTACTTATAAAAGAGATAGAAGAAAATGGAATTAGTTTATTTATTAAAAACTTCCAAGGCAGTTATGCAAAATACTTTAATATTAAAAATGACAGGAATGGGTCATTATTTCAGTCTAGATTTAAAGCAGTAAGGATTGAGACAGATGAACAGTTTATACATGTTGCCCGCTACATTCATTTAAACCCTTTAACAGCGTTTGTTTTAAAAGAAATTAAGGATTTGGAAGAATATAGTTGGTGTTCTTATAAAGAATATATCGGGAAAAGTAAAATGGAAGTTGCAGAGAAAGAACAGCTCTTAACATACTTTTCCTCTATAGAGAAATTGAAATCTTTTACTGCAGATCAGATGGATTATCAGAGAGCTTTAGAAACAATAAAGCATTTAGCTCTTGAATAATCCCTATATGTCTACCTATCCCATGTCGGGTTTGGGTAGGTCTATAAATGTGCTGTAACAAGACCTTAGAATATGGTACTTTTAATACATGGGGTCTGTCCTTAAAAACAATGGTTTCCTCGCATTAGCGCGAAGCGAAGGCTTCACCCTCACTGAGCTGATAGTAGTAGTTTCGATTACATCTTTAATGGGAGTTTTTGCGATGGTTAATATAGGCAGCTTCCGGAAAGAGCAAGAGTTGACCTCAGCAGCAAATGATATCCAAAGCGCAATCCGCCTGGCCCAAACCAATGCTACAAATAGTGTGAAATGTAACGGAATGGCAAGTGTTCCCTGGTCTATTGAATTAAAAGATAAAAACACTATTAACCTTGTTTGTTCTAATCAATCTATGCCAGTAGCTTTGAAATCTACAGTTTATATCTCCGATATTAAAGGGACAACAAGCTGCAGTATTTATCCTGTTGTCATATCTTTCTCCGCTCTTTATGGAGATATAACTTTTATTCCAAGTTTAGGAGATGGTTGTATTAGTCCCCTAACAACTCAAAGTTTGGAAATTAGTTTAACTAATGATAGTGGTACGAGGAAAGTTATGATAAATAAGGGAGGGTCTGTTGATGTCCAGTAAATTATTTAACCAGTCAGGACAGACACTACTTGAGATAATAGTGGTAATTGCAGTTGGAGTAATAGTAGTAGGGTCTTTGGTTTTTGCAACTATAGTATCTTTAAGGAACGCTCAGTTTTCTAAGAATCAGTCAGAAGCTACCAAATTAGCACAAGAAGGTATAGAAAAAGTAAGAAGTGGCAGGAATAGAAATGCTAGTATTGTTGGGTTATTTGAACAACCTATTAGCTGGGATGATCCAAGATTATGGGGGGCTACGGCTATAAAAGACTCTTGTAATCCAGATTGTTATTTTGTACTGGGTAACAACAACGGACAACTAGATTGGATAGGATCTACTCCTCCTGACAAGCCATTGCCAAATTGTCCACCAGCAGAGTGTCTGGATGTGAATGTTTTTAAAAGGGTTGTTATTTTGGCAGATGATGGGTCTTCAGTGAGCAGCAAAAAAGTAACTGTTATAGTTGCTTGGAATGATTTTGCTGGCTCTCATCAGTCCAAATTGACAACAATTTTAAGAAAGTTATGAAAAACTCAAAGGGCTTCACTTTAGTTGAATTATTGGTTGTTATTGCTGTTTCTTCTGTACTGCTTTTACTTCTGACGCAGATATTTTTTAGTAGTTTGAAAGGTAATAACAAAGCCCAAGCTTTGGCCATAATTAAACAAAATGGAGCTAGTGTGTTAGATGAGATAGATTTAAGTGTCAGAAATGCAGATAATGTGGTGTGTCCCTTTATTGCTCCAGGTTCTGTGTTACCTGTAAGTAGTAATAATCTAGTAGTTATCAAAAATGGTGTCTTTACCCGTTATAGGTTTAGGTTTAAGGATACAACTGCCTGTGAGGCCAGAGATCAGGATCCAAAAGACCAAAATCTGGCAAATGGTCAGGTAGATAAGGATATAATAGATTTAAGTAACCCTTCTACAACCTTAAGAGATCTTACTCAACAAGGAATCAATAATTATATTACTAATAATCTTTGCAATGAGCAGGATGCACTTTTAAATCCAATTCCACTTACAGACAATACACCCCAGGGTGTAACAGTTGTTTGTGGCGCATTTACTAGAAGTAGACTTAATGGTTTTAAGGATATAGTCACAATCAACTTCCAACTTAGTCCTGCGCCGGAGATTGATAAAAAGACTTTTAGCCAACTTAGTCCAGTTTCTTTTAAAACATCTGTTGAGTTAAGATAAAATAAGATTATGAGAAAGATAAATTCTGAAGGTGGCCAAATAATATTAATACTTCTTTTAGTTATGACTGTGGCTTTAGCAATTGGCCTTTCTTTAGTACAAAGAAGCATTACTGATATTTCTATCTCTACCAGGCTTGAGGAATCAAGTAGAGCTTTTTCTGCAGCTGAGGCTGGAATCGAGAAGGCTTTAGCAGGAACAGGTTCTACAGATATTACCTTAGAAAATAACTCTACAGCCAATGTTACAGATACTGGCCTACTGCCGGTAGACAACCAGGCCCTGGAATATCCTCCTTTGGGCAAAGAAGAGATTGCTCATGTTTGGCTTGCTGATCCTAATGCAGATTTTAAAAAATCAGAGGGCCAATATTATAATCAACCAAGTATTGATGTCTATTGGGGGTCTGAGGAGGCCAAATCTGCTGTGGATGAAGAAAAGCCAGCACTAGAGGTAACTATTGTTTATAAAAATAGTTCTGGTTATCAAACTAAGAAATATTATCTTGATCCAGCTACCCAAAGGACAGCCACAAATGGTTTCCAAGCTCCAGATGGCTCTTCATTTGTTTGCGGAGGAGCTGTATCAAAGATTAATACAATTTTTAGTTCTGGAACTTCTTTAGATAGACAGTTTTACTGTAAAGCAAATCTATCAGGCCTTTCTTCAACGCTAATTTTGCTAAGAGCCAGACTTTTATATAGTAATAATTCTCACCCTTTTGCAGTTTCACCAAGAAGGGACAATTCTTGTTCTTCCTCTCAAGCAGCTTGTTCACTCCCCCGGCAGGTTAAAATTGTTCTGTCAAAAGGTAGTTTTGGTAATACTCAGAGGACAATACAACTGTTTAAAATAGATAAAGTAGTACCTTTTTATCTGGATTATGCAATCTTTTCATCAGCATCTATAAGTAAGTGATATGGCAAAAATAACTGTTGGTTTAGATATAGGATTTTCCACCATTAAAGTGGTGGCCTTAAATAGAGATAGTGACCATCCTGAGCTTGTGTCTTTGGGCACAATTCCCACACCTGTGCCCGGGATGGTTTCAGATGGAGATACAGATCTTGAGTTAGTATCAGAAACTATAAAGAAATTATTTGAGGCTTCCAAGATTGACCAAAGGCAGGTATATGCTGCTTTGCCCGAATCTAAAGTATTTACTAGAGTAATAGATGATTTACCTTTCTTAAAAGATACAGAACTAGCGTCAGCTATACATTATGCTTCTGAGGAATTTATACCAATGCCTGTAACTGAGGTTGAACTTAACTGGCAAATTCTTTATAGATCAACTGCCTCTGATAAAAGTGGTAAAACAGTTGTTTTTGTAGTAGCAACTCCTAAAGCTTTGGTGAACAAATATTTAAAAGTGTTTAGTAAAGCGGGTCTTGTACCACTTGCACTGGAGACAGAAATTATTGCTGTTACAAGATCACTTGTTGGTAACAATCCTTTATCTCCTACGACTTTAGTTATTCAGATGGGTGCAATGACAACAGACATGGCTGTTATTTCAAAAGGACTAATACTGCTTACCCGTTCTGTTTCAACAGGTGGTTTGGCATTAACCCGTTCTATTGCCCAATATTTTAACTTTGAGATTCTTCAAGCTGAGGAATATAAAAAAACTTATGGATTTGTTAAAAATCAGCTAGAGGGTAAAGTATATGAGGCTTTAAAGCCAATAATGGATGTGATTATGGTAGAGATAAGACGGGTAATTCAATCTTTTGGATTAAAATATCCTCAAAACCCAATCAAAAGAATAGTTTTGTCTGGAGGAGGAGCAAAATTGCCAGGGTTAGTTATATTGTTGGCTAATTTAGGATTAGAAGTTCAAGAAGCAGATCCCTGGTATTTTATAAATAAAGATAAAAATGTTTCTGGAAAGCTAGCTCAAGATGCACCTGCATTTTCTGTAGCAGTGGGGCTTGCTCTAAGGGAAGGATAATATGGACAAAAAGGGCTCAGCCAGCATTAACTTATTACCAATAAGCTATAAAGAATTTCAAAAAAGAGAGTCTAAATTTTATAAGATTCAAAATATCTCTATTTCCCTGTTACTTTTTTTGATCTTTGTTACATCTATTACAATAGCTCTAAGAATCATACAAGCCCAACAGATTAATGCTGCTGAAGGTTTACTTGAGCAAAATAACCAAAAAGTCTCGGATTTAAAACCAAGAGAGGCTTCCCTATTCTTGTTAAAAGATAGGCTAACAAATATTGATCAAATTACATCTTTACCTTCAAAGCAACGTTCTATTTATAACTTAGTTAGTCAGTTAATTCCTGCAAATTTAAACTTAAATTTTGTTTCTGTAGATACAAATGGGGATATGCTGATCTCAATTGTTGCTCCCAATTTTGCTTCTTTAGATGAGCTACTAATTGTGCTTACTTCCAAAGATAAAAATGAAGACAGTATAGCAGCCGTGTCTTTGGAGAGCTTTTCTAGAAGTAGAGATGGGTTGTACCGGGCAAGTATCAAAATTAAACCAAGATAAAATGAACAAAGAGGCGCTAAAGGGGTTTTATCAGAAAAATAGAATTATAATCTTTCCAATTTTGGTGGGCATATCCAGCCTTGTATTAATATTTTTAGTATTAATACCACAAATAAGCAAACTTATTGGTAATAACTCATCCTTGAATGAAGTTCAGAAGCAATCAAAATTTTTAGAAGTAAAAGCTCAAGATTTACAAGATTTGGATGAAATTCAACTACAAAAGGATCTTAATTTATCTTTAAATGCACTACCCTCAAGTAAAGATTATCTAGAAGTGATTGCTTTAATTCAGAGTTTATTACCTCAGACAGACTTTAGTTTACAATCGCTACTTTTTGGGCAGGCAGACTCATCTTCAAGTTCCAAGTCTTACTTTACAGTAAAACTGGAATTAACAGGTCCAAAGTCTTCTGTAAATCAGTTACTAACTAGCATTGAAAGTACTTATAGACCAATGAGAGTAGCGTCTATTGAAACAAGTACACCAAAACAGGATAGTCCTTTGACTAATACAGTTATTTTGTTAAATGTTTATTACTCACCCTTACCTACAACTTTAGGAAGTACTCAGCAGCCTCTGCCAAAGCTTTCTGATAAAGACAAGGAGCTAGTTTCAACTTTGGCCCGGTTTGTTACTACAACTCCTGCAACTTCTGTAGATAATACACCAAGAGGAAGATCAGACCCTTTTCAATAGATCTGGTTTACACACCCTGGAGGTGTGTTACGTAGACATCCCAGTATTTATAGGGTTATTCTAGTATTAGATGTTTTATTTCGTTTAATTTCCGTTGATAATCAACTTGATCAAGTACGAATTTTTTATTTCAATAGGTCTGGTCTGACTTTTTTAGTTTTTTTCTCTGCTTGCTCAATTCTCCATTTATTAATTTCTCTATGATTTCCAGATAAAAGAATTTCAGGTACTTTTTTACCTTCAAAATTATCCGGTCTGGTATATTGTGGTCCTTCAAGCAAATTTTCAGTAAAGGATTCATTACTAGTTGCTTCCTCATCTAGTACATTTGGGAGTAATCTTGTAACAGAGTCTGCGATTAACATAGCAGGTATCTCCCCTCCTGTTAAAACGTAGTCTCCTATACATATTTCTTCATCTACATATTTATCAATAAATCTTTGATCAACTCCCTCATAATGCCCACAAACTATTATTAAATGATCAAGTTTAGATAATTCTTGAGCTTTTTTTTGTTTATAAGGAGTTCCAGAAGCAGATGTTAATACAACTTTGCATTTTGCACTTTTAACTTTTAACTTTCTCAGCGCAGCTGAAAGAATATCTGCTCTTAAAACCATACCAGGTCCCCCACCGTACACTCTACTGTCGACTGTTTTCCGTTCCCCCTCACCAAAATCCCGCAAATTCACAATTTCAAATTCTGCTGCCTTTATTTCGGATGCTTTTCGCATCATGGAGGTTGACAGGATAGGTTTAAAAACTTTCGGGAACAAAGTTATAATTGAGATTTTCATTTACTTAGATTGTACAGCTTAAGCTTTAGGCTCTTCAGTGCTTTCTTGAGGTTGTGCTTCTGGTTCAGGCTTTTCTGATCCTGCTGGTTCAATAAGTTGTAAATTAACTCTAACATTTTCTGCAATTGCTCTAACTGTTAAAAGTTTTCTGATAGAGCGGATGGTAGCACCATTTTTACCAATAATCAAACCCATATCAGTTGGATCTACTACTAAAGTAAGGTTTACTACTCCACCCTGATTGTCCTCATCAATTTTTACTTCCTCAGGTTTGGAAACAATACTAGTAACAAGATAATTAAGCAGATCCTTCATTTTTTGGTTCCTCTTTCTCTTTGTCATTGCGAGGCCCGCCATCTGGCATGGCTGTGGCAATCTCATTTTCAGCTACAGTTTCAACTGCACTCACCTCGGAGGAGTCAGCCTTCGCTTCGCTCACGCTGCCACCATCCGAGGTGTTTGCTTGAGCAGTTTCTTCCACTGGCTTCTCTTCTACCTTTGGCTCCTCCTGACTCTTTTGACTCTCTGACTCTTGTTTTTGCTTCTTTGCTTTTCTTGGAGGTCTTTGTGGAGCTTCACCCAGGATTCTTAAGAATCCATCAGATTTTACAGCACCTTGTTTTAACCAGTGTTCTATCCTATCTTTTTTAAGATTTATTTCATGAGGAGTAGTTAAAGGGTTGTAAGTTCCCAAAAGCTCAAGGTAAGCCCCATTTCTTTTGGCCCGCTCATCAACTGCAACAACCCTGTAAAAGGGTCTCTTTTTTGCACCTATTCTCATTAAACGTATTTTAAGCATATTTTAATTGGAGTTAAGTATATCTTAAGCTTCAAGAAGCGTCAATTGGTAGCTTAACTGTAAGGGATTCCTAAGTCCATTTTAACCTGTTTGATTAACTCAGGTGAATAAAATTCTCTAATTTGTCCTCTCTTATCTTTATATTTATGGAACCACTTAGGATTTTCTTCCTGATATTTATCTGCACGGGAGCGCAAACTCCCATGATTTATCGCCCAGAGATTTTCTAGAGCATTAGCAGTACTCCAGCCTTCAGGGGCAGTTTCCGAGGCAACAACCTTCTTTTTTATAAGCTCTACTAATTCTGGTGAAAAATAGTCGCGGGTGTGACCCCTGGAATCGATGTATTTAGCCGACCAATTCGGATGTTCTTTTAGATATGGACTTGTGAGTCTTTCTATTGTTTCTTTATGATTTCTTACACCCGCTAGGCGAGCTAGTTGAATGGTGGAAACCCAGCCTTCAGGTTTAGATGTTCTTTGTTGAACTTCAAGGTTTAGTGAAGCTACAAGTTCCGGTGAGTAATATTCGTGTGGTTTCCCTAAAGAATCCAAATATCTACCAGCCCATTCTGGGTGTGAATGAATATAATTTATAACATTTTTTTGCAAAAAATGATGGGATTTTTTTAAATAAGTTGTAAGATTCCACATATGCATCCAGCCTTCAGGTGGGGATTGATATTGTCTGTTGTTCATTTCTCTAACAATTCTCATTACTTCGCTGGAGTTTACTGTAATTTTTAATCCAGAAATATAAAGGATATTTTCGGGGCCGAAAATATTTTCAAACTCAAAATCTGACTCTTCGTTTAGATTATCTCCTAAGGTACTTGATAGTTCACTAGTTAAGGTAGATCTTTCCTCGCCTCTTCTCTTTTTAACCAAAATTTGAGCTGCTTCTGCTACTTCTGCAAAAGTAACAGATAATTTTCTTGGGTCATCAGTTT
>Ga0080064_1004957_pt1 | contig 16245 bp, 16 predicted proteins | sample Subgrocontami54m_FD_69260 | JGI IMG/M metagenome (GOLD analysis project Ga0080064, IMG submission 69260) | Subsurface groundwater microbial communities from S. Glens Falls, New York, USA - GMW46 contaminated, 5.4 m (SPADES assembly) (version 2) ...
CAAGCGTTGCATCAATAACAGCACGACGCTCGGTAGAGGTAATGCCCGCGGGAACGGCAACCATGACTTCGGGACGAAATACTCGAATGCCTCCAAGTGCTTTATTAATAAAATACCGAAGCATTGCTTCGGTTGTTCGATAATCAGCAATCACCCCGTCCTTCAAGGGTCGATACGCAACAATGGTATCTGGAGTACGACCAAGCATTTCCTTTGCCTCTCTGCCTACTGCTAATACTTTTCGATCAAGTACTGAAATAGCAACAACAGAAGGTTCATTGATAACAATTCCCCTTTTTGGCGAATGAACCAATACATTCGTGGTACCTAAATCAATACCTAATTTTGGCGTGAATGAAAACATAACTTAAATACAGTAACTCGTAACTGGTAACCCGTAATAAATACAAAGAAATTCTTTAATTAGTCTTAAACCTGATTGTGAGTTCGTGGTCGGTATTGGCGGGAGTTGAAAATGATACTTTTGCTTGTTCTTTTTTAAGTGATGCAATATCGGTATTCACAGAAGAAATATCATGCAAAAAAGAAAATTCCGCATTCACGATATGCTTTGAAATGCCGGACTGTTTTTGAAAAAGCGCCGTATAAGAACCACGTGCAATATCTTGATATATTTTCGGCGGGAGCTGATATTCAACAAAAAATGTCTTTGTCGCCTTTGGTGCTACCGTAAAGAACGCTCCGACGACCATCTTACCATGCTCGTGTGAAATCTCAAGCTCGGCCATATCTTTTGAATTCAAATCTTTCTGGGCACCCTTGGTATCAATAATTTTTGAGCCCTCAGGAATTAGGATGCGCACATAATTCTTATACATTCCCGTCTCCCACGTATAATCCCCCGTGTTGGTATATGTCAATTCAACACGGCCAGAAACATAACCCTCCTTTTGTTCTGAAACAAGATAACTAATTTTTTTATCCATCACCTTATCGGTTTTTAAACTAATAAGATTCGAATCGATAACTTGCAAAAAATCTCCTTCGCTTGAACGAACCTTTCCTGTCCATCCGGCGTCACGCGCAAATACTTGCATCACAGGATCATTAAAATAAAAAAGGATATCTTTCTCTTGTGCGTGATGATTAAAAAGCGAATACAAATCATGCGCCTTCTCATTTGGCAAATTCATAATTTTTTCAAGAACCAATCGTGCCATCGTACCAACTATTTCCTTTCGCTGGGAAGATGGCAACCCTTCCTGTAAATACCCTTTTTCAACCTGATACTGCAACTGATCAACAACATTCTCACTCGTAAACGTAAGGTCATCAATAATGAGGGGCCCGGTTAATTTTAACAGTGAAACGAGTACAGCCGGGGTAATTGAAATAACCCCATCAAGTTTTTCGCTTCCACCTTCCTGTTCATAAAACCACTGGGCCTTTTGTGCGGCAGTAGGAAAATCCGGCGACCAATTTGAATCACGAAAAAACCATTCCCTATCCTTTCTACCCCCATATTTTCGAAAAGGCTCAGGTGCTGGCACATGTAAATAGGTAGCAGGCTTATCAAGATTATAGACGTTGTCTGTTTTAAAATGCGTGAGCATGCCATTTTTAACTTTCAAAATTCCATAGGTACCTATAAATCCTCCCGTGGCACGAACTTCATTGGTATTTTGAAGTAAAAAAAGATAGGTTTTTTCTTTTGGATATCCGGCAAGTGCGGGAAGAATTTTTACTAACATCACCGAGGAATCTAAAAATTCCTGAAAAAGAACATCGCGCTTTTCAAGTTTTTCTTTCATACCTAATAGGGGGCCTTTTATTTTTTTATCTGAAATGTTTTCAAGTTGTGTTAATGCAAGTGTAAGTTCAGCATAGGCACCGGAAAGCTCAGGAAGAGATTTAAGAAGAATTTGAATTACTTCCATCCTCTGACTTTCAGATGCATTTTGAAAACGTTTTTCTTTTGTACTTTGAAGTACGTTATTAATTTGCTCGGAAATTCGGACTACTTGCAATGCTGGACGAATACTCAAGAGAGTTGCATTTGAGATTTTTTGAACTTCATTATATGAACCGCCGATTCCCGGCACGGCTGATAAAAACGAAAATGTCCCAAGAAGTGACTGCAAATCTTGCGCCGAATAGTGCGCATCTTCCAATGCCAACTTGCTTTGAGAAAATTCAGATTTTTTAAGTGCGCTTTCCGCTTCTTGAAGCGATGAGTACAAACTTTGAGAAATAGAAAAGAAACGAAACAACCCAAAACCAGCCACAACTATACAGGCAGCGATAAGTATTCCGATACCAATAAAAAACCATTTTCTCTTGTTTGAAGCTGGGTAGATATGGGCCTGGGGTATTTCTTCAAATGATTCCATACTATAAAATTTCTAATTCCTAATATTTAAAGAAAAAAGCACTTCTCCAGTGTTTACAAAAATATTTAATGCCCGAGATAATGTGAATACGTGTTAAAGGGTCACGAAGCGCGAGGAGTCCTTGAAATTGTGCTGATTCTCGCTTGTATAAATGTGTCATATGCGCATGTGGTATATAGTGAATATGAAACCCTGCATCCCAAATACGCTTACACCAATCGGTATCTTCAAGGTATAAGAAAAATCGTTCATCCATAGTACCAATATGATCAAATAATGATTTCCGAAATAACCAGCTTGCTTCAATTGCCCAATCGATAGGGGTTGGTCCCTTAAATTCAACGTCCTTCATTAAAAACCAATCAAGGTGCCGTTTTATTAAGGGGAGATTGCCTAAAAAAAGCCTTCGCAAGGCAGGAATAAAAATGGAAGGAAAACGAAAATACGACTGTTGCACCGATCCATCAGGATGTAAAAGTCGAGGCACCACAAGACCCACGTGTTGATTTTCTTCCAAATGTGTATGAAGTGCATCAAGTGCACCTTCATGTACCATGATATCTGAATTGCACGTAAGAATATAGTTTCCTTTTGCAAGTGAAAACCCGATATTATTACCCTTAGATAATCCCAAATTCCGCTTCAGGGGAACATACATAACATCCGGGTGCCTTTGCTGAAGTATTTCTTTTAGCCCTGAATCAATACTATTGTCAATAACTATAATTTCAAAGGAAACTTTAGTTTTTAGCAATTTAAAACTCTTGATGCATTCCCGCACCAATCCTTTTGTTTTGTAATTAACGATAATAATGGAGATATCCATAAAAAAGTAACTAGCAACTTGTAACTGGTAACTCGTAATAAACACACTGTTTCTGATTAGTATTTTTACAGGTTACGAGTTACAAGTTACGGGTTACTGTAATGATTCGTACATTTCCTCATCGGTAATTTTTCGATGCGCCATAATCCATTCCCGCTTCTTTTTCATACGTGGCATCATTTTTTTAAATTCTAATAGCCCCCGTAGATTTTTTGGCTCACAAAAAAGTATGTACACAAACTTTCCCCACTCAAACCATACAATCCTAAAAAAACATTTCAAAAATAGTTGTCTACTTACATTTTTGTAAAGCAAGAAAAAATTATTTCGATATGAACAATGATTTACAAACGGATTCTTTCGTTTTAAAAGTTCTGGCTCGGTTGAACCTACATGATACGCGTATGCATCTGAAATAAAATAGGCTTTCCATCCGCACCACCGCAAACGATACGCAAGATCGATGTCTTCGCGGTACATAAAGAAATCCTCATCAAAGTACTCATTTTCATATTTTATGCTTTCAAGTGCGGTACGCCGATATATTGGAGTGGTGCCGGCAACACCAAACACTTCGCCTGTTTTTTCTGACAGTTTCGTAAAGCGGAGGGAATCAATATTTCCTGCATAATGATTCCTTTTTATCACAATACCGCAAGAATACAGTGTAGTGTGTTTTTCGCTTTTCGTCAATGATGACATCTGCCAAATTTTTCCTGCTGCACTTCCCGCTTGGGGATGTGTATCTAAAAAAAAATTTAGTTTTTCGCAATAATCTGATGCAAATGTTTGGTCCTGATTCACGCAAAGAATATATTCAGATTGTGTCTCATTAATAATTCTATTATGTCCCTTTGCAAATCCGAGATTTATATCACTTTGTATGAGCCTACATTCAGGAAATGTTTTTTTAATAATATCACATGAATTATCATGAGAATGATTATCCAAAACCACACACTCAAAATCCTGAAAGGTTTGATTTTTGATGCTTTCCAAGCAATCTTTGAGATATTTTTCACCGTTAAAGGTAACGAGGCTAATAATGAGTTTCATATATAGACATGCTACCTGTTTTATCCGTAAAAAACAACACGAGCCCCTGCCAAAAGGCAAGAGCTCAAAAACAAAGAACTAAACTTAACTAAAGACAAAACCTGCACGAACGGGAACTGAAAGAATTACCTCACAAAGCAACCTACCATTATCAGGTGCAAACTTTGCGAGACGTTCCATTACTACCTCGTGTGAAGGCCACTCGTACATGCCATTTGAAATACAACTTACCGGTAACACTTTTACGCCATGATGCGCACACACGAGTGTTTCGGGAAGCGTACTCATACCAACACACATAACACTTTCATGCATGCCCGCCATATGTTCCTTCTCTTTGCGACTTTCAATATCTGGTCCACGGGTCATCACAAAGGCACCTTCATATACCGCACGAGGAAATTGAACTCTGGCAACAGATTCTATAATTTCAGCGCGCAACTTATTATCAAGAACGGAATCAGCTTGCACAAATTCACCCGCTACCAAAGGCATGCCACCTGCTTCATACCGTAAAAACCCGTCGATAACAATGAGTGTGCCAGGCTCAATACTTTCTCGTAAACTTCCGGCTGCATTGGTAAGAATCATAGTTTCAACACCAAGTGCTAACAATAATTCCACTTGCAGACGAACCATACGAAAAACATCTTCATCAGAAGGAGGTGCTTCGTTCATGTGAACACGCCCAAGGAGTACCGCACACAGCTGATCGCCAATAAGTCCAATTTGTAATATACGATCATGTCCTTCAAGCTCGCCGAGCGATTCAAAACCAGGAATATTCTTTAGGGGTATTTGTACAAATATCGGATTTAATTGCAATGAACTTTTCCATCCCGTACCAAGTATTGCACCAATCTGCGGACGAGTAATAGGATATTCAATTACGGTGGATCTATTCAATCGAACTAGAACAAAATCAACCGCCCTATCCAAATCCTTCTGAAATGGCGTGTTCTTCATGCGGTCTCTCCTTTTTTAGGTAAGAAAGTGAACACTATTTTTCAGATCTTCGCTTTCCTTCCAACGATGGTAGGCAAGCGCAATTACCATATCAGTAACTTGCCCTGCAATCATCTTGTCAAAATATGACTGCACACCCGAACATCCTGTCGCAATAAACTCTCGCTTTACTGAGCCCCAAAAAGGAGTATCACCAGGAAAAAGAAGATGAGGAATAATATCAGTTCTTCCATCATGCCTATCATGCCATTCTTGCAATACTTTACAACGCGCAATATTATCATATTCAGCTGTCCATATACTCCTATCGCCAAAACTCATTTCTGCTAACAAATGTGGTTCCATTTGGTACGCAGGCCACCTTGGATAATCACCCTCTCGATCATCTGGCATTTTAGGACACAAGACCACTACATGGCATGCTTGCCGCTTAAGCGGAACATCAGGGTTTGCAAAGAGTGAATTAATCACATGACTAATACAAAACTTTGCATCTGCTTCAGTCAAAAACTTCGGCGTAAGCATCTTTTGTTCTGGCATTTTCTTGCCTTTCTTTTTTAATTTTCAAAGACCAAACGAACACAAAATAAGATGCCACCATCTTATACAATCACCATGCAAAAGTCAAGATCAGCATGTTTTAAGTTTCATGTTTCATGTTTCATATTTCATGATTTCTTCCTCTTCTCCGAGACATTAAATCCAAGATATTTCCCAAGCATAAGCCGGGTTTGCGCATCGATTGCCGGTAAGGAACTAAAAAAGATTAATGAAATAGGCAAAAGCGCCCATTGTAAAATCATGTATATCATTCGATGTTTCGGCGTAATATCAGGACGTTTAGGAAGCAAGAAAAACGATAAAAACCCCAGTACCAGTAAGCCGATCATACTTGCATTTAAGAGCCACTCTAAAATAAAAGGTGCATTTTGGGCAATCACCGTTGTTTTAACTTGTGAAGGCGCAACCATTAAGGGAAGGCGTCCTAATAACAGAATAATGATTGGGGCGGTAGCCCACGTATACATTCCTTCAACTTGAATCCATATTAATCTCAACCTATCTTTAAGAGGAATAGCACTATGCGGAAAAAATTTCGTCATCATGTAGGGGAAATGCTCAACGCCCCATGCCCAACGCCGCTGTTGCTTATACAAATTGATAAACCCTTTTGTGGGCGTAGGCCCGGTAACCGCATCCATGGAAACTGGCAAATACATTGGCACGACTCGATACTTACCCTGGTAGTGCGTATAGCATTGCAAAAAAATACGCGAATCTTCACTGACAATATCATTTTGCCAAAACCCCACATCGACAAGCGCTTGAAAACTCATACTATGTGATGAGAAGGTAAATAACCTATCAGGCCGAGATAATTCGGTGAGCATCCAGTAGGTAGTACTTAAACTCGCTAAACGCATAGGCGCGCGCGATTCCCACATATTATTGTTATACATAACAACCGGCTGATAGCTTGCACGCTGGGGATTGGGAGTTGAAAGATAGGTGTATGTTAGACAGGCAAAATACTGTTCATGAACAACCGTATCACTATCAAATGCCGAAACAATAATATGCTCGTACCCAATTTTTTTTGAATCAAAATATTCTTTCGCCTTTCGCCCCATCCAGTGTAAATTTGCTCCCTTCGTTTTCATTTCACCTGGTAAATCGTCCGGGTGCACCGTAAAAAGAATATCACAAAATACATTACTATATTTTTCTTTTACCAATGGAATAATTGATTCAAAGTGGTCACGCGCGCGTTCTTCACCACCAAGTACCACGATAAATTTTTTAGGATCATAGGTGCTATGCAAAAGTGCGGAAAGCGTACCATCAATAATATGAAAATCTTCTTTTACAAATGGAAAAAAAATGCAGTGTGTATACGTACCCCACGCTTGTGAAAATTCTTTCTGTAGCCGTTCATACCAATTCGTCTTAAGTGCACGAGCGTAACGGCGCCATGAGAATACTATGAAGATAAGAAAATACAAGACGCGCAGTAACCAGTACAAATCAAAAAGAATAATAAAATAAATAACCCACAAAGAATTGGTAAATGAAAGCACTACGGCCAAAAAAAATGTAACCCAGATAAGGGTACCTGGGATATATTCTAAGAATCGATAGAGTTTTGCTTTTTTCTGAGTACCTACCATATCTAAATAATACGTTGTAAAATCAAAATAACTTCTCAAAAATTTTAATTTTTCATTTTTAATTTTTAATTTTCTTTAAAACACTTACTGTTTTTACGCTGCCATTGGGAATATGATGAACTCCTGCTTGAGATTCTAATACTGTTTTACGTAATGTGATATACAAAACTTGACCTTCAAATTCATCGAGCTTTACCAGATCACCTTCTCGATATTGGTCCTCAATTAAAATTGAAAGGCCGGCAAACACATCTTTGATAAGCGCTTGGGCACCAAAACTCACCGCAAGACCAACCACCCCCGCACTTGCTAAAATAGGGGTTGTATCAATACGTAATTCCCGCAATATCATGACAAGTGCTATTAATACAATAACAAATGAACTCGTACTCATGACAACGGCACTAATGGTTTTAATGCGCTTGTCTTCTCCTTGATGATCGTGATTTATTTTTGAAATGAATGTTAAAAATTTTTTATTCAAAAAACCAATCACCCAATGAAAGATAATTGCTCCACATAAAATCGCTAATATTCGTAGTGGCACTTCGTATTCACTGAAAAACATAGAATTTACTGGGTCTGAATTTCAAATGAACAGGTGGCGCGCTGTTCTTGCTGTTCGCAAATGCATGATTTCTCAGAAATAACAGCTCCTGTTTTTTTAGGAATATGCTTTTGCTTATCAAAAGGCTCGCCAAATGCTGCACCCGTTAAAAGATATTGCGAGTCATTCACTTTTTGAATTGAGACAATTGAAAAATCTTTGAACACCAACTCATGAATATGTTGCCGCTCAATTAATTCTGATAACCACGCGTATAACAACGCGGAAATATTTGGCGCATCCACCACAATTTTTATCCGCTCATCTTCCCGTACTTGAGAAACATCATACAGAGCTCCAAAAAGCGCACGTGCTGCATCAATAAACAATTCCTCTGTTCGTTTTGACTCAGAGGAAACATGAATACTCCCATTTTTTTCTTCAATAGTATAGGGCATACCCGGTAGTAGATTTTCGACTATTCGCCTTTGGCGAACAGCGACTTAAATTAAATAAAGTACATGATTTAATATTTTTCTTTTTTGTTATCATATATCCAGATATATACTGAGAGCTGTCGAAAATTCACTACCGGGATACCTTACTTCTTGATTTCTTTTTTGATATCGTTCCACTGTTTCTTAAAAAGTTCTTGCGCTTCCTCAATAAACCCTTTCGCAACTTTTGAGGTTTTCGCATATTCCTTCAGTGCCCCAGACACCAATGACTCGTATTTTTCCTGTGAAAGCGAGCTTAGATCACCAAATTCTTTTTCCATTTTTTTGGAAATTGTCTTGATAAGCTTTTTGATGTCATTGCGAGTTTTTGTGCCGCTTTTTGGGGCAAAAAGCAAGGCGGCTGCAGAAGCAATCAACGCCCCTACCACAAAACCTTTTAATCCATTTTTAGACATACCTATATAATTATGAATTATAAATTTCAAATTACGAATTGAAACTAAGTTGAGTATACCATTTTAATTAGTTTTTAGATATCCCCAATCAGTTCGCAAGACCCTTGTTCCTTTCTTTTTTGCCAAATACTGATATGTGCTAATGGCAGCTTTTGCACCTTCCCCTGCTGAAATAACAATTTGTTGAAAAGGAACCGTTGTAGCATCCCCTGCCGCAAATATTCCCTCACTTGATGTTTCATTACGTTGATTAATATCGATGCGTCCTTCATCATCAAGTACCACCATATTATTTAAAAATAACGTTTTTGTTTCAAACCCCGTAGCAATGCATATTCCATCAACTGCAAGTGTGGATTCATTGCCATTTTGATTATTCCGCACCGTAAGCGTTTTTACTACATTATCACCCTCGATTCGAACACTTTCGGTACAGAACATTTTTTCAATATGTTTTACTTGCGAAAGACGTTTCATTAAAATCTCTTCGGCAGTCACCATATCGCGTCTATGTATAAGATAAGTATGTGTAGCATATCTTTCAAGACTTAATGCGGCCTGAACCGCGGAGCTTCCTCCACCTATAATTGCAATTGTTTTACCAGTATATTGTTCGGGTTGGGGTATATTTCCATACCACACTCCTTTTGTTTCAAAAACATCTTCGCCTGGAATTTTTAATTTTCGTGGAGATTTTCCTAATGCCAAAATGACTGACTCACATGTATACTGGAGTGCTCCCTTCGTATTTATTACGAACGAAGTATTATTTTTCTCTATTAATTCAACACTATCAAATACCACCTCGACTCCAAAATTCATCGCCTCAGTAGCAAAATTACGTATGAGTTGCGGCCCTTCGATACGGTCCAACCCAGGATAATTTTCAATTTCAAGCGTAGAGGCTGTTTGGCCCCCTAAGTCTTTTGAAATAATAAGCGTTTTAAGCCCGCGCCTAGCGGTAAAAATACCTGCACTCAACCCAGCTGCTCCCGCACCGACAATAATTACATCGTAATTCATACTGAAGTACAAAAAAGGGGTGGAACCCCTTTTTTGAAATTTTTAATAATTTTTTTCCTCATCATCATCGTCATCACTAAGTCCACGATATCGCTTACCGCTCTCTTCCTCATCTTCTTCTTCTGCGCTCTCTTTCTCTTCCTCCTCGTCATCATCGTCATCATCGTCGTCTTCCTCTTCGTCTTCTTCATCATCATCATCGTCATCACCCACTTTCTCATCTTGATACTCGGTACCAAGTCCTTCTTCTTCTTTATTATACTCATCTTCGTACTCATCACGTGCAACAAGATCGACTTGACATGTTTCACAAAGTCCCGGTTCGGGATACTCAGCTTGACACTGAGGACAAATGTAGTCATTCATAGATCCTACAATTATTAATTTTTAAAATTTATAAATTCTTTTGGGTTGCGCGCCATTTCAATAAGAAGCCTCGTTCCACTTCCTGATGCACCAGGAGCAAGTAAGGATGACGAATAATTTGTCATGGTTGAGGCAATATCAAAATGAATCCATAACGGAAATTTCTTTGCAAATTGATGTAAAAAACTTGCAGCATTAATGGCACCGCCGCGTGGATGATTTTTTGCAGCATTTAACACATCCCCAACTGTGCCTTTCACATCTTGCTCATATTCTTCCCAGAGCGGTAGTGGCCAACAATAATCACCACAATTCTGTCCCGCCTCTTGTACCTTTTTTGCCAAATTATCAGAGGGGCTCATGACTGCAAATGCGTAATCTCCCAGTGCAACCATACACGCGCCAGTCAGTGTCGCAATATCGATAACCAACGACGGATCATATTTTTCTGCATAGGTAAACGCATCTGCCATAACAACCCGCCCTTCAGCATCAGTATTACCTATTTCTATAGTTTTACCAGACATTGAACGCAACACGTCACCCGGGCGATAACTACTTCCTGAAGGCATATTTTCTGCCGCAGGAATAATACCAATTACATTCACCTTTGCACCAAGTTGTGCGAGTGCACAAACAGCATGTAGTACACTTGCGCCGCCACTCATATCCATATGCATTTCTCCTAGGCCCGCTGACGGTTTTAAATTAATTCCTCCCGTATCAAACGTAATGCCCTTTCCCACAAACACAATTGGTTTTTGAGATTTCAAACCGTTCTGATATTCCATGACAATCAACTTTGCCTCCTGAACACTCCCGCGAGAAACGCCCAAAATTGCTCCCATACCAAGCTTTTCCATTTCTTTTTCTCCCAGTACCTTTACCGAAATTCCTAGTTCCTTACCTCTTCTTTGTGCCTCTTGCGAAAGCCAAGTTGGCGTCATATCTCCGCCAGGACAATTTGCAAGGTCTCGTGCACTATTCACATGTCCACCAATAACACTTCCTGAATCGAGTGCTTTTTGAAAACCAGCCTGTTTACTTTTATCTTTTATAAGATAGATAATGTGCTCCAAATCTTTCCATCCATCTTTTGGCGCTTCTTTAAATACCCGATAATGATACATCGCTAATTCCACATTTGTTGCAACAGTCTCGCATAAACGAACCGCAGAAACACCTGACACTTCAAGATCTTCGAGGCACAGCATGCAATTTTGTAACTTTAAATTTTTTGCACATGCAAGTGCCTTACGAGTAAGCATTTCAAGCTTTCGCAATGAAGAAGGCATCTGTTCACCCGTACATACCGCAATAATTTGCTTTAATGATTCAGGTAAAATAAAAGAAAAACATTCACCAAATGATCCCTTCTTATCCTTTAATACTTTACTAAGAAATGATGCGTCCTGGGCAGAACATAATTTTAAAAACAAGTGATTTTTCCACTCAAATGCGCCACTTGAAAAAAACAAGATGTTTCCATCGTGTAAAGATGCTGTAGCGTTTGTAATACATGTATGTTTCATAAATAGTTTCTCGTATTCAAGGAATTCCAGTATATCACATTAAAAAAAGAAAGCATGTGGATGATATTATTTGGAAGGCGCATGTGCAGTATTGTGACACGCGCCCCCAGACTAAGGAATTAAAAAAGCATTCTAAAGCTACACATGGTACCAATATCGGGCGCACTCATTTCAGAAGGACGCTCATGAATAAATAATTCACCTCTTCGATTTAAAATGACATGGAGTCTCCGAGCTTTGCCCGCGCTATTTGCACAACGAACCATAATATAGTCGGTAAGCCCAATGGAAGAAATTTCAGGAATGAGTGACCGAATAAGTTTCTTAAGCGGCCATCCAAAACGTATACAGCAATCGATAAGATACTCAAGAAATTCTTCAACCGAAATAACCCTTCCTTCCTGCTGTATACACAAATCTCGCTGCTGAGAAAATTTCAGTGAAGCAAACGCCCTAAATTCACGTTTAAAACCCTCGGGAGTCATTGGATAATACGTATGGCCTTGTCGTGTTGGATACTGCCACATACCGGGAGTAAAATTCCACATTTCATTGAGTGTTATAAGTGCCATCCCCTCATCAAAGGTATTCAAAATGCGAAGAAGTTCATCAATTCCAAACCCAGTGAAAGAGTAACTCGTAGGTATTCCTTCTTGTGGAATATACGTGCCAAGCCCCCTGAAGCGGTCAATAAAATTACAGTACCGCAAAATCAAGAACTTCAATTCAAGTATGAATGGAAGTTGCTTAAGTTCAAATTCCCCATTCGTTATACCAAAAATCTGAGCTTTTCTCCGTACAAAATCACTAAATAATACAAGTGGCACTTTTAGTTCATATGTCCTTACCATGGTGTGCTCCTTTTTTGCTTTTTATAAAAAGAACAATATTATTAAAACATCACTAAAATAGCACACGGCAAAAAAAAGCGCAACCTAAACTCGGATAATTCGTGCACTGGTATCTGATTTCTTTATTAACACTTCTTTATGATCTGCTAATTGGATTCTTTCACTCTGATTATCCGCATATAAAAACGCCGGGCCGCGAATGATACTCATACGAATACTGCTGTCTTCTTGTAAAATCATATGGTCTGATGTTTCGGTACTATTATTAAACGCTAACCCCATACCAACTTCAAAAAAACTATGGGTAATTGAACGGTAATAGCCAGTGGAACCCAAGGGATTTGCAATAACAATTCCATCTCCAATCACATGATCACCAACCTGTTTTTCATTTACCCATACATGATACCGAATGGCATGCCTAGGGTCGGCGTTATGTATAACAATATCATTGAGTGCCGTAATAGTTTGGTCATGAAATCTGCCTTCTATTTTCCAAACCTCATCAATAGTATATGCACCGCTTGCAATTTTTTCCAAAACTAATTCATTGGGAAGCGGCGAGCAAAGCTTACAAATTTTACTGTTACGCAAAAGAAGTTTTGGGATTTGTGGATATGCGTACTCAGACTTTAAAAGCGCTCCATCACCGCCGTAAGAAATAACCATATCTGGATTATTTTCGGTAATTTCAAATCCATGAGTGTCTAGGAGCGATTCTAATTCGCTATTTTGTTCTCCAAAAACTAATACCTTCATAAAAACTTTTAGTAATGTTAAGTATTTCTATCGTACGGCAGCACTACCTGCCCTCGGGGCCAATGAATCAAAATATACCGTATAAGAAATACTCCCGCAAGTGCGGCAAGGATCCCTGTCATTACAATTACATCAAGTGAAAACAATGATTCTTGCGCACTCGCAGCCTCCCCCTCAAATGGCATTGCCGCAAACTGATCTTGTATATAACTAAATGAGTTATATACCATATGACAAAGAATAGAAAGGATGAGCGAGCCGGTGCGTACATAAACAATTCCAAGTATAAATGCAAAAAATGTTATTGAAAGGGCATTTTGAAAATGAAGGGCGCCAAACAAAAGCGAGCTTACAATATATGCTTTTTGAAAACCCCATTTTTCTGTCCACCGATGCAAGAGAATACCACGAAAAAGTATTTCCTCTGCAATTGGAGCTGCTAACACTGTGCCGATAAATCCAACAAAGGGGTTAATTTGCTGAAATGAATCCAGTTCTTCGGGCAAAAATACGTTTGACTGAAATGGAAAAAAATATCCGATAAGACTTGCAAAAAAAATGAGACTGAGTAACGAAAAAAAATAGACCGGGATGGTAAGCAAGAGTGGTGAAATAGTTTTTTTAAATGACGGCAAGCTACCCAAGATACGAGAAAACGAAATGCCATTTCGCTCAAGCGTTTCGGTACAAAAAAGAAAAATGGAGATATAAAAAATAATAGAAACGACTTCGAATGTCGTTTCATTTGCTTTCAGGCTTGGAATAAAAAAAGTTGCAATGTCAGGGATACTTAAAAAAAGTGCTGATCCAAACAAAAACCACGCTAACAAAAAACGTATTCTAATACGTGAAAATGGCTTTACTTGAAAAAGATAAAAAACATTCATACATATCACCTATGAGCTGAGGTACAAAAAAATATTACCAGACAAAATCTACAATGAATATGATTTTACCCTACTAGTACGCGTATCATATTCGATCAATTCATGATTTTTCATTAAATTCCATTTGACGTGCGGCATACGTAACTGCTCCGAAGAAACCACAAATGATTTTCTATTTTGAGAATTTCCCCAATAAAGCGTGAAATACGAAGTTAATTTTAGCAACTTCACCAACCGGTCTGTTTCACTTACTTCCCGAAGCGCCCACATATACATTCCATCAGATACTACTACATTTAATGCGGTATATTCATGGTGCTTGCGAAGATACTTAATCGCTCCTTTTAAAGCTATACGCACTGCGAGGGGTGTTACCTCTTTTTTTTCTTGGAGGAGCTGAATAAAATAATAGAAAAAATATTCGGTATCGGTAGACCCTTGGATTTTTTCTTTTAACTCGAGTTTAAGAGGAAGTTCTTGGGACTGAAAGAAAGAACCGTTATGACACAAACTTAAATTATTATAGATAAACGGGTGATTATTAGTAACCGCCACTTTTCCAATGGTGGCCTTTCTGGCATGACCAATAAAAATAGTTGGGGTCGTTTCAAGGAGCTCGCGTGCTTGAGCGGTAAAATTTTCATCTTTATAAATAGGCTCGCTCGAACGATGTTTAAAAACCTGTTCTCCATTCCGATACCCTACCATTCCCCATCCTTCCGAATGCCCTTTTCGAAAACCAATAGGAACATTCCCGTTTTTCGCAAGAAAGGGCAGGTGATGAATAACATCTTTCATATCCTGTTCGTAGGTACTACTGCAGGCTAAAATACGACACATACCTTTGAAGAAAATTACAAATTCCAATTCTCAAATTTCAAACGAATATTGTTTAGAATTTGATTATTGGAACTTATTTGTTATTTAGTATTTGAATTTTGAGATTTATTATTTAATATAGTATATCTCAATCCGGTAAACAAATAAAATCTCTTTGTCAACCCTTGAGTTTTGATAGTATGAAGGAGCCCTGCGGGGCTCCAAATAAAAGAAGAACAAATACACAGAGGCACTGGTGGATTATTTCTTGAAAGAATCTTTCGCATACTGTTCAACCGCATCAAATAATTGCTGTGCACGTCTTTTTGACGGCGCAATTGCAACAAATCCAAAAATTTCTCCATCGGGTGGAATAGTGATAACTACCCCATCCATCCGCTTCTCATCCCACAAAAGGTTCTTTTTTCTAAGTGCTTTCTTTAAACCCGGAAATGTTACCCTTCGTGATACAAGCATTTTATCTTTATGCATTGAAACAGCATAATCACCCACATTCAGCTTCCGCCGAATACACATTATGTGCCAGTTGCCGGTAAACCGATAATTCGGCTCAAACGCAACCACTGAATCATCATGCAAAATTCCCCAGTCAATACCATAAAATCCTCGTCCGCCATTTTGTTGTACATGCCGTGCCGAGCTTTCAGTATAGAGCCAAAGGATTTCAAGCTTTATGGAATCAATACCTGAAGGAATGCATGCGCCTAAAAAATGGTCTTGATCATCTAGAATCTGATTTGTATCAACAACACGGATAATTTCAGTCTCACCAATATACACCAACGTAGAAGGAGAACATTTTTTTGCCAAGTAATGTTCAACTAATACTTCTTGCTCATTCCAGGAAGCGCGACTGCTTTTAGGAATAGTACTTCTAATATATTGCTGGACTGTCATTTGCGATCGTATCAAATCTTCATGCCGAATAATACATAATCCAAACCCACCACCAGATCTCCCAATACGCAATATAATATCTCCATACTGTTCCATTCTTTCAGCCGCTTTGCTCAGAATATCACCCCAGCCATGTGCAATAACACCTGGCGGTATGGGGATATGCATCCCTAAGCAATCTCGCATAAAATTCACCTTATCATTAAAGTGAAGTACATGCCCTGCTTGCACTTTTTCAAGTGAAACACCATGGACGGACAGAC
>Ga0080064_1004960_pt1 | contig 16239 bp, 12 predicted proteins | sample Subgrocontami54m_FD_69260 | JGI IMG/M metagenome (GOLD analysis project Ga0080064, IMG submission 69260) | Subsurface groundwater microbial communities from S. Glens Falls, New York, USA - GMW46 contaminated, 5.4 m (SPADES assembly) (version 2) ...
CTACTTTACCATCAACTACCATTTGTTCATGCACACTTTTACATGGGAAATATGCTTTATTTTTTTTAACTAGTCTAATAGCCCCATCTGGATAAACTCCTCCGTATTTTAAATATGTTCCTAAAAAGTAATTTAACCTGGGAACAAAAAAAGCTGCATAACCACCCTCAGTAGTACCAATATAACCATCTCTTTTTTCCAATAGCTTTTGGTGTCTTAAAAAAAGATTTTTACTGGGTAAATTATTTTGATATTTTTCCAGCTCTTCTTGATTCATCTCAATAACCTTTTCTATTTCTTTTCTTAATAGATCACTTAGTCTTTCATCAGCATCAAGCTGTAGTACCCAATCACCCTCAGCTGCATCCATGGCTTTTTGTTTATTAATATGAAAAATGGGTGGATTAGAAGTTTCTATAATTTTAGCATTAAACTGCTTGGCAATTTCCAATGTCTTATCAGTTGAGCCTCCATCCACAATTACTATCTCTTGGGCTAAATCATCTAAAGAATTAAGGCAATCTTTTAGATTCTTCTCTTCGTTATATACTGCTAAGACAACTGAAATCCTCATATATTTTATTGTGCACTTATTATAAAAAAGGCGTTTTCTCCATTAGGGTACTTAATAACTTCCTTTATACTAAATTGTAGTTTATGTCTTAAACCATCATATTCAGTTGGGGTTAGTATATATAAAACTCCAACATTTGGCATGCTCTCCACTGTATCCCAGTTTCCAAAAAAATAATGGTTATATGCATTCACTAAATTATAAGTTCTGCTTTCTTCATTATTATATACAACAGTACCTAGAAATTCTGGCAAAGGTGTCTTCAGATAATATAAAAAGAAAATATACGGCTGGTGTCTGGCTGCAGTCATATAGACTTGAGAATAAATAGGATGATTGTTTGTATATTCTACTATTTGCTTCATTCCATATTGCCAATCTACTGCAGATCTACTGGGATAGTTTGTGTAATAATCTTGCAGATAATTTTTAAACATCAAGCTTAAAGTTACCAAAACAACAACCACAAATAAAGTTTTTAATCTCTTGTCTTTTATAAATAAAGTAGTTCTGTAGAAACCATACGCTGCTATTAAATGCCAACCACCCATCATAAATAGAGCCCGGGCAGCATGAGGAACTTCTCCACCACCTCCAGAAACAGCTGCTGGGAATGGAGCTATCAGTGCCCAAATAAGGATAGTAGCATAACTTTTATCTTTCTTTAACAAAAGTAGAAAGAAACCAATTATTAAAAATATTGCATCCAGTTTATAAAATTCTCCTACACCTTGAGATGAATGTCTGGCAATCTTATCTCCACTGACAAAAAGGTACTCTGGGGAAAAGTGACTGAAATATCTTTCACCTACTACTTGTAACCAACCCAAAAACTCACTTTGAGTACTTTTAAATAAAGGGGCTTCCAGTACTTTACTTCTTGGTATTTGAGTTTGTTTAAGTCTTGATGTGCCAAACAAGGCAGGGTTAAGCAGAAACGCTCCCAAAACTAAAGCAATTAATAAACACCCAACTATAAAATAACCTTTAACATGCATTAACTGTCTCCAATATAAAACTACCAATGATAAAACAACTACGGGTATGACTACCTTCGACGAATGATAACTAAGCAGCCCTAAACCAAAACTTAAAAACGATAAAGACAGTAAATAGTTTTTTTGCTCAATACCTTTTAAGAACATTAATAAACCTGCCATAAAAAAGAAGAGGGCAAAATCAGCTTCATGATTAAACCTGGAAAATTGTATATTGTAAGGAGATATTGCTAAAAACAGAGCAGCCAGAATCCCTACCCAGCTACTTCTAAAAATTCTTTTCCCTAAGAAGAAAATTAACAAAACATTTAAGGTACCAAAAACTGCTACAGGTAATCTGACACTCAAATCACTTAGTCCTAAAATTTTTACAAAAACTGCTGTTGCATATATATGAACTGGATTTTTATCATCTTCAAAAGATTTGAAAACTAGTGGTAAATAATTGCCCCACTCATCATTGGCATAATTTGCAATAGAATAAGCATTATAGCCAACGTCTGCTTCATCCCAAGATAAAGAAGGGGGAACAGTATCCAATTTAAAAACCCTCAAGAAAAGAGCCAAACCTAAAATTATGATCAAAAGATACTTTATCAAATTATTCATTTTCATATTCATATACAAAAAAGGCCATAGAGCCATCCAAATTTTTAATTACACCTTTTTCTTTTATTTCTAACTTTTCTTTTGGAGAAGCAAACACTAGTAAGTTTCCCTTAGGTAATTTTTTTGTATCTACCTGAGCAAAACCTAAATTATTAAAACCTGAAACTGTAGAGAAACCCCATCTATCAACACTGTTATATTTAACACTTCGCCTAAATTCTTCTGGACTTATTTTTAAGTAGTAAAGCGAAAAAATATAGGGTTGCGCTAAGTAGTCTGAGACTACAACATGATCAAAGTTATTAAATTTTTGGCCATAATTTAAAAATATTTCTTTATATCCGTATTGCCAGTCAGCACTAGAAAAAGCTGAGTAATTAAATATAAATTCTCTGAAATAATTTGCAAATAAGAAAAGATACACTACTATAAAAATAAGTGAAAAACGACTCTTATTTGCAAATAAATAGTTTGCTCCAAGACCTGCTATAACAGCAATAAAAGGCGCTGCAAGTAAAGATCTTAGCGCATGTGGTGACTCTTTAAATAAAGCCGCGGGTAAAGGAGCCAAAAATAAGATAATAGCAGGTAGAAAAATCCAATTTTTTCTAGAAGATTTAATAAAAATAAGTCCTACTATTACTAATAAAATATCTAAAAAAAAGATTTCTCCAAATCTTGGTTGCTGGGATCTAGGGTTAGAATCACCATTTACAAGAAGAAAATTTGGACTAAAATGTACTAGATAATTTTTGGCAACTGAGATCATATTATCCCCCCAGCTAACATTACCAGACCGGTCATAAACTATTTGAAGATGCGGCTTACCAGATAAATCATATACTTGTTGTATGGCAGGAAATAATCTAAAGCCTTGAGTTCTTGCAAAACCGGCATCAAATAAAGATAACCTAATAATAGGCACTAAACTAATTACAAAAATTATCAAAGAACAAATTATCATAATCAGTATTTTTTTGGTAATCCTTTTTTTAAGCTGCAAAGCTAGTAAGATAATTAAGACAAGCGGGGAGATAATCCTAAAACTATTGTAGCTGTACATACTGATAATAAAACTTAAGGTGGCAAGAACCAAGAAAAAATTTTTCTTCTCAAGCATAAGGAAAAAATAAACTCCCAATAGAAAAAACATCATTCCAGCGGTTGCCTCATAACCAGTTCTGGAAAAAATAAAAAACCAAGGAGAGATAGTTATAAAAAAACTACTCCACAACCCTGCAGATTTACTAGCAGCTAACTTCCATGTCAGTAAAAAAGTTAAGATTACTACACCTAGGGAGAATAAAACTGCTGGAAGTCTAACGGCAAACTCATTTAAACCAAACAATTTTACAGATACACTTGTGGCATAAATATATACTGGTAATTTAAATTCTCCAAAGGCCCTAAAATGAACCGGTAAGAATTTCCCCCATTCATCTTTACCTGTTTGACTGATTGCATAGGCATTATAACCAATTGAGGCTTCGTCCCAATAAAGAGAAGGTGGAATTTCTGAGATTTTATAAAATCTGGTTACTAAAAATAACAAAATTATAGCTAATAAAAGTAATTTTACTTTGTCTGATTTTAAATTCATTCGTTTGAAACTATTTCAAATGCTCCACTTCCATTTAAGAAATCAATTGTTAGAAGTTTTTTAGTCTCAGGTGGAAAATCTCCAGGCTTTCCTATAAATAATATTTTTTTACCAGGGTTTTGCAAAACTATGTCAGCAAATCTAGTACCTGGATCTCCTAAATCTGGAAAATAATATTTATCAAATCTTAAAACTCTGATCCAGTCATGTGTTTCAAATCTATCAAGATTTGAAGCTTTGGCAAATTTTGCAGGATCATAGTTTAGATAAAAAAGGGTAAACATATGCGGTTCGCCATAATGTCTAGAATAGACAATCAGGTCATATTCATCTTGATGTTTGGCTATATAATCCACAACTTTTTCATTACCATATTGCCAATCCCTTGAATAAAGTTTGGGGTAAATATTGTAGTAATTATTAAGATACACACCAATACTTATAGCAACAATTACAAAAGCCATAATATACAAAATATTCTGTACATTTATGTTTTGTTTTTTGAGCCATAGATAAGTAATCACTAATCCATAAGCCGTTAAAAGTTGATAAGTAGGGACTGCTATTAGAGTTCTTAGCGCATGCGGAATGCTGTCATTTGTAACAGCAACTGGAATAAAGGCAAGCAGTAACCATCCTATTATTAAAAACCGATATTTTTCTTTTCTTCTAAATAAAAATATCAGGCCTAGTAATAAAAAGGGGGCTTGGAAAGCATAGAGCTCCCCTACTCCTTGAACATGATGTTGCTTATGGGGTGCTCCGCTTACAAACAGAAACTCTGGTGTAAAGTGGGCTATGTAATTTTTAATATAAACACTCCCAATATAAACTACTTTATTGTAAATTAGTCTTGGCAAAGGTTGAGGCAAACGTGAATTTCCTCTTGCTTCATTAATCCGGAGTACTAATCCTGGATCGTCAGTTACGCTAACTAATTTATACCTAGCACTTCCAGCTCCACTGAACGCGAAAAATATTACAGGTATCAAAAATGCGATAAATAATCCTATAGATGTAACTAAAATCTTTTTATGTTCATTTTTGAAAAAATCCCGGTAATAGAAAACTAAACAAAAGGCTAAAAATATAGGTGTAAAAATCCTAGCGCTATTATACGTATAAATTGCCAGAGCAAATGCCACAAAAGATGCCAACAACCATTTGGGGGTTTTGAAACTCTTAATCATTAAATAAGTTCCTAGCACTATCCAAAATACCGAAAAAGAAGATTCAAAAGAAGCACGGGTTAGTTGAATATGCCAAGGGGAAATTGCCAGTAAAAAGGCTGCTAATACCCCTATAGCCGAATTTTTTAATAAAGCACGGCCCAAGAAAAACATCAGTAGAATTGTTATAGTTCCATATACAACTGGAGTAATGCGCACTCCAAAGTCATTAAGACCAAATATCGCAATTGCTGGAATAGAACCATAGATTTGTACTGGAAGTTTGTACTCTCCGTAGGATTTGAAGTGTAGTGGCAAAAATTGATTCCACTCATCTCTACCTGTTTTTAAGATTGAGTAGGCATTGAAACCTATAGATACTTCATCCCAATTCAAAGAGGGTGGATCTTGGGTAACCTGATTAAATCTAAGGAAAAACCCAAGTACTACTATGGCTAAAACTAATAGAAATAATTTGTACTTAAAAAGTGAGAAATACATTCTAACTATATTATTATGAAGTATTTTAAGGTTGTAAGGCAAATTAAAGTAGCTTTATCAAGTAAGTTTTATTGCTACTGCCTGGTCTTTGAAACTGTCTTAAAACAGTAATCTTCCTCAGTTTACCTAAAGTATCTATATCCTCATCTCCTCTAGTTAAATACAAATATCCTGTTTGTTCTTGAAGTGACTTTAGGTTTATTTTAATACAAATCTCTCCAATTTTTACCTGATCTTTATCACAAACTCCTAAAGTACCTAGATCAGACTTAGTTAGCCAGTGATCCACATTAACAGTCTCTATTCCATAGCTTCCAAACTCAGTTTGAGAGCCTTCTAGCACTCCCCAGACTCCAGAAACCCCAACTATACCCCCACCTTCATTTTTGACTTGTTCAATAGATTCTCTTAAACCCAGTGCTGATAAATCTGCTGTAATAAAGTAGCTACGGTCATCTCTGGTATAAAGCGCGTGCAATGGATCTATTACCATCTGTAGGCTTTGTAATATTACAAAAGCCAATCCTAGGAACAATAAATTTTTGATTACCTTTTGCCTACTACTCACAATCCAAAATAAACCAAAACTAGCGATACAGACTACACTTGGTATTACTATATAAAGATAGCGGGATGCCATCACTTTACCAGATAGTAAAATAGCCAAGAATATAATAAGAAAGTAAGCTACTAGCCAGATTTGTTTTTTATCTTTTTTTAATATCCAGATTATTCCTGCTAAAAATAATACAAAAATAATTCCTAAATAAGTAATTAAATACTGCAGAATTAACCATAAGTTTGCAAGGTATATAGAATAGACATGGGGATCATATAAATGTATTAATCTATTAAATATTTCAGTTATAGAAAAAGTTAGTTGTGTTTCTTTCTCTAAAATCTGCCCCCAAAATCTATAAGAGCCAACTCTCAAAAACCCTACTATCTGACTATAAACAAGATAAGTTAGTACTATCCCCCCACCTAAATATAAAGCCTTTACCCAGGACTTTTCCCTAACCAACTGTAAAATCCACAATATCCCTACTAATACTTCAGAAAACACCAATACTTTGGCAGCAGTTTTGGATAGATATGCAAAACCCAAAAATACTCCTGCTAAAAATGCCCAAAAAAATATTTCCCAAGGATTTTTTTTAAGCCGTAAAAATCCTATATAGAAAGCGGTTAGACTCAAACTACCAAGGGCAGTTAGTAAACTATCTACAAAAGCCATTCTCTCTATTAAATATGCGAATGGCGCAATCAACATGAGTAATGCAAAATAAAATGTTAATTTCCCCTTTGTTATTTTACTAATAATAAATAACCAACAAATAAAACTTACTGCACCTGAGATTACTGAAATAATCCTACCAGTTAATAAATAATCACCAAAAAAATTATGCAAATAAGAAATTAACCAAATAAAAAGAGGTGTTTTTCCATCTTGCATAGAAACATATGCAAATCCACTAGATTCGGAAAAAAGTTTTGCCCAAAATATATAAAGACCTTCATCTAGATAAAGCGGCAGACCTAGTAAATTTATGTATTTTATAAGAATGGCTGCCAAGATTAGCACTACTACAAGCAACCTTTGATTCATTTTTCCATGATATCATATATAAATGAATCGAAAGAAAATCAATATCTTCACAATAGGAGCTATTATTATATTAGTTGTCTTACTTAAGTCTATTAATTTCCAAATATCAAATATGGATCTTTTATTAAATCCTAAATTAACTACACCTATTTCTCCCCTTTACTACCTTAAAATATCAAGAGAATATTTACAGTCAAAATTTGTATTTGGAGATGAGGATTTAGCAAATTGGTATTTTACACTAGCTGAAAAAAGAATTGCAGAAGCAAGATTGTTAAAAAATTACGGTTTTAAATCCTTAAAAAACCAACAAAAGAAGCTAGCTCAATACTACCAAGATTTAGGTTGGTCTCATCTAAAAGTACTTATCGATGTAATCAATATAAATTATCTGAAAGATAAATTTGATAAAAATGAACAGCAAATCAAGGAACTAAATTAAGATTTCACAATACTTCCAATTCTTAAGACTAGATTTAGTATAAAGTTATTTAATGAGCCATGATATTTGACTGCAGATTCTTTAAGCCATTTTAATTTATTCTCAGAGGAACTACCCCCTACTTGGTGACTAACTTTTGCAGTTGGTAAATAATAAACTTTTAACCCAATTTCCCTAATATCTTTACAAAGCTGTAGATCTTCAAAGTAAAGAAAATACTTTTCATCAAAACCACCTACTTTATTAAAAATTTCTCTTTTAATAAGCATTACCGCACCAACAACAGTCTCTACACTAATTGGATCATTATTTTCTGTCACATACTCCTCAAAACTTCCTTTTATTCCAAGAAAATATTCTTTAAATGCACCCCAAATCGAAGGTAATTTTCTAACAGAAGGTTGTATATTTCCATCAGGTTGAATTAGTTTAGGAGCAACAATTCCACAATCTTGGTGCCCCCTAGCAAAACTTAAAAGCCTATTTATTGCATCATCTAAAACTCTAGTATCAGGATTTAAAAATAATAAATACTCTCCTTTAGACTGTCTTACTACTAAATTATTGGCTTTAGAAAAACCTAAATTCTCACTACCCTCTATCAAGAGTATACTTTTTTGTTTTTCTATTAATTTAACTGTTCTGTCTGTAGAATGATTATCATAAATTATGATTTCACTGCCTTTAGGCAAATTTTTTAAGAGGGAGTCAAGATAATCCTTTATATTTTTTTGATTATTAAAAGTAACAGTAATTACAGAAAGTTTAATATTATCCATAGATTAACTCACTTATTTCATTAACAAATGTGCTCTTGCTAAAATCTAAAGATTTTAAACTTCCTTTTTTGATCATTGTTTCTCTTAATTTCTGATCTTTTATAAGTTTTAATGTTTTATCTTGAAGATCATCTAAGTCATCCCACAAAAACCCACTAATTCCATCTTCTACAATCTCTCTTAATCCACCCTTATTTATTACAACTGGTATGCAACCTGCTGCCATTGCCTCAACACAAGTTATGCCAAAATGTTCAAATTTTTTAGGGTCATCTTCCCCAAAACCTGTAGCATGCCAATAAATTTGGGACTGACCATATAGATGTCTTAACTCATCTAAAGTTGCATTAGGATAAAACATAACTTTATACCCTTCACTTATTTCTTTTAAATAATTTAGATATTCCTTATCCCCTTCTCCTGCCCCCCCAGCAAGACATAAACTCCACTCCTTTAAACCATGCTGGGCAACAAATTCCTTAAACGCCTTTATCAAAATTTCATGCTTTTTGTCTTTTAGATATCCAAAAAATCTACCAACACTTAATATTTGTCGTTTTTTATTAAGAGGTTTAAATAAATCCACTGACACTGGAGGGTATATCACTTTTCCTTTTATTCCCCAATTTTTCTCTACATATCTTTTTGTAAAACTAGAATTAAAGATTGCCTCCTTCCAACTTGAGGTTTTAATTTTTGTCCAGAACTTAGGTTGGGGTAAATCCGTGAACGGAACCTGAAAATGAACAACGCCATTTTTGGCTGTAGAAAAAAATATACTTCCGTCAGTTAAATAAAACAACCAATCATATTTTCTAAAAAATAAAATCTTTGCTAAAAAATTTCCACTTTTCCCCATCGGTGACTTAATAAAATCCACTCGAGATAAATCTAAACCATGCAATTTTTCTACTTTTTGTTTTATAGTTGATTCGCCAATTTTAAGAAGATTTTCGTCTAATAACACATCAACATCTTCTTTTTGAGATAAAGTTTCTGCAATTGTTAAAATATATTTCTCGCCACCGCCGGCGGTATCAAGATATGGGGAATAAATTGCAATTTTCATTGATATTTAAAACCATCTTCTATTAATTTTTTATCTACATCATCGTAGATTTTTTCTAAAGGTTTAGTCTGTTGCATCTCCCAAACACGGACATAAGTAGTAAACATACTAAATACCTGAATAAGACTATCCATCACCCCAATAGTTCCCGCAAAAAAACCACCACGGATTATTCCTTGGTTAAAAGTCTCTGTTACAAAAATTCTTAAAAATCTCCAACCTGACATCTTTGGATGTTTACTTTCTATCCGAAGTTTGGCATCTATCTTTGACCATTCCAAATTTTTGGCAATCATTTGATCAACACTGCGGTGAGTAAGGTGCAGAAAAGAACTTTTTGTATAACCCAAATCCCCTTTAAATTTTGCATACTCATGTACACTACCAATCCAAGTCTCAAAATCACTCCTTTTTAGAAGCCTGATTACCCAATCAGGCCAAAATGGACCATATTTAACCTCCTTACCAAGAATAATATTTCTACGACTTACTGCATAGGCTGACTTACCGTTACCATCCATGCTGACAATTTGTAAAATTTCATTTTTGAGATTTTCTAAAACTCTTTCATCAGCATCCACATATAAAACCCAATCTCCCATTGTTTTCTCAAAAGCTTTATTGCGAAGTTTGGCAAAATCTACAATATCTTCCTTAAATACTTTATCTGTATATTGATGGGCGATTTTTGAAGTTTCATCAGTTGATCCATTGTCGACAACTACAATCTCATCTGCAAATTTTACAGATTCAAGACAAACTTTAATCCTTCCTGCCTCATTTTTAGCAATTATTATTACACTTAACATATTAAATACTCCCACTACCAAACCTACCTATTAGAAAATCAAAAAAAGCTAGTCTTCTTGCAGGCTTACCCAAATGTCTTAAAGCCTCTCTAAATAAAGCCAACCTTGTACGGGTAGATAAGAATTTGGCAGCAAAAATCATCCTGTTTCTGGTTATATAATAATCCTGCAAAGGAGAACCTAACTTTGTGGATTGGGCATTTAAATGGTAAACAATTGCTGTGGGCACAAACATAACTTTAAAGCCTACCTTTTTTGCTCGAAAACAAAAATCACTGTCTTCATAATACAAAAAGTAACGGGTATCAAAAAGCCCAATCTTATCTAATACATCTCTACGGATAAAAATTGCAGCCCCTGTTACAAAATCAGTCTCACCTACATTATTATATTGCCCCTGATCTTTTTCATCCACTCCCCTATGAGCGCCTATTACATTATTCATGTCAAATATTCCCCCTGCATACCAAATAGTTTTTCTATCATCAAATAATACTTTTGGGCCAGCTATTCCGATATCTTCTTTTTGAGCTGCTTCTACTAAATTTTTTATAGCTTCTTTTTCTACTTGAGCATCAGGATTTAAGACAAAAACATAATCAGCTCCACTATCTAAAGCTCTTATAATACCTATATTGTTCCCTCCACAATAACCTAAGTTCTCATCATTTTGGATAAAAGTTATACCATCTTGGTCCTTAAGAGCCTCTTTTAACCCATCTTTGGAATTATTATCTACAACTATTGTCTGTAAATTTTTATAGTTGGACTTTTTTACTGAAAGTAAGGCTTTCAGCGTTAAATCTTTAACTTTATAATTTAGAATAATAACCGCTACTTTTGGCATATTATTAGTTTAAGCATTCCTAAATTAAAAGTTCTCACTTTGATAATTTTAAACCCTAATTCATTAAGAAGCTTTTCTAAAGTATTTTTACTGTAACTTTGAACATGGGCATGGCGCCAGTGAGGATAATATAAAGTCCACATTAACCAGATAATTTTAAATAATTTATTATCAGAGGGAACCAATATATAAAATTTACCCCCTTTTTTCAAAACTCTTTTAACCTCCTGCAAAACTGAAATTGGATCATCTACATGCTCTAATACTTCAAGGCAAAAAACTACTTCAAAAAAACCATCTTGAAATGGTAACTCTTGTGCATTAGCTACTTGAAACTTACCAAAGGGCAACCGTTTCTTTATAAGAGCAATCGCTGACGGAGAGATATCTATCCCATAAATATCTTTAGTTTGAAGTTTATCTAAAAGCCTGTGTGTAAAAGTACCACCATGACAACCAATATCCAACATAGAACCTGTAATGGGCTGAACATATTTTAAAATTTCAGAAAACCTTCTCCAGTGCCAGTATTTTTGAAACATGTTCCTTTTTATCCCCTGATCATAATGATTAGCAGGCACATCTTCATGAATTTCTAGTAGACTTTTATGCATATTTAATTTTCTTCCTTAACTTGAATAGATAATAACATGAACTTACCAAAAAAAGTCCAGCAGCTGTTGCTACAGTTATCATCTTACCTTGCGCGTAGGTTTCTGGTTCATATTTGATGATTACAGTATGAGAACCAGAAGTTTTAATTGGTACAGCCATAAAATTATAATCAGCTTTAAATATCTCAGTCCTAGCACCATCAATAAAACTCACCCAACCTGGGTACCAAGAATCAGAAATAAACAAAATCCCAGGCTTATCTGTGGATAACACTATTTCCCTCTCAGTAGAGTAATTTCCTAAATTAACTTCTCCATGTCCGTCCTGCGGAGTTATTCCTGGATCCATTTCTAAAATAACTTTATCTTTTAAAGGATATTTATTAAGCAGAGACTTCAGGGCTTTATCTTCATTTTTTTCAACATCCCAAGAATAAACCATAAATACTCTGGGTAAAACTTGGCTATTTTCTAAAACTACTACTGATCTATCTTCAAAAACCTTTTTGAACTTTGCGTTATTGTACTTAGAATCAATTTGGCCACTTGGGTCAACTACTCCATTTTGTTTATATTTTAAAGTAAGTAAAAACTTTACATTAGCTAAGTCTAAAAGAGTAGAATTTTGGTTAAATATCAGACCATACCTTCCCATTACAGTAGTATCAGTCTGGCCAGAATTCAAAGCTGAGATATACTTTGCAAATCTTATTGGATAGACTGCATCATACCCTTCCACAGTCTCAATTCCATAAGGCATTATCAAATTTACTGGCACTACTTCATTTGCATTAATTCTAAAAGGCTTTTGTTGTTTTTGTAGAAAATCAAACACTGGGGTATTAGGAAAAATTATTTGCTTGGGAGAAAAAGGAGTAAATTTCCAACCAAACCTAAAAAGTTCTACCAGTATTAGAACTCCTAAAAATACTACCAATATCTGCTTATAATTTTTTAATCTTTTTGCAATTAAGAGTGTTACAGTTGTTAAAACCAATAAAAATAATGGTATAGATAAATTCCTCAAACCCACTGTCATATTTAGTTTAATCTTTTCTAAGGTTGCCATTTTATCTGGATAAAATTCAGGGTAAAAGTAAACTAGCAAACTTGCTAAAAAATAGAGCAACAGCAAACTCATCGGTAAAATAACTGAATACAAGATATTCCTTTTATTAATTTTATTTTTCAAGATAGCATCTAATCCAAAGCTGGCTAAAATTGCAATACTTAAATTAGATAACACTAATATCCTATGAGCAGATGCAGCTTGCGAAGAAAGTAGCCCACTTTGGTGTAATATTCTTGAAAATGGATTATCAAAAGCAGTAACTAGACAAACAAAAATCCAAACAAGTGATAAACTCACACCTTTATGCTTCAAAAATCCCAATGCCCCTAGTATGCCAAGTATTGTAGTAACTACCCCACTAAATCCAACAGATTGCGTATAGTCTGCTGGCCCCCAATAGTTATAAGTTGCATGATTGCCAAAATAATCTGGAGCTAAAAAAGTAATTACAGAACGCAGTCGCAGTAGTGCCCACTCTGTCTCTACAATCTCAATATCCCTTTGTGACTGCTTAATTAGCTCATACCCCGGTAAAATCTGCACCGCTGCCAATGCAAGCCCTATGGTAATAAACACTAAAAGCGCCAGTAACCTTTTTGTAATTAAATCCTTTTTTTGCACAATAAATATTCCTAAACCAATTGCTAAAAACTCATAGAGCATAATTTGTGGATATCCTGAAAAAAGTTGTAATGCAATTACTATTGACAGTAAAAGCCCAAATAAATACCTGCCTGTATCTAAATATTTTAATGCTAATAGAAAAACTAAAGGGAAAAGTGCAGCTACTAAACCATGACCATTCCACTCAAGCCAAATCATCATAAATCCAGAAAAAGGATAGATTAAGGAGCCTATGATTGAAGAAAGTGTAGACCTTTGAAAATATTTTAGAAGCAAAAAGGTAAAAATACCAGCTAAAACTTGTTGTAAGATAATCTGAGCTGTCCAAGCATCAAATTTTGGTAAAATCCAATATAAGATATTAACTGGAGAAAACGGGGCTGACTGAAAATTAGCAAGAAGAGGAGTTCCAGCAAAAATAAGAGGATTCCATAATGGCAATTTCCCACTTTTAAGGGCATCCACAGCAAAAGTTTGCATGGGATACATGAAAGAAATTACATCCGCAGCAATAGGATTTTTAACCGGCACTCCCGTAGGAAAACCTGGCCACTGATAATCAAGCCAAGGATAATAAATCCCCACTGCATGATCTGCAGGGATAGGTACTAAATTGTGTAAAAAAACTGGATAGAAGAACACAGAGACAATAAAAATGATTATTAAAAATGGAAACAGAAAGGTAACTAGTTTACCCATTAACTCATTTTTAACTTAGCTTTTTTAATTAGAGTTTTAAAAATGTTTTTAGATTTGTTAGATTGACTAAACCAATATCTTAACTTTCTACCTTCTTTGTTTGTAACAAACTCAATCTCATTAAGATCTAAATCTTTTTGAATAAAACCTTCCCTCTCCCATACTTTTAGGTACATAACTAAAAAAGAAAATGCTTGCAAAAAGGAGAGTGCTAATCCATGTAAACCATCTTCAAAACCACGGTTGGCAAAAAACCGTGATAAAAACTCCCCTAAAGGTCCTGTAAAAATATCTGTCCAATCAAATTTATACCCCCCTAGTATCAGCTCTTTTGCTTGAATAGTAGTATACCTATCCATTCTTATAATGAAACTACTCAAACTATCATAGTTATGATGCACTATTGCATGCTCTTCTAAAGGATCCAATTTAATACCTTGACCTTCAGTTTCCGGTGGCCTATGAATCTTGTTAGTCCAACTTACCTTGCCTTTTTTAAAAAAACGGATATTGTAATCTGGCCACCACATCGCAGTCCTCATCCATTTACCAAAAATTATATTTTTCCTGGGGATTTGTACAAAGTTAACTTCATCATGGCTTGCAATTTCTTTAAGTTTATTTACCAGAGTTTGGGGAATTTCTTCATCAGCATCAACTACTAATATCCAATCTCCACTAGCTTTTGAAATTGCAAAATTCCTTGCAGGTTCAACATAGCCTGTTTGTTTATATAAAATTACTTTGGCTCCAAGCTTTTTGGCTATTTCTACTGTTTTATCACTAGAGTGCATGTCACAGACTAAAACTTCATCAGCCCACCTTACAGAGTTAAGAACTTTCTCTATATTTTTTTCCTCATTAAAAGTGTTAATTACCACACTAATTTTTTGGCTCATCACCTTTAAGTATAACATTTTCTAGGCTAGATTTACTCTTCATCCAGCCTAAATGTATAATGACTTAATGATACTTATAACCGCTAACTTAATTTTTTTTCTGTTGATTAACTTTATTTTTTTCACTATACCGGGAATGGTTTTAATAAACAGGTCTTCTATAAAATTGGCTGGCATACCCAAGGCAATAATTGGAACCTGTTTAGGTTTAGTACTAATTACACTTATATCTTACTTAGAGTTGATACCTAAAGTCCCTTTATTAATACCCTTATTAATTATTCTAAATATCTTATTTCTTAAGACCTTGCGACTAAAACATACTTTTTTCAAAAATACCTTTACTCTAAGTTGGCAAAAAGTACTTTTAATAACAGTATTCCTAACAGGGATCATCGGACAGCTGGCTATAATCGCACCGAGTGGTTTGTACAAAAACGGAGAACTCGTTTTCTATAGTTCTCATGGCCATGATAGTACTTGGCATATTGCTTTAATGAATGAAATAAAAAATGGCTATCCAATACCTAACCCCAGCATTGCTGGTGAAAAATTAATAAATTATCATTTTTTCTCTGATATAGCACCAAGTTTACTTAATAAGTATTTTAATTTCAGTCCTTTAGATTTATATTTCAGATATTTTCCCTTACTTTTTTCTTTTCTTTTGGGAGCTTTAGTTTATCTTTTAACTCAAAAAATAACTTCTTCAAGTATAGCTGCTCTTTGGGCTGTAATTTTTACCTACTTTGCTGGAAGTTTCGGCTATATAGTGACACTTAGTAGACAAGCTGGTTTTGGGGGAGAAAGTTTATTTTGGGCCTCTCAAATCCAAAGTAGCAGTGGAAATCCACCTCAAATAATTGCTCTGATTCTAGTATTACTTTTTCTTTATCTTTTTATGCACCTTTTTGAACAACCATCTGAGCAAAGCTCGCGTGCCTCGCACACTAGAAAAGTTACAGTTTTTTTATCTGTTCTGGTTGGTGGAACTATTATTGAGTTCAAATCATATGCAGGAGTTGCTTTGTTGATCAGTTTATTTCTTACTGGTATGTGGCAACTTATAAGAAGTCATAAACTTCAAATATTTTCTATTTTTATTCTTAGCAGTATTGTGTCTTCCTTACTTTATCTGCCAAATACTTCTAATTCCACTAGTTTTCTAATCTGGGAACCTTGGTGGTATATCAGGACAATGGTAGTAGCTCCAGATAGGTTAAATTGGTTAGATTTAGAACTAAGAAGGCAAACATATATCTCAGAAGGTAATATTAAAAGAGTAATACAGCTTGAGGTAACTGCCTTCCTAATATTCTTAATTG
>Ga0080064_1004962_pt1 | contig 16235 bp, 13 predicted proteins | sample Subgrocontami54m_FD_69260 | JGI IMG/M metagenome (GOLD analysis project Ga0080064, IMG submission 69260) | Subsurface groundwater microbial communities from S. Glens Falls, New York, USA - GMW46 contaminated, 5.4 m (SPADES assembly) (version 2) ...
CCCCCCCCCCCCACACCCCGCCTTTGGATATCCGCAAGGCCCACCGCGCACGCCAGCCCCGCCGCCGCGCCCGCAAAAACCAGCGACGGCGTTTCCCGCCGTTCCCGATACACGGTCGCGAGCCCCAGAACCGCCGCGTAGCCCAGCATCCCGATCAGCGCCACCGGAATTCCCGCCACCGACGAATACTCGCTGCGGTTCACGATGTCGCAGTTGAACGTGTCGCCGATATCGCAGAACTCCGTCTTCGCAGTCCCATAATGATGTTGCAGCGACACCGAAGACACGACGATTCCACCCACCGCCAGGATCGCAACCAGGCTCAGGAGCCGCTGCACCCCAGGATTCATGGCAGCGCGCACCCGGTCCGATCGCTCAACTCTTCCAGCGTAAAGACGCGCTCCGCGCGCTCTCCGGTGGGAGGGAACTGCCAGGTAGGAAAGTGGTGGATGCCGGCGTCCTTGCAGACCTGCGTTTGGGCCCGCGTGTCGCCCTTCACTCCGCACTCGATATACGGAGCGTACTCGAACGATGCGCCGAACTTCTTTTTCTGCTCCGAACAATGGTCACACCAGAAAGCCCCATACATCTTCACGCCGCGATCGCTCAGACAGCGCGCAAACCCGTCATGCTTATGCTGGCTGCGGTTGCCAAGATAGTACGCCCCCCCGAACGCCGCCACCATCACCACCGCATAGATCGCCCGTCGCCCCCAATTCACGCTCGAAGGCGCCGCCGCTTCTTCCTTTTCTTTCCGCCGCTCTCGTCTCAGTTCCGACATGATTTTTTATACCACGACCCGCAGCGCCGACGGCAGCACGTCAATCGCCTCACACTGCACCGTGAGCGCCTCCCCGTCCACCATCACATCGATCGGCCCGTCGAGATCAAATTCAACCCGCCGCGTCTTGCGACTCTCCGCCAACGGATGCCGTACATGCGTTCCGTCATACAGCCCGCCCAGATTCCGCACCAGCCCCGCCCGTCCGATCGGTCCCCAGCGCACGAAATCAATCAGCCCGTCGTCAATCGCAGCGGCGGGCGCAATCATCATCGTTCCCCCGGTGAACTTGCTGTTGTTGAAGCTGAGAAAAAGGCACGGCCGCCGGTCAAACTCACTCTCGCCCGCCAACCGCACCGGAAACGGCCGCCGCCTCAAGCGCGCCAGCCCCAGAAAAATGGACGCCCAATATCCCATCGGTCCCGCACTCTTAAAGCGCCGCTGCCGCAGAATATTGACATCCGCCGCAAATCCCACGCTCAGCAGATTGATGTAGTGAAGAACGCCTCCCTGATGTGTCAATCGCAGAACATCGCACGCCCGCGACCGCCGGGCAAGCAGCGCCTGCATCGCGTGCTCCACACCCTGATCGCCAAAATCCCGCAGAAACGAATTGCCGGTGCCCAAGGGAAGAAATGCGAGCGTCGGCACTCGCTCCTCTTCCCCGCTCGGCGTCACTGCATCCGGAAAAAGCCCGTTGACGACCTCGTACGAAGTTCCATCCCCGCCCACCGCCAGAAACCGGCGATAGCCCCGCCCATACGCGTCGCGAGCAATCCGCGTCGCTTCCCCCGCCGCGCTCGTCTCCACAATTTCAAGCGCAATCCCGCCCGCCCGCAGGCGCTCCAGCGCCGGCCCCACCAGCTTGCGGCACCGCCCGCCCCCCGCCGTCGGATTGATGATGGTTAGAAACTTTTCGTCCACGTTGAAGGATACTAAACGTCGTCCATAGAGAAACGTCATCTACAAAGAAACGTCATCTCTAAAGAATTGTCATTCTGAGCGAAGCGAAGAACCTGCTTTCGCCGACTGCGCAACAAAAACAGAGTTGCGAGCAAGAAGCCAGAACCTCCTCCGTGTCTCCGTGCCTCCGTGGTAGATGTTCCGCCTAAATCTCCACGATCGCCCGCTCCGGCAGCTTCCCTATCTCCTCCGCCAACTCCCCCCGCTTGATCTTCATCGACGCCGTCCGCGGAAAATCTTTCTCCCACACCAGATACCCACCGACGCGCTTGTAATCCGCCAATCTCCGGTTGCGCACAATAATCTCATCGCCCAAAGCATCGCTGAACTGCTGGCCCTGCTCCAGCCGCACCACCAGCATCAGCTTCTCTTTCCCCAAACTCTTCTGCGGCCAGATGTAATTCGCCGCGAAGATGCAGTATTCCTTCACCGGCAACCCGTCAAACACCGTCTCCACATCCTCGGGATAAATATTCTTTCCGCCCTGGGTGACGATCATGTTCTTCTTGCGCCCAAATAGCTGCAGGTGCCCCATCCCGTCGAATCGCCCCAGATCGCCCGTCAGCAGCCAGCCTTCGACGATCGTCTTCACCGTCAGTTCCGGATCATCCAGATAGTGCGACATCACCGCGCGGCTGCGCACCGCCACTTCGCCGATCCCATCTTCCGCCGGATTCAGGACGCGCACCTCCGAACCCGGCAGCGGCTTCCCCACCGTATCCGCGCGAAAAGGCTTCAGATCGTTAAGCGTCACGGCCGTACACGCCTCGGTCAAACCGTAACCGCAAGTCACCGGAATACCAAGATCGTAAAAGAACTGCATGGTCGCCGGATCAGTGAACGCGCCCCCCACAATCAGCGCTCGCAACTCCCCGCCAAAAGCCTTGTGTACCTGCGGCAGCAGACGCCGGCTCAACCCCACTCGAGCCCGTCCCCGCGTGAGCAATTTGTTCAGCCCGATCAGCCGATCCAGCACAAACCGTTTCGCCCGCGGCAACTCGTCAAACTTCGCTCGCAGCCCGCGCTCCAGATTCTTCAGCACCATCGGCACCAGGCTCACGTACGTGATGCGATACCTCACAAAAGCATCCCGCACAAACTCCGGCCGCAGCGTCCGCAAATGCACCACGCACGCCCCGCACACAAACGGCCCGATGAAGCCGACCATGAAATCAATCGCATGATTCGTCGGCAGAATGCTCAGATAACGCACGCCCGGCCAGAATGGATACCACTCCGTCAGCGCCCGGCACTGCTCCAGATAATTGTCGTGCGTGAGCACGCATCCCTTCGGACGCCCGCCTGTCCCCGACGAATACACAATGCAAGCCGTGTCTTCCCGCTGCCGCGGCACAAATTGCGCTTCGCCCTTCCGCCGGAATTCTTCCCAGCGATAGGCCCCCCGCAAATCCGCTCCCACCGGCGCTTCCGTCACCAGCACGATCTCCGTCGTCAGCTTTGCAAACTCCGGCGCCTGCGTGATCGCCCGCCACAAATAGTATTCAACCACCAGAAACCGCGCCTTCGAATGCGCGAGCAGTTGCAGATGCTCCGCCGCCGTCAGCTTGTAATCCAACGGAACCAGCACTCCGCCGCAGAAGAAAATCGCATACGCCGAAATCAGCCACTTCGACTGATTCGTCATGATGATCGCGGCGCGGTCCCCGGCCTTGAACTCGGCGTCCTCCAAAGCGCGACACAGCGGACGCGCCATCTCCTTGAAGTCGGAGTAAGTCAGGCGCACCTTCTCGCGGTCGCGATCCGCTTCGATCAGGCAGGTTTCGTTGGGCCAGCGCTCGAGCGCATCCCGCAGCGCCGCGCCCAGGCTGGCATATTGACGGAGATCAAGCATTCGCGGTTCGTCTCACCACCGAGACACAAAGCCCCAGAGAGACACAAGAGTTTATCAGAATGTAATCAGCGAGGCGGACTGACCATGACTGAAACACGCGAGAGATTGAAAGGATTTTCTCCGTGTCTCCGTGCCTCCGTGGTGGATGTTACAGCCGCGCCTGGATCCTCTGCGCCAGCGTCCGGAAATCCGACACGCCCTGCAACTCATAATCCGGCAACTCGATGCGGAAATGATGCTCGAGCCGCGTCAGCAAATCGAGCGCCTGTAAGCTGTCAATCCCAAGCGTCTTGAAAAAGTCGTCGTCCGGAGTAAGCTTCTCCCGCGGCACCTTGAAGTGCGTGGCGGCGAGACTCAAAATCTCATCCAGCGTGTGATCTGTGGTGGGCATGTATCGCTCGCCTCTCAAATTACAAATTACCAATTACAAATTACCAATTCTCACGGCAGATACGGCTGCACGCCCTCGTTCTCCACAAACTTTCGCAGTCCTTCTTCCACCGCCGGCTGCGCAAACAACTCGCAGAAGATCTCGATCTCCCGCTTCAATTCCTCATACGGAATCGGCTTCACAAACTGCTTAGCTGCGACCGACGTCCGCCGATCGAACTTGCCGACCTGCGCGGCCGTAGCGCGCGCCAATCGCAACGCTTCGCCCTCCGCCGCGATCTGGCTGACCAGACCGATCTGCTGCGCCTTCATCACGTTGAAACTGCGCCCCGTCAAAAGCAGGTCGCGCACCACGGCATTCCCCAAATCCCGCTTCAGACGCGGAATCCCGCCGAATCCCGGAATCAGCCCCAGCCGCAACTCCGGAAAGCAAAAGCGCGCCATCCGATCCGCAATAATAATGTCGCAGACCAGCGCCAGCTCGAACCCGCCACCGAACGTCACGCCATGCACGGCTGCAATCGTGGTCAGCGGCGCCGCATCCAGGGTATTCATCACGCCGTGGATGCGCCGCAGAAACTCCCGCACCCCGCGCACCGCCGCACTCTTCTCCATCCCCCGCGAACCTTCATACAACTCGCGCAGGTCCGCCCCCGCTGAAAAACCCGCCTTCAGCGTGGAATGAACGATCAGCGCATGCGCCGCGCGCGCCAGCTCCGGCAACGCCGTGGCAAAAGTCTCTAACTCCTCGAGCGTCCCCGACCCAATCTCGTTGCACGGCTCGCGATGCAACGCCAACTCAATCGCGCCGTTGACCACCTGCCACGAGATGGCCTGCCCCTTGAACTCGTTCATGCCGTCTTCACTGCCTGATACATCCCGTCAATCTCGTTCTGGAACCGCTCCGCGATCAGGTCGCGCTTCAACTTCCCGTTCGCGGTCAGCAGCCCGCTTTCAATTGTGAACGGATCGCCCGCAATATGGAAGGCCCGCACCTGCTTGTAATGCGGCAGCTCGGGATTCACTACATCCAGCGCCGCCTGCACTTTCTCGCCCGTCACTCTTCCCGTGACCAACGCCGCCAGATATCCGCGCGCATTTCCAACGAGCACGACTTGGCTCGCGCCCGGCAGGCTTTGCAGAATCTTGTCTTCGATCGGCTCCGGCGCAATGTTGTGTCCCGACCCCAGAATGATCAGGCTCTTGATGCGCCCAATAATCCTCCAGTTCCCCGCCGCATCCACCTCACCCTGATCGCCGGTATGAAACCAGCCCTCGCGCAGCACCTTCGCCGTCTCCTCCGGACGATCCCAGTACCCCGGAAAGATATTTGGGCCGCGCGCCAGGATCTCTTCATTTTCTCCGAGCTTCATCTCGACGCCCTCAATCGCCGGCCCCACGCGCCCCGGAACAACCTTGCCGTCGGGATCATCCATCGTGCAGATCGCCGTCGTCTCGGTCAGTCCATACACCTGCAACACGGGAATTCCCAGCATCGAGTAGTAAAGCTGTGTCTCGCCGTTCAGCGGCGCCGACCCGCAGATCAACGCGCACAGCTTGCGGCCGATCATCTTCCTGCGAATCGTCGGAAACACCAGCTTGCGAGCCGTGCCCAGCCAGAACCCGTCCCTGGCGCGCGATTTCCCTTCCTGCCGCCGCGCCCAGGCGCCTTTCGCCTTGCTGTACACCATCCGCGGAAACCCGCCCGTCTGCCACAATTGTTCATCCACCGCCTTGCGCATCCGTTCCAGCAGCGCCGGAACATTCAGAAAATAATCGGGCGCAGCCGCGCGCATATCCGAAGCCAGCTTGCCCAGATCGGTGTTCAGGGTGAGCCGGCTGCCGCGCGAAAGGCATGTCAGCAGCATGATCCACGACCCGGCAAAACAAAACGGCAGATAATGAAACACCAGGTCCTGTCCCGCGCGCTTCTTCATCAGTTGATCCAGCCGCCCCGAAGTGCATCCGACCATGTGCGTGATGTTGCCCGCGTTCAGCATCACGCCCTTCGCTTCGCCCGACGTACCCGACGTGTAAATGATCGTGACCACATCGTCTTTTTCCGTGGCGAGCGATACCTCCGGCAGGGGCGCGCGCGACGCCGCAAACACCTTACTCATCGAAAAATGCGGCGGCGCCTCCGGCCATTCGTCGACGATCGCGTCCGCCAGCATCTCGTCGCCGCAACAGATCACCGACGGCGCGCAGTCCTTCATCATCGCGACCAGTTCGCTCGCCGCCTGCCGCGCATACAGCGGCACCACCGTCAGCCCCTCGGCCATGATGGCCAAGTCCATCGCCACCCATTGAATCGAGTTATGGCCCAGAAGCGCGCACCGGTCGCCCCGTTTCAGCCGCAGCCGCCGCAAATAGGCGCGCCCCACCAGCACCTGATCGAGCAACTGCCGCGCCGTGACTGGCAACACCCGCCCCTCGCGCAGCTCCTGAAGCACGACATTGTCCCCACTCTTCTCCAGACTCGCGAAAATTTGTTCAAGAAATGTCATGCACCTTTATGAATTGTCATCCTGAGCGCAGCGAAGGACCTGCTTTCCTCAGCACCCCATTAAGACTGTCATCCTGAGCGCAGCGAAGGACCTGCTTTTCTCAGCACCATCTATAAAACTGTCATCCTGAGCGGAGTATCTGATTTGCGAAGCAAATCAGATACGGAGTCGAAGGACCCCTACTCGCTCGAACCCTCCGTTACCGCCGCAAGGCGTTCTCCCCGCACTCTCTACCCGTACGCCCCCACCAACTCCCGCAACCCCGCGCTCATCGGCGGCAAATAATCCTCCCACCCCCACTCCCCCCGCCGCGTAGGAAACTCCGGATACCTTCGCTGCACTTCTTCCTCGAAATAAACCCCCATGCGCGCCATCAATTTCAGATTGCGCACCACCGTCCGCGCAATCCCATCCGCAATCCGCTCTCCCTCGCGATCCAGAATCTCCAGCGCCGCCAGCGTCCTCTCCGCAAGATCGGGATCATCCACATTCATCAGCAACTCCCGATGCCCGCGTTCATTCATCAGGTTGCGGATACGCTCATCCATCGTGATCCCCGCCGACGGCACCAGCGCCGGCATCGAAGTCACAATCCCGTGATAGCGCGACGACACCATCAAATGGCAAGCCCGCAGAATGCTGACCAGCTGATACATGTTGTAATCTTCCGACGTCAAAACCGGCACGCCGCCCAGCTTCTCCGAGATCCGCTTGCACGGCCGCGCGTCCAGCCGCTCCGTCGCCACCATGATCGCAAACACATTCTTCCTCTGACGAAACGCCGCCACCGCCTTCGCAATCGAGCTCAAATAATGTTCGTAAGCCCGATCCGCCTCCGGTCCCGAATGATGAAAGTACGGCCCGCGGTAATGGCTCTCTTTGTAAGCACCCGTCAGACCGTGCAGCGCAGCCTTCGCCACCGACGCCTTCACCGGCCACTCAAACGGATTGATCGGACACACCACCAGCACCGGCGTCTTCCCATCCCAGCCCACATCGCGCAGCGCCTTCTGCCCGTACTCCGCGCCCAGCGGCTCGAATGTCCAGGCCGTATCCGTACCCAACTCGGTCGGCACGCCCAGCTCGCGCAGAATTGTGCGCGACTCTTCATTGCGCGTGATCACCAGCGAGTTCCTGCAATACCGCCCGCACATCTTCGCCACCAGCGGATCCATCTGTCCCGCCTCGGCGCCGTAACCGACCGACAGCTTGTTCTCCGCAGCCGCAATCCCCAAAGACCCAATCATCATGGTCGCGAGCGCATTCGCGAACTTTGACTTGAACATCGACCCTTCGCACGCCACCCCCCCGTGATGCTTCGGAACTTCATTCGCCAGGAACGGTGGAAAAATATCCGGCAGCCGTACCTGGTTCGTGCCTTCGAAATATCCCCGCGACCGGTCGAAGTTAAAGGTCATCATGCTGAGTTCGACGTTCTCCGGCCCCAGAATGCGCCGCACCTGCCGCAGCATTTCCTCTACGCGTACATCCGATCCCGTATTGCGCGTCCCGTTGTAGCCGGCAAACAACAGCTTCAGCTTTTCTCCCGGCTGCCAGGGCTGGCGCTTGCCGAGCATCCACTGCACTTTCTTGCCCTCGATGATGCTCGAGACCCACGCCTCTAAAACAAAATCCATCATGCCGCCGCTCCTCCCGCGCCTTCTGGCCACGGTTGATACGGATAGCTGAAGTCATGCTCGCGGCTGAACTTCAGCAGCGGAAAACTGTACTGTGAGAACGGCGCCGGCTTGCGCCCCAGTTCCGTCGTGACGCGCGTATTGTCGAACACCGTATTCCACATCAGGTACGGCAGGAACACCTTCATCAGCGCGGCTCCGTGCCCAATCGCGCCTTTGCGGTTCGCCAGCATATTCACGATCGAACTAAACGGCCCCTCCAGGATCGGCATAAACATCGGCCCGCGCTTCGACTGTGCCGCCGCCAGCGCCGTCGTAAGTTCGCGAAAGCTCTGCGATCCGTTTCCCGAAGAAAGATGATAGGTATCGTGCAGCGGGTTGGCCTTCATGTGCAGCGTGGCAATCGCGTCCGCTACAAAATCCACATTCACAATGTCGATCTTGTCGTCCGGACGAAACGGCAGCACCGGCAACCCCGCCAGAAATACAAACGACCGCACCATATCGAACTGCGTCGTCTCCGGATACCGGCTGTCCCCCAGCACAATGCTCGGCCGAAAAATGGTCAGCGGCACATCCGGCAGCAGTTCCCGCACCATGTGCTCGCAGAATTTCTTCGTGCGCGCGTACGGATCGTAATCCGACCGCTCCCACTCAATCGACCGGTCCTCGGTTACGATCTCATGGCTCCGCTTCCCCGCCACCGCCACCGTGCTGACGGTCGAAAACCGCTGCAAGCCGTGATAGTAGTGTGAACGCCGCGCCAGTTGCACCACTTCCAGCGTCCCGCGCAGGTTCACGTTCAAACAACTTTTTTCCGATTTCCGATTCAGCGATGCGGCGCAGTGGATCACCGAATCGGTCGTGTGCACCAGCCGGTCATAGCCGTCCGGGTCCAGCCCGAAGCGCGGATCGGTCAGGTCTCCGAGAAAAATCCGGATCTTCGTCTGCCGGTATTCGTAAAACTTCGCGAACGGCATGTGCAATTGCAGCGCATTCCACAGCCGTACCTCGGCATCATGCGGATCCCGCCCCCGCACCAGCAGGTTCAGCGTCGACTCATGACGCTCCAGCAGGTTGGCCGCAACATGCGCCCCGATGTACCCCGTCGCCCCGGTCAGGAATATCGCCATCTTGGATCTAGAACTCTCCTCGTCCCACCCGACTCCGAGGCGGCACGAATTCAGGGGATAATTTCGGGGAACGGCTTCGGGAGGGCACGGCTTCAGCCGTGCCGTTCAGGGCAAGAAAAACGCGGGCTTTAGCCCCTGAGGTCAGGAATATCGCCACGCCGCACCATTCGTCCCCGTCTTCACCGCCTCCCGCTTGTCCGCCGGCATTTGCAACCTCCGCGGCGCTCTCGCCTCCAGCGCCCGTCCTTCAATCAGCGGATACGTCCACCGCCGCAGCGCCGGAATATGAATCTCGATCCAATATTCCCACCAGTCGAGCGTCGCCGCGTTATACCCAAATAGCGCGCGCTCTTCCGGCGCCAGCGCATGCGCCAGCTTCTCCACGTTGTCGGCCACAAAGTCGTGTTCGTTATGCAAAATGAAGGGCTCGAACAACTCGATCAGCTTCTCCACCCGCTCCAGGCTGCGCTCCGCCTTGGCCAACGGCTTCTTCACCGGCAGCGGCGACATGATCGCCTGAATGGACCTGATAATCATTTTCTGCGCCGGCGCCGACATCCGCTTATAACGCGTTTTCGAAACCGAAATCGCATCCATCCTCAACCGCAGCCAATACTCCAACCCTTCTTGCGCCCGGTAGTGCTTGCGATGTCCCAGCGACGTCAGCTCGATGCACCGCCCCATATCGCAAGGATTCGTCACCGACGTCGCCAGTTGATACAGCGGATCGTGCCTCCGCTCCACCAGCGCGGCCGCAATCAGCGTCATCCCCGCGCACACCGCGTCCACCGGAATAATGTCCAGCCGCTTCCGCTCATTCGACGGCAACTGCCGGAACGCAGTCCCCAGCAGATACGACAGCGACGCCGACGTGTTGATGCCCTCGTTCCATCCCCGGAACGGCTTCTCGACCGACGTCTCGACAATCGCCGGCCGCACAATCGCGATCGGCAGCCCGTTCCCATACTTCGCGATCAGCGATTCCGCCAGGCTCTTGCTCAACGTATAGGTATTCGGCCAGCCCAACTCCTTCGCGCGCTTGATCCCCGCCTCGGTCAAATAATTCTTCAACCACCGGATCCGGTTCTTGCGAATCTGATTTTCCAGCGCCGTCCCATGCAGATCCTTGGCCGCGTGCTCTTTCCCCAGCGCCTGCTTTCTCAGTTCCTCGCTAACTTCCGGGCCTTCCGCCCGCGCCTCCGCCGATTCCACCAGTTCGTGCAGCGCGTACCACTCCTTTTCCGCGTCAAAATCCGCCACGCCCGCCGGCGTATAATTCGCCCGCACCCGCTCGCTCACCCGTCCATCGCGCTGTCCCGCCACATAACACGTAGAAAGGTGCAGCAACGCCGCGTGCTCCGATCCCCGAATAAACTCGATCAGGTGATACGTCGAATCGACATTCACCGCCAGCGCATCCCGCAGGTCGGGATTAAAATCCGTCAGCCCCGAGCTGTTGATGATGAGGTCCAGATCCTTCCGCAACCGCGCCGCCACTGATGGCTCCAGCCCCAGCCCCGGCTGCGAAACGTCACCCTCCACTATCTCGACTCTCTCCGCGAGAAACGTGCCCAGCCGGTCGCCGTACCGCTCAAACAGCGGATCGAACACCGGCGACTCCTCGATCGTCTTCTCGAAGCGTTTCTGCGCCGGGCTCGACTTCTGCCGCCGGATCAGCAAATACAACTTCCCAATCTCCGGGAGGTCGAGCAGCGTATTCGCCAGCCACACCTTGCCAATAAATCCCGTGACGCCGATCAGCATCACCCGCTTCCCGTTCAGCGCCTTGCGCACCGAAAGCGGCCCCGAGTGCCGCGGTTCGTCAAAATAAACAATCGGCCGCGAACGCACCGGCGATTCCCGCTCCGTGGGCACAATCGCCGCCGCCAGCGCCTTCAATCCGCGCAGACCGAGCGCCCGCACCCAGCGCGCCGTACTCTGCTGTCCGTCCGGCCCCGCCTCGCGAATCCGCGCAAAAATTCCCCGCGGACGAATCACCGTACCGAGCAGCCTCCCGGTAGCCACGCCATCGCGAAACTCCAGCCGGTTGGCGATGATCCACCGCACCCCCAAATGCCGCGCCAGCGGACGCATCACCTGCTCCAGCCCCTGGCTCACCAGCACCACCTCGGCGCCCGAATCCTGCAGCGCCTTCAACTTCTTCACTCCTTCTTCTTTCAGCAGAGGCTTCAGCTTGTACTGGAACTCTTCCTCCCCAAGCAGGTCGAGCCGGTCGCGCGTGACTCCGCGCAGCACCGCATGCACGATCCGCGTCGCCATCTTCCGGTTCGCCGCATACAGAAACGGACGCAGCAGCGCCATCGACAGCACCAGCCCGCGCCGGATCGCGCGCGAAGCAAACGTCTGGCTGTTCCAGGAAAAAAACACAATCGGCCGGACCGTCGTCAACTCCAGCAGGCTTCCTTCCACCCGCCAGTACACCGGCGCGACCGGGCGCGTGCGACCGTGATTTAGGTTGGCCTGGGACAAGCAGTTCTCTCGGCTGACAACGCCTCCCAGTGGGAGGGCAGAGCCTGCTATTTTAACCAATCCGCAACAAAGCACGAAATCCAACCACTGGCCGTCATATTCGGCGTCTCCGGCCTCTGCGATCCCCTGTGCTCCCCTGTGTCCTCTGTGGTTCCAGCTCTTCTTCGCGTCCTTAGCGAATCCTTAGCGAACTTTGCGGTTAAAGGTCTTATTCCAATCTCCCGCGAAGCTCGCGAACCATCTCCTCGCTATGCTTCGTTATGAGCCGCAACGTCTAGGCATCTACCGGCTGGAGCGAGCGCACGGGTGCCGCCAAGCCGTCATTCCCGATTCGGGAACCCCGCCCTCCACCCATCTCTTATTCCCCTCCAGCCTCCCGCACCGATGCGATAATCACCGAATACCAAAGTCATTCATCATGCCGCACTCATCCGTGCTAGCCACCCTCCAAGCCCAATCCGACTCCACCAGCGACAAAGCCCAGCCCCGCAAGCACCCCAACACCAAGCGCACCGGAGAGCTCGCCGAAGCCGCCTTCGTCGTCAAAGCCGCCAGCCTCGGCTTCGCCGTCTCCAAGCCCTGGGGCGACAGCGAGCGTTACGACTTCATCCTCGACTCCGGCCCCCGCACCTGGCGTGTCCAGATCAAGTGCACCGAGTCCCTCAACGCCAACGGATACCAGGTCCAATCCACCTACACCGACCGCAAACAGAAAGGTCACTACACCCCCGCCGACATCGACGTCCTAGTCGCCTACATCCTCCCACTCAATCTCTGGTACGTAGTCCCCGCCCACGCCTTCCCCGCCAGCGCCAGCCTGCGTTTCTATCCCGAAGGCAACATCAGCGGACGCCGCCCCCGCTTCGAGCAATACCGCGAAGCCTGGCGCCTCTTCGGGGACCAGACCAATCCGTCCACTCCTTTAATGAATTGTCATCCTGAGCGAAGCGAAGGACCTGCTGTCCCCGCGAGCGAACAAACTGCCGCCCCTTCTCCCGACGCTCCCGCCCCCGAATCCCCCATGGAACGCATGATGACCCAATGGGCCCAGCGCGTTCACTCCCTCTACAACCGCAAACGCTAAAACGGGTTTAGGGAAGGGCACGACTTCAGGCGTGCCGAAAGATCCAAAATCCAACCAAACTTGATGTACGCGAGTCACAGACATGTGCCTCAAAACCCGATAACAACAGAACGGCACACGGGAGGGCATGGCTTTAGCCATGCCGCCAATCATCCCTAGAAGATGGGGCTTTAGCCCCCGAGGTCCACCATGTCCAAGCCTCCGCGCGATCACACCTCTTTCGGGTCCGACACATATTTCATCACGACTACAACCTGGGGAAGTCGCACCATATTCCAGACCGACCGCATGGCCCTCCTGCTCCTCGACACGCTCTTCCAATACCGCCGCCAACAAAAATTCCTTCTTCACGAATTCGTCGTGATGCCCAATCATCTACACGTTCTTCTCACCCCGACGGGAATTCCTCTGGAGCGAGCCATGCAGTTAATCAAGGGCGGATTCTCGTATCGAGTAAAGAAAGAACTGGGATCGAATTTGGAGATTTGGGAGCGTGGATACGTCGATCATCGCATTCGCGACCTAGATGACTACGAGCGGCACGTGAAATACGTTCGGCAGAATCCAGTCGAAGCGCACTTGGCGAGCGCGGAAGAGGAATATCCATACTCGTCCGCCTGCGCGGGCTTCGAGCGCGACCCACGCCCCCAGGGGCTAAAGCCCGAGTTCTTAGAGGGCCTCTTGCGGCATGGCTGAAGCCATGCCCTCCCGTTTGAGGTACGGAAGTACCGAGGACTGCACAACCAGCGAGAGGTCATGAGCGGGAGGGCACGACTTCAGTCGTGCCGTTAAGGCCCTTAAATACGACCGGCTTTAGCCGCTGAGGGCGACCGCGCGCGCAACCCGAATTTTTCCCGCAATCCGTCTAGCCGCTGCGGGCGACTAGCACCAAAGTGGTCTACGTATCGTTAGTCGAGACTAGTAGATAATGGCTCCGACCGAGGGGGTCACGGGCATACCCGTGGCCCTCTTTTGCTGCGAGATTGCCGCGGTAGAGATTCGCGGAAGGGCACGACTTCAGTCGTGCCGTAAGAGCCCTTAAATACGGCGGCTTTAGCCGCTGAGGGCCTGATCTTGAGCACTCCACAAAAGAAACGCGCAAGCATAGCCATCCGCCACCGCTCCACCCGCCCCCGAACCCCCCCATGGAACGCATGATGACCCAATGGGCCCAGCGCGTTCACTCCCTCTACAACCGCAAACCCTGAAATGGAATTCGGGAGGGCACGACTTCAGTCGTGGTGTCAGGTACACCAACGGGAGGGCACGACTTCAGTCGTGCCGTAAGAGCCCTCAAATACGCCCGGCTTTAGCCGCTGAGGGCAACTAGCGCCAAAGTGGTCTATGCATCGTTAGTCGAGACTGGTAGATAATGGTTCCGACCGAGGGGGTCACGGGCATACCCGTGGCCCTCTTTTGCTGCGAGATTGCCGCGGTAGAGATTCGCGGGAGGGCACGACTTCAGTCGTGCCGAACGAAGCGGATTTGAAGGGGCGCGCCTTCAGGCGCGCCGTCCACGGGAGGGCACGACTTCAGTCGTGCCGCAGAAGCCCTCAAATACGACCGGCTTTAGCCGCTGAGGCAAGTGGCACCAAAGTGGTCTATGCATCATCGGTTGAGACTGGTAGATAATGGTTCCGACCGAGGGGGTCACGGGGATACCCGTGGCCTTTTTTGCTGGCTGCAAGGAGATAGCATGGCAAACAGCGTGAAGTTCTCGATCCCCGAGCGTGAGATCGACAACATAGGAGTGACCTTCGTCCGCAAGCGGAATGGGAGTAAGCACGGGACCATCACTGTCCGACAGAACAGCGACTTGACTCCTACTTCAACGACGCTCTCGCAGCAGTTACCGCGCTATGTATCGGTGATGGAGCAGGCGGGCTTCAATGAGATCATGTTCCCAGAAATGGCCAACAAGAACGATGGTCGAGTCTGGCGAGCAGTGCCAAATCGGAAATGGTATGCCAGTCAAAGGGGCTTTACATCTAGCAGTAATGAGGTTGTGCTCTTTCACAAACTTGCTCGGGCAGGGAGTTCATCACTAGCAGGGAATCACCAGCGATAAGGCGATTCGACCATGAGGGTGGCCCACATCTACGGTGCGTGAGTATAGCGCACGGTTTTCTAAGTGTTGATCGAGAAAACACACGCGGTGCGCCGCTCGTACCACCGTCATCGCCACTTGGTTTACAGATGAAGAAAGGCCGCCTCGCGGCGGCCCATGTTTACTCGTAGCTAGTAGTTCGAAGCCCGCAGCTAATCTCCCGCCACCGGCTCCCCAATCTGCTCAGCCGCCTTCGCGGCGCCGTTGCCATTCGAATGGCCGTTGCCATTCGCCGGAGCGATCGCCCCCAGCGGGATGAACCCGCCTTCGTCCGACGTGGCCGGTTTCTCTTTCAGGACAACTTCCCGATAGAGCTGCGCCATGCGCGCGTCGTAGGCCGCGTCGTTCTTGACTTTGTTGTCTTTCGCTTTGTTGTCGCGGGCCCGCAGCTTCTCTTCGCGCGCCGTCTTCGCGATGCCCAGCTTGTCGAGATCGTGTTGCACTTCGTTGGTGACGATGTTTTCGCGCAGATAGAGAGCGTGCTCTTTGTCTTCGAGATTGACTTTCTTGCCGCCCGCGAAGATCTCGTGACGTCCATGCTCTTCGTACCACTTGGTGAGCGTGGCCGTCATGTGCATCTTCTCGATGATGTTGCGCCAGCCCACGCCCGTGTTGTACGCGCAGAAGCTGATCTCGCCTTCTTGCGTGGCGTACGGAATGATGCACTGCTCGGTCCGCCGGAAGTCGTAGTTGAACAAGTCCTGGAACCACATGCCCGCGACGAACAGGAAATTCCACCGATCCTGCCGCCGCTTCATGACGTCGTCAATCGTCCGGTCCGGACCAACCTTGCCGTAATTCTTGCCGGTAGCGTTGAAGTTCTTATCGAACTTCCGCAGCAGATCCATCATCTTGAAATGCGTCGGCGCCTGGAACGGATCGTAATTCTTCATCAGACACAGCGCCATCCCAAAAATCGTCCAGAACTTCGACCGCGCCGCATCATTCACCTTGGCAATATCTTTTGCGAGCTGATCGCCCTTCAAGAAAGCAGTAACCGGCACCGCCTCCTTAGTTTCTTTGTCGATCATGACCGCCATCCCCGTCCCACAATTCGGATGACAACCGCAAGATAACTGGCCCCAGTCGTTGTTGGAGTCGTTGGCGTGCATTACGTCGGCCCAGTCGCTGAAGGTGGACATGAAGCTGATCGGGTACCAGTCGCGGGCGGGTTCGCCGAGGCCGGTTTGATTTTTTACGTCGTGCGCCAGGTGCGCGAGCGTGTAACGCTGAGCTTGGCGGCGATCGTCGGTGATGGCTTCGTCGCGGCCGGTGAAGCTTACTGGCTGGA